>Ga0182030_10000181_pt1 | contig 109764 bp, 92 predicted proteins | sample 812S3MmetaG_FD_121299 | JGI IMG/M metagenome (GOLD analysis project Ga0182030, IMG submission 121299) | Permafrost microbial communities from Stordalen Mire, Sweden - 812S3M metaG (Illumina Assembly) | ecosystem: Environmental > Terrestrial > Soil > Wetlands > Permafrost | place: Sweden...
CACTTCCAGGTGGTCAAGGTCGACGTCGGCCGGTTCGACAAGAATCTGGAGCTGGCCAATCAATACGGCAATCCGATCAAGATGGGCATTCCCGCAGTGGTGGTGCTGACGGCCGACAACAAGATTGTCTATTCAAGCAAGGGCGGCGAGCTGGCCAACGCGCGCAAGATGGGCGACAGCGGCATCTATGACTTCCTGTCGAGCCATGTGACTGCCGCGCACTGACAGCGCGTGCCATGGAAGTCTACGACTTCAGCGCCACGAGCATCGATGGCCGCGAGCAGAGCCTGGCGCAATATCGCGGGCAGGTCATGCTGATCGTCAACGTCGCCAGTAAATGCGGTTTCACGCCGCAGTACGCCGGGCTGGAAGCGCTATACCGCAACCTGCACCAGCGCGGCTTCTGGATATTGGGGTTTCCATGCAACCAGTTCGGCCAGCAGGAGCCCGGCAACGAGGATGAGATCAAGCGTTTCTGCTCGCAGACCTACGACGTCACGTTCCCGATGTTCGCCAGGATCGAGGTCAATGGGCCACGTACCCATCCGCTCTACCAGTATCTGAAACAGCAGCAGCCCGGGATCCTGGGCAGCGAAGCCATCAAGTGGAATTTCACCAAATTCCTGGTCGATCGGCAGGGGCGGGCGCGCAAGCGCTATGGGTCGATCGACAAGCCGGAATCGATCGAGCCTGAGATCGCGGCCCTGCTCGGCTGAGGACCTGGCCGCAAGCAGCGGCGTCTGACGTTGGCGGCAGCCGAAGAGTTGCGGGTAGCCGCCGACGATGCGGGTCGCACGCATCGAACGCCGTAGTTCCTCGGCCGCCACACCAGCCCGGCCACACCAGCTCGCCTCACAGCCCGCCGCAGCGGTCTGCCGCACTGCACGGCTGCATTCGATGCATCCGACGCCGGGGCTCATTCGTATACATAAGCGAACAACCCAAGGCACCCCCTGGTGCCGCCATTTCGGTTTTCGGGAGGTCTACGTTTATGAATCCAAATCTCCGGCGTCGCATGCTGGCCGGCGCGATTGCCTGTGCCGTGGCAGGCACCGCCCTGGCTTCCAGCCACCGCGAAGCACCCTTCATTACCACGCGGCCCAAAGTGGACGGCACCGACTTCTATATGTTCAACAGCTACGAGGCTGGCCGTGCCGGCTACGTCACGCTGATCGCGAATTACCAGCCGTTTGAGAATCCGCAAGGTGGTCCGAACTACTACACCATGGACCCGAACGCGCTGTACGAGATCATGATCGACAATAATGGTGACGGCGCCGAGGAGCTGACCTTCCAGTTCCGTTTTACCACGGTCGACAGTGGTCTGACGGTAGCGGCTGGCAGCAAGACAATACCGGTGCCCCTGAGCAACATCGGTGCGGTAACCGCCGCCGATATGAGCGCGCAGAATGTCGCCGAAACCTACACGCTGACGCTGGTCAGGGGCAATCGGCGTTCCGGCGCGGTGCAGCCGGTCACCGATGCCAGCACCGGGGCGAGCAGCTTTGCCAAGCCGCTCGACAATATCGGTGCCAAGTCGATCGCCAACTACGCCGCCTATGCTGCAAGTTTTATTCATAGCATCACCATTCCGGGCTGCAATCAGCCGGGCCGGGTGTTCGTCGGGCAGCGTCAGGACGGCTTTGTAGTCAATCTGGGTGAGACCTTCGATCTGGTAAATATAAAGTACCCGGTGGAAGAACTGGCTCCGTCGGGCATGAACGCCCGCCAGCTCGCGCCGAACTCGCTCGCCGGATATAACGTCACTTCGCTCGCCCTGGAAGTACCGGCGTCGTGCCTGACGGCCGGCAGCGATCCGGTGATCGGTGGGTGGACCACCGCCAGCGTACGGCAGGCGAGCGTGCTGAACCCGCAACCGCAGAGCAGTAAGAGCGTGGCCAGTGTCGGACCGGTCACCACTCCGACTGGCGCCTCGGTAGAGGGCGGCGCGTGGAACCAGGTGTCGCGGCTTGGAATGCCGCTGGTGAACGAGCTGGTCATCGGCCTGCCCGACAAGGACCGCTTCAACGCCTCGCAGCCAGCCGGTGACGCGCAATTTGCCGACTACGTGACCAATCCGTCGCTGCCGGTGTTGTTGCAGGTGCTATTCGGCGCGGCGGGGGTCAAGGCGCCCAACGTCTACCCGCGTACCGATCTCGAGTCCGCGTTCCTGACTGGCGTCGCCGGGTTGAACCAGCCGGCAAAGGCAACTCCGGCGGAGGAGCTGCGCCTGAATACCAGCACCGCGGTGACGCCGATCGCATCGCAAAATGACCTGGGAGTGCTGGGCGGCGATCTGTCGGGTTTCCCGAACGGCCGTCGCCCGATCGACGACGTGGTCGACATCACGCTGCGCGTAGCGATGGGCGTGCTGCTGTCCCCATTCGATGGCAGCACGATGGATCCGGATCCCGCTTCGGATGCTTCGCGCCAGCTGCACTACACCGATGGTGCAGAGCCAGTCGCGACCAACTACCTGGCGGCCTTTCCCTACCTGAATACCGCGCTCGCTGGCTCTCCGACCAGCATGAACGACTAAGGGGCAGCATCATGAAACGCAACATTGCCCTCATAGGGGCCGCCGCACTCGCGGCGGCGGCCCTGACTGCCTGTGGAGGCGGTCATGAATCGGCAGGGAATGCAACCGCGATGTCGTCTTCGTCATCATCCTCGTCAGGTGGAGCGTCATCCTCGTCAAGTGGAGCGTCATCCTCGTCAGGTGGCACGTCGTCGGCGCAGCAACTGGACACCGCACAGGTGCTGGCCCTGGCACAGAAGAGCTCCGAGGTAGCCTCACCCTTCGAGGTGAACGACGGCATGCTGACACTTACCGATGATAGTGATACCGCAGAAGCGATCAGTGTCAACGGGAAGTGAGCAGTGTTAATGCGCGCAATGTCTGGGGGCCGTCCTCGCATATTTCGAGGACGGCTTTCGGGCGAGGCGCTGCTGGGAGCGATCCTGCTCTTGATCGCATCGATCGATGTGGCGTGGTCGACGCCCAGGGTACCGGGCAGCGATGCGCAGGTGCTGGCCGAGCTGCCGGTTGGAACCAGGCACGAGAGCACGCCGGCACGCGAGCTGGCACGCTCGCGTCTGGACATTGCGCTGCCATTGGCGCAGTTCTATGTCTCGCGTTCCCGCGCCACCGGAGATCTGCGCTACCTGGGCTATGCCGAGGCAGTGCTGCAGCCATGGGTGCAGCGTTCGCCGGCGCCACCCGCGATCCTGGTGCTGCAGGCGACCATTCTTCAGAGTCGCCATTCATTTGGTGCGGCTCTGGATCGACTTGACCTGGCGCTGCAGGCACAGCCCGACAATGCCCAGGCCTGGCTGACGCGCGCCACGGTGCTTCGGGTCCAGGGGCGCTACACGGAGGCGATGGCCTCCTGCGGCCACCTCGCCGGTCAGGCCGATGCCGCGATCATCGATTTGTGCCGCCAGAGCCTGGCGGGACTAACCGGAAATCTGCGCGCGGCATACGCGGCGATCGCTGGATTGCCGCAGCGCGAGCTGGCCAGCGAGGCACGCGCCTGGCGTTATTCCGAACTTGGTGAGATGGCTGAACGGCTGGGAGACGACGCTGCCGCCGAACACTGGTTCACGCAAGGGCTGCAGCTGGCGCCCGAGGATTTCTACATGCGCGCAGCCTGCGCCGATCTGCTGTTGCGTCATGGACGCGCGGCCGAGACGCTGCAGCTGCTGGCCGGCTATGAGTCGATGGAGCCGATGCTGCTGCGCATTGTCCTTGCGCATCGGCTGCTGGGTGACAGCCAGGGCGAGACAGGTCGCGCGCTGCTGTCGGGTGCCTTTGAAGTCGAGCAGCAGCGCGGCGAGGCGGTGCATCGACGCGAGCAGGCGCGCTTCCTGCTCGATGTGGAACAGCAACCGGCGGCCGCACTGGTGGCGGCGCAGGAGAATTGGCACGTGCAGCGCGAGCCCGACGATGCACTGATACTGCTGCGCACGGCGCAGGCGGCGCATCGGCCGGACGCGGCAGCCCCGGCACTGCTGTTCGTCCAGCAGCAGGGGCTCGAAGACGTGCGGCTTGAACTCTACCAGCGGCCTGCGTCGTGAACACCCGAACCGCGTTGGTCGCGTCGCTGGCGCTGCTGCTGTCCCCGGCGGCGTGGGCGCATGTGGCCAGCAATGGTTTCCTGGTGGTGCAGGTCCACGGCCAGCAGCTCAGCGGTTCGATCGAACTGGCGGTGCGCGATGTGGAACTTGCGATTGGCATCGATGCCAACCGCGACGGCAAGGTGACCTGGGGGGAGCTGCATGCCGGTGAACCGCAGCTGATGCGGTACGTCGCGCAGCATCTGTCGATCGGTACGCCGAACAGCAGCTGCCCGATCAGTTTCCAGTCGCTGCAGGTCAACCAGCGGGTGGATGGTAACTACGCCTGGTTGCCGTTCACCGCGCAGTGCCGAGGGGACGTGCGGCAGCTGAACATCCGCTATAGCCTCATGCAGGATGTCGATCCGTCGCATCGCGGGCTGCTGACCCTGGTGGATGGCCCGATCTCGCAGACCGGGGTGCTTGGTGGCGCGGACGCTGCGGCACTGTATAGCGTCGTCGCGCCGTCGCGCGGACGGGCATTTTTCGAGTATCTGCAAGCCGGCATCTGGCACATCTGGAGCGGCGTCGACCACCTGCTGTTCCTGTTTTCGCTGCTGCTGCCGGCGGTGCTGTTGCGGAAGAACGCTCGCTGGGAGCCGGTAGCGCGCGCCCGGCCGGCGTTCCTCAGCATCCTCAAGGTGGTGACGGCATTTACGCTGGCGCATTCGATTACCCTGTCGCTGGCGGCGCTGGACGTGGTACGGCTGCCGAGCCGGTTGACCGAGTCGGTGATCGCCGCCTCGATCGTCATCGCGGCGCTGAACAATATCTTCCCGCTGGTGACCGAGAGCCGCGCGCGCATCGCGTTCGCATTCGGGCTGCTGCACGGATTTGGTTTCGCCTCAGTGCTGGCCGACATGGGATTGCCGCATACCGCGCGCCTGATCAGCCTTCTGGCCTTCAATCTTGGCATCGAGACCGGTCAGCTGGCGGTGGTACTGGCCGTGATGCCGATCGCCTACGCACTGCGCACCGGGGTGATCTACCGGCGCGCGATCATGCCCTGGGGCTCGGCGCTGATCGCCGCGGTGGCGCTGGTGTGGCTGGTGCAGCGCGCGTTCCTGCCCACCGGATAAGCGAGCCGCACCCGTCAAGCCTTGTGCATCGGCACGAATTCGATCGTGACACCCGGAGCGACCGGATAGCGCGTCAGCTCGCCCGGCACGTAGCCCAGCGCCTGGTACAGGCGCATGCCGGGCAGCGTACCCATCAGCTCAAAGCGCGTGAAACCGCGAGCGCGCGCCTCCGCCTCGCAACGTCGCAGCAGCGCGCGGCCGATGCCGCGGCGCGCAAAGTCGGGGTCGACGAAAAACGCGCGAATCTTGGCGGCGTCAGTACGCGGGTCCAGTACGCCGGCATTACGCTCGCTGTGGCTGTCGCCGCCAAACAGTGTGCGCCGCCAGCTCCAGCCGCCGCAGCCGACCAGGCGCTCCGGCGTCTCGGCGACGAAATAGGTGCCATCCTCGATCAGCTGCGTGTCGACGCCGAAAGCGCCCTGCAATGCGCCTTCGATCTGCTCCGGGCGATAGTCGGCGGCGCCCAGTTCGCGCGCCGAGCGCGCGATCAGAACCTGCAATGCCGGCCGGTCGGCATGAGTGGCGGTACGCAGCTGGTATTGCATCAGGACGGCAACTATAGCGAATGCACCTTCCAGCAGCCAAAATGCGAGCCGGCCGTTGCGAACGTGAAACATCTTTAGAGGGAGATGCTGTATGAAAACCAGTGTTGGAATCGCTCTGTTGCTGGCGGCCGTGCCGCTGTCGTCGGTGCATGCGGCCGATGTGGTGCGCTATCCGCTGATGGGCGGGAGCACTTTCCCGATCGCGCGAGCGGTGGAAGTACCTGCCGGCCTGAGTCTGATCTTCCACAGCGGCATGACGCCCTCGCCGAAGGATCCAAAGGCGCCGCCGGGTACGCCCGAGTACTGGGGCGACACCACCACCCAGGCGCTGAGCGCTTTCGCCAACATCAAGGCTTCGCTGGATGACATGGGCCTGGGCTTCGGTGACGTGGTCAAGATGCTGGTGTTCCTGGTGGCCGACCCTGCGGCCAAGGACGGGCGCATGGATTTCCAGGGATTCATGAAGGCCTACACCCAGTACTTCGGTACGCCCGCGCAGCCGAATCTGCCGGCGCGCTCGGCGGTGCAGGTCGCAGGGCTTGCGGCACCGGGCATGCTGGTCGAGATCGAGGTCATCCTGGCGAAGAAGACGGTGGCCGGAACCACAAAGCACGCGCCTGCCAAGGCCAAATGAATCTTCGCATCGGCGATGGCAAATAACGACCGGCCAGGAAAAAGGGCGGCGGTCGCAAGACCGCCGCCCTTGAGTCGGAAGATTAGGCTGATAGTAATTTAGAAGCTGTAAGTCGCCTTGGCGTAGTAGAAGCCGCCGTTGGTGCCAAAGGGCGAGAACGGCGGATACTGCGTGACGCCTGGATTGTCGAAGTAGGCGAAGTTATCCTCGTGCGCCAGCAAAGTCGCATTCTCTTTCGGCGGGAACCGATTGAACAGGTTGACCGCTCCGATGCCGAGCTTCAGTCCCTTGTAGACGTCATAGGCGATGTCGAGGTTCGTGATCGGAGTCATGCCGATGTACGACTGGAAGTATTGAAACGCCCCGGTGCCCGCGAACGGGCCCGGCGCGCCGTTATCGCCGTCATCGTTTTCGTACTCCGCACTCGGTCCGTAGATCTTCTCCAGCAGTGCGACCGATAGCCTGTTTACTGTCCAGGTGGCGCCGAGATTGATGACGTATTTCGGACTGCCGGTGCTCAGATCCGAGATCGCGGTGGCGTCGAACAGGCTCGCGCCGCCCAGTTGCGGCGGAGTCGCGCGTATGCTCGTCACAGCGGTCTCGTTGAAGGTCGCACCGATGGTGTAGGTGATGTGACCGAAGTCGTAGTCCTGCGGGAAATTGAAGGTGAAATCCGCCCCGCGGGTGCGGGTATCGACGCCGTTGGTGAACAGCTCGAGACCGGTCGTGCCCGTGGCCACGACACCCGGATCGAGCTGATTGCCATTGGCCGCGATGGCCTCGTTGACCACCGCCGACGAGACGGCTCCGCCGTGCGAGCCGACGATCTCGCCACTGCCGACGATGCGGTTGTGGATGGTGATCTGGTACAGGTCAAGCGTCATGGTCATTGCCGTCAGCGGACGCCACACAAAGCCGATGCTGTAGTCGGTCGACTTTTCCGCCTGCAGGCCATTGCCGAGACCCAGCAGCTTGCCGCCGGCCGAATTGGGCGGCAACTGCACGAACGCAGTGGTCGGGCCGACGTTGGTCGAGGAGTAGAATTCCTCCGCCAGGGTCGGCGCGCGAAAGCCGTTTGCAATCGTGGCACGCGTCGCGAACTGCGGCGTGAAATCCCAGCGCGCGGTCAGCTTGCCGACCGTTGCATTGCCAAAATCACTGTAGTGTTCGTAGCGCCCGGCAAGATCGATGCGCAGCTGATCGACCGGTTTGCCGGCGAAGTCCACGTAGCCGGCGCCGTTCTTGCGATCGTTGACGCCGGCGTCGGTCGGCGTGAAGCCCGGATACGACTGCGCACCGCCGTCCAGGTAGGAGGCCGGGATGCCGGCGCCGATCTTGTAGGTCTCGCGCCGATACTCGGCGCCGAACGCGACGTTCAATGGGCCCGCCATGCCGACGTCGAAGTCGCGGTTGATGTCTATGGTCGTGGTCGACTGGGTGGTCTGCAGGAAGCCGTCGTAGAAGTTCTGCAGGCTGAGCGGCCCGCCCGCATAAATGCCGGCGTTGGCCGAATCCAGCGTGTAGATATCGACTTTGTCGGCGCCGTAGCTGCTAGCCAGGTCCCAGTTCCAGTCGGCGAGCACTCCCTTGAACCCGCCGGTCAGTGAGTAGTCGGTTTCGTGCGAGGCTTCCAGCGGGTTGAAGCCGAACGGGAATGGATAGTCGGTTACACTGGTGAGCGGATCCGTGTACGACACCTTGCCCGGCAGGCGGTAATTCTCATACGAGGCCGCGTGCTTGTCGCCGTAGGTGCCGAAGGCATAGAACTCGGTGCCGCCGCCGAGCTGGAATCCGGAATTGAACGACACCAGCTTGGTGTGGCTCTCGCCATCGCCCGAAATATGGTTCAGGTATGGATAGCCGCCGACCTGCGGCATGTTCGAGTCCGGATAGGTCGCAAGGTTTGCCGGGTTGATCACACGCTCGTCGATCGCGCCCTGGTCGCTGTGGCCGTGGTTGCGCACTTCTGCGGTCACGTTGAAATAGGCGCCTTCGAGCGGCTCAAAGCCGACGTTACCGCTGACATCGCCGGTATTGCCGCCGCCGTTGTAGTAGTTACCGTAGGTGCCGTCGATCTTGCCGCCGGAGGAGTTCTTCTTGAGGATGATGTTGATGACGCCCGCAATGGCATCGGTGCCGTACTGCGCCGCGGCGCCATCGGTCAGCACCTCGATGTGATCGATGGCATCGAGCGGAATGAAGTTCAGGTCGACGTTGGCGCCGCCCTGATAGACCGATTCATTGTCTACCGCCAGATTGGCCGTGGTGTGGCGTCGCTTGCCATTGACGAGGATCAGGACGTCGTTCGGGCTCAACCCGCGCAGCTTGGCCATCAGCGTCTGACCGGCCATGTCGAAACCGAAGGCCTCCATCGTCAGAGACGGCACCACCTGCGCCAGAGTGCTCATCAGGTCGGGGCTGGCCGCGACCTTTTCCAGTGCCTCGGCACTCAGGATCTGGATGGGGGCCGGACTGTCGGCGGCCGCGATGCCGGCCTGACGGGTGCCGGTAACGATGACTTCCTGCAGCGTGGACTCGGACGCGGTGTCCTGCGCCACCTGCTGCGCGCGCGCCCCGGGCGCGGCGAGGGCGGCCGCTACCGCAACCATCACGGTGACGCTTGGCAGTGCCTTGCTTGATCTCAATGACATGTAATTTTCTCCCACAGCTTTTAATAAAATCCGCTTCGCACCTGTTGCTCAAGCGCCCAGTTGCGGTGCCGTTCGAACGGCCTGGCCGGCCGCCCTAAATTTCCTGCACCGACTGTCGCGAACACGCAACAACAGCTGCGCTCGCAGTGTGACCCATTGTTGCAATATCCCGGCCAAACGCCCAGAGCCTTGTAGCACTCCCGCTGCGGCAACCGCCATGCCTTGGGGTGCATGTCAAAATGATTGAAACGACAGGAATTCTTCGGCAAGACATAATCCTGCCGTAAGGAGACTTGCAGGCGGCGCGCAGTCGCGGAGCGGTCACTGGAAAGTGCACCATTTGATTCATTATGGGGCAACGGCGACCCGGGCTAGACAACTGCACCGGCCATACCTGTGCGAGATGCGCCACATCTGTGCACCTGATCAACTCAGATGACGTAGCTGGCGCAAGGAAATGCGCCGAGCATGACTTAGGGCGGCGTATTGGGTGTGCCACATTAGACCGCAAGGTCAGTCCTCCCCTGGACTGTGACACTATTATGTCATCAGAATATTCTGGTGCAACTGCTGGCCGCTTTCGGTGCATATATGTTGCTTATTTGCATCAATCGGATCGATCCGGGCGTTGCCCAGCGGTCACAAAGAACCGCTATATAGGATGGATGAGTGTCGCTGGCAGATGGCGGAAGTCGATCCTGGCGCCCGCGGCGCTGTCGCTGGTTGCCGCGGTCGCGATCGCCCAATGTGCGGAGCCCACCGAAGCAAGCCCTCCCACTACTGCCAGCTCGACGAGCGCGCCAGCCGCTGCCAATCCCTGGCCGCCGCCGCAGGATACGGTGCGCTGGTCGGCGCCCGCAGCTGGCACGCAAGGCCTGGTTCATCTGCAGCTGCTCGGCTTCAATGATTTCCACGGCAATCTTCACAGCCCGAACGTATCCGCGGCGCGGCCGGTCGGCGGTGCGGCGGCGCTGGCGGGCACTGTGAAGGCACTGGAGCGTCGCGCGCCCGGCCGCACGCTGATAGTCCACGCGGGCGACCTGCTGGGCGCCAGTCCGCCGATTACCAGCATGCTGCATAACGAGCCGGCGATTGAGTTTCTGAATCTGCTGGCGAACCGGTACTGCCATTACGGCGATGCCATGCGGTTCGTCAGTGCGTCCGATTGGCGGCGGCACCCGAATCATTGCAACGTGGTCGGCACGCTTGGCAATCATGAATTTGATGCCGGAGCGGCGGAACTGCGCCGCCTGCTCGCCGGCGGCGACGCTGACGATGGACCGTCTCTGGCGCGTCCATACCGCGGTAGCCGCGTGCCGTATGTGTGCGCCAACGTGATCGATCGGCACACCGGCAAGCTGCTGCTGCCTGCCTATATCGTTGCCGACGTCGGCGGCATTCCAGTGGGCGTGATCGGCGCAGTGCTGCGCAATACGCCGAGCATCGTGCCGGCGTGGAGCGTCGCTGATCTTGAGTTTCTGGACGAGGCGCAATCGATCAATCGCGCCGCAGCGGAGCTCGAGCGCCAGGGAATCCACACGCTGATCGTGCTGATCCACCAGGGACTGGTGCCGGTGGCCGATGCGGGCGGCTATCAGTGGCGCGGGCCGCTGCGCGACATCGTCGCGCAACTGGATCCGGATATCGACGTGGTCGTGTCCGGCCACACGCACAATTTCAGCAACACGTTGCTGCCCAGCCGCAGCGGCGCACCGGTGCTGGTGACGCAAGCCTATGCGTACGGCGTGGCGCTGGCGCAGATCGAGCTCAGCATCGATCCCGGCACCAGGGACGTGGTGGCGAAGTCCGCCCGTATCGTGCCGGTGTGGGCCGATGCGTCGCCCGGGCAGCCCGGCGACGCCGGCGCACGCCGACTGACCGAGGCTGCACAGAAGCTGGTAGCAGGCCGCACGGCGCGCGTCGTCGGCCAGTTGCCGCAGCCGATGACGCGCAGCGTGAGTGATGCCGGCGAGTCCAGTCTTGGGGATCTGGTCGCCGACGCACAGCGTGCTGCCACGCACGCCGATATCGCACTGATGAATCCCGGCGGACTGCGCTCCGATCTGCCCGCCGGCCCGGTCACGTGGGGCGATGTGCTGGCGCTGCACCCATTTGCCAATCATCTGGTCACGCTCGATATGACCGGAGCGCAGCTGCTCGGGCTGCTCGAGCAGCAGTGGCCTGCCGACAGCAGTGCGCTGGCGCGGATACTGAAGATCTCCGGCCTCTACTACAGCTGGGACCCGGCCCGTCCCGCCGGCGGCCGAATCGTCGAGGCCTGCGATGGCGCGCGAGAACCGATTGATGCTGCCCGCCATTACCGCGTCGCGGTAAGTGATTTCCTGGCCAATGGCGGTGACGGATTCACAGCCTTCAGCGCGCTCGGCCCGGGCGAATCAGGGCCGCTCGACAGCGAGGCGCTGGCCCAATATCTGCAGAACCACACGCCATTGGCACCCTTGGCTGGGCCTCGCATGGCACGCAGCGACCATTCTCCGATACGTCTTTGCAGCGTCCCCTCCAGTGCGATGGCCGGCCCCGAAAAATCGCTGCAAATTGACAACGTCTCGAGATAAGTACACAATAAACAAGGGTTAACGATGTTGTAAGAACTCGACGCTCACGTCCATGAGCGCGTTACATTGTGGCCCGGTACAGGTTGGATTCGGCGGCGAGATGCGGGGGGGAAGCGGTGCGGCATCGTCGTTGCGGGCTGGCCCGGCGACGATGCCGCCCCAATTTGAATCGCGGTCGTTCACCCGGGTGCCCGCCCATTCGGGTAGTACCGCCGCCGCCTGCCGGCGATCAGGCTGATCGCCATGAACACCACTTCTTCTGTACTGCAACAATGGTCGCGTGATTGCTCGGACCTGGCGGCGTCGCTGGCGCCGCGCACCATCGCGATCACGCTCGGCAGACATCGCTCGGTATCGGGCATGCGCTGGCGCGGCCCGCTCGCGGTCACGGCTGCAGAGGCTCTCGCAGGCAGCGATGAGGTGCTCGTGATCTGCGATCACGGCGAGCAACGCGCGCCGGTGGTGGCCTGCGATCTGGCGACCGATGTGGCGGTACTGCGCCTCGATGCCGGGGAGTCGGTAAGCGCGGCAATGGCCGCAGACCCGGCACTGACAGCCGGAGCCGGCGTGGTTATCGTAGGCCGCTCGCAGCGCGGCCCACTGGTTGGATTCGGTGCGGTTCGCGCGGTGGGTCCGGCCTGGCGCTCGCGTCGCGGCGGTGCCATCGCGCAGCGCCTGGAGTTCGAAGCCTCGCTCGATGGCCGTTTCGAGGGCGCCCTGGTCGCCGATCTGGCTGGAGCTGCCAAGGCCATGCTGGTGCCCGGGCCACGCGGCCGCCTGCTCGGCATACCGGCGGCTACCATTGAGCGCATCGTCGCCGCTGTTGAGCAGCACGGCTATCTGCCCAGGCCCTACCTGGGCGTTCGCCTGCAGCCGCTGTGGCTCGATGAAATTACTCGGGCGAGCTGGCAACGCAGTGCCCCGAGCGTGGCTGCGGTGGCGGGTGTAGCGCCGGATTCACCGGCCCAGGCCTCGGGACTGGCGGCGGGCGACCTGCTGGATGCGATCGACGGCATCGCAGTCCACGATGTCGAGGATTTCGCTGCGCAGATAGCCGCATCAGCCCCGGGCCGCCGGCTTGCGCTGCGGGTGCGTCGCGGCGGCGAGCCGCTAACGCTCGAGGTCACGCTCGCCGAATGGCGCCCGCCGCAGCGCCACGGCGGGACCTGAAGAGCTTGCAGTCAGCCGCGCCGCCACCATAACCGACCCGGTGAACCTGATTGTGCAACAAGGTAGCCGCCGGTTGACCGCGCGCGAGCGCGAGGTTTTGACCCTGGTGGCGGCCGGGATTTCAAATAAAGGCATTGCGCGCGAATTGCAGGTGTCGCCGAACACGGTGAAATTTCATATCGCGGCGATTCTCGAAAAACTCGACGCAGCCAGCCGCGCCGAGGCGGTGGTCGCGGCACTGCGACGCGGCGAGCTGACGCTATGAACATGCCGGCCGTGCGAGTCTACGACAGCGGGCAAGGCGAGGATGGCGGCCCGCCGCGCGACGTCCGGGAACGCGATGCGCCGGAGCACCATCGTAACGCCCGCCAGCAGCCGGACGGTGCTTTGCTCGACGCCTACTCACGCACCATTACCAGCGTTGCCGAAGCTGCGACTCCCGCGGTGGTCGCGATCCACACCCGGCGTTCGTCCGCATCGACGGCCGGCGTTCAGGGCGGCAGCGCCTCCGGCTTTGTATTTACTCCGGATGGCTTGATCCTGACCAACAGCCACGTGGTGCACGGAGCGGGCGCTTTGCGCGTCGCAACGGTGCGCGGAGAGCAGTTCGAAGCCGATCTGCTGGGTGAGGATCCGCATACCGACACGGCGCTGATCCGGGTGAGCGCGAGCCTGCCGGCCGTGACCCTGGGCCACTCGCACGGGCTGCGGGTCGGGCAGGTCGCCATTGCGATCGGCAATCCGCTCGGCTTCGACTGTACCGTGACTGCCGGCGTCGTGAGCGCGCTGGGTCGCTCGCTGCGCGCCAGCTCCGGGCGGCTGATCGAAGATGTGGTGCAGACCGATGCGGCGCTCAATCCGGGCAACTCGGGCGGCCCGCTGATGGACTCGGCCGGCCGCGTGATCGGCATGAATACCGCGATCATCGCCGGTGCGCAGGGTATCTGCTTCGCGATCGCGATCGATACCGTGCAGCGCGTGGCGCTGGAGCTGCTGCGCCATGGCCGTGTGCGGCGTGCCAGCATCGGCATTGGCGGGCAGAGCGTCGCGATACCGCAGCGCCTGCGGCGTCATTTCGAACTGCCGCAGGTCTCGGCCGTGCGTGTCATCAACGTGCTCCAGGGCGGCGCGGCGGCGGCGGCGCAGATCGAATCGGGCGACCTGATCGTGCGCTTCGACGGTCAATGGATCGAGGGCGTCGACGATCTGCACCGGCTACTGATCGACTCGCGCATCGGCGCCGCGGCACCGCTGGAACTGGTGCGGCGCGGGCGGCGCCTGACGGTCGATGTCATCGCGCGCGAGAGCGAGGCAGCCTGAAGGCGGCGGACGGCGAACCGCCGTGCCACCGACACCTGCGGTGCGCAACTGATGCGCGCTTCAGTCCAGCGCTTCGACGTCCTGAAACCTGGTGTAGTCGAAATGATCGACGCCATCGGTGTCGGTGCTCAGGATGTCCGCGTAGCGATGATTCCAGCGTATCGCTGAAGCCGGATATTCCTGGCGCGCCATCAGGCTCTGACCCGTGGTCTCATCGGTGCCGATCACCGTCAGCAACAGGTAGGCCCGCGCCGCATTGAGCGACTGCTCGGTCGCGCCGGCCAGCGGGCTCGCATCGTCGATCACATGCAGCAGGGTCCAGCCGAACAGGAACACCGGATGGCGGTTGCGCATCAACGGCAGGTCCTGGATGCGGCGGATCGGAAAGCCCTCCGGAGTGACCTCATCGCGCAGCAGGCGCAGGCGTGCCGAGGCTTCCATCACGATGTTCTGGCGTGCATTGGCCGCTCGCAGCATCAGTGTCGGCTTGCCGTTCATCAGCCGCACCACCGCCTGGCGCGCGAATACGAAGCGCGCGGTCGGTTTCGAGAAGCGCGCGAACATCATGCCGGTGATCAGCGCCAGGCTCATCAGGCCGATGAAAATCTCGATCGCCGCGACGATATGCGCAAACGCCGTCTGCGGATGCATGTCGCCGTAGCCGACGGTCGCGAAGGTCTCGACGCTGAAGAAAAACCTGCCCCAGTAGCCGGGCGGGTTGAGATTGGCGATGTCGCCGGCCTGCAGCGAATAGGCAGCCGCGAACAGCAGGTTGAACACGAAGAAATATGCGGCGAAGGTTCCGAATATGACCGGCCAGGTAACGGTCATGAACAGGTGATACAGGTCGTGCGCGAACTTGCGCTGCATCCCATGGGTGATGAACCTGCGGCCGCTGGGGCTGCCGATGACCCTGCTGTGGCGATGGGCTGCGAACACGCGCAAAGTCTAGCGCGGTTGGCGCGCCGGTGCGCCGCTCATCCGAACACCATGCTCGAGGCTCTTTCCCAGGCCGATGGATCGGTGATGGCCACGAACGCAAGCCCGGCCAGCGCGCCGTAGAAATGAGCGTCATGGTTGATCCGCCCGCGCTGCGCGCGTGCGGCATAGAAGCTATAGGCGAGGTAGCCGATCGCGAACAGCGGTGCCGGAATCGGCAGCGGGATCGGCATGATCATGATCGACTGGCGCGGAAAGTAGACGATCGAGGCGAACAGCACCGCCAGGATTGCTCCCGATGCGCCCAGGCAGGCGTAGTCCGCATCGCGCCGGTGCTTGAAATAGGTACCGGTATTGCTGGCAAGCAGGCCGATGAAATACAGCCCCAGGAAGCCCGCCGAGCCTATGACGCGCTGAAGCGGGAAGGCAAAGAACCAATAGGTCAGGGCGTTGAACAGCAGGTGACCCAAGTCTGCGTGTATGAAGCCATTGCTGATCGCAGTCCAGTACTGACGGCGCGGCAGGAACCAGAACGGCCGGAACAGGTTTTGCTCGATGATCCACGGCAGAGCCCACAGTCCCAGCAGGCTGACCAGCAGCGTGACGGCGAAGATGACAGCGGCCGCCACGCTCTATGCCCGCCGGCGCCGCAGCATCAGCACCGTGCCGGCCACGCACAGCGCCACACCGATGAAGGTCGCCGGGTGCCAGCGCAGGTGCTCGAATGCGGTGGACAGCAGCAGCGCGACCACCGGGATGGCGACTGCGGTATAGGAAGCACGATCGGCACCGATGCGCCGCATCAGTGTCAGGTAGGCGCCAAACGCCACCGCTGAACCGAACAGCGACAGGTACACCAGCGATGCGATGTATGGCCAGGAGAAATCGAATGCAAATCGCTCGCCGCTGGCGAACCCGACAACAGCAACGAACAGCGCGCCGTAGAGCATCGACCAGCCGTTGACCTGCAGCACCGGAAGCTCGCGCCGATGAATGCGGGTGGCCACCACGTTGCCGAGCGACGCCACGGCCGTGGCTCCGACCGCAATGGCGACGCCGCGGTACTGGTCGCTCGAATTGGACAACTGCATCATTTCCGGCCAGAACACCAGCGCCACGCCGGCGACACCGACCAGGGCTGCCACTATGGTCAGCGGCCGGATCGGCTGCCCGAAGAACAGACGCATGCCCAGCGCATTCATCGACACCACCAGCGAGAACACCACCGCCACCAGCCCCGAGGTCAGGTATTGCTCGGCGAGATACACCCCGGCGTAGTTGATGCCGAACAGCAGCACGCCCTGCAGCGCGATCCACACGTGGTCACGCGCGCCAAAGCGCAACGGCCGGCGCCGCAGGAAGCAGTAAGCGAGCAGCATCATCGATGCCAGCGCGAATCGCCAGGCCACCGACACCAGCGGCGGCACCACGCCGAGCTGGAACTTGATCACCAGCCAGGTCGAACCCCAGATCAGCACCGCGACGCTGTACAGGCCGAGATTGTTCATGGGGCTTAGCTGACGCTCTCGGCGCTGTAGCGCGCCAGCAGGCCGCTGCGTACCGCGTAGCGATGAATCACGGTGAACAGCCAAGCCGCCAGCAGGATATCGAGCAGCGCCAGCGCGATGGCAATCAGCAGCCCGCTGCCGGAATAGCCGTGGCCGGCGACCACCGAGCGCATGTTCTCGAACACGTAGGAGGGCGGTAGTGCATGACCAATGGCGCGCATCCAGGGCGGCAGCGTCGCCAGCGGATAGAATACGCCGACGAAGGGCGACAGCAGTGCCGGAATCGGCCACACCAGCCACTCCGAGGCCGGCCCGAGTCGCAGCACCAGCGCGCTCGCAAGTACACCCAGTCCGATGCCGAACAGGAACAGCACCAGCAGGAACGGCAGCAGCAGCAATCCGAGCGCGAAGAACGGCAGGCCGAACAGCCAGGTCGCCAGCAGCAGCATCACCACCAGTCCGACCAGGCTGGTGGCCACGCTGGTGAGCACCAGGCCGGTCAGATACTCGGAGATCAGCAGCGGCGTGGCAAACACATTGATGAAATTGCGCGACCAGACATCCTCGAAGAATGCCATCGTCACGCCCTGCATCACGCGGGTGAAGAAATCCCAGAACAGCACCGCGCCCAGCAGGCTGGCGATGAAATTGATGCCGCTGGAGGTGACCGTGTTCAGGTAGCGCGAGATAAAGCCCCAGAGCACGATATCGACCGCAACCCAGGCGATCATCGGCAATACCCGCGTCGGGCTGCCGCGCATCAGGTAGAACTGTCGCAACGCGATCGCGGCAATCGGGCGCAGCTTCATCGCCCCGCAGCCGTGGCGGTGGACGCTGGCTGTGACCCGGCCGCAAGCGGCTCGCGCGCCAGCCGGATGAAAAGTTCCTCGAGCGTGACCGCGCCATGGGCATGCGGCAGTGTTTTCGGATCGCCCTCCAGCAGGATCCGCCCACGCGACAGGAACAGCACCCGGTCGCAGGTCTGCTCGACCTCGTACATGTTGTGCGAGGTCCACAATATACCGCAGCCGCTGCGACTGGCCATCGCGCGGATGCGCGAGCGGATCAGATTGGCGGCCGATGGGTCGAGCGAGGCGGTGGGCTCATCGAGCAGCAGCAGCCGCGGCTCGTTCAGCAGCGCCTTCGCCAGCGCCAGCCGCGTCTGTTCGCCCGAGGACAGTACGCCGCTGCGGGTGTTGCGCAGCGGTTGCAGATCGAACTCGGTCAGCAGCTGCTCGATGCGCCGTGCGCCGCCGGCGACGTTGTACAGCAGGCTGAAGAACCGCAGATTCTGGTGCACGGTCAGGTTGCCGGGCAGCGCAGCGTAGACCGCGGCGAAGTTGGTGTGGGCCAGGGCCTGTGAGCGGTGCCGGGCAAGGTCCGTGCCCTCGATGCATATGCTGCCGGCGCTCGGCTGCAGTACTCCCAGCACCATGTTGATGGTACTGGTCTTGCCGGCGCCGTTCGGTCCGAGCAGGCCGACGATCTCTCCGGCACGCACGCCGAATGAGATGCCGTCTACCGCGACCGTGCTGCCGTACTGCTTGCGCAGTCCGTCAACGCACAGCGCAAGTTGCGCCGCGCGCCCGGGGATGGCTGGTACCAGGCTCAGTGCGGCTCGCCGCCCGGATGCGAGTCTTCCAACGGGAATGAATGGACGTCGCCGGACGCGGGCTGACCGGGCGGCACGGCCGGCGGCGGCGCCGAGGCGGCGGGAGCGGGTGCCGGCGCGCTCGAGCCGGCACCATTGGCGCCGGAGGTCACCGCCGCAACGAAGCGGCGCGCCGATTCCGAATGCGTAGTCACCTTGTTGCGGGTGATCATCGAGGTGGTCACGTCCTCATCGCCATAAAACGAGCGATTGCCGCTGCGGTCGAAGGCGATCACGGTGCCATCGAGGGCTACGCCGGCAAACAGACCGCGGGAACGCGAGTACGAGTAGATCTCGGCGGCTTTTCCGGCCGCCGCCTCGGTCTGGCGACCCACCGGGCCGGCAGCGACCGAGACGTCGGCGCCGAGCGTGAACTTGCCGCGGGCGAAGTTCTCGACGCTGCGCGGGGTGACGAATACCAGCACCACGTCGGTCGAAGTGGCACCGATCTGCGCGCCGAAGCTGCCGCCACCCAGGCGGACGAATACCGGGTTGCTGAACTGGCCGGAAGCGGCATCGCGGACCGTCAGCACGCCATTGCCATAGCGCCCGCCGAAGAAGAACGCGCCCTTGATGACCTCCGGGACCACCGCGACCCCATAGGCTCGCTGCATCAGCCAATCCGGGACTTTCTGGTCGGGCGTTGCGGCCAGCTCCTCCAGCACCTGCGTGGCCGTGATCAGCGTCGCCTCCTCGCGCGAGGGTTCGCCGGTCTGCGCCAGTGCGCTGTGCAACGGTGCAGCGAGTGCTGCGGTGGAAAGGATTGCCAACAGGAACTTGCTTCGGGTCATGATTCGCCTCCAGGGCATTTGAGCCCAAGAGGCGAATGATCGTTCAGTACCAGAAGGAAATAAAGAACTGCATGACGCTGGCATCGTACGCGTACAGTGGCTCGTCGCCCGGGATCAGACTCGGAATCAGATTATCGTGGAAGTCCTGGTAGTCGATGTGCAGGCGATTGTAGTTGAAATTCAGCGTCCCCTTGTTGACCCAGTGCGGCCAGCCGGGGTGAAACTCGTAGCTTGCGCCCAGGCCCAGGGTGAGGCTGTGGAACTGCGCCAGCTCGCGGTCGCGGGAGGTGAAATTCTGTGAATCCTGGTACGGGTACAGGTCGCTGTAGAAAGTGGCGTGGCTCTGCCAGTAGTAGCGTGCAGTGGCCTCGAACGTCCAGTCGGTAAACAGCGACTGGGTATAGCCGAACTTCACGGTATTCGCGAACACCCCCCAGGTGTCGTCGTACAGCCGGTAGTTGCCCTCGAGCGCCGCGTGCCAGGGCAGGTAGTACTTCAGCTGTGCCGAAGCGGCGCTGCCGGTGCGGGTGCTGGGTGCGACCGCCGGTCCAAAAGAGTAGCCGCGCGCGGAGAACGGATCGACAAAGCGCACGCCGCGATACGGGCTCTGCAGGTAGCCGTCGCTCTCGTCGGTCTCGAAATTCAGTCCCAGCAGCAGATTGCGCGTGAGCACCTGTGACACGCTGACCTGCCAGTTGCGGTGCTGGGCATCGCCAACGTATTTCTGGAACACCCCTTTGTCCACTTCCCCGACCTTGTCGAAGCCGCGCGTGAAGCCGAACGACACCGTGGTCAGGTCGCCGAACATGCTCTGACTGACGTTGAAGAACCCGGTATTGGCTTTGTAATCCGGCTCGTTGCTGTTGATGTAGCCGACGCTGTAGAGCGTGCTACCGTGCAGGTAGTCGAGATTGAGGTTGTTCTGGGTGCGCTTTTCCTTATAGGCGCTGGCCTGCGACAGCACGTCGATGGAGGCGCTGGAGATCAGATCCTCGTAGTACTGGTAGGAGGCGGAGAAGGCATCGCCGAACTTCTTGCGCACCAGCACCGACGGGCCCTCGACCGTGACCCCGCCGCCGTCGTAGCGGTGAAACAGCACGTCGGTGCGATCGTCGGGCAGTACGTCGGCGTGGCCCACGGCACCGAGCCCAAATGCTGCAGCCGCCAGCCAGCGCGCCCGCAGATGCAGACGCATCGTCACTTACAGGCGGTCCGGGAATAGCTCAGGGAGCGCATGCAGCTAGTTGCAGCCGCAGCCGCCGCCAACGCCGCCGGTGGCGCCGCGCGCGCCTTCGCGCACTTCGAATACGTGATCGAGGTAGCCGCTGGAGATCGGATTGCGATCGAACGACATGATCGGGTCGGCCAGGTGCTCGCGCTCATAGGGTTTGACCCAGGGCTGGATCGGAGTGCAGCCGCCGAGCAGCAGGCCACCGAGCAGCACCGCGCCCAGCAGCCGCAGCGTGGCGATCCTGCAGCAGTGCATGTTCGACATCATCGGCTCCCGATCCCGAATCACTCCCGCATCAGGCTGCGAATCTGATCCAGGTATTCGCTCTCGTCACCGGGCTTGTAGCCATGATGCACGTAGCGAACGTTGCCCTTGCGGTCGACGATCACGGTGCTTGGCATGCCGGAGACCTCGTACAGCGTACTCACCTTGCTTTGCGTGTCGAATAGTATCGGAAAAGAGACAGGAGTTGCCTTAAGAAAACTCATAGCGTCGCCGGATTTCGGCTCCACATTGATGCCCAGCAGCGTGAACCCGGCGGCCTTGTACTTCTTGTAGAGCTGCTCAAGGATCGGCATTTCCTGGCGGCACGGCCCGCACCAGCTGGCCCAGAAGTTGATCAGCACCACCTGGCCCTTGAGATCCGCCAGGCTGACCGGATCGCCGACCGCCGCCGGCAGCTGGAACGCGGCTGCCGGCGCACCGGCCGCAACACTGGCCGCGGGCAGCGACGGGGCGGCGGTGAGCGCAAGTCCCGCCAGCAGGACGCAAACCATCGATGTGCCGCTAGTCATGACAGCCTCCATTCGGTGCGAGCGCATGCCGCAGGCGTGCGCTCGCTAGAAGAAGAATACGGTCGCGCCGATCGTCGCCTGAAGATTGTTCTTCAGCTGGTAAAAACCGATATCGTTGGACTTGAACACCAGGTCCTGGACATCGATATGCAGCGCCAGCCAGTCCGTTGGCAGCACGCGAAAGCCGGCGCCGAAATTCACCGCGAAGTTGTGATTACCCGCGAATGTAACGTTGCCGATGCCGCCGATCATGTACAGGGCGCTGGTCATGGCGAGATTGCGACCGATGAACACCTCGCCCGGGAGCAAGTTGTAGCCCAGGGACAGGTTGTAGTACGTGAAGTGCCTCTCAGCATCGGAAAGTAGTTGTATGTTGCCGCTGAGCTCCTCAAAGCTGGTGCGGCCGCCCTTGGCGCGCCCGTAGGTGACCTCGGTAAACAGGTCCTCGCTGATGTGATAGTCGAAGCGCAGCCCGGCTACCGGCTGGGCGCCGAAGTCCTGAATCGACAGCTCGCCGTAATAGGCACCCAGTTCGATGTTGCTGGACCTGATGGTCGGCACCTTGACCGTGCGCCGCTCCACCTGCGGCTCGATCACCGACGGCGGCGGCGCGTCGGCGTCGGAGCTGCCGGCCGAGGCGCCGGCGTCATCGGTCTTCTGGTGATGCCAGGGCCAATGCATCGACGCACAGCCGCTGCAGGCGACGAGCGCGATGCTCAGTAGAAGAAGGCGAATCCGAATCTCCATTCCCCGTTGACCTCATTTGCGTTGGTCTTGGTAAACACGACGTACTGGCGATATTCGCCGCGCATGAAGAATCGCCGGGTCAGGTACAGGCGCCCGCCGACCCCTACATAGCCCACCTGATCGGTACGATCCACTGGCGTGGCCAGCGTGGCCTTGGGTTCGACCCACACCACTCCGGTGCCCAGATCGACCAGCGGCGAGAAGCGCCACTCGGGCATAAACACGTGCGCCAGGCCGATGTCGGCGATATAGCCGTCGGAGACGTTGCCAATGTACTGCGACAGCCCAACCTCCAGCTTGAGATTATCGGTGATTGACAGCGCACCCCAGGCGCCGAACAGGGTCGCGCCGGCGTAGGCACCGGCATAGACCCCGCTCTCCCAGTGGTGCGTCTGAAACCCGGCGCGATCGCCGAGGTCCACCTGGAACGGCGTGCCATCGGCGAGGTTGGTCTTGGTAAGATCGCGCGCCGAAGCCCAGCCTTCCACGCCACGCTCGGTGCGAACCTTGAACCAGTCAGTTCGGCGGAACAGCACATCGACCGCTTCGCCGCGTGCGACTACCTGTGTCACCGGATAACCGCGTCCGGGACCGGTGTGCAGCGAAAGGTACGGCTGCGAGACGAACAGCTGCAGCAGCACAGGTGCGGCCCGGACCGGCGTTGAGACCAGCGCTGCCGCCCAGAGCGCGACCACGACCGCGAACTCAATTCGTCGGAGCGGCAAACGGATTGTTGTAGTACTGCGCGCCAATGTCTACCCATTCTGACAGCAGCCGCATCTCAGCGGGAGAGAGCAGGCCGATATGCGTGGCGTCGGTAACAAATACCTGAAAGAAGTGGGAGTCTAGCGCATCGCCGGAAATAAACTCGGCCGAGCGCACCGTGGTGGTCACGGTAGCGCCGCTGGTGGCATTGGTGGTCGTGACAGTGAAGGCATTCAGCAACTGCTGATAGGCATTGTCCTGGTTGGCATCGTTAGCAGATGCCCCATCGGCCAGGTCCAGATACCCGGTCGCCGCGGTCGAGGCAGTGTGGCAAGTGACGCAGGTACCGGCGCCACGGTTCTTGTCCCACAGCGGCTGGATATTGAGCGGATAGTTGATGATGACGCGACAGTTCGTGTTCCAGCCGCCCGGCAGCGCGCAAGCCTGCGGAGTCGGCAGCGGTGTCGTGAAGGTCGGATCGTCATAGGACAGCAGCACGGGCTCGTTGCCGACGCCGCCTCCGAACCAGGGGTCAGTGAAGACCACATTGACGCTCGGTGTCGCAGCCGCGCTGGCCGAGGTACCGCAGTTCCAGCCAACCAGCGCCTCGGCCATGGTTTCCCCCGGGCAGGTCACGTACGAGCCCAGGGTGCCGGGAAACGGTGCGTTCGAGGCCGATCCGGTCCAGGCGGAGGTGAAGGTGCCCGCTCGGCCATGTGAATAGAAGCTGCCGCCGGCCACCGGCTGCTGCTGCGCGGGCGGCAGATGGCAGCCGTTGCAACTGAGCACCTCTCCCGGCAGCAGTTGCAGCCAGGCGCGATGCAGCGGGAAGATCTGGCGCGCGTTGGCATCGACCACCGCGATCTGAAATGCGACGTTCGATGGCACCTGGACGCGCACCGAGCCATCCGGTTCGATCGGGACGTAACCCAGAATCTGGCGCATGTAATTACCGGCGGCGCCGAAAGCGGTCGCCTGGTCGAAATTCAGCACCTGCTTGTCGGGGATCGCCACCGCTTCCACCAATCGCAGGAAGCGCGCCGGGCGCTGGTCGGCTTCAGTCTGCGCCATGACGGCAATGCCGCCGGCAGCAGTGCCACTCCACGGCGCACCGTCCCAGTCGTAGACGCTGCGAATGTCGATGATGCCAACCGGTGAGGTGCTGGAATCGTATCTGTCGGCAATGTAGGCGGGCGCAGCGGGACGCGGCTGCAGCGCCACGATGTCGGTAACAAATACACCTTCGGTCGGCGTCACGATCGGCTTGAACGTGCTGGCGGCCGGATCGAACATCCACGCACTGTATAACACCGGCGCTGCAGTGAGTGTCGGGTTGGGCAGGCTGGCGGTGGCGAGATTGCCGGCAGTGCACGCCAGGATGGTACCGGTGACGTCCTGCAGCCGGCACTCGCTCCAGGTCACCAGGATGCGCCCGCTGCCATCCCACAACGGAAAGGCCGAGGAGAAGCGCCCGCCGGGGGAGATCGCCGGGATGCCGTTGTTGATTGCGGTCAGCACTGCATTGGTTGTCGCCGCCTGCTCGGCAAAGCTGCTGGTGGCATAGCCGCTGTTGTTGGCCGTATCCGGGTAGGCCTGGTTGTTCTCGACGTAGTGCTGCACGTCGATCATCATCAGATTGCCGCCATAACCGGCCTCATCGAACGGGCGCACCAGCGCCAGCACCTGGCCGTTGGGCATCTCCCGGGCCCTGACGAACTGCACCGTGCAATCCTCACCGGCAGGACAGGTGTCGGCGCCGCCCGGGTTGGTGCTGAGGGTATTGTGGCTGCCGCGGCCATACAGCAGTTCGACATCGGTGCCGTCGGGATTACTGGTGTAGAGGTGAATACCGCTGTTGCCGTTGGCGTGGTCCCAGCGGCTCCACATCACGCGCCCGTTATTGAGCACCGTGGCATCCACATCGTGGCTCGGGTTGTAGGTGATCTGGTGCATGCCGGTGCCGTCCGGGTTCATCACGTGCAGCACGAACGCCGATTCGTCCAGGTCCTCGGTTTGTCCCTCGAACTCCGGCTCGCCCTCGTTGAGCAGGATCGCCCCGGAGCCGAGCTGTCGCGTAGTGGCAAACAATATGCGTCCATCCGGCAGGTAGTGCGGCGAGATGTACTGCGAGCCGGTGCCCTGCGGGTCCGAGGTCGGCAGGATGCTGTGCAGCACGCCGGTCGCGACCACGTATTCCCAGATGTTCCAGTTCGGCGGATCCAGGTCCTTCTGGTTCGGCATCAGCGGACCGCGCATCGCAAAGATGACCTTGCTGCCATCGCTCGCGACGTCAACATCCTTGAGGTCGTAGAAGGTGCCCTTGGGCGCGGTTGACGTCACGCTGGTCGTGATGTTGACCTCTTTGCCGCCGGTGCTGCTGGGGTTCAACAGATACAGGTCGGCCTGCGGCAGAAAGGTGCGGCGCAACCGCAGGTCGTCCTGGGTTGCCGGCGTGGTCGGCGGCGGCACCGTGCGTTTGATGTAGACGATGCCGAAATCGGTGGTCTGCGAATCGGGTGGCTGGGAGTTGGCGATGGTCACCGAGGTCCCGCCGCCGTTGCTGCTGCAGGCCGTGAGCAGCGCGCTCGTGATCAGTACCGCGGCGCGCAGCAGGCCGGCAGCGCGCGGCAGCCGCGGTGCAGTGCGTTGGACAGGCTGAAGCAGCAGCATTTTATGTTCCATCCTCGATGACAATGTCGCCAACCGCATCACGGTATTGGTGAGTGGTTCGGAGTCTGCTCTGAGCAGCAGCGATATGAGACCAGACGCACAGTCCTCAAACCGTGCGTTGCGTCGTGTTCGTGCGATCGCAGGTAGCCCGTATGCCGCTTTTTCATGGTGATAAGCATAGCGCTGTTGACGTAACTGCATGGACCGTCGGTGCGTGGCGACATTACGCGCGCAGCGCCATCGTGCCTATGATGGCAGCCAGATTCATCGTGGTCTCATTACATTCGGATCTCGAGTCGCAACGCAGGTAGGAGCTCAAGGCAATGTTGGTCCGCTCAAATCGATCGGGTGTGCGTCGATCGCGCATGCGCAAGACGCTGACGGTCGCCCTAGCCGTGCTGGCGGCGCTGCAGCCGCTCACGCCGCTGCTCGCCGGTCCGAATGAACAGGCCGAACGCCTGTTCGGCCGCATCACCGGTACGTTGCCCAGTGCCACGGTGCTAACGCAGATGTCGGCCGACATTGCCGCCAACAATGCACTGGCTGCGGCACAGCTCGCGATGCAGGATCCGGGCTTCTATAACGTGACGCTGCGCAATTTCGCCGCGCCGATGACCAACAAGGCGCAATCGGTGTTCGTGCCGCTGAATGACTACACCGCCACCATCATCGGCATGGTGCGCGACAACGTGCCCTTCAATACCGTTCTGTCGGCCGACCTGGTCTATACCGGCAACGTATCCGGCGCGCCGGCCTACTCGCCCGCCAACAACAACCACTACCAGTACCTGGATAGCAGCGGCGCCGATCTGTCCACGGTGCTGAAGGCGCAGACGCAGTCGGCGCTGGTCGGAATCCCGTCGTCGGCCACTGCTGGTGTCATGACCACACTGGGCGGGGCGTCGGCCTTTTTCTACCTCGGCACCAACCGCGCGATGGTGCGCTTCACGATGATCAACTACATGTGCGATGACCTGAACGAGATCATGGACATCACACGGCCGCCGGACCGCATTCGCCAGGATCCGTCGCGCTCACCGGGCGGTGACAGCCGCGTGTTCCTCAATACCTGCATCGGTTGCCACTCGGGCATGGATGCACTGGCCGGTGCGTTTGCCTACTACAACTACAACACCACCACCGGGCAGATGGTCTATACGCCCGGCCAGGTGCAGGCCAAGTACGCCATCAACACCGGCAACTTCCCGTACGGGCATGTCACCGTCGACGACAGCTGGGTCAATTACTGGCGCAGCGGCCCGAATGCACTGCTGGGCTGGAGCAGCTCGCTGCCCGGCAGCGGTAATGGCGCCAAGTCCTTCGGCCAGGAAATCGAGAACTCGGCGCAGTTCGCCAACTGCCAGGTGCAGAAAGTATTTCAGGCGATGTGCCTGCGGCCGCCGAGCAATGCGGCCGATCGCGCCCAGGCGACGAAGATCACCTCTGACTTCGTCTCGGCGAACTACAACATGAAGACGGCGTTTGCGGAAAGCGCCGTCTACTGCATGGGCCAGTAGGAGACCGCGCCGTGAAAGCCCTGACGACACCGATGACGGTACCCGGCCTGCTGGCTGCGATGGCGGCATTGCTGCTCGGCGCCTGTTCCGGGGGCGCGCCGACTACGCAGAGTCCGAACCTGCAGGCCGCCGCGCAGGTGGATACCTACAGCGGACCGCCGCCCGCGAGCGCCGACGTGCAGGCGTTCGAGACCAATCTGTGGGTCAACATATCCCCGACCAGCCGCTGTGGCAATTGCCACAAGGCCGGCGGGCAGACGCCGGAGTTCGCGCGTTCCGATGACATCAATCAGGCCTACAGCGCCGCGCTCACCGTGGTCAATCTGTCGCAGCCGGAAACCTCGCTGATGGTGCAGAAGGTCGGCGGCGGGCATAACTGCTGGCTCTCCAGCACCCAGGCCTGCGCCGACATCCTGACCACCTGGATCAGCAACTGGGCCGGCGGCGGCAATGGATCGGCGGTCGGCACGCAGATTCCGCTGACCGCGCCGCCGTCGCAGACGGTCGGAGCGACCAAGGTATTCCCGTCCGACCCGACGCTGTTCAGCACCACGGTCTATCCGGTCGTGCAGCAGTGGTGCTCGCGCTGCCATTCCGATACCGCGGCCACGCCGCAATCGCCGTACTTCGCCAGCAGCAACCTGGCGCTGGCCTACAGCTATGCGCAGCCGGAGATAAATCTCAACACGCCCACCAGTTCGACCTTCTACCTGCGCCTGGCGCAGCAGTCGCACAATTGCTGGGGCAACCCGGTCAACTGTCCGGCCAGCGCCGCCGTCATGCTGGCGGCGATCCAGGCGTTCGCCAACGGCATCGCCGTGACCCCGGTGGACCCGACACTGGTGGTGTCCAAAGCCCTGATGCTCACTCAGGGCACGGTGGCCTCCGGCGCCAATCGCTACGATGTGCATGACATCGCCAAGTGGGAGTTCAAGGAAGGCACCGGTTCGATCGCCTACGACACCAGCGGCGTGGATCCGGGCATGGACCTCACGCTCAGCGGCGATGCCGCGTGGGTCGGCGGCTGGGGCATCAGCTTTACTACCAACGGTCGGGCCCAGGCGAGTACCGCCACCAGCTCGAAGCTCTACAGCAAGCTCAGCGCCAGTGGCCAGTACAGCATTGAGCTGTGGGTCAACGCAGCCAACGTCACCCAGACCAAGGCCGACATGGCCAGCTACTCGGGCGGTGACACGCTGCGCAATTTCACGCTGGCGCAGAATGCGTTCCAGTACCAGGCGTTCGCACGCAGCAGCGTCAGCGACCTGAACGGCGCGCCGGCGCTGACGACCAGCCCCAACAATCAGCTGGCACAGGCCGCGCTGCAGCACGTGGTGTTGACCTACAGTGCGACCCAGGGGCGGCGGCTGTACGTCAACGGTGTGTTTACCGGCGATGTTGACAGTTCCACCGGTGGCGCGATCAACAACTGGGACACCAGCTTTGCCTTCCTGCTGGGCAACGAGACCTCGGGCGATCATCCGTGGCAGGGCTCGATCCGCTTTGCTGCCGTGCATGACGCGGCGCTTACGCAGCAGCAGATCCAGCAGAATTACGCCGCCGGGGTGGGTGCGAGCTACTACCTGCTGTTCGACGTCAGCAGCCTCATCAACGTACCGCAGTCGTACATCATGTTCACCGCCAGCCAGTACGATAGCTACGGCTATCTGTTCTACCGGCCGACGTTCATCAATCTCAATCCGGTCTTCAAGCCGAGCAGCAACATCCCGATTCAGGGTATCCGCATCGGCATCAACGGCGCCGAGGTGCCGGTGGACCAGGCCTACATTCCGCTCAGTGTCAACGTCGACAGTGCCGACTACTCGCCCACCACCGGGCAGCTGCTCTCGCCGCTCGGCACCGTGATGCCACTGCAGAACGGACCAGCCTCGGATCAGTTCTTCCTTACTTTTGCGCAGATCGGCACCAATACGCACACCTACAGCACGCCGGTACCAGTGGCGCCCACGCCGGTGGACCTGCCGGCATCCTCGGATATCGGCGTACGCGTCTTCGACGAGGTCAACGCCACGATGGCGAAGCTGAGTACGGTTGCAGCGAGCACTCCGGCGGTCAGTGCGACCTACCAGTCGGTACAGACGGGATTGCCAACCGTGTTCACCATCCAGAGCGTGAGCTCCGGCGCGCAGATCGCCAGTGCGCAGCTGGCCATGCAGTACTGCCAGGCGCTGGTCAACGACCCGACGCTGGGCCCGGCGTTCTTCCCCGGCATGAATTTCAATGCCGTGCCGGGCAGCGCCTTCGGCACCACAGCCGGCATGGATCTGGTGGTGCAGCCGCTGATCACCAATCTGATCGGCCAGACTATCGCCACCCAGCCCGCGTCTACAGCGGTGAGCACAGAGCTGTACAACCTGATCGGCGGCCTGTCCACCTGCGGTGGCGGCACCTGTCCCACCGGGCGCACGGCGACCATCAGCATGGCGGCCTGCACCGCGATCCTGTCGAGCGCGACGACGCTGATCAAATAGCCATGATTGCCGCCAATCCACTTACGACCATCGATCAGAGGCCGACGCCATGAAGAAGCAGCCCCCCCGGCGCCCACCCAGTCCGCATGCGCTCACCAACCTGAATCACCGGCCGCCGGTGACGCGGCGGGAATTTCTCGGGCGCGGCCTGATAGGCAGCAGTGCGACGGTCATCGGCATGTCGTCGTTTTTCAGTTTGTTCGCCGATCCGCGCAAGGCCTACGCGACGCTCGCCAGTGATATCCAGGCCCTGGTCAGCTCGCCCTGCAATATCCGCGCGGGAGCGGGCAAGGTGCCCTTTATCGCCTTCGATCTGGCGGGCGGCGGCAATATCGCCGGCTCCAACGCGCTGGTCGGCGGGGCGGGCGGCCAATTGAACTTTCTGACCACCGCCGGCTATAACAAGCTCGGTCTGCCCGGCAACATGATTCCCAACTCATCGATCGGCGCCGGCAACTTCGTCAATACAACGCTCGGGCTGGCGATGCACAGCGACAGTGCCTACCTGCGCGGCATCTCGCAGCGAGCCGCCATGACTACGATGAACAACGTCAACGGCGCGGTCATTCCTGCAATCAGCCAGACCGACACCAACCTGAACCCGCACAACCCGATGTACGGCATTCACTCGGCCGGTGCTGCCGGCGATCTGCTGGTGCTGATCGGCACCGAGGCGACGGCCTCGGGCGGAAATTCGATGGCGCCGGCCTACATGATCGACCCGACCGTCAACCCGACCGTGGTGACGCAGCCATCGGACGTGACCGGACTGGTCAATACCGGCTCCCTGGTCGGCCTGCTCGACCAGGCCGACGCCGTGTCGGTGCTCGAGTCAGTGGAGCGCATCAGCGCTGCCAAGCTCGCACAGGTCAGCACCAACATCCCAAGCCAGGACACGGCGATCAAGAACCTGGTGCAATGCAGCTACGTCGATGCCGCCTATCTGGTGGACAAATACGGTAATGCGCTCGCTGCGCTTGATCCGACCCAGGATAAGAACATCACCGGCAGCGGCGGCATCTTCAGCGCCACCGATCTGCAGGACTCGGACTTCCTGGCGACCGCCTCGGTGATGAAAATGGTGGTCAATGGCTACGCCGGCGCCGGCACCATCGAGATGGGCGGCTTTGACTATCACGACAGCACCCGGGCAACCGGCGAGACGCGCGATTTCAAGGCCGGACAGTGCATCGGCGCCTGCCTCGAATACGCGGCGCGCGTGGGCGTACCGCTGATGATCTACGTATTCAGCGATGGTTCACTGGCTTCCAACGGCATGCCCGACAATTCGGTCGCCGGCCGCGGCAAGGGGATTTGGCTCGCGGACAACACTGCGACCGCCGCCTCGTTGATGCTGGTGTTCGATCCCAAGGCCAAGCCCACGGCCACAATGAATCAGATCGGCAGCTATAACTCCGACGGCTCGGTGAACTCGACCTCCAGTCCCGCCGCCAATGCGGTCAACCTGCTGGCCGAAACCGTGATCCTCAATTACATGGCGCTGCACGGGCAGGCCGGCGCATTCCAGACCATGACCTATGCGACCGGCGTTCCGACCGGCCTGGGGGCGGCGGGAAACTACGACAGCCTGATAGCGTTCGGCCAGCTGTCGTCGGTGGTCAACGGCCAGATCACGTGAGGCTGGCGCGCCGCGGCCACCCCGCGGAGCCGGCCTGTGGATACCGCCGCCGCAGGACAATGCTCGCACTCGCTGCATAGCGAGTTTAATGCGAGCAGTGTCATGTATTTACGGTTTGACAGTCGCCGTGCGGCGGCGAATGATGTCAAATTGGCAGCGATGACAGATCGTCCCCCTACTTTCGGTCGCCGGCTGCTTGCAGCTTCGGGCATGGCGGTACTGGCGGCCGCCTCGACCCTGGTGTGCGCCGCCGGTACCGTCAGCCTGGTCGGCCACAGGGCTCCCGACTTTGCGCTGCCGGCCGCGGTCGGCAGCAACGTGCGCCTGTCGGAGTATCGTGGCCAGGCAGTTATTATTTCTTTCTGGAGCAGCCGATGCAGCGTCTGCGCCAAGCAGCTGACGCTGCTCGACCGGCTCTACAGCACCTACCGCTCCTCCGGACTGGTGGTGCTCGCCGTCAGTGTCGATGACGAACCGCTGCACGCGGAGGAATATGCGCGTGCCCATGCGGCCAGCTTTGCGCTGCTGCTCGATACCGCCAAGGCGGTCAGCCGCGCCTATGCGATCGATAGCTTGCCTTCGACCGTGCTGATCGATCGCGGCGGGATCGTGCGCTACTGGCACGGGGATGACCGTGCTGATGACAGATCGTATGTCACGCAGATCCGCGCCCTGCTCGACGATGTCGTTGCAGCGCCATGAATTTCTCAATGATGAACCAAGCCCCATGAACACACCGTCCCCGAATCATCTGCCGCTGCTGCTGTCGCTGGTGCTGGCGGCCCTGTTGCCGCTGGCCGCATCGGCCGCCGCACCGCCGCCCGCGAACGCGCCGGCCCCGGACCAGGCCGCTGTAGCACCTGCCGCCGCCCCCGCCGCGGATGCCGCCGGCACCCGTGCGCTGGATCAGCAGATCCAGGATCTGAAGAAAGACGTGATCGATCTGAACCGCGACCTGTTCGTGCTCGAGGAAGAACTGCTGTTTCCGGCGAATACCCAGGTGGCGGTGTTCGTATCGATGGACGTCGGGGATTTCTTCGCGCTCGATTCGATCTCGCTCAAGATCGATAACCGCGAAGTGGCCAATTACCTGTACACGCCGCGGCAAGTGGGCGCGCTCATCAAAGGCGGGGTGCAGCGGCTGTATGTCGGCAACCTGAAGGCCGGCGGCCATGAACTGGTGGCGCTGTTCAACGGCAAGGGCCCGAACGAGCGCTATTACCGCCGCGGCGCCAACCTGAAGTTCGAGAAGGGTGTCGGTGCTAAGTACCTGGAGCTAAAGATCACCGATCACGCGCGCGCGCAACAGCCCGAGTTCGAGATCAAGGACTGGGAATAGCGCGCGCATGACGCCTGGCCGCCTCTGCCTGGGTTTGGCTGCTGTGCTGCTCGCCGTGGGCCAGCCGGGCGCGTGGGCTGCGCGCAAGGCTGACCCCGACAAGCTGCCGAGCATCCGGGTACAGGACCTGCATTACGGCGATGTGCTGTTCCACTTCTGGGCCGATGAGGATTCGGGTCTGGAGGCGCTGACGCGGCTGGAGGCCTATAACCATTGGCAGCGCATGCCGCACCACGCGATCGATTCGCAGTTGCTGGCCGCCGGGCTGTATCTGCAGCTCACCATGCACAACGAGGCCGGGGAGCGCTTCCAGACATTGCTCGGCGACAACATTCCCCAGCCGGTGCGCAACAAGGCCTGGTTCTACCTCGGCAAGATCTGGTACGAGCGCGGCTACTACGATCGCAGCGAGCAGGCGCTGAATCGCATCCAGGGCGCGCTGGCGCCGCAGCTGGAAGCCGAGCGCATGCATCTGCTGGTCAACGTGCTGATGCGCCAGGGCCGCTACGACGATGCGATCGCGCGCCTGAAGAGCTGGCAGGGCCCGGCCGACTGGATGGCCTATGCGCGCTTCAACCTCGGCGTCGCGCTGGTACGTGCCGGGCGGCTCCCGGAAGCCGATCCGATCCTGACTGCGGTCGGCACGCTGCAGAGCGACAGCGACGAGCTGCTGACGATGCGCGACAAGGCCAACCTGGCGCTCGGGTTCGCCTATCTGCAGGCCGATCAGGCGCGGCGGGCACGCGTGCCGCTGGAACGTGTGCGGCTGGATGGGCCGTATTCCAGCCGTGCGCTGCTCGGCGATGGCTGGGCGCGTGCAGCCGAGGGCGACTTGCGCGCAGCCCTGGTGCCGTGGCTTGAACTGCACCGGCGCAACCTGCTGGATGCCGCGGTGCAGGAATCATATCTTGCCGTGCCGTACGCTTACGGCAAGCTGAATGCGGCGGCGCAAGCGGCCGAGTATTACGAGGCTGCGCTGCAATCCTTCAGCAGCGAGTCCGACAACCTCGACGCCGCGGTGGCGCGCATCCACGACGGCCACATGCTCGATGACCTGCTGGGCGACGACAAGGACATGCGCTACGGTTGGGTCTGGCAGCTCAAGACACTGCCGGACGCGCCGCAGTCGCGCTATCTGTACTCGTTGCTGGCCGACAACGATTTTCAGGAGGGCCTGAAGAACTATCGCGATCTGAATTTCCTGCAGCATGGCCTGTTGAAGTGGGATGACAGCATGGAGGCGTTCGCGGCGATGATCGACACGCGCGAGCGCGCCTATGCCGAGCGTCTGCCGCGCGCTGACGCGCTGCTGGCGACCGACGCGCCGACGCGGCTGCGCGCCGCGCGTGCCGCGGTCGACTCGCGGCTCAATGCGATCGAGACTGGCGACGACGTCGCAGCCCTCGGCACCGCCGAGGAGCGCGCGCAGTGGGCGCAGATCGCGGCGCTGGAAGAGCAGGCCGCGGCGCTGCCACCCGGACTGGAGCGCGACACGGCGGTCGACAAGCTGCGCCTGATCAAGGGTGTGCTCTACTGGCGGCTCGATTCATCCTTCAAGGAGCGCAGCTACGACCAGCGGCGCGCGCTGCGCGAACTGGATGCGGCGCTGGAGGAACTACAGAACCGCTGGGTGCGGGTACAGGACGCCCGTGCCACGGTGCCCACCAATACCGGGGAGTTCGCGCAGCGCATCGCCGACCTGGCCGCGCGCATCAAGGCGGTGCGCGAGCGGCTGGTGGATACCGCCGGGCAGCAGAACGTCTATCTGCAAACCGTGGCTGCCGGTGAGCTGACCGCGCAGAAGGAGCGGCTTGCCGCCTATGCGGTGCAGGCACGCTATGCACTGGCCGATATCTATGACCGCGCGGCCGACCAGACGCAATCCGGGCCAGCACCACCGTCCGCACCGGAGCCGAAATGAAGCTGCAGCTGGCAGCCATACTGTGTGGGCTGGCGAGCGGCGTGCTGCAGGCGGCGCAGCCCGCCAAGCCTGCGCCGACCATTGGTGATCTGAATTCCCAATCGGCGCCAGTGCAGCCGAGTACCGCGCCGGTGGGCGGAGCTGCCAAGGCGATGGAGAACTATCGCCAGTTCCTGTTGCTGCAGAATACCGATCCGAAGCAGCGCGCCGAGGCGCTGCGCCGGCTCGGGGATCTGAACCTCGAGTCGGGTGAGCTCGAGCGCATGGCCAGCGAAGTGACGCAGCTCGACATGCAGGGCGCGGAGGCGATCCGGCTGTACACCACGCTGCTCAAGGCCTATCCGAATTACCCGCGCAACGACCAGGTGCTCTACCAGCTCGCGCGCGCCTACGAGACCACCGGCCAGAGCGATCAGGCGCTGGCCACCCTGGACAGCATCGTCGCGCGCTACCCGCAGAGCCGCGATATCGCCGAGGTGCAGTTTCGACGCGGCGAGCTGCTGTTCTCCAATCGCCGCTATGCCGATGCGCAACACGCCTACGAGTCAGTGCTGGCGCACGGGCAGCGCGGCTCGAATTTTTATATCCAGAGCCTCTACAAGGACGGCTGGTCGCAGTTCAAGCAGGGCCAGAACGAGGACAGCCTGAAGCCATTCGGCGACCTGCTGGATCTGATGCTGCTCGAGCCGAAGGACAGCGCGCACATGCGCGACTTGAAGACGCTCGGCCGCGCCGATCGTGAACTGGTGGATGACACGCTGCGCGTGATGAGCATCGCCTTCGCCTACCTGGACGGCGCCAAATCGGTCGATGACTTCGCCGCACATCGCGGCCAGATCCCGTATGCCTGGCTGCTCTATACCCGCCTGGGCGACCTGTATGTGGAGAAGCAGCGCTACCAGGACGCCGCCACCACCTATCGGGCCTTCGTCAGCCGCGACCCGGTGGACGAGCACGCACCGGTGCTTACCAACGCGGCGATCGAGGCCTACCGCAAGGGCGGTTTCGCCGAGCTGATGCTCGACGGCAAGCTCGAGTACGTGCAGCGCTACGGCTTCGATGCGCCGTTCTGGAACGGACGCGAACACAGCGCCTATCCGCAAGTGGTCGATGATCTCAAGACCAACCTCAAGGACGTCGCGCAGTACTATCACGCCAGCGCGCAGAGGAGCAAAAAGGCCGAGGACTACGCCGCCGCGGCGCACTGGTATCGCGTCTACCTGAGTTCCTTCCCCGGCGATCCGGACTCCGCCGCGACCAACTACCTGCTCGCCGATGCGCTGTTCGAGAGCAAGCAGTACGCCGACGCTGCGATCGAATACGAGCACACCGCGTACGACCGTCCGAAGGGGACACGCTCGGCCGAGGCCGCGTATGCGGCACTGGTGGCCGACCAGAAGAGCGAGGAGGCGATGCCGGCCGAGGCGCGCGCCGCCGCGCACCAGCGCGCCACCGCCGCCGCGCTGAAATTCGCGCAAGCCTTTCCGGAGCATCCCGAAAGCCCGGTGGTGCTGACGCGCGCGGCGCAGGACCTGTACGCCGGTGGCGATCAGCCGCAGGCGGTACTGGCGGCGCAGGCGCTGCTGGCGCGCACTCCGGTGGTTGATCCCGCCAAGCAGCGCATCGCCTGGACCATCGTCGGCCAGGTGAGCTTCAACCAGGGTGACTATGCGCAGGCCGAGAACGCCTTCGCGCACGCGCTGGCGCTGGCGCCAGCCAATGATCCGGAGCACCCCGATATCACCGAGCGGCTGGCGGCGGCGGTCTACAAGCAGGGCGAGGCCAGGCGCGCCGCCGGCGATCAGGTGGCAGCGGCCGATGACTTTCTGCGCGTGGCGCGCGTGGCACCCGGCTCCAAGGTCATCCCGACCGCGCAGTACGATGCAGCAGCTGCGCTGATCAATGCCGAGCAGTGGAACCGCGCGATCGAAGTGCTGGAAGCCTACCGGCGCGACTATCCCAAGGGCGATTACGCGCCCGACGTCGGCCGCAAACTTGCGGTGGCCTATGTGGCGGCCGGGCGGGCGGGTTCGGCGGCCGATGAGTTCGAGCGCATCGCCGCCAATCCGCATGAGGATCCGGCGGTGGTGCACGAGGCGCTGAGCCGGGCGGCGGATCTGTACCAGCAATCCGGCAATACGGCCCGCAGCGTGGTGATGCTCGAGCGGCTAGTGAAGGAGTATCCGACACCGGTGCCCGATGCGATCGAGGTGCGCCAGCGGCTGCTGGAGATCGCAGCCAAGGGCGGGGATCTCGAGCGCCAGCGCTACTGGCAGCACGAGATCGTCAAGGCCGACGCGGCCGCGGGGGCAGCGCGCACCGATCGCACCCGATACCTGGCCTCGAAGGCACAGCTGGCGCTGGCAGCGCCGGTGCGCGATGAGTTTCGCAGCGTCAAGCTCGTGGCGCCGCTCAAACAGAGCCTGGTGGCGAAGAAGAAATCGCTCGACGCGGCGGTGCTGGCCTACAAGCAGGTGGCCGAGTACCAGGTGGCCGAGACCACCACCGCGGCGACCTACGAGACCGCCGAGCTGTATCGCACGCTGGGGCACGATCTGATGAGCTCGGAGCGACCGAAAAAACTCTCGGCCGAGGCGCTGGAGCAGTACAACGCCCTGCTCGATGAGCAGTCGTTTCCGTTCGAAGAGCAGGCAATTGCGATTCATGAGATCAATGCCAAGCGGGTGCTGGACGGCGTCTACGACGACTCGGTGCGCGCCAGCTTCAAGGCATTGGCCGAACTCAAACCGGCGCGTTATGGCAAAACCGAGCTCAGCGTGGGCGGGGTCGCGACGCTCTCCCCCCCGGCCCAGGCAATCGCCGCCAGCCCGGACGCGGTAGTGGCCCAGACGCATCGGGATGGCAGTCTTGAGGATTCCGAGCAGGCGCTCAAACGTGCCACCGCGCTCGACCCATCCAATGCGCTGGCCTGGACCGAGCTGGGCGTGACGCTGCGCCAGCAAGGCAAGTTCGCCGACGCCCGCGCGGCCTACGAGCATGCCCTGGCCGCCAACCCCGACTACGCTCCGGCGCACAGGAACCTGGGTGTGTTGCTGGATCTGTACCTGGGAGATCCGGCCGCGGCGCTGCCCGAGATGGAGCGCTACAAGGCCCTGACGGCCGAGGACAAGCCGGTCAGCTCCTGGATCGCCGAGCTGCGGGCTCGTACCGGGGTCAAGCCGCCGGCGGCGCCTACACCCGCCGCCGCCGCCGATCCCGACCCGCCCGGTACCACCGCGGCGAACGACCACGGAGGTCCTACCACATGAGAACAGCCAGTCGCGTGATCACAGCTCTATGCTTGGCGTGCGCAGCCGTGCAGGCCGGCGCCCAGCAGGATCTGGAGCCCGCGGTACAAACCTCGCCGGCAGCCGCCGCGCCTGACAAGCCCGGCACTATTAATAGTGGTAACAGCAGCACCGGCAACCCCGTCAAGGCGGTGCCAGCGTCCCCGGCCAAACCTGCGGCCGCCGGTGCCAAGGCGCCGCCGGCGGCGGCAAGTGCGCCAGTGGTCGCTGCCGGCGCGGCGCCCAGGACCGGGAAGCCGAGCGACCGCATCGAGCTCGACACCACCCAGATCAGCGGCAATCGCGAACTGCCCAAGGTGATGTACGTGGTGCCGTGGCGCCGGGCGGACCCGGGAGAATTTTCCGGCCGGCCCCTCAACAGCCTGCTCGATGAGGCACTCACACCGGTCGATCGCGACGTCTTTAGGCGCCAGAACCGTTACTACGCCGAGCTCTCGGGTGGGGCGGGATCGGACAGGTCACAGCCTGGAGCCGCCGGCGATGGCGCTGCCACGCCAACACCCAAGGATGAGAAGTAGGTCGCGGTTCGGGTAATTACGTCACTTTAGTTTGACCATCTTAGGTAGACCATAGCGGATTGGCACGGGAGTCAATGAGTATGTTCAGTCACATAGTCCGGTTTTTCCAGGGCGGCGGATGGATGATGTACCCGATCGCCGTGGTGCTTGTGGTGGGCCTGGCGATCGCCGTCGAACGCTGGATTTATCTCACCATCACGGCGGTCGGCAATCGCACGCTGTGGAATGAGATCTCGCCACTGCTGGCGCAGGGAAACTTTCGCCAGGCGGTGCAGCTGACTTCCAAGTCGAACGCTGCCATCGGCCAGATCCTGAGCTACGGCCTGGCGCGCATCTCTTCGGCGCGGCGCCGCGAGGATATCGAGAAGGCAATGGAAGAGAGCCTGATGGATATCATGCCACGGCTCGAGAAGCGCACCCACTACATCGCGACCTTCGCCAATATCGCGACGCTGCTCGGCCTGCTCGGCACAGTGATCGGCCTGATCAACGCATTCGCGGCGGTGGCAACGGTCAATCCGGCGGAAAAAGCCAATCTGCTCTCAGCCAGTATCTCGGTGGCCATGAACTGCACCGCGTTTGGTCTGATGACCGCGGTGCCGCTGCTGCTGATCCACGCGGTGCTGCAGACCAAGACCACTGAACTGATCGACAGCCTGGAGATGGCATCGGTCAAGTTTCTAAATGCCGTCACCGAGCGCTCATCGCAGCCGGCGCCGGCCGTGGCCTGAAACAGTAATGCGCCGCCTGTCAATACAGCTAGAGCTGCAACATGCGCCGGTCCCGTAGCGTCCGCAGAATCACGCGCCACCAGCACCGGCCATCGCAGCTGATGCTGGTGTCGATGATTGACATCTTTACCGTGCTGGTGACTTTTCTGCTGATGACGGCGGTGTTCTCGCGCACCGTAATCCTGGAGCTCAAGCTGCCACCCGCCAACGCCCAGTTCCAGGATCCGCCGCCGGGGCTGCAGCTGGAAGTGACTGTGCGCAAGGACACGCTGCAGGTCGGGGATCGCAATTCCGGGCCGCTGGCGGCGTTTCCGAACAAGGACAACGCCTACGACTTTGACGGCCTGTCGAGCTACCTGCAGCAGGTGAAGTCGAAGTTTCCCGACAAGACCGATGCCACGATCCTGCTCGAGTCCGATACGCCCTATGACACCGTGGTGCAGACCATGGACCGCATCCGGGTGCTGGAAGTCAACGCCGGGCTCAACGTGGTGCAGTACGAGCTGTTCCCCGATATCTCGATCGGCGATGCGCCGGTAATGGATGCGGGCGCTGCGCCTGCTGCTACTCCCGCGTCTGCGGCACCGGCTGCAGCCACCAAACCATGACCGGAGCGCACGCATGAGCATGTCAAACCGCGCGCGGCGCATGATGCAGCATCAGATGCGCCATCGCGCTGATGCCGAACTCAACCTGATTCCGATGATCGACATCCTGAGCGTCATGGTGTCGTTCCTGCTGGTGTATTCCACCAATGTCGAGGTACTGCAGAACACCAAGGCGATCGAGATCCCGCAGTCGATTGCCGAGCAGGTGCCGCGCCAGACGGTGGTGGTGATGCTCACCAAGGACGAATTGTTCGTGCAGGGCGAGCCGGTAGTGTCTGTGGCCGACATCCATGCCACCGTGGGCGACATCATCGCTCCGCTGCGCGACGCGCTGAAGCGGCCGACGCTGGTCGGCCAGCAAGTCACGGAGAAGGACCTCGCCGATCGCGAGATCACGGTCATGGGCGACAAGGCGCTGCCCTACGACGTGCTTAAAAAAGTCATGCGCACCTGTACCGACGCCGACTACGGCAAGATCTCGCTGGCGGTGCTGCAGAAAGACAAGCCGGTGCCGCCCGGCGCGATGCGCAGCTCGTGATGCGAGGACTAACGCATGCAGCTCGCTGAGTACTATCGCAGCTACGACCTTCCCTGGGAGATCGATCCCGAGGACCAACGCCGCCTGCGCCGGCTGCTGAGCGGTGGCCTGCTGCTGTTGCTGGTGTTCGCGGTGATATTGCCGTTCATTCATCTGCCCAAGCAGAGCGAGGTGCCGGAAGCGGTGCCTGAGCGTCTGGCGCGGCTGATGGTGGAGGAGAAGCCCAAACCCCCGCCGGTGGTCGAGCAGCCCAAGCCCAAGCCCGAGGTCAAGCCGGTGCCGCTGCCGAAGCCAGTGGACAAGACGGCCGAGGCGCGCAAGAAGGCGCAGAACTCAGGGCTGCTGAAGTTCCAGGATGAGCTGGCCGACCTGCGGCAGAACGTAGACCTGACGCCGCTCGGCCAGACCAAGAATCTGCAGGGGGCAGTCGGCCAGGACAGCCATGCGGAGCGCTCGCTGATCGCCTCGAAGGCGGGCGGGGCCTCGGCCGGCATCACCACCGCCAATGCCAGCCGCGGCTTCGGCACCGGCGCCGGCTCGCTGACCGGTCATGACACCACCGCTGTGAGTTCGCGCATCGTTGCCGCCGGCGGCGGCGCCAGTGTCTCCAAGGGAGCCAGCGGCAAGCCGTCGCGCAGTCAGGAAGAGATCGCGCTGGTGTTCGACCGCAACAAGGGTGCCATCTATGCGCTCTACGGCCGCGCATTGCGCGACACGCCCGATCTGCAGGGCAAACTTGTGCTCGAGTTCACGATCGCCCCGTCCGGGGAAGTGACAGAATGCCACATAGTCTCGAGCGAGCTGAAAAATGCCGACCTTGAGGCCAAGATCGTGGCACGCGTGAAGCTGTTCCGCTTCGAAGCCAAGGACGTGGCCGCGATCACTACCACCAAGCCGATCGAGTTCGTGCCGACAACGTGAGCTTGCAGCCTTGAACCTACAGTCTGAGATCGAATATTTCAGCGATGTGCAGCCGGTGGACCAGGCGCGGCTGCTGTCGGTATTCCTGCATGAGCTGGCGGTGGCAGCGCGCAGTACCTACGGGCCGACGGTCGATCAGGTACACGACGGCGCGCGGCTGCGGTTTGTGAACGAGATCGTGTGTCGTCTCGCCGGCTTCATCGAACAGCTGCTGGCAGATGATCAGACGCGGCCAGCGGACGATGTCGTGCTGCGCATGCTGCTGTCGCCGCGCCCCGATGCGGTGGCCCAGGATCTGGTGATGAACTCCTATCGACGTGCGATACATGGATTCGACCGCTACGATGCCACGGTGGCAATGGACAAGTGACGCGCACGCGCCGTAACGTCGCGGTGTGCCGGTACAGTCGCTCAGCCAGGTCCTGATACTCCTGCTTGCCACGGTGCTGGTGCTGGCCGTGGCACGGCGCGTCGGCATGCCCGCGATCCTGGGCTACCTCATCGTCGGCATCGTCCTCGGCCCGTTCGCGTTCGCGGTGCTGCCGGACAGCGCGCAGACGCACGCGCTGGCGCAGATCGGCGTGGTGTTCCTGCTGTTCACGCTCGGCCTCGAATTCTCCTATCCACGCATGGTGGCGATGCGACGCGAGGTATTCGGCCTCGGGTCGGCGCAGACCATCGTGGTCGGCGGCGCGGGTGCGTTCGCAATCCATACCATCGGTGTCGACTGGCCTGGTTCGATCGTGGTCGGCGGTGCACTGTCGATGTGCTCGACCGCGATCGTGCTGCAGCAGCTGACCGATCAGGACGAACTGAACCGGACCCACGGCCGGCTGTCATTCGCGGTGCTGCTGTTTCAGGATCTCGCGTTCGTGCCGCTGCTGGCGCTGACCACGGTGCTGACGCAGGACCAGCCCGGATCCGGAGCGGCGCTGCTGCTGCGGCTGGTAGCGCTCGGGTTGCTGACGCTGGTTGCGGTGCTGGCCATCGGCCGCTGGCTGCTGCGGCCATTGCTGTACGAGATCGCGCACAGCCGGTTGCGCGAACTGTTCACGCTTACCGCGCTGCTGATCGTGCTGACCGCTGCCTGGGTGACGCAGGCGCTGGGGCTGTCCATGGCGCTCGGAGCGTTCCTGGCCGGCATGCTGTTGGCCGAGACCGAGTACCGCCACCAGATCGACGCCGTCATCCGTCCATTTCGCGAGCTGCTGCTCGGATTGTTCTTCATCACCGTCGGAATGCTGCTCAATCTCAGGGCGCTGTTCGGCGACTTCCCGCGCATTGTCGCGCTGTTGCTGCTGCTGATCATCGCCAAGGCAGTGCTTACGGCGCTGACGACCCGCGCGTTCGGGGCCGATCGCTTCAAGTCGCTGCGCACCGGCCTGGTGCTGGCCGGTGGCGGGGAGTTCGGCGTCGCGCTGCTGACGCTGCTGGCGCGGGGGCACGGCCTGATCGCGCCGCGTCCGACGCAGTTGCTGCTCGCCATCGTGGTGCTCGGCATGATCGTCAGTCCGGTGATTATCCGATACAACAAGCGCATCGCGCGCCTGCTGCTGCGCGAAGCCGGACCGCCGGCTACGGCGATCGAGCGCGAGCAGGCTGCGACCACCGAACTGGCGCGGCGCGAGCACGTCATCATCTGCGGCTTCGGTCGCGTCGGCGGCCATCTGGCGCACGTGCTCGACTCGCAGGGCTTCGAATACCTGGCGATCGATCTGGATCCGGCCGGCGTGCGCACCGCGCGGCTGGCCGGAGTGCCGGTGGTCTGGGGCGATTGCGCCGATGAGGTGCTGCTGCGCAATCTCGGCCTGGACCTTGCGACCGTCGTGATCATTACCTTCGCCGACCCGGCGGTGGCGCTGCACGTGATCCGGGCGGTGCGCCGGCTGCGCGCCGATGTGCCGGTGCTGGTACGCACCCAGGACGACGCACGGCTCGCCGAGCTGTCCGCGGCCGGTGCCACGGAGGTGGTGCCGGAAACCTTCGAGGCCAGCCTGACGCTGGTGTCGCAGGCGCTCACGCTGCTGCAGCTGCCGCCGGCACAGGTCGGGCACGTCGTCGACACACTGCGCCGGCAGCGCTATGCGACCCTGCGCACGCGCTCAGGCGGCGGGCTGGATCTGGACGTCGCCGAGGGCAGCGACCAGCTGCGATCGGTGGTGCTGCCCCGCGGCGGCTGGGCGGTCGGACGCCGGCTGGAGGAGATACGGGCGCGCGGCGCCGAAGTCGCCTTCACAGCGATTCGCCGCCAGGGGATCACCGGCCGCGAACCGGCCGGGGACACCGAGCTGCGCGAGGGCGACGTGGTGGTGATCTACGGTGTCCCGGAAGCCCTGGAACACGCCGAAGCAGTGCTCCTGGCCGGGTAGGGCGCGCCGGCACGCCCGGCCGCCGCCCTCAGGTAGAATCCGCCCCCCGATGAATCACGAAGATATCCAGTTCCCGACGCGCCACCATCCGCTGCGGGAGGACATCCGTGCGCTCGCGCAGCTCATGGACGACGTGCTGCGCGAGCAGGGCGGAGCGGAGCTGTGGCCGCTGGTGGAACAGGACCGCCTTACCGCCATCCGCTGGCGCGAAGGGGTGGCGGGGGCCGGCGAAGCACTGGCGGTACGGGTGCGCGGGCGGCCGCCGCGCGTTGCGCGCGAGCTGGTGCGGGCGTTCTCGTCCTGGTTCCAGCTGGTGAACGTAGCCGAAAAGGTGCATCGCATCCGCCGCCGGCGCGAGTACTTTCAACAGGACAGCGAGCGACCGCAGCCCGGTGGCGTCGAAGACGCGCTGTCCGAACTCAAGGCCTCCGGCCTGACGCTGCCGGAGGTGCTGGCACTGATGGCACAGCTGTCGATCGAACCGGTGCTGCTGGCGCATCCGATGGAGTCCACACGGCGCACCAGCCTGCGGCGCCAGCAGCGCATGGCGGCGCTGCTGCTGGACCGTGACAACGCCACCCTGGCGCCCAATGAACAACGCGCGCTGCTCGAGCGCATACGGGCGGAAGTCAGCGCCGACTGGCAGACCGAGGAGCACCCGCGCGAGCGCCTGACGGTTGCCGATGAACGCGAGCATGCGATTTTCTACCTGCTCGAGATCCTCTACACGATCATTCCAGCGTTCTATCAGGAGATCGCCGCCGCCCTCGGCAAGCTCTATGGCGTGCTGCCTGAGAGCATCCAGTTGCCGGTCATCGTGCGCTTTGGCACCTGGGTCGGCGGCGATATGGAGACCTCGGCCGACGTTCACGCGAAGAGCATCCGCGACACTCTGGCGCGCGCGCAGCAGGTGATCATCAACACCTATTACGACGAGTGCCTGAAGCTCGGACAGACACTCTCGCAGAGCGCTAGCCGCATCGGCATCTCCAGCGCGGTGATGCGCCGCGTGGAGGAATACCGCACGCTGCTGCCCGGGGCGCAATCGATCACGCCGCCGCGACATGACCGCATGCCCTATCGCGTCCTGCTCGGGCAGATCGCCGAGCGCCTGCACGTCACCTACGACGGCCGCTCCAATGGATACCAGCATCCGGCGCAGTTTCGCGCCGACATCGATCTGATCGCGCAAAGCCTGCTTGCCAACCACGGGGCGCATGCGGGCTATTTCCAGGTGCGCAGGCTGCTGTACCGGATCGACACCTTTGGCTTTCACCTGGCGACTCTGGACGTGCGGGCGCACGCGGCGGTGCATCACGCGGTACTGGCCCAGGGAATGGACGACCCGGAGTGGAGCGGCCGCAGCGCGGCCGATCGGCATGCCCGCCTGATCGAGATACTGGAACGCGATATCGGCCCGACCGGCAGCTTCGATGCGCTCGCCAAGCGCACGCTGGCAGTGTTCGACGCGATCACGCAATGCCGTCACCGCTACGGCAACGAGGCCATCGGACTGTATATCGTCAGCGGCGTGGCGCAGGCGGATGACGTGCTGGCACCGCTGGTGTTGGCGCGCTGGGCCGGCGCCTACGACAAGAGCAAGGGCGAGGTGGCACTCGACGTGGCGCCGCAGTTCGATCGCGTCGAGACGCTGGAGCGCTGTGGCGCAGTCATCGGCGAGCTGCTCGCGGACGGTGTCTACAAGCGCCATCTGGAGGCCCGGGGCCGGCTGCAGACGGTGCTGATCGGCTTTTCCGACAGCAATCAGGAGAGCGGCATGGTGGCGTCGCGCCTGGCCGCTTACCGCGCCCAGCGCCATCTGACCGACGCGCTGCGCCAGGCGAACGATCAGCATGTGCTGTTCTACAGCCGAGGCGGCAGCATCCCGCGCGGCGGCGGCCGTATCGATGCGCTGCTGCGCGCGGCACCGGCCGAATCGATCAACGGCGTGCTGCACTTTACCGAGCAGGGCGAGAGCATCAGCCAGAACTACGGGCTGCGGCCGAATGCGATGCGTACCCTGGAGCGCGCCTTCAGTACGCTGGCGCTCGCTACACTGGCCGCCAAGCGCGGCATCGCCGTACGCGAGAGCGCCGCGCTGGCCGAATGTGTCGGCCTGGTGGCGGCGCGCAGCGCCAAGGTGTGGCGCGAGCTGATCTACCAGCAGCCGCAATTTCTCGATTTCTTTCGCGCCGTGACGCCGATCGATGTGATCGAGCGCATGCAGATCGGCTCCAATCCGGTGCAGCGCAATGAGCGCGGCGGCGTCGAGGCCATCCGGCCAGCGCTCTGGGTGCTGGCCTGGTCGCAATCGCGGCACATGCTGCCGGCCTGGTTCGGCGCCGGGTCGGGGCTCGAATTCGCCCGCGCCGAGCGCAGCATCGAGCTGCTGCGCCGCTGCTACCGCGGCTGGCCGTTCTTCCGCAGCCTGGTCGACGATATCGAGGCCATGCTGGCGCGCGCCGACCTGACCGTCGCGGCTTACTATGACCGGCTGGCGGCGCCGGAAATGCGCCACTACGGTTTAGTGCTGCGGGCCGAATACGAGCGCAGCTGCGCGCTGGTGCTGGAAATCAAGGAGTGCCTGACCCTGCTGGACACCGACCGCACGCTGCAGCGGGGCATCATGGTACGAAACCCCTATATCGATCCGATGCACTTCATGCAGGTGGACCTGCTGGAGCGCTGGCGCGCCAGCGGCCGGCAGAACCGCGAGCTGTTCGAAGCGCTGCAGGCGAGCGTCAGTGGCATCGCGCGCGGTTTGCAGACCACCGGCTGACCGGTCCACGCCTGGTAACGGCGGGCAGCCAGCGGCCGATATAACAGCAACGGCCGATAGTCATAACCGGGGCGCCGTTTATCAGCCAATCCGGCGGCCATAGACTGCCCAGTCCCCGAATCAGGGCAGGCGTGTGTACCGATACGATCAGATCGACCAGACCCTGGTGAACGAACGGGTGGCGCAGTTCCGCGACCAGACCCGCCGTTTCCTGGCGGGCGAGCTCAGCGAGGATGAATTTCGCCCGCTGCGGCTGCGCAACGGGTTGTATATCCAGCGTTTTGCGCCGATGCTGCGGGTGTCGATCCCGTACGGCCTGCTGTCCACCACCCAGCTGCGCATGCTGGCGCACATCGCGCGTACCTACGATCGCGGCTACGGCCACTTCACTACGCGCCAGAACATCCAGTACAACTGGCCGGCGCTCGAGCGCGTGCCCGATATCCTCGCCGAACTGGCGAGTGTCCAAATGCACGCCATCCAGACCAGCGGCAACTGCATTCGCAATATCACTGCCGATCACCTGGCGGGCGTGGCGCCGGACGAGCTCGCCGACCCGCGCCCGTATTGCGAGATCATCCGCCAGTGGGCCACGCTCAATCCGGAATTCAGCTACCTGCCGCGCAAGTTCAAGATTGCAGTCACCGCGTCACCGGCCGATCGCGCGGCGGTGGAAATCCACGATGTCGGCGTACGGCTGCGGCGCGGGCCTGGGGGCGAGATCGGCTTCGAGATCCTGGCGGGTGGCGGCCTTGGGCGCACGCCGATCCTCGGCAAGCTGATCCGCAGCTTTCTGCCGCAGGCGGATCTGCTGGCATACCTTGAGGCAATTCTGCGCGTCTATAACCGCTACGGCAGGCGCGACAATATTCACAAGGCGCGCATCAAGATCCTGCTGCGCACGCTCGGGGTGGAGGAATTCACCCGCCAGGTGGAGCAGGAATTTGCCGCCAGCCGCGAATTCGCGCCGCGGCTGCAAGCCCGCGATGTCGAGCGCATGCGTGCATGGTTTGCGCCGCCGCCCTACCAGCCGCTACCCGACAGCAGCCCCGATATCATCGGCAGCGGCAGCAGCGCCGATCCGGCCTACGAGGCCTGGCTGCGCTACAACTCGCGCCGCCACCGGGTCGCCGGCTACCGCATCGTGTTCGTGTCGCTGAAGAAACATGGCGAGGCGCCCGGCGACATCAGCGACGTGCAGATGGACGCGCTGGCGCAGCTGGCCGATCGTGTCAGTTTCGGCATGCTGCGCACGACTCACGACCAGAACCTGGTGCTGGCCGACGTGCCGCAATCTGCGCTCAATGAGGTATGGCGCAAACTCGACGCGCTCGGGCTTGCGACCCCGAACATTGGCACGCTGACCGACATGATCTGTTGCCCCGGGCTCGACTTCTGCAGCCTGGCCAATGCCGGTTCGATCGACGTGGCGAAGCAGATACACGCGCGCTTTGACGACCTGGACTACCTGTACGACTTGGGCCCGATCGAGATCAAGATGTCGGGTTGCATGAATGCCTGTGGCCATCATCACATCGGCCACATCGGCATTCTCGGGGTCGATAAGCACTGCAAGGAGTGGTACCAGATCACCATCGGCGGTTCGGCGACCGGACCGGCGGCGCTGGGCGAAGTCATCGGCCCGTCGGTGCCGAAGGATCAGGTATCCGACACCATCGCGCGGCTGCTCGAGGTCTATGTGCGCGAGCGGCGCGGCGAGGATGAGCGCTTTGTCGATGCGGTGCGGCGCATCGGCATCGAGCCGTTCCAGGAGCGGGTCTATGAGACGCATCATTCGCCGGCGTGAACTGGTCGCCGACGATGCCCGCTATGCCGGCGAGGACGCCGGCCCGGGCACACGAGCGGTAGTGCCGGCGGCGCAATTCATTGCTGCGCAGGCGAGTGGCCAGGGGAGCAGCGCCAGCTCGGCGGTGCTGATCGGACCGGCAGATGAGGTCGAATCACTGGCACCGCACCTGGCGCTGCTGGAGCTGATCGTGGTGGATTTTCCCAAGATCGGCGAAGGCCGCGGCTATTCCCAGGCGCGCATGCTGCGGCAGCGCTACCGTTACGGCGCCGAATTGCGCGCGCGGGGTGCGCTCAAGCGCGACCAGCTGTTCTTCCTGGCGCGCTGCGGCTTCGACAGTTTTGATCTGGATCCGGCCGAGAACCTGGAAGCTGCGCTTGGCTCGTTGAGCGATTTTAGCGTTGCCTACCAGGACGGCAGTGATGCCGTCGTTCACGTGCAGCGGCGCGCCAGCGCCACCTGAGCGGCCGTCCTGCCGCCTGGCAGGCGCAACCGGCGAGCGCTCAATTGCGCCAACAGCGCGAATGGCAGCATTTGCGCGTTTGTCTTACGGCGCTTGTCGGCCGGACAGCAGCCGGGGCGGCGCGGGCTTGCGCTATCATGACGACGCCGGGGCGCAACGGTTGCGCCAGACATCGGGGTAATGGTGCAGCAGTGACGGCGGCGGCGGAAAGCGAGCGGCTCAGCGAGAGCGCAGCGGGCGTCGACCCGGCGCTGCTGGGCGACCCTGCGCTGGTCAGGGCGCTGGCCGAGGGCCGGCTCGGCGACCCCTTTGCGCTACTCGGGCCGCAGCCCTCAGCGCGCGACATGGTGGTGCGCGCCTACCTGCCGCCGGCACAGGCGGTCGAATTGGTGGACCGCAGCGGCGCGCTGCTGGTCACGCTGCAACCGCTGCAGATCCCGGGACTGTTCGCCGGCGTGCTGCCGGCAGGCAGCGCCTACCGGCTGCGCATCCGATGGCCGGGCGGTCCGGTGCAGGAAACCGAAGATCCATATTCGTTCGGCCTGCTGCTGGGCGAACTCGATATCTATCTGCTCGCCGAAGGCAGTCACCTGGAACTTGGCCGCTGCCTCGGGGCGCAGCCTATGAACATTGATGGCGTGCCGGGCGTGCGCTTCGCGGTCTGGGCGCCGAACGCCCAGCGGGTTTCCGTCGTCGGTGACTTCAACGTCTGGGACGGCCGGCGGCATCCGATGCGCAAGCGCGTCGAAGCCGGCGTCTGGGAGTTATTCATTCCGCGGCTGCCCGCCGGCACGCTTTACAAATACGAGATTCTGGGTCCACACGGCCTGCTGCCGCTCAAGTCCGACCCGGTGGCGCTGCAGACCGAGGCACCGCCGCGCACTGCCTCGGTGGTGCCGGATCTGACCCCGTTCCAGTGGCATGACGCGCCATGGCTCGAAGCGCGCGGCGCCAACAATGCGCTGCTGCACGCGCCGCTGTCGATCTACGAGGTGCACGCCGCGTCGTGGCGTCGGGTGGCTGCCGAAGGCGGCCGCTCGCTCAGCTGGGATGAGCTTGGCGATCAGCTGCTGCCGCATGTGATTGCGACTGGCTTTACTCACGTCGAGCTGCTGCCGGTGATGGGACACCCGTTCAGCGGCTCCTGGGGTTACCAGGTGCTCAGCCAATACGCCCCGCAGGCCACGTTCGGCGAGCCGGCCGCATTCGCACGCTTTGTGGATCGCTGCCACGCGGCCGGTATCGGCGTGATCCTCGACTGGGTCCCCGGGCACTTTCCCACCGATGCGCATGGCCTGGCCTGGTTCGACGGCACCGCGCTGTACGAGCACACCGATCCGCGCGAGGGCTTTCACCAGGAATGGAATACCGCCATCTACAACCTGGGTCGGCGCGAAGTGCACGCATTTCTGGTCTCCAGCGCGCTGCACTGGATTGAGCGCTATCACGTCGACGGCCTGCGGGTCGATGCGGTGGCCTCGATGCTGTATCGCGACTATGCGCGAAAAGAAGGCGAGTGGATCCCAAACAAGTACGGCGGCCGCGAGAACATCGAGGCCATCGACTTCCTGCGGCATCTGAACGATGCCGTGGCGCAGCGCTTTCCCGGCGCGCTGGTGATTGCCGAGGAATCGACTGCATGGCCCGGCGTCACGCGCTCGACGCAGGACTGGGGACTCGGGTTTTCCTACAAATGGAACATGGGCTGGATGCACGACACGCTGCGCTACATGAAGCACGACCCGGTGCATCGCTCGTTCGATCACCACGACATGACCTTCGGGCTGCTGTATGCATTTTCCGAGCGCTTCGTGCTGCCGCTCTCGCACGATGAAGTGGTGCACGGCAAGGGTTCGCTGATCGGCCGCATGTCGGGCGATACCTGGCAGCGATTCGCCAACCTGCGAGCATATTTCGGCTTCATGTGGACGCAGCCCGGAAAGAAGCTGCTATTCATGGGCGGAGAATTCGGCCAGGACTGGGAATGGAATCACGACGGCCAGCTCGACTGGCTGGCACTGGAGCACCCGCTGCACCGCGGCGTGCAAACCCTGGTGGGCGACCTGAACCGGCTCTACCGGCAGGAGCCTGCGCTGCATGTGTTCGATTGCGACAGTGCCGGTTTTCACTGGATCGTCGCCGACGACTACAGCAACAGCACCTATGCCTACTATCGCCAGGGGCACGCCGATTCGCCGCCGGTGATCGCGATCTGCAACTTCACCCCGGTGCCGCGCATGCATTACCGGCTCGGCGCTCCGCGCGCCGGTGCGTGGCGCGAGATCCTTAACACCGATTCCGAACTATACGGCGGATCCAACCTCGGCAATGGCGGGTGGCTGGAGGCCAGCACCACGCCGTCGCACGGGCAACCGTTTTCCCTGGAGCTAACACTCCCCCCGCTGGCCACTGTATTGTTGCGTCACGGGGGGTGATCGCCATCGAGGATCGCCGTGCATGCCTGCCCTATCGCTGAAAGCCCCGCTGGCGGGTGCCGCCAATCCACTGGGCGCAAGCTGCGATTCCGACGGCTGCAATTTCGCGGTGTATGCCGGCAGCGCAGAGCAAGTTGACCTGTGCCTGTTCGACGCCGGTGGCCGGCAGGAAGTCCGGCGGCTGTCGCTGCCTGAATGCACCGACGGCGTGTGGCACGGCTATGTCGCGGGCGTCGCCCCGGGCCAGCTGTACGGCTATCGCGCCAACGGGCCGTACCAGCCGGAGCAGGGCCATCGCTATAACGTCAACAAGCTGCTGCTCGATCCGTACGCGCGCCAGCTGGCCGGCGCGCTGCGCTGGAGCGATACACTCTACGGCTATCGGCTGACTTCGCCGCGCGGCGATCTGTCATTCGACCGGCGAGACAGCGGGTTCGCGATGCCGAAGGCGGTGGTCACGGCCGATCGCTTCGACTGGGGTGATGACAAGCCGCCGCGCACCTCGTGGACCGATACGATCATCTACGAGACCCATCTGCGTGGGCTGACGATGCGGCTCGACGGCATCCCCGAGCAGCAGCGCGGTACCGCGGCCGCCCTCGGGCACCCGCGCACGGTCGAGTATCTCAAGAGCATCGGCATCACCGCCATCGAGCTGCTGCCGGTGCACGCGTTCGTCAACGACCGTGCGCTGGTAGAGCGCGGACTGTCCAACTACTGGGGCTACAACACGCTTGCGTTCTTTGCGCCCGAGCCGCGTTACCTGTCCAGTTGCAATCCCGATGAACTCAAGAGTGCTTTCAAGGCACTGCATGCCGCCGGCATCGAGGTGCTGCTGGATGTGGTCTACAACCATACTGGCGAAGGCAGCGAGCTCGGACCTACTCTGAGCATGCGCGGCCTGGACAACGCTGCCTATTACCGGCTGGCGGCCGACAATCCGCGGGTCTGCGTCAACGACACCGGTACCGGCAATACGGTGAATTTTTCGCACTCGCGTGTGATCCAGCTGACGCTCGATTCGCTGCGCTACTGGGTCGAGCATTTTCACGTCGACGGCTTCCGCTTCGATCTGAGCGTGACACTGGGGCGCGAGAACAACGGCTACGATCCGGGTTCCGGTTTTTTCGATGCGCTGCTGCAGGATCCGACACTGGCCCGGGTGAAGCTGATCGGCGAGCCATGGGACCTGGGGCCCGGCGGCTATCAGGTCGGCAATCATCCGGCCGGCATGGCGGAATGGAACGACAAGTTTCGTGATGATGTGCGCCGCTTCTGGCGCGGGGATTCGGGATTACGCGGAGCGTTGGCTGCGCGCCTGCAGGGCTCGGCAGACCTGTTCGATCACCACGGGCGGCGTCCCTGGGCGTCGCTGAACTTCATCACCGCGCACGATGGCTTCACGCTGCAGGACTGGGTGAGCTACCAGCACAAGCACAATGAGGCCAACGGCGAGAACAACCGCGACGGTACCGACAACAACGCCAGCAACAACTGGGGCGTGGAGGGGCCGACTGACGACCCGGCGGTGCAGGCGACGCGCGAGTCGGTCAAGCGCGCGATGCTCGCGACGCTGCTGTTCTCCCATGGAACGCCGATGCTGCTGGGCGGCGATGAGTGCGGCCGCACGCAGCATGGCAATAACAACGCCTATCCGCAGGATAACGGTGTGTCCTGGTTCGACTGGGCGCAGGCGCAGTCGCCGGCGGGTGCCCTGCAACGCGACTATGTGGCGCGCCTGATCAGATTGCGGCGCGAGTTCTGCAGCCTGCGTAGCGACTACTATCAGCACGGACGCATCGAGCCGCTGCCTCAGGTACGCGACATCGAGTGGTTCGACGAAAGCGGCGACATCATGCGGCCCGAAGACTGGCAGTACACCGAAGGACGGCTGCTGAGCGTACGCCGGGCGAGGCAGCTGGATGAGGGGCGGGTGGAAGTCAGCCTGCTGTTGACCAACAATACCTCCGACTCCCACAGCTTCCAGCTGCCGGAGCCGCGCTTCCAGTGGTGGCTGCGGCTGAACACCGCCGACGTGCAGACTGCCGACCAGCAGATCGACCGTCCGGCAATCGACGTGGCGGCGCACAGTGTGCAGCTGCTGACCGCAATCGCGCCGGTCGCGGCGGCCGGCGTTCCGGCGCTGACATCGCCCGGCAAAGCCGCATCCTCCGAGCCGCAGTCGACCGAATCGGCGTTGGCCGATTCGGCCTCAGCCGCCATTGCCACCGCCGGCGGCTGAGCCTGCATTCGCGAGCAGCGCCTGCGCCAGTGCATCGATGTCGGCCTCGGTATGCGCTGCCGATAGAAATCCGACTTCGAAAGCGCTCGGCGCCAGGTAGATGCCGCCTTCCAGCAGTGCGTGAAACACTGGTGCGAAGCGCCGGCCGGCATCGGCCGGCAGCTGTCGCGGCGCCCGTATCGGTGTCAGCGGCAAGCTGCTGGCCGAGCAACACAGCCAGAATATCGAACCGACGCGCTGTATCAGCAGTCCGGGCACGGCGCTGAGGCCCTGTTGCAGTCGGGCACCGAGCTGTTCCAGCCGCTGGTACAGCCGGCCATCTTTCAGGCGTTGCAGGGTCGCAAGTCCCGCGCACATCGCCAGCGGGTTCGCGCTCAGGGTGCCGGCCTGGTAGACCGGGCCCGCAGGTGCGACCAGCTCCATCAGCTCGCGGCGGCCGCCGTAGGCACCGACCGGGAAGCCGCCGCCGATCACCTTGCCGTAGGTGCAGAGGTCGGGGCGGATGCCGCTCAGGCCCGCGTAGCCCTGGAACGACAGCCTGAAGCCCGAGATCACTTCATCGAATATCAGCAACGCGCCATGAGTGCGCGCCGCCTGCGCCACGGCCTGCAGAAACTCCGGACGCTGCGGTAGCAAACCGTAGTTGGCCGGCAGCGGCTCGATAATCACCGCGGCAATCTCGCGTCCGTGCCGCTCGAACATCGCCAGCAGCGCCTGCTGGTCATCGAGCGGTGCGATCAACGTTTCCTGCACCACGTCGGGCGCCAGGCCGGCGCTGTCGGGCAGCGGCGCCTCGGCCAGGCCGGATCCGGCGCGCAGCAGCATCGAGTCGGCGTGCCCGTGGTAGCAGCCTTCAAACTTCAGGATCTTCGCGCGTCCGCTCGCCGCGCGTGCCACGCGCAGCGCCGACATCACCGCTTCGGTTCCGGAATTGACGAATCGAATGCTCTCAACCCAGGGCACACTGGCGGTAATCAATTCCGCCAGTTCCAGGCTGTAGGCTTCCGCGGTGCCCAGGCTCCAACCGCGCGCCAGCGCTGCCTCCGCAGCCAGCCGTACACCGGCGTCGGCATGGCCCAGGATCAAAGGGCCGAAAGCCATGCAGAAATCCAGGTACTCGCGGCCGTCGACATCCTGCAGCCGCGCGCCGGCGCCGCCGGTCATGAAACGCGGCGTGCCGCCGACGCCGCGAAACGCACGCACTGGAGAATGCACCCCGCCGGGCGACACCCGCCGGGCACGCTCGAACAGGTCCTCGGAACGGCTACGCGCGCCGCTCACGCCGCCAGCCACTCGCGCGCAAAGCGCGCGCCATAGGTGATGATCATGCTGGCGCCCGCGCGCCGGAACGCAGTCAGGATCTCGCGGTGCAGGGCAGCGCGATTGGCGAGACCCTGGGCGACGAGCGCTTCGAGCGCCGCGAATTCACCGCTGACGTGGTACACCGCCCATGGTTTGCGGATGGCGCGTGACAGCTCGCGCAACAGGTCCAGGTAGGGCAGCCCGGGTTTGACCATCAGGATATCGGCACCCTCGTCGGCATCGCGTTCGGCGCATTGCCAGGCGTCGGCCGGCCGCGCCGGATCAAGCTGATAGCTGGCGCGGTCCGTCAGCGCCGAGCCGCACTTCGGCGCGGAATCGGCTGCGACGCGGAACGGTCCGTACAGCGTCGAATGAAATTTGACCGCATAGCTCATCAGGATGGTGCGCTCGAGCCTGGCGGCATCGAGCGCGCCGCGAATCGCCGCGATGCGTCCATCCATCATGTCGCTCGGAGCGACGCAGTCGCCGCCGGCCTGCGCGTAGGCCAGGGCGGCCTGCACCAGTTCGGCGACGCTGGCATCGTTGTCGAGGTGATCGCCCTCGGCATTGAGCACGCCGCAGTGCCCGTGAGGCGTCGATGAGCACAGGCACACGTCGGTGGCGAGCCAGATGTCGCTGCCGAAGCGTGTCTTCAGGGCCCGCACCTGGCCGGCGGTGAACGACCAGTCGATACTGCGTTGCGCGCGCGCGCGCGGCACGCCGAACAGCAGGAACTTCGTGACCCCGGCACGCAGGTCCTGCTCAACCTGGCGCAGCAGCGAATCGGTGCTTTCCTGGTGTACCCCGGTGAGACCGGGTACCGGCTGCGGACCGCTCAGGCCCTCAGCGACAAACAGCGGCTGGATCAGCTGGTCGAGCCGCACGTGCACCTCGCGTGTCAGGTCACGTACATGCTGGTTTTGCCGCAGGCGGCGCAGGCCGAGAGAGCTCAAATGCGGTCTCCGATAATTCGAACGCAGCGCGAGGCTGCCAGTGTGCCGCCAGCCTCCGGCGCGGCGGTCACGCATTGTCACACGCGCCGTGCCGGGGTCACGGCTGCGCAATCCCGCCCGCGGCCGCGCTGCTTGCGGCGGCAGTCGGCCTGAACTTATAAACCAATGTTATGAGCCCGGCGGGCAATATTCCGCCGTCATGCCGACGGCCGTCACCCATTACAGCACCATCGATCCGGCCCCGGCGGCCAGGATTGCAAGCACCCTGGAACTGCTGCGCCAGGGGGTCCGCGACCACGGCCGGCTGGTGTATGCCAGCAGTCTCGGAGCCGAGGCCATGGTGTTGACCGACCTGATCTGGACCCACGTGCCCGGGATCGACATTGTCAGCATCGACACCGGCCGGCTGCCGGAGGAGACCCTGGCGCTGCTCGAGCGCCTTGAGCATCGCTATCAACGCCGCATCAGGCTGTATTACCCGGACGCCCAGGCAGTGCAGAACTACGTGCGCGAGCACGGCATCAACGGCTTCTATAACAGTTTGGGGGAGCGCCTCAGCTGCTGCCAGATCCGCAAGGTCGAGCCCTTCAATCGCGCAGTGGCGGGCTACAGTGCCTGGGTTACCGGGGTACGGCGCGAACAGTCGCAACAGCGCGCCGCGGCCCAGGCGGTGGCGCAGGATGCTCGTACCGGTCTGCAGATGATCAGCCCACTGCTCGAATGGACGCAAGCGGACATCTGGACCTACATCCGCGCCCAGCAGCTCTATTACAGCCCGCTGCATGACCGCGGCTATCCGAGCATCGGCTGCGCCCCCTGTACCCGTGCCATCGAGCCGGGTGCCGATCACCGGGCCGGCCGCTGGTGGTGGGAGAATCCCGAATCGCGCGAGTGCGGCCTGCAGCCGCGTCGCCGGCCAGCTGCGATGAGCTAGACCGCGCTCAAGCGCCGCCCGATCGGCTAAAGTCCGTCCATGGATTATCTGCCGGTATTTCTCAATCTGCGTGACCAGCAGGTGCTGGTGGTCGGCGGCGGTGCGGTGGCGACCCGCAAGGTCGAGTTGCTGCTGAATGCTCATGCGCGCGTGCGGGTGGTGGCCCCACGGCTGCATCCGGAGCTGGCGCTGTATCGCGATGCCGGCCGGATAGAATATCTGGCGTGCGACTTCCAGCCGCAGCACTTCGATGGCGCGATATTCGCCGTCGCCGCCACCGATTGCGCTGAAGTCAATCATGCGGTGGCCGCGGTCGGAGCCGCGCGCGCCATCTTCGTCAACGTCGTGGACGATGCCGCGGCATCATCGGCAGTCATGCCGGCGATCGTCGACCGATCGCCGCTGGTGGTTGCGATCGGCAGCTCGGGTCAATCGCCGACGCTGGCGCGGCGGGTGCGCGCGCAGCTCGAGGCGCTGCTGCCCGAGAGGCTCGGTGATCTGGCGCGACTCGCCGGCGAGGCGCGCGAGCGCGTCCAGCGCGCGCTGCCCGACATCGAGCAACGACGACGCTTCTGGGACCGGCTGTTTGCCGGCAGTATCGCCAGCAAGGTATTCGCCGGCAGTACCCGGGAAGCGGCAGCGCTGCTGGATACCGAACTGCGCGCCGCCGCCGAGGGCAGCCGGTCTGCGCGTGGCGAGGTTTATCTGATCGGGGCCGGGCCCGGCGATCCGGATCTGCTGACGCTGCGCGCCATGCAGCTGCTGCAGCAGTGCGATGTGGTGCTGTACGACCGCCTGGTCAGCCCGGCGGTACTCGAGCGCGTGCGGCGTGACGCCGAACGGATCTTCGTCGGCAAGCTATCCGGCCGGCACCGCGTCACACAGGAGCGCATTCACGCGCTGCTGCTCGAGTACGCCGGCCGGGGATTGCGCGTGGCGCGCCTGAAGGGCGGCGATCCATTCATTTTCGGACGCGGCGGCGAGGAACTCGATCTGCTGCTTCGTGCCGGAATTCCGGTGATCGTGGTGCCCGGCATCACGGCGGCGCTCGGAGCGGCAGCGTCGGCGGGCCTGCCGCTGACACAGCGCGGCGTGGCGCCATCGGTCACATTTGTCACCGCGACCGGCGCCGGAGCCGAAGACCTCGACTGGCGTTCGCTCGCAGCGCCGCTGCACACGGTGGTGTTCTACATGGGCGTGGCGCAGCTGCCGCGGATCGTCGAGCTGCTGCGCGCACATGGCGCGCCAGTGGAGCGCCCGGTGGCGATCGTCGAGCAGGCGACGCTGCCGGGACAGCGCCTCATCGCCGGCTGCCTGGGCGACATCTGCCTGCAGGCGCTGGCAGCGCAGGTGGCGGCGCCGGCACTGCTGATCGTCGGCGAAGTGGCACGCCGCGCCGCGCACTCGGCCGATGTGGCGCAGGCGCTGCTCGAGCGCGGCGCGGTAAGCGCATGAACATCGCCAGCGACTTCCTGGCTGCGATCGGGCACACGCCGCTGATCCGGCTGAACCGCGTCAGCGACGAGACCGGCTGCGAGATCCTCGGCAAGGCCGAGTTCATGAATCCAGGCGGCTCGGTCAAGGATCGGGCCGCGCGCGGCATCGTGCTCGACGCCGAGCGGCGCGGGGTGCTCAAGCCCGGCGGCACCGTTGTCGAGGGAACCGCCGGCAACACCGGCATTGGGCTGGCGCATGTGTGCAATGCGCGCGGCTATCGCTGCGTGATCGTGATGCCCGACAACCAGTCGCCGGAAAAGTATGCATTGATCGAGGCGCTCGGTGCGGAGGTACACCGAGTCAAAACCGTGCCCTACAGCGACCCGAACCATTATCAGAAAGCCGCCGGCCGGCTGGCGCAGGAATTGCCGAACGCCATCTGGAGCAATCAGTTCGACAATACCGCCAATCGCCGTGCCCACTTTGAAACCACCGGTCCGGAGATCTGGCAGCAGACCGGCGGACGCATCGATGCATTCGTCGCCGCCAGCGGCACCGGCGGCACCGTGGCCGGCGTGTCGGAATATCTCAAGTCGCGCAACCCCCAGGTGCGCACGGTACTGGCCGATCCGCCGGGCAGTTCTCTGTATGAGTTCATCCGCCACGGCGAGCTCAAGGCGACCGGCAGCGGCTCGATTACCGAGGGCATCGGCATCGGGCGCGTGACCGCCAACATGCAGGATGCGCCGATTGACGATGCGGTGCATGTCGAGGACGCCGACACGGTCAGCTATGTCTACCGGCTGCTGCGCGAGGAAGGGCTGTTTGTCAGCAGTACCAGCGGCGTCAACGTCGCCGCGGCAGTGCGCGTGGCACGCGAGCTTGGACCCGGGCACACCGTGGTTACGGTGCTGTGTGATACCGGCTCAAAATACCTGTCGCGGCTGTTCAATCGTGACTGGCTGGCGCACAAGGGGCTGCTTGCGGCTGCAGGTCTGGCGGCTGCGCCCTGATGAAGGCAGCTCGAAGCGCGCCGTTGCTGATGAGCCTGCTGGCCGTGGTGTCGGCGCGTGCAGCGGCGCCGGTGCCAGAACCATCGCCGCCACCGGCCCCAGCCCCGGCGCTACCTACCCACGGACAATGGCTGTCACGCACCGTCGACGGCATCATGGGTACGCGCATCTACGTGGAGATCTGGGCCGATGACCAGCAGAAGGGCGAGGCGGCGATCGATGCCGTGATGGATGAGATGCGACACATCGATGACAGCATGAGTACCTACAAGCCGACCAGCGAGGTCTCGAAGGTCAACGCGCTCGCTGCGACGCGGCCGGTACCGATCAGCCCGGAATTGTTCAAATTGCTGGGCACGGCGCTGGAGTATTCGCGCATCACGGAAGGCGCGTTCGACATCACCTACGCCAGCGTCGGTTACATGTACGATTTTCGCGAGCGCAGGCGACCGACCGAGGAGCAGATCAAGGTCGCGTTGCCGGCAGTGAACTACCGCCACGTGCTGTTGAACCCACGGACCCACTCGGTGCGTTTTTCACGGGCGGGCGTGCGCATCGATCTGGGCGGCATCGCCAAGGGCTATTCGGTCGATCGGGGCATCGAGATTCTGCAGGCGCGCGGCTACAGCCATGCGCTGGTGAACGCCGGCGGCGACAGTCGCGTGATCGGTGACCGCTTCGGCCGGCCATGGGTGGTGGGCATCCGGCATCCGGACCACCCAGACCAGATCATCACGCGCATACCGCTGGTGGATGCTGCGTTCTCGACCTCCGGAGACTATGAACGCTATTTCGATGAGGACGGCGTGCGCTACCACCACATCATTGACCCGCACACCGGACATTCAGCCAGCAAGGTGCGCAGCGCCACCGTCATCGCGCCGACCGCAACGCGCACCGACGGGCTGTCGAAGACGGCGTTCGTACTCGGGCCTGACGAGGCGATGAGAATCTATAATGGGCTGGACGACGTCGATGCGGTGCTGGTCACGCCTGAAGGACGTATCGTGTATTCCAGGGGACTGCAGCCGGGGGATGCCCCGTCCGCGCCCGCCGCCCCGGCGACCGGCGCAGCAGCGGATGCTGCGCCCGGCGCTGCGCCAGCGGTGCATTGAAGCCGCGTAGCCGTCAGAAGTCGCGATGCTCGTACTGCAGGATGATTGAGGATTGCGGCACGATTGCAGCCGTCGGCGCTCGATTTCCGGACGAGCATGCGTATCATTGCGTGTGACCGCTCGCGTTCCGGCGCCATGCTGGCGATCCTGAACGAAGCGATCGAAAACTCGACTGCGATCTACGATTACCAGACGCGCACGGCGGCGATGATGACTGCGTGGCATGACGCGAAGGGGCAGGCCGGCTATCCCGTGATTGGAGCGGTGGACGAGGCCGACCGGCTGCTCGGCTTCGGCTCCTACGGCCCGTTTCGCGCATGGCCGGCATACAAGTACACGGTCGAGCACTCGCTCTATGTCGAACGCGCTCATCGCAGCCGGGGCGTCGGCAAGCTGCTGCTGACTGAGCTGATCGCGGTGGCCAGGCGCCAGGACTACCACATGCTGATCGGCGCTATCGACGCGCAGAATACCGCCAGCATCGCTCTGCACCGACGGCTCGGTTTCGAACAGTGCGCGTACGTGCGCGAGGCCGGATTCAAATTCAATCGCTGGCTGGATCTGAGCTTTTATCAGCTGCTGCTCGATACACCGGCGCATCCGGCCGACGGCTAATCGATGCGATACCACGCCAGCCGCGCTCCAGCCGCAATCAGACAGGCGCCGCCGACGCGCTCGAGCGACCTCGCAAAGCGCGTTCCAGCCATAGCGCGGGCGCGTGCAGCCAGCGCGGCGTACGTGCCCAGCACCACGGCCTCGATCAGCACCGAACTGGCGCCCAGCAGCAGGATCTGCCAGGGTACGCTGAGCGCGGGACTGATGAATTGCGGCAGCAGCGCGATGAAGAACACCAGCGCCTTCGGGTTGGCCGCCTGCACGATGAATGCACGGCTGAATATCCTGTCGCTACGGACGGCGGCCGGTTGCGCGGGCGCGTCATCGCCGGGCGCGGGCGCCAGCAGCATCCGCAGCCCGAGCCATGCGAGGTAGGCGGCGCCGGCCCATTTCAAGCTGCGGAACAAGGTATGCGAGGCCAGGATCACCGCGGCGATGCCGGTGGCCGAGAGCGCAAAATAAAATGTATTGCCAGCCAGTATGCCGGCCGCGGCAACGCTCGCTGGTGCAAACCCGCGACGCAGTGCCGTCGCCAGCACGAACAGCACCGCCGGGCCGGGAATAAGACACAGCACGGTCTCGGTGACACAGAACAAAAGCCAGGTTTGGAATGTCATAGCGGCATGATGCAAGTTATGCTCTTCGTTTGGTCACCATGTTTTGAGGTACTTATGCGACGACATCTGCTGCTGGGGATGCTGCTGCTGGCGAGCGTACCGTCTGCGTTCAGCGCCGACAACTGGGTACAGGGCAGCAACTATTTCCTGATCCGGCCTGCGCTGCCTACCTCGGTAGCACCCGGCAAGGTCGAAGTCACGGAAGTATTCTCCTATGCCTGTCCGGCGTGCAACCGATTCTACCCGGTGGTTGACCGGCTGCGCGCCGCACTACCGGCCAATGCCGAACTCAACTTCGTCGCCGCGGCGTTCCGCGCTGATGAGGACTGGCCGATGTTCCAGCGTGCCTTCTATACCGCGCAGATTCTAGAAATCGACCGCAAGACCCACGATGCGATGTTCGATGCGGTCTGGAAAACCGGCGAGCTGGCGGTGTTCGACCCGCGCACCCAGAGGATCAAGGTGCCGGCTCCGGGCATCGAAGATGCCGCGCGCTTCTATGCCCGGGTCGCGGGCGTGAAACCGGAGAGCTTTGTTAGCACCGCGAGTTCCTTCGGTGTCGACGTCAAGATCCGCCAGGCCGAGCAGTACATACGTTCGGCTCAGGTCGAGGAGACCCCGACCGTGCTGGTCAACGGCAAATACCGAGTGACGCTCGGAGCAGCCGGCGGTGACGATCGGCTGATCGAGTTGGTGAAATACCTGGTGGCGCAGGAGAGCCCGGCGCATTCGGGCCCAAAGCCGCACTAGATCCAGATAGCTTCAGGCGGCTTCAGCCGGTGTTGCGGGCCTTGAAGGCGCGAAGTTCGACGTTGAACTTGTCGGCCAGCTTTTCCAGCTTGTCGACCTCGGCCGCGGTGCGCCGGCTATATTCATCGGCGCCCGCGCCGCGGTCGGCGCCGAGGGGCGCCTTGGCGTGTTGTTCCTGTTCCAGGCAGGCCGAATACGCCCGTACGGCGTTGTCATAGGCCTTCACCGCCTTTTGTGCGGCGACCATCTCATCACGGGTGGCCGCCGCTCCGTTCGGTATCTGCACCGCGCCATCCGGAGCCGGACAGTCGGCCAGGGCCGAAGTTGCAGCAAACGCCGCCAGCACAAAAACCCTCGTCATCGCTCTCATCGTTGGTCCTTCAACTCATTGATCAAATGCTGGGTAGCTGGTTAACGGTCGAGGTGCCGGGAACTGAAGCGCTATGATCTGCCTATGTGACATAAACCCTGCGTGCCGGAGGCGGCTATGAAGCAGTTCACAGAGAGGCGTGTGTCGCGCCGCGAGGCGCTGGTACTGGCGCTGGCTGCTGGCATCTGTAGATGGTGGCGCTGATGCGCAAATATCCGGTGGACTTCGTGCAGGTCGAATATTCGATCGCCAATCGCGATGCAGCCACGAGCGTGTTCCCGCTGGCGCAGCAGCGCCGCATAGCCGTGATCACCAACGTGCCGTTCGGCGGCCGCTCGGGCGCCAATCTGGCGATGAGCCAGGATCGTCCGCTGCCGCCATTTGCCCCGAATTCGGGGCAGCGGACTGGCCGCGGCTGCACGTCGCCGTATCGAGCAATACTGGGACCGTCATCCGGCCTGATAGGCGCGCCAGCCGCCGAACTCGGTGATATCGCGGGCCTGCCTCACGGCGTGCGCCTCGCACACAAAACCGGACACCTGGCGGCCGTCGGCGAGCGTCAATTTGCCGATAGCAAGCGGTGCGGGTATGCCGGCGACAAAGCTGCCGAACCCCGCCGTTGGCAGCGCCCAGATCTCGACCTCGATCGGCGCGCCGCCCGCGTCAACCCGCACCAGGCCGGGACGCTCGGGCGGTCCGCCGGGCAGTGCATACAGGCGATAGTGCGACGCGGTGCGTGTGCGTTGCAGCAGCACCGCGCCGCGATCGAGCAGCTGGTGATTCAGCGGCAGCCCCTGCAGGTGCGCGCCACATACCGCGATCGGCACGCCGCCGCTCAGCGCGTCCCAGTGGAACGCTGGCGCGGCACCGAGCGGCAATGGCAGGGCGCCAAGACCTGGCGTGCCGCAGCGCTGCAATCGGGCCGCGAGCCGTAGTAGCTGGAAATCGCTCCAGGCGGGCGCGGCCAGCGTGATTCCGAACGGCAGCCCGGCCACGGTGAAGCCGGACGGTACGGCGACCGCGGCAAGATCGAGCAGGTTCATGAAATTGGTGTAGATGCCGAGCAGCGAATTCAGTCGCACCGGGTCAGCTTCCAGCTCGGCAATGCGATAGATGGTGCCGGCGGTGGGCGTGAGCAGCACGTCGATCTGCTGCCACACCTGGCTAGTAATCCGTCGCAGCTCCTGCAACCTGTACTGCGCACGAAATGAATCGGCAGCGCTCGGTCTTGCGCCGGGCTCGATCACTGCGCGTGTCACCGGATGCAAAGCGCCGGGATCGCGTGCCAGCAGCGCTTCGATCACTAGGTAGCGCTCCGCTACCCACGGTCCCTGGTAGAGCAACTCGGCGGTCTCGAGGAACGGCGCAAAGTCGATGTTGACGCGCTCCCCGCCGAGCCGCTCGAGCTGCAGCACCGCGTCATCGAACAGGCGCGCATACTCGGTATTGCCGAAGAACTGCAACTGTTCGGGACGCGGGACGCCAAAGCGAAACGGCCCGTGCGCGAAAGCGGCGAATCGCAGCGGCTCGCTGCCCGCCCTGGAGTACGGCTCGGCGGCGTCAAAGCCTTCAGCGACGCGGCACACCAGAGCCGCATCTTCCGCGGTCAACGTCAGCAGCGAGACCGTGTCGAGCGTGCGGCAGGCGGGCAGCACGCCGCGCGGGCTCAGCCGTCCGCAGGTCGGCTTCAGTCCGATCAGGTTATTGAACGCGGCCGGAATGCGGCCGGAGCCGGCGGTGTCGGTGCCGAGCGCGAAGCTCGCCAGTCCCAGCGCCACGGCTACCGCCGATCCGGAACTCGAGCCGCCGCTGATATAAGTTGGATCGAAGCTGTTGCGGCACACGCCGTACGGCGAGCGAGTGCCGACCAGGCCGGTAGCGAACTGGTCGAGGTTGGTCTTGCCGAGCGGGATCGCGCCGGCCTCGACCAGGCGATCGACCACGTAGGCAGATTGTGCGGGTGTGTATGCAAACGCGGGGCAGGCCGCGGTCGTCGGCACGCCGGCAAGATCGATATTGTCCTTGATCGCAAACGGAATGCCGTACAGCGGCAGCGATGCCGGGTCGCGATCGGCGAGCAGCCTGGCCTGCGCAAGCAAGCGCTCCGGCGGCAGCCGCGTGATCCAGACAGCGTGTTCGTCAGCGCCGGCAATGCGGGTCAAGAGCCGCTCGATCACGGCCAGCGGGTTCGTGTGCCGCGCGCGGTACGCGGCCAGCAGCTCGGTGATGCACAGGCTCGGAGTGCGGTCGGAAAGTGAATTGTTCACGTGGCTTTCTGCCCCTGGGTTCGCAGTATCAACAATGTCTCCCCGGCCGCCACTGGCTGCCCCTGCTGGCAACGAAGTTCCACCACGGTACCGGCCTGCTCGGCCTGCACGGCAATCTCCATTTTCATCGCTTCGATCACGATCAGCGGCGCGCCGGCGTCAGCGTGGGCGCCGGCTTCAGCATTGATGTGCCAGACGCTGCCGGCTACCGGCGAACTGATCGCAATGCAGCCAGGGGGCACTGCACTTATTCTGCCGGCGGCGCTCGCCCCGGGAGCGGGCGCTCCGGCGTCGACATCGTCGGCGCCAGCGTCGGCGCCGGCGTCGGCGCTGGCGTTGCGATCAGTGCTGCGCCAGCGTTCGCGCTCAGCGTCAAACGCGGCTTGCTGGCGGGCTTTGAAAGCGGCGATCGATGCGGCGTTTGTGGCCAGAAACCGCCGGTAGTCGCGCAGACGCAGCGTGGTGGGTTCGATCTTCAGGCTCGCCTTGCCGTACGGAAACTCGGCGCGCAACCGCAGTAATTCTGCCGCCGACACCGGAAAGAAGCGCAGCTGATCGAAGAAGCGCAGTAGCCAGCGCTTGCCATCACGAAACTCCGCCGTCTGGCGATAACGGTTCCACATCTGGACGGTGCGGCCCACGAACTGATAGCCGCCCGGCCCCTCCATGCCATAGACGCACAGGTAGGCGCCGCCGATGCCGACGGCATTCTCAGGTGTCCAGGTCCGGGCTGGATTGTACTTGGTGGTCACCAGGCGGTGACGCGGATCCAGAGGGGTTGCCACTGGCGCGCCCAGGTAGACATCTCCCAAGCCCATCACCAGATAGCTGGCATCGAACACGATGCGCCGCACCTCCTCGACGCTATCGAGGCCGTTGATACGACGTATGAACTCGATGTTACTCGGGCACCAGGGCGCATCGGCGCGCACCGACTGCATGTAGCGCTCGATCGCCAGCCGCGTGTCCGGGTCATCCCAGGACAGCGGCAGATGCACAATGCGGCCGGCGACCTCTATGTCATCGATAGGCGCCAGGGCCGCCTCGACTTCGAGCAGCGCGTCCATGATCCGGCCGCGGCTGATGCGGCGGCTATCGAAGTGCACCTGCAGCGAACGCACGCCGGGCGTCAGATCGATGATGGCCGGCAGCGGGTTGGCCCGCAAAGCGTCCAGCAGCGCCTGCACGCGAAATCGTAGCGCCAGGTCGAGCGTCGGCTCGCCATACTCGATCAGCACATTGTCATCGCCGGACTGGCGATAACACACCGCTGGCCGGCTCGCGGTAGCCTCCAGTCGCTGCAGGATCGCCTGTCGTGCCGCCGCTGGCGGCGCGGCTGCTGGCGCTGATGTCGTTGTCGCGGCGGCCGACAGCGAAGCTATCGCATCGTCCTGCGAGCGCAGCAGCGCATGCGCCTGGTCGGCGGTCTCGGAATGAAAGCGCACACGGTCACCGGGCCGCAGCTGGCCGAGCTTCCACAGATCATGCAGTGCGATGGTGGCCGGACAGACAAATCCGCCGAGGCTCGGGCCATCGGGTCCGAGGATGACCGGCATATCGCCGGTGAAATCGATCGCGCCGATCGCATAGGCATTGTCATGAATGTTTGACGGGTGCAGACCCGCCTCGCCACCATCATGCCGTGCCCATTGCGGCTTGGGACCGATCAGGCGTACGCCGGTGCGGCTCGAGTGGTAATGCACCTGCCAGTCGGTGGCGAAGAACATGTCGATGTCCGCCTCGGTAAAGAAGTCGGGGGCGCCGTGTGGCCCGTACAGCACTGCGATGTTCCAGTCGTGCGCGTAAACTGGACGCAGCGCCTGCGGCACGGTGGTGCCCGCGGCAGAGCCGCCGCCGTGACCGGCGTGATCGGCATGAGCGAACTTATCGCCATCAGCGCCGATACGCAGCACGTCGCCGCTGCGCAGCGCGCGCCCGGCGTGACCACCGAACTGGCCGAGCGTGAAGGTGGCGCGGCTGCCCATGTAGAGCGGCAGGTCGAAGCCGCCGCCTATCGCGAGGTAGCTGCGCTGGCCGGCGCCCTGCGAGATCGCGCCGAGCTTGAGCACGCTGCCGACTCGCACCGCCAGCACACGCCAGAATTCGACTTCGGCACCGTCGAGCTCGGCGCGCATCGCAGCACCGCTGAGCGCGATAAGCGCATCGCAGCCGAATTTAAGCGTCGGGCCGGTGACCGTGAGCTCGAGCGCCGCCGCCTGGTCCGGATTTCCCAGCAGCCGGTTGGCGAGCCTGAAGGCAAGCGCATCCATCGGTCCGGAAGGCGGGACGCCGACGTGCCAGAAGCTGCGCCGCCCGGGCCAGTCCTGGACGGTGGAATGGGTTCCGGGCTGCAGCACCTCGAGCGTGCGTGAGCTGAACGCCAGCGAATTCAGGAATCGGGTGGTGTAGACGCCGTCGCGAAAGCCCGGCTGGCGCACGATGGTGCGCAGGTATTCCAGATTGGTCTGATACCGTAGATCGCGCTTTGCCCGAGGGCGGTATCGAGCTGCTCGATCGCCGCCGCACGCGTCGGTGCGTGTACGATCAGCTTGGCGAGCATCGGGTCGTAGAACGAGGGCACTTCACTGCCGCTGTCGATCCAAGCATCGACGCGCACGCTGTCGGGAACGCGTACCTCGGTCAGCAGGCCGCTCGAGGGACGGAAGCCGCGCGCCGGATCTTCCGCATACACCCGCGCCTCGATCGCGACCCCGCGCGGCGCATGCCGATAGCCGTCCAGCGGCGGCGGCTCGTCGGCGGCGAGCCGGATCATCCATTCAACCAGATCCACGCCGGTCACCGCCTCGGTAATGCCGTGCTCGACCTGCAGGCGGGTATTGACCTCGAGGAAATAGAATGCACCCGGATCGTTGGCCGCCAGGCGATCGGCGTCGACGATGAACTCGACCGTGCCGGCGGAGCGATAGTGCACTGCCGTGCCGAGCCGTACTGCTGCCTCGCACAGCTGCGTGCGCAGGCGCTCGCGGAGGCCCGGCGCCGGGGTCTCCTCGATGACCTTCTGGTTACGCCGCTGCATCGAGCAGTCACGTTCACCCAGTGCGATCACGCGGCCGTTGCCGTCGCCGAACAGCTGCACCTCGATATGACGTGAGCGCGCCAGGTATTTCTCCAGAAATACGCCGCTGTCGCGAAAGTTGCTGCCGGCCACGCGCCGCACGCTGTCAAACGCCGCGCACAGCTCTGCCTCGCTGGCGCATTGCTGCATGCCGATACCGCCGCCGCCGGCGGTGCTCTTGAGCATCACCGGGTAGCCGATGTGCTGCGCTTCCAGCAGCGCCTGGCGCAGATCCGGCAGCAGATCGCTTCCCGGAAGCAGCGGCAGCCCGCTGGCCGCGGCCAGTGCACGCGCCGTGTGTTTGAGTCCAAAGTCGCGGATCTGTGCCGGTGTCGGGCCGATGAAAGCGATGCCGGCAGCGGCGCAACTTTCCGCAAATTGGGCGTTCTCGCTCAGGAAACCATAGCCCGGGTGGATCGCCTGCGCGCCGGTAGCGACCGCCGCCTCGAGGATGCGATCGGCTCGCAGGTAGCTGTCGGCAGCGGATGGGCCGCCGATGGCTACCGCCTGATCGGCGTTGCGCACGTGCAGGCTGCCGCGATCGGCTTCCGAATAGACGGCCACGGCGCCGATGTGCAGCCGGCGCAGCGTGCGTTGAATGCGGCAGGCAATGGCGCCGCGGTTCGCGATCAGGACCTTGTCGAACAACCCGTGCCCTCGAGAGCGCGCCGGGCCGTCCCGGCAAATTATCAGGAGCTGCGGGTCGTCCCGCAGTCCGACGGGAAGTTCAGCCCGCCGCCCGGATCAGAATCTGTATCGGTGTCGGATTGTAGGCGTTGCAGGGATTGTTGAGCTGCGGACAATTGGAGATCAGCACCAGCACATCCATGTGCGCCCGCAGCTGCACATAGCGGCCGGCTGCCGATATGCCGTCAGCAAATTCCAGGCCGCCTTCTGGCGTCACCGGTACGTTCATGAAGAAATTGATATTGCTGGGCAGGTCGCGCTTGTCCAGCCGATCGTCGTGCTGCGCCAGCGCCAGCAGGAAATTGTCGCGGCAGCTGTGCATATGGCGCTTCTCGAGCGCGTAACGCACGGTGTTGCTCTCGGCCGAACAGGCGCCGCCCAGGGTGTCATGGCGGCCGCAGTTGTCCTCGACGATGGTCAGCATCGTGGCGCCGATGTTCGAGCGCAGCGCGCTGCCGGTAGTGAGATAGAGGTTGCCCTGGGCGCGGATAGTGTCCACGGCGCTGTAGCGCTCGCCGGTATCCCGGGCATTGTAGAACAGCGTGTCAACCGCCTGGTTGCCCTCCAGGTCGACGATGCGCAGCAGCTGGCCTGCGGCTACGGTGCCCATCCACGGCTCGCCGGCGGGCACTATCTGGTCGCTGATCCAGACGGCATCGCGCGCCGGGGCGGCGTTTGGAGTGCGGGCATTCATGGCAGATACATCATCTCGGTGTTGCGAAAGCCGCGTTGGTTTTCCTCGCAGCGCAGCCGGCATGGGTCAGTCGCGGATGCCGCGCCACTGACCCAGGCGCGCAGCGCCACCGGTCGCGGGCGATAGTGCGGTTGCGGATCGAGCGGGTGCGGGCTGGTCGACAGCACCAGCAGCGTGTGCATCTCGAATCGCAGTTCGACATGATCGCCGGCGCGACAGTGCTGTTCGTCGAAATGCAAGGCGCCGTCGGCATCGGCGGTGACGCGGCTGAAGAAATTTATATTAGCGACCAGGTCGCGCTTGCCGAGCCCGTACTTGCCCAGTTCGTTCAGCATGCTGTCACGCCCGTTCTTGTAGAACTCGTTGCGCCGTTGCTGGAAGCTGCCGGCGCCGAACTTCTCCGCCACCAGCGATGCATCCGACAGCCCGCACAGGGTGTCGTGCCAGCCGCAGCTGTCGGCGGTAATAGAACACAGTATGCGACCCATGTCCGAATAGCAGACACAGCCTGCGGTCAGGAACGCGGTGTGCTGCGCTTTGAGCGTGTCGGCCAGGTTGTAGCGCTCCGGCAGCGACTCGTAGTTGTACATGATGGCGGCAACGTTTGCGCGCGGCTCCAGAGCGGTGATGCGCAGCGATGTGCCGCGGCGCAGTACGCCGGACCAGTGTTCGCCCGGTTTCAGATTCTCGGTCCACAACTCAGAGGTCATTGAACGGCTCGCATCGCACAGTGAGGTGAGCAAACTAGTGCAAGCGGACGATCGCGTAAAGCCCGGCGCCCGCACCACGCCGGGTCGCGCGCGGGACCGCGGGCACTATGGCGGTGCGTGACAGGGCCGCAACGGCCGGCCGCGAGGCCTAAATGAAGGCATAGCACTTGCAGAGACACGGTAATACGGAAAGCTGAATTCGTAATAACACAACACGCGGGAAATGACGATGCTTCGCAGACCTGCCTTCGGCCTGGTCCTTGCCTGGATGGTGGTCACCGCCGCCGCTACCGGCACTGCGCGGGCGGCGCCGGCGCCGCTGCGCATCGGCTACAGCGACTGGCCCGGGTGGGTCGCCTGGCAGATCGCGATCGACAAAGGCTGGCTGAGCGAGGCCGGCCTGGATGTGAAATTCGACTGGTTCGATTACTCGGCGTCGATGGAGGCGTTCGCCGCAGGCAAGATCGACGCCGACCTGCTCACCAACGGCGATGCGCTGGTGATGGGTGCGGGCGGCGCGCGCAACGTCATCATCCTGATCACCGATTATTCCAACGGCAACGACATGATCGTCGGCCGCCCGGGAATCAAGACGCTGGCGGACCTGAAGGGCAAGCGCATCGGCGTCGAGATCGGCCTGGTCGATCACCTGTTGCTGCTCGATGGGCTGAAGAAGCAGGGCATGACGCAGAACGATGTCACGCTGGTGAACTCGAAGACCAACGAGACCCCGCAGGTGCTGGCCTCCGGCCAGGTGGATGCGATCGGCGCCTGGCAGCCGAATGCGGGCCTGGCGATGAAGGCGCTGCCGGGCGCGCGCCCGGTCTACACCTCGGCCCAGTCGCCGGGGCTGATCTACGATGTCATGAGCGTCAATCCCGCCAGCATCAGCGCGCATCGCGCCGACTACATCAAGCTGCTGCGGGTCTGGGACCGCGTGGTCAGCTACATCAACGATCCCAGGACCCAGCCGGATGCGGTGCAGATCATGTCGGCTCGCGTCGGCCTGACGCCGGAGAAATACCAGCAGCTGCTGGCCGGTACGCACCTGATCAACATCGCCGAAGCCAAGAAAATCATGGTCAAGGCCGACGGGCTCGGATCGCTCTATGGCTCGACGCAGAACGCCGACGATTTCAACGTCCGCAATGCGGTGTACAAGCAGCCGCAGAGAATCGATGGCTATATCGAGCCGTCGCTGACGGCCGCGCAGCCGTAGCGCCCGACGCTGTAAGCGATCGCCGTGGCCAGATCGACCCTGTTTCGAGTCCTGCGTCCGCTCTCGCCGCGCGCCAAGCTTGCCATCGGCGTGCTGTCGTTCGTACTGCCGGTGGGACTGTGGAGCCTTGTCAGCTACGTACCGGCGGTCTGGCATCCGCAGGTCATGATCACCGACCCCGGCTCGGTGAGCTACCTGGACGTCGACGCGCACCTGACGCGCGAAGCCTACCAGGGTGAGCTGGCGGATGCGAAGCGGGAAGGTCGCGCGCCGCCGCACGGCGTGCCGGCCAATCCGATCTACTTGCCGTCGCCGGGGGAAGTACTGAAGGCGTTCTATACATCGTTCACGACGCCGCCGGAGACCCGTGACGGTCAATGGCTGCATCAGAGCCTGTGGCACAGCATCCAGATCATCTTCTGGGGCTACGTGATCTCCTCGCTGGTCGGGGTGCCGCTTGGCATCCTGTGCGGCGCCTACGCCGCGCTGGCGCGCGTGAACGAGCCGTTCATCGAGTTCTTCCGCTACCTGCCGGCGCCGGCTTTCGGAGCCCTGATGGTCGCTATCCTGGGGATCTACGATGGGCCGAAGATCGCGATCATCGTGATCGGCACCTTCTTCCAGCAGGTGCTGATCATCGCCAACACCACGCGCAAGCTGGATCCGGCGCTGCTGGAGGCGGCGCTGACGCTCGGCACCAGGAACCGGCAGCTGCTGACGCGCGTCGTGGTGCCCGCCATCCTGCCCGACCTGTACCGCGACCAGAGGATCCTGCTCGGCTGGGCCTGGACTTACCTGATCGTCGCCGAGCTGATCGGCACCACCTCTGGCATCACCTGGTTCATCACGCAGCAGGCGCGCTACCAGCACTTTCCCAATGTCTACGCGGCGATTGCAATGATCGGCATCATCGGCCTGGGCACCGACATGCTGCTGGCGTTGCTGGGACGGCATTTGTTCCCGTGGGATCGCTCGCTGGCGAAATTCGCATGAGGCTCGCACTGCCATGAACGATATCCACATCCCGGGCCAGCTGCTGCCGTCGCACCTGGAACAGTCGGCGGCCGTGCGGGCGCGCTTCGACAGCCTCAAGGCGCGCGAAGTCATCCTTACGGTCTCGAAGCTGCACAAGAACTTCGAAACCGACGGCAACACCATGGTGGCGCTCAAGGACATCAACTTCAGCACCCACCGGCGCGAGTTCCTGTGCGTGGTCGGGCCGTCGGGCTGCGGCAAGTCAACCCTGGTACGGATCCTGGCCGGGCTGGAGGAGCACAGCGCGGGCGATGTGCTGCTGCTGGGACAACCGGTGACGGGACCGGGCAGCGATCGCGGCATGGTGTTCCAGGGCTATACCCTGTTTCCGTGGCTGACGGTCAGGAAGAACGTCATGTTCGGGCTGGAGGTCAATGGCCACGGCAAGCTCGAATCCGGTCGCGAGGCGATGCAGTGGCTGCAGCTTGTCGGGCTGGAGAAATTCGCCGATGCCTATCCGCACCAGCTGTCCGGCGGCATGAAGCAGCGGGTCGCCATCGTGCGGGCACTGGCGAATCAACCGCGCATCCTGCTGATGGACGAGCCGTTCGGTGCGCTTGACGCCCAGACACGTTGCCGCATGCAGGCCCACCTGCTGGAGATCTGGCGCAAGATCGATATCACCATTGTTTTTATTACGCATGACCTGGATGAGGCGATTTTCCTCGCCGATCGCATCCTGGTGCTGTCGGCGCACCCGGGGCAGATCCAGGAGTTGATCGAAGTACCGGTGCCGCGGCCGCGCAGCATCGCGCAGATCGTGTCGGCGCCGTTCCTCGCCACCAAGGCGCGGCTCGAAGAGCTGATCTACAGCGCGCGTCATGATCCTGCCGATGAGGAGGAATATCCCATCATGGGCCGCATGACCAACGTTGCCGACAACGTGGAGTAGCGCGCCATGTTCTGGTCACAACGCACCTGGGCGGAACTGCCGGGCGACCTGGCCGCGGTGCAGTACGCGGCGCTGTTGCCGGTCGGGGCCACCGAACAGCATGGGCCGCACCTGGGGTGCGGCGTGGACGCGGTGCTGGCCGACAAATTGTGCACGGCGGTGGCCGAGCGCACCCGCGTGCCGATGCTGCCGACGCTGCCCTACGGCTGCTCGCTCGGGCACAGCCAGCGCTGGCCCGGCACCATCGGCGTGCAGCCGGTGACGCTGATCGAGCTGGTGGCAGAGATCGGGCACTGGGCCTATCTGAGCGGCGTGCGCCGGCTGTTCATGGTCAACACGCACGTGACCAACGCCGCGCCATTGCGCTGCGCACTGGAGATGCTGCGCGCGCGCCATGACGATCTGATGGTAGCGCTTTTCAATTCGGCGACGCTGAGTGAGCGCGTGCGCGATTTCAATGTCGCGGACGGAGAGGACTGGCACGCCAATAACGCCGAGACTTCGCTGATGCTGGCGGTGGCGCCGGAGCTGGTGCGCCCATCGGTGATAGGCGAGGCCGATGACCCGGACCGTACCGCTGGCCTGGTGTTCTCGCATCCGGTGAACCGTACCAGCCGCAACGGCGTCACCGGCAGGCCGAGCGTCGCCAGCGCGGAGCAAGGCAGGCGCCTGTTCGAGTGGATGGTGGAGGACCTGAGCGCATTGATCGGCCGCGGCCTGTGCGAAACGCCGCCGCTGCAGCAATCGTATTTCTCGTCGATCGCACCCTAGAGGGCAGGACCGCTTCCGTATGTACAGCAGCGACAAGATCCGGCAGACCCAGCAGCGGCTGGCGGAGCTGGGAGTGAAATACTGCGTCGGCGCCTACGTCGACATTCACGGCGTGCCGAAGGCCAAGGTGGTGCCGCTGGCGCACCTGGCGCAGATGGCCGCCGGCTCGGAGCGCTATACCGGCTATGCGCTCGACGGTCTCGGCCAGCTGCCGCACGACGATGAGATCACCTCGATGCCGGATCTCGACCAGGTGGTGCAGCTGCCGTGGGAACCGCGCGTCGCCTGGATGCCGGCCGACAACTATTTCCAGGGCCAGCCCTATCCGCTCAACACGCGGGTGGCGCTCAAGCGGGTACAGGCCGAGGCGGCGCAGCTCGGATTCGGCATGCATCTGGGCATCGAATGCGAGGTCTACCTGCTGCGGCAGAATGCCGATGGCACGCTGTCAGTGCCGAACGCCGACGACAAGCTGGTCAAGCCGTGCTACGACCTGCGCGGCTTCCTGCAAAACCTGACCTGGCTCGACCAGGTGGCGAGCTGCATGGATACCCTGGGCTGGGACCTGTACTCGTTCGATCACGAGGACGGCAACGGCCAGTACGAGTTTGATTTTAATTACGCCGATGCGCTGACGATGTGCGACCGGCTGATCCTGTTCCGGGACATGGCCAAGCACTACGCCCGCCAGCAGGGCCTGGTCGCGACCATGATGCCCAAGCCGTTCGCTGATCGCACCGGCACCGGGGCGCACTTCAACATGTCGCTGTACGACCTGGGCAGCAAGCGCAATCTGTTCGCCTGCGAGCGCGCTGACGACAAGCGCGGCCTGGGACTGAGCGAGCTCGGTTACCATTTCATTGGCGGCATTATCCGCCATGGACGCGCGCTGTGCGCGGCGTTCGCGCCTACCGTCAACAGCTACAAGCGCCTGGTGCGCCAGGGCGCGATGAGCTATTTTTCCTGGGCCCCAGTGTTCAATTCCTACGGATCCAATAACCGCACCAACTCGATTCGCGTACCGGCGGGCGGCGGCCGCTGCGAATCGCGCAACGCCGACGGTGCGGTAAATCCGTACCTGGCGGCGACGCTGGCACTGGCGGCGGGCCTGGAGGGCATCCGCGAGCGAATCGATCCGGGCGAGCCGAACGAGGACAACCTGTATGCGATCAGCGAGGCCGAGCGGCGCGCGCGCGGCATCGAGTTCCTGCCGCAGACGCTGCAGGAGGCGGTCGCAAGCTTTGCCGCCGATCCGCTGGTCGAGCGTACGCTGGGTCGCGCACTGCGCGATGAGTTCGTGCACTACAAGACGGTGGAGTGGGAGTCGTATCACCTGAGCGTGAGCGCCTGGGAAGTCGAACGCTATAGTCATCTTTTCTAGGGGACGGCATGTACGCCATTGCACGCCAGCAGAACCGCCCGGTCAGCCGCATCAGCATGTCGCTGCCCTATGCGCTGCTCAAAGAACTTGACCGCATGGTCGACGAGCGCGGCTTCATCAGCCGCTCGCAGGCGCTGGCCGACATGCTGCATCAGTTCCTGATCGAACATAAACGCGAGCTCGGCGACGACGTCATGGTCGGCACCGTGACGCTGATGTACGACAACTCGGTGCCCGGCCTGCAGAAGCAGCTGGCGGACCTGCAGGCGCGTCATATCGACGAGGTCATCAGCTCGCTGCACGTGCACCTGGTGCGCAACCAGACCATGGAGGTGATCCTCGTGCAGGGACCGGTCAAGACGCTGCAGGCCATTGCCGATGAGATGATCTCGCGCCGTGGCGTGATCTCCGGAAAGATGCACCTGGTTGCGGCGCTGATTCCGCAGCTGCATCCGTTCATACGCGCGCTGCGCTAGGCGCCGAGCTCAGCCGGCACGCTCATCCGCGGAGTGATTTTTCTGGACGACCGGCAGCGGGGCGGTGCCCACGTTTGGCATCCATGCAACGACAGCGTCGTGACGGCCAGCTGCTAGAATGGCGCGATGGCTATCAAACCTGTATTGCGGATGGGCAATCCGAATCTTCTGCGCGTGAGCGATCCGGTACTCAAGTTCGACACCTGCGAGCTGCATGCGCTGCTGGCCGATATGCAGGACACGATGAGCGCGCTCAACGGCGCCGGCCTTGCAGCGCCGCAGATTGGCGAGCCCTTGCGGGTCGTGATCTTCGGCACCGACGCTCCCAATCCGCGGTACCCCGATGCCGAGGTCGTGCCGCGTACCGTGCTGATCAACCCGGAGCTCACGCCGCTGGGCGAGGAGATGGAGGACGGCTGGGAGGGGTGCCTGTCGGTGCCGGGAATGCGCGGCCTGGTCTCGCGCCACCAGAAACTGCGCTATCGCGGCGTCGATCAGCAGGGCCGCGCCATCGACCGCACGGTCGGCGGTTTTCATGCACGCGTCGTGCAGCACGAGGTCGATCACCTGGACGGCATTCTGTACCCGATGCGCATGATCGACATGAGCTCGTTCGGTTTCGCCGAAGAGCTGTTTCCGGGGCAGGGACTGGAAGATGAATAGCTGCTAGTCGGTACGGCGCGTCGTAACCGATACCAGCTGGCCGTTGATCCCGACCTCGATACCGAGCTCGATCGATTGACAGCAGACCTGGCAATCCTCGATGTAACTGGTGGAACCGGTCGACAGGTCGAGCTGCGCGTCGAAGCGCTCGCCGCAATACGGACATTGAATGATCACGAACTGCGTGCCGCCGTCGGCACTGGTGGAGGTAGCCTGCTGCGGCTCGTACACGGGCTCAAGACCATAGAGCGCATCGATTGCATCCGGGTCGAGCGCGGGGGCCTTTGGATCTGTGGTAAGGGGACGGCGTGGTTTCATAGTGAAGCGTGCCGCCACCATAACAAACCGCGCCGCCGATCGCGTAAGATTGCCTGTGATGGATAACCAGAAGCCGACCCCGGATCACCTGCAGCAGTCGCTGTCGAAGTTGCACCAGGAATTGGTCGGCATGCCCCGGGTGGACGATGCATCGAAACGACTGCTGCGCGATGTACTGAGCGACATCGAGCGCCTGCTGAGCACAGGCGTGGCTACCGCGCCGGCCGCTACTCCTGCAGAACCGGCGCAGTCACGGCTCGAGGCGCTGGCGGTCGAGTTTGAAGCCGAGCACCCGTCGCTGTCCGCAAGCCTGCGCGAGTTCGTCGATCTGCTGGGGCGCGCCGGCCTGTAGCGCTCAGGAACGACTGGCGGCCGACCCTGCGAGCGGCCGCCAGCCTGGGACCGTTATGAGCTCGCGGCGTGCTGCGACATCTTGGCTTTCATCGACGCCAGGATCGCCGGCAGCTGCGCCTGTTGCTGCTTCGTCAGCACGTTGTAGAGCGCCAGCTGGGTCTGGCTCTGCTCCTGGAGGCGAGCGGCGATGCGTGTCTGCAGTTCCTGCAGCGCGGTGCCGTAGTTCTGATCGCCCGGATTCGACAGCACGGTAAAGTCCGGCTTGTCGCCAGCCGTGCGTTCCGCCTGGCTCTGGGCGCGCGCAGCCGTCAGGATGCTATGCACGCTCTGCTGCTGTGCCGGCGTCAGGTTCAACTGGCGGAAGGCGTGCAACATGCCGCCGCCGAGCATCATTCGATGGCCGTGGTGCCAGTGGTGCGCACCTGCGGTTGCGGTACCCGCGCCGCTGGAGCTGCTCGACGTCTGTGCCACCACGGCGCCGGCGACGCCGGTCATGGCCAGGGCGACCATCAACCACTTCGTTCGATTATTCATAGTCTGCCTCGGTGAGAATTGCGCTGATGAACCCAACGCCCAACGCTACGCATCGGTGGACAGCCGCGCTTAAAACTCAGATTAAATCTGCATAATGTGTGATGAGCACCGCCGCCGCAGCGCGGCAGAAAGCGCCGGTCGGCGCTAACCAATTGATCTGATTAGCTTTCCTCGGCAGTCCCGGGCAACGCTGTGTGCCGGCCCTGCTTTGCCTGCTGGCCGAAGGCGCAGATCGCGGCCGGCGCTTGCGGTAACGCCACTTCACCGCGCTCCAGCCGCGTCCGCAGATACCTGAAGGTACGTGCGGTCTGGGCGTACAGGTGCTCGCCGGCAATCAGCCCCGGATGTGCGGCGTGGCCGGCGCCCAGCAGTCGCGCCATCGGCGCGATGCGCGTGTGGTAGTCAACGGCGAAGAACAGTGGGAACGAGTAGCGCTCTACCGGCACCTTGCGCACCCGATGCGAGGTGGCAACGAAGTCCCCGTTGGTCCACAACTCAAGCATGTCGCCGATATTAACCACGTAGGCGCCAGGCACCGGTGGAGCGTCGACCCAGACGCCTGATTCGTTCATTACTTCGAGTCCGGGCGCCGTGGTGCGAAGCAGCGTGAACATCTCATAGTCGGTGTGCGCGCCGATGCCCGGCTTGTCTTCGGCCAGCGCATCGTAGGGGTAGTGAATTAGCCGCAACTGGCTGGGCGGTTTTGTCAGCACCGCATCGAAGCGATCGGGCGGCTCGCCCAGTGCCAGCGCGAATCCGCGCAGCAGCAGCCTTCCTAAGTTGAAGGTGGCCTCGTAATAGTCGCTGACGGCGCGCTGGAATCCCGGGAGCTCGGGCCACTGATTGGGTCCTAGCAGCGGATTTCCGGCCAGATAGTCCGGATCATCCTGAGGCAGGTCGCGCGCGCAGTCGTAGGCTTCCTTCGCGTCCTTGCTGCCGGCGGTGAATTCCTCCTCGCCCTCGGGCACGTAGCCGCGATGATTGCGCGAGTTACCGATGTAGACCCGCATCTTGTCGGCCAGCGGTTGCGCAAAGAAACCCCGGGCCGACGTGAGCAGCCGGTCGAACAGCGCCGCCGGCACGCGGTGACCGGTGACATAGAGAAAACCGTAGCTGCGCGCCGCGGCCCCGAGCGCCCGGGCGGTTGCGGCCGTGGCCGCCGGAGTGCCGCAGAACAAAGCGCTGATATCGACCAGCGGAATTGCCGCCGTGCTGCCGCTCACGGCCCGACTCCTGCAAGCGCATGGCAACAGGTGGGTTCGATCTCGCCTTCGCGCTCGATGATCTGCCAGCGACGCCGCAGTGCGCTGCCATTCGGCGCCTGATCCAGGATCCACAGATGATCGTGTTCCAACTGCGGATCGAGCACGGCGCCGATGCGCCACGGCAGCGTCGATGCCGTGATCCGGAATCCGGCCGCCCGTGCGTCGCCGAGTGAGATTTCGCAATCCAGCAGCGCGCGCGCCTGATGCAGTGTCGGTGCTCCGGCTACGCATTCGCACAGCGTCCGGCCGGCAGCGGCGGGCTGCGCGCGATCACGCGCAAACATGAACAGCGACCCGACACGCAGCAGTGCTGCGGCGGTGCTTTCATCTGCATCACGCAGCGCCATGGCCGCCACCGGCACAGTTGGCGCGGACGGGTCACGATGCCAATACTCGACATAGGCGATGTCGCGTCCGGTCTCCACCAGTACCTCGCCCTGCCAGCACAGCGACCCGGCATCGGCTTGCGTTGCGCTGGGTTGGAAGTCGATCGATCGGAGCCATTCATAATAGGTTCCGTCGAAGGCCAACTGGCCGGCGAATCCCTGCTGTTGTGCCAGCCAGAGGCAATGCTCGATGGAGAGTTGGTGCAGCGCGCTCACGCCGGACAGATCCGGGGACGCGGCGGCCGCGGCCGGTGTGGCGGGCTGGCGCAGATCCGCGCAGGCGCGCAGACCCTGAAGCCAGTACACGCGGGTGGTGGTATCCCGGCGGCCGTCAGGCCAGGCGATCATCGAACGTCGCCACAGCCCCTGCAATCCGGATGTGACATCGCTCATGCACGCAGCTGTTCGGCGCGCGCAAGCCGAGCATCGCGGCGCGACTGCGATCGTCGGGCCAGCCAGTAGTACGCTGGGCCGGTCACCGCGAGCCCGACGATCCAGGACAGGTCGACGCCGCCGATCGCCCTGGCGAGCGGCCCGGTATAGAGCGGGGTCGCCACTAGCGGCAATTGCACCAGGATGCCGATCAGGTAGCACTGCACGGCCACGGCATTGACCCGGCCATAGATGCCGCCATCCTGGCGGAAGAACGACGGCACATCATATTGCCCGTGGCGCAGCAGGTAGTAGTCAACCAGGTTGATCGCGGTCCAGGGCACCAGCACATACAGCAGCAGCAGGATGAAGTCGGTGTAGTTGTCGAGAAACGAGTCTTTGCCCAGCAGGGCGCCGGCCAGCGACAGGCCGCACAGTACTACGACGGTGATCGTGCGGGCGCGCGCTCCCGGCCGCCAGCGCGGAAACAGCGTCTGGCCAAAAGTCAGGGTCGACAGGGCGCCGCAATACAGATTCATCGCATTGGCGGCGGCGATGCCGACCGCAAACACCACCAGTACCAGCGGTGCGATGCCGCGCGTCAGCACCGCCAGCCCGCTGACCAGGTTCTTCTGATCGCTGGCGAGGCCGATCATTGCCCCGAGCACCATTGGCAGTATCGACCCGATTGAGCAGCCCCAGTAGCTGGCCCAAAATGCCGGGCGCGCGCCGGTGTCGCGCGGCATGTAGCGCGAATAGTCGGAGACGTACGGCGCATAGGCGATCTGCCACAGCGCGCCTGCGGATATGGTACCCAGCAGCCCGGCCGCATTGACCGAGTTGCGGCTGAGGAAATCCGCCGGCAGTCCGTGCACCCCGACGATCCAGGCGAATGCAAGCAGCAGCACCAGGCCGGCAACCCAGCTCATCACGCGCGCGTAGGCGTGGATGAGGTCGTGGCCCCAGATCGCCGCTACCACACCGAGCACAGCCACCAGCGTGATGCCGGGAGTATTGGCTACACCGGGCGCGGCGCTTGCCAGTGCCTCGCCGCCGAGAACCAGATTCGACGCCAAGAATCCCACGTACATCACGATCACGATGCCGACCACCAGCAGCGAGCCAATCGAGCCGAACTGGCCACGCGTCTGGATCATCTGCGGCACGCCGAGCGTCGGTCCCTGCGCGGCGTGCAGTGCCATGAAAACGGCGCCTACCAGGTTGCCGACCACCAGCGCGGCGACTGCCCAGCCGAATGGCAGCGCGAAGATCGTCACCGCCAGTCCTCCGGTGACGATGGTCAGCAGCATCAAGTTGGAGCCAAACCAGACGGTGAACAGATCCGCGGCGCTGCCGTGCCGCTGGTCGAGCGCAATCGGCTGGATGGTGTTGATCTCGAGGCGTGTCGCCTGTTCGCGGTTAGCCACTACTTACCTGCTGTCACGTGATGCCGCACGCGGGCGTTGCTGAGTGTGTAGCAACGTCTAACTGTGGGCAATGGCGACACAACGGCGAGAGACGGGCGCGGCTCTCGTGCACGGCGTTGGGGCGCATCGCCGGCCGTCGGGCTCGTTTTGCGCCACAACGGTGCCGGCGTCGACACGGCTGCCGAGCATCACTTATTGTAGCGACGCAATGATCGCAGGCACGTAATGAAACTCGCGTTGTGGCAGACGGCCGGATTTGCGGCGGACGTGGCGGCCAATCTTGCGGCGTTGCCCGCCACGGCAAGTGCTGCGGCGAGCGCAGGCGCTGCGCTGCTGCTGTGTCCGGAGTGCTGGCTGTGCGGCTATAACATCGGTGCCGCGGTCAGGGTGCTGGCCGAGAGCGCCGATGGCGCGTCGGCGCAGCGCATCGCCGCGATCGCGCGCCACAACGGCATCGCGATCGCCTATGGCTATGCCGAGCGCGATGCGGGCAGCGGATCCATCTACAACTCGGTGCAGGTCATCGGTGCCGACGGCGAGGTGCTGTCACACTACCGCAAGACGCATCTGTTCGGTGCTGACGAGCGCGTCGCCTATCGCGCTGCAGACCGGTTTTCGCCACCGTTCGATTTCGCCGGATTCAGAGTCGGGCTGCTGATCTGCTACGACGTCGAATATCCGGAGGCAGTACGCAGTCTTGCGCTGATGGGTACCGACCTGGTGCTGGTTCCGACCGCGCTGACCGATGAATATGCTGCGGTGCCCGATTTCCTGGTGCCGGCACGTTCGATCGAAAACCAGCTGTACATTGCCTATTGCAATCGTGCCGGCGCGGAAAACGGCATGCGCTTTCTGGGCGGCTCGTGCCTGACCGGCATGGACGGCAAGGCCATCGCATCGGCCGGTGCCGGCGAGGCATTGATCATTGGCGAGATCAGCAGGCAGGCGCAGCAGGCGGCCGCCGCCATTTATCCGTACCGCGCCGACCGCCGGCCGGAGTTGTACGGCCGCGTGACGTCCGGGAGGTGACGCTCAGTCTCGATAGGAGCCATCGGCGGGGTCCAGCAGCGCCTTGACCTGCTCGAAATGCTCGGCGGCCTGGCGATCCTGCTGCTCCCATGCGCGTGCGGTTTTCTCGGCGATCTCATGCGGCAGCACGCGCAGTGGCTGGCCGCTCGCGTAGGCCAGCAGCAGGGTGCGGCAGGCGCGCTCCAGGTGATAGAGCGCATCGAAAGCCTCGGCGACGGTATTGCCGATCACCAGCACACCATGATTGCCCATGATCAGGATGCTCTTGTCCGCCAGCGCGCGTGTAAGGCGCTGGCCTTCGGCCACGTTATCGGCCATGCCTGCGTATTCGGTGTCGATCGCGACGCGCTTATAGAATCGCGCCGAGGTCTGGTCGATCGGCCTGAGCTCGGGGTCGGCAAGGCAAGACCAGGCGGTGGCATGGGGCGGATGCACGTGCAGGATGCAGCGCGCACGCGGCAGCTGCGCATGCATGGTGCCGTGAATGGCCCAGGCGGTGCGATCCACCGGAGCCGCGACCGCCGCAACGCCGGCTTCAGTGTCCAACAGCGTAAAATCCGAAGCCCGCATGCGCGCGAAGTGACGCCAGAGTGGATTCATCAGGAACTGCCGTCCGTCGGCAGATACCGCCATACTGAAGTGATTCGCCACCGCTTCCTGCCAGTCGAGCCGCGCCGCCATGCGGCAGGCCGCCGCCAGGTCGATGCGCGCTTGCCGCACTGCCGGCGTCGCCGGTCCGTGGTCGATGGTGCCGAGCTTCCAGCCCGCGGGTGCTTCGCTCATTGGTGTTCACTCCGTCGGCATCGATGGAGCGATTATGGCGCGCCTGTATCCGGTGCGCTTGACGCTGGCGTGGGAGCGATGTGCCCCATTGGCGTGCGACCAGGTGCGGGCGACGCCAGCCCGCGATCCACTGGCTAAATATTAAGTCGTTATTTTGACGTTGTTTTTTCGCTTGCCCCGACGTTCCACGCGGCAAATTGACGTACGGCACGCAGCTTGCAGACGCAACAGTGCAATGTGCGTCTAGGGTTCCGGCTGAATTCAGTCAGTGCTGGTCCGAGAGAGGCAGTCCCACCCGGGTAACGGGCGGGATACACGGCGGGATAAAAGCCCGGGAGATCCGCGCGGGGAGGCGAAAGGCCCTGGGTTGGTCTCTGCTTGGTATAAGGGACCCCCGAGCAGCTTCCAGTCTTCCTGCAGTGGCGCCGCTGGCGCGCTTGATTACAGGAGACTTCAATGACGACACGTCCCCGCCCAAGACAGCCGCTGGTGATCGATCCACGACGCCGGCTGCGTCGACTCGAGACCCTTAGCCTGGTGAGCGCAGCGGTGCTCAGCGCGCTGTACGCGGTGCCTGCCCATGCGGAGGAGAGCGCCCAGGAGACGTTGGCCCTGGACGAGGTCATCGTCACGGCTACCCGCCGGGCGGTATCGGCCCAGGACCTGCCGATCAGCATCACCGCGGTGACCGGGGCGACGCTCGAGCAATCCGGCGTCGAGGACGTGGCCGAACTTGCGCATTCGATGGCCGGCGTCAACGTCACCGACAAGGGTCCATTCAGCGGCGTCAACGGCTCCGGACTGATCATCCGCGGGCTGAACAGCGAGCAGACCTCGGGTCAGCTCGGTCTTGCGACGCCGGTCGTGCCGCCGGTCGCCACCTACGTTGACGATACGCCACTGTTCTTCAACCTGCGGCTGCAGGACCTCGACCGGGTTGAAGTGCTGCGCGGCCCGCAGGGCACCCTGTATGGCTCAGGCTCGCTCGGCGGCACCGTCAGGTATGTACAGAACGCTCCCGATCCCAGTGGCTTCGATGCCAAAGCGGAAGCCGGCGTAGGCGATACACAGCACACGCATGCGCCGAACGAGGAAATCAGCGGCATGCTAAACCTGCCGGTGAGCAGCACCTTCGCGGTGCGCCTGAACGCCGGCTGGTCCTATGATGCCGGCTTCATCAACCAGCCGAACCTGTACGTACTCAATGCCGCTGGCGCGCCGGTATCCGCGCAGCCCGGCAATGTGTTCAGTTCGCCGGAAAAGTACTCAGAGGATGGCGTCAACTCCTACCAGTACAAGAACACGCGCATCTCGGCGCTGTGGAAGCCCAACGATGAGTTCCATGCGCAACTGTCCTATTTCTACCAGCTGGCCACGGCTAACGGCTTTCCGCAGGTGGCTACCAGCGCGGCCGCCTATAATCAGCCGATCAGCACGGCAACACAGCTGCCATGCTCGATCCCCTGCACCAATCCGGCGCCGGTCGCGCAACTGTACAACGCGCCGGTCCCACCCGGCGTCGACTCGCTCTCGAGCGCCGACAACAGCCTGGAAGGCGCGCACGATACGGTCGACCTGCTGGCGCTGACGCTGGAGTACGACCTGGGTTTTGCCACGCTGACCTCGGCGAGTTCGTGGGCGCACCACATCAACCATTCGAGCGACGACCTTACGGCGGTATACACCAACTTCTCGTTCTACCAGAGCATCTACGGACAGAATCCGCGCTCCTTCATCGTCGGGCGCGATGAACTCGACGATAAGCCGTGGACCCAGGAGCTGCGCCTGGCATCCAAGGAAGGCGGCGTCATCGACTGGATCGGGGGTTTGTTCTACAAGGACGAGAAGACCAACATCCAGGAGCATGAATTCGAGCCGGGCTATCTGGACTTCTATAACGGCTGTTCGGCGATCTACGGCCAGGCCACTCCGACCCAGGTATTCAGCAATATCCCATCGTACTGCGGCGTCGGCGAGACCGCCTACACGCCGGGCACGACCACCTATGTCGATGGCGTTCCGATCACCAAGGACCAGACCTACATCGGCGACTTCGAAACCAAGTACACCGACCTGGCCGCGTTCGGCGAAATCACCGGGCACCTGACCTCGGCGTGGAGCCTGACCGGCGGCGGCCGCCTGTTCAGACAAACCATCTCGCAAGCGCAGCAGACCGGCCTGCTGTTCGATGGCGGCCCATTCTTCGCCCCGTACCCGCCGATCGCCAACAGCTCGCTCAACGACTCCTGGCGCAAGGCGCTGTGGAAGGTCAATACGTCCTATCAGCTCGACAAGAGCAACCTGGTGTACGCGACCTGGTCGCAGGGCTTTCGTCGCGGCGGCGTCAACGCCTTGCCGCCGGCAGAGCCCGGCGTGGGTTATGTGACTCCGCCGGCGCTCACGCGGCTGCAGCCGGACACTGCCGATAACTATGAGATCGGCGCCAAGGGCACGCTGGCGAACCGCTTCCGTTATTCGGCCGCGATCTACGATATCCAGTGGCACAACATCCAGGAGGGCGTGCAGCTCACGCCGCTGGTGCTGCCGGCCTCGATCAACGCCGGCAATGCCTTCAGCCGCGGCCTCGAATTCGAACTCTACGCGCTGATGACGACGCATCTGACGGCACAGGTGGATTACACCTACGATCAGACCAAGCTGACGGCACTCAATCCGCTGTTCGCATATCCCAACGTGGTCGCGCCGCCGGCACCGGTGGGCAGTTCATTGCCGGGAACGCCGAAGAACAGCCTGGCGATCGATCTTGAATACGGGCACGTGCCGCTCGCCGGCGGCTACCTGCTGTACGCCATCAATGGCCACTACCAGAGTTCAATGTCTTCGGCGCTGACCACGACCGCGCTCACGGTGGCCGGCTACACCATGCTCGATACGCGCCTGACCTACAATCGATCGCACTGGATGGCGACGCTGTATGTGCACAATCTGACCAACAACCTCGGCATCAACGCGTATGCGGATCCCGCCATCTACGGCAATCGCGCTGAAGCCGTGGTGTCCCAGCCGCGCACCGTTGGCGCGACGTTAGGTTATTCTTTCAAGGGGTGGTGAGGGATTCGCGCCCGATGCGTACATGAACAGCGTCCAGATCCTCGACCGGCTCATCGGTTTTCCAACGGTCAGCCGCGAGTCGAACCTGGCGCTGATCGAGTACGTGCGCGACTTCCTTGCAGTCCGCGGCATCGAATCGAAGGTGTACCTGGACGCGGCCGGGCGCAAGGCCAACCTGTACGCGAATATCGGTCCGTCAGAGCGCGGCGGGGTGCTGCTGTCCGGGCACACCGACGTGGTACCGGTGGAGGGCCAGCAATGGGCGTCGAATCCATTTCGTTTGCAGGAACGAGCCGGTCGGCTGTATGCGCGCGGCGCGGCCGACATGAAGGGTTTCCTGGCCTGTGCGCTGCGGGCTGCCGACCGCGCCAGGTCGCGGCCGCTGTGGCTGCCGCTGCAGCTGGCGTTTTCATATGACGAGGAGGTCGGCTGCCTGGGCGTGCGCTCACTGATCGACGACATGGCCGACTGGAGCCACCGACCCAGGTTCTGCATCGTCGGCGAGCCGACGCTGCTGCGCAGCGCCGTGGGCCACAAAGGCAAGACCGCCGTGAAGGCAACCTGCCATGGCCGGGCGGCGCATTCCGCGGCTCCCGCCCGCGGCGTCAATGCCATCTACCTGGCGAGCGAGCTGATCGGCAGGATCCGGCAGCGCCAGCAGGACATCGAGGCGAGCGGCTTGCGCGATCCGGCTTACGAGGTGCCGTACACGACGCTACACGTCGGCGTGATCCAGGGCGGCAGTGCGCTCAACATCATACCGGCGCGCTGCGAACTGGAATTCGAGGTCCGCAACCTTTCGGCGGATGACCCGGCGCTGCTGATAGGGGCGATCCGCGCCGATGCCGAGGCGGTCGCGGCAGCGGCGCACGGTGACGCCGACGCCCGTATCGAGCTGGAACTGATGCACGAATATCCCGGGCTTGAGACGCCGGGGGATTCCGAGGTGATCACGCTGGCGGCGGCGCTGACCGGCAATCATGAGTGCATCAAGGTCGGGTTCGGCAGCGAAGCCGGCCTGTTCAGCGGCCGGCTGGGGATACCGACGGTGGTGTGCGGGCCCGGCTCGATCGAGCAGGCACACCGGCCGGATGAATTCATTACGATGGAGCAGCTGCAGCGCTGCGATGCGATGATGGATGCACTACTCGATCGGCTAGCCTAGAGTTCGAAGGGGGGTGCGATGATCCGGACAGGCGGGCAATACCTGGACTCGATTCGCGACAGCCGCGAGGTCTATGTAAACGGTGAGCGCGTTAAGGACCTCGCGACGCATGCGATGTTCCGCCCGCTGATCGATATCCGCGCCCGCATCTACGATATGCAGCACCAGGCGGCGACGCGGGAACTGCTTGCCTACCAGGAAGACGGTGAATGGAACGCGCTGGCCAACAAGCTGCCGCGTACGCAGCAGGACTGGTGGCTCAAGCGCCGCGCGACTGACGTGATCCTGGAGGCCATCGGCGGCGTCGTTACCCGGATCGGAGATGAGACGGTCGGGGAAATGTGGTCGCTGTTCGACGGCCAGGACGTGCTCAATGAAGTCGATCCACAATTCTCCGCCAACATCCGCCATCACATCGATGCCGTGCTGAACGCCGATCCGTTCCATGTCTCGGCCAACACCGATCCGAAGGGCGATCGCTCCAAATCGCCACAGGAGCAGGATCCGGACATGCTGCTGCACGTGGTACGCGAGACCGATGCCGGGATCGTGGTGCGCGGGGCGAAGTACGAGACCGCAGCCGCATACGCCAACCAGGCCTTCACCAAGCCGACGATCGCCAACTGGGGCAATGCCGCGCTGTCGGAATACGCGGTCGGATTCGTCTGCGACCTGGGCTCGCCCAATCTGAAATTCATCTGCCGCACCGGTTTCGCCGGCCGGGCCCCGGCGGCGGACTATCCACTCGCCAATCGCTTCGACGAGGTTGATGCGCTGGTGATCTTCGACGACGTGCTGATCCCGTGGGAGAACGTGCTGTTCTACCGCCACACGCGCGCGGCGACGTTCATCCGCTCGACGCTGCACCGCTATTCGGCGTTCGCGTTCGTGCAGCGCAACCTGAAACTGGCCGACATGATGATCGGCGCCGCGTTGTTCAATGTGCAGCAGACCGGACTGGACAAGCAGCAGGCGGTACAGGAAAAGCTCGCGCAGCTGGCCGTCTACCGCGAGGGGATCAATGCGCACCTGACCGCCTCCATCGCGCTGGCGGAGAAGAGTCCCGCCGGGCTGCTGATGCCGAACCAGTCACTGCTGTACTGCGGCCGGGTGCTGGCGTGCTCGCAGCTGCACCAGATGATGCATATCGCCCGTGAGCTGTGCGGCGGGCAGATCTGCGTGACGCCGGACAAGGCGTCGTTCGATGCGCCGGAGACGCGGCCGTGGCTGGAGAAATTCTATACGGTCAACGATCATTGGGTCGCCGAGGATCGCCGCAAGCTGCTGGCGCTGGCGCGCGACCTGCTAAACTCCGACTACGCCGGTCATCGCCTGACGTTCCAGCTGTTCGCCCAGTCCCCGCCGTTCGCACACCTTGCTGCGGTGTACCGCAACTTCGACTGGCAAGGTCCGCTGGACTTCGTGCGCAAGTCCGCGGACCTGTCCATGCAGGTCATGCCACAGACCGATCGGGCGCCAGGGGATGCGGCGGTCGCGCAGTGGTTTGGCGAGCGCCCCGCGGCAACTGCAAGCGGATAGCCATGCATACCCGTATTCGCAAGTTCAACACGCGCGACACCTATCCGGAGCAGAAGCTCGACAATGACCTGTGCCAGGTGGTCGTGGCTCGCGGCCGCATGGTGTTCGTGCGCGGCCAGGTCGGACAGGACCTGGACACAGCGGTCAATGTCGGCGTAGGCGATGCCGCAGCGCAGGCCGAGCAGGCGATGCGCAACATCAAGCAGCTGCTGGGGGAGGCCGGCGCCAGTCTGGAGCATATCTGCAAGATCACGATCTATCTGACCGACGCACATGTTCGCGAACCCGTCTACCGCACCATCGGCCGCTGGTTGCAGGGGGTTTTCCCGGTGTCCACCGGCGTGGTGATCGCCGCGCTGGCGCGCCCCGAGTGGCTGGTGGAGGTGGACGTCATCGCGGTGATTCCCGATGAGTCCTGAGCGGTGACGTTCTCGATCGTCGCGCGCACCGCCGATGCGCAGCTGTTCGGCGTCGCGATTGCCTCCTCATCGCCGGCGGTCGCGGCGCGCTGTGCCTACGCTCGCGCGGGCAGCGGCGCGGTGGCATCGCAGAACATCACCGATCCGTCGCTTGGGCCGGCGATCCTGGCTGCATTGGTCGACGCCGGCGGCGCCCAGGCAGCCCTCGATGCGTGCCTGGCGGCGACGCTATTTGGCGCCTGGCGGCAGCTGCTGGTGATCGGCCGCAGCGGTGCGCCCGCGGTACATTCGGGTACCCAGGCGCTGGGTACGGTCGGGTCGGCGATCGGCCGCGATGCGGCCGCCGCCGGCAACCTGCTGGCGCGACCCGACGTACCTGCGGCAATGATTGCGGCCTTCGACGCGGCTGCCGGCCACCTGGGCGCGCGGCTGCTGCAGGCGCTGCGCGCCGGTGCGGTACGCGGCGGAGAGGCCGGCCCGATCCATTCCGCCGGCCTGCTGGTGGTGCGCGACGTGCCCTGGCCAATCGTCGACCTGCGCGTGGACTGGAGCGATGCCGATCCGGTGGCCGAGCTCGGATTGATCTGGGATATCTACGCGCCGCAGATCGATGATTACGTCCGCCGAGCGCTCGATCCGGCCGGGGCGCCGAGCTTCGGCGTCCCTGGTGATTCATGAGCCAGCTTGATCGCACCTGATGGCAGCCGCGCCTGAGCCAAATGTCGAGGTGACGCGCCTGATGCGCGCCGGCGACTGGCGCGCGGCGCTGCGTTGCACCGATGATGCATTGCGCCTGGCGGCGAACAATCCGGTATTCCTGCTCAACCGCGCGCAGTGCCTGCTGGCGCTGGGCGAGCTGTCGAAGGCGATTGAGGCTGCCGACGGCGCGCAGCGCCACGCTTCAGGTAATGCCGCGCTGCTGGATGCGCTTGGCACCCTGTACAGCCGTGCCAACGACCAGCGGCGCGCGCTGGCCGCGTACGATGCGGCGCTGGCGCTGGCGCCCGCCAATCCGCAGGTCATCTTCAACCGCGCGGCGGTACGACGTTTCCTGGGCCAGCTGGGCGAGGCGGAGGTCGACTACGATCGCGTGATCGCGCTCAATCCGCGCGACTACGAGGCCTACCGCAATCGCTCCGAGCTGCGCACGCAGACTGCCGAGCGCAACCACGTGGCCGAACTCGAGCGGCTGGTCGCGGCAGGCATTGCGGACTGGCGAGCGGAACTGCAATTGCGTTACGCCCTGGCGAAGGAATATGAAGACCTGCACGAGTACGACAAGTCATTCCGGCAGCTGCAGCGCGGCGCCCGGCTGCGGCGCGACCATCTGCGCTATGACGTTGCCAATGACGTGGCCACCGTGGACTGGATCATCGAGGCGTTCCCGGCTGCCCCGGCCGGCCCGACCCCGGGGACCTGTGCCGATGCGCCGATATTCATCGTCGGCCTGCCGCGCAGCGGTTCGACGCTGGTCGATCGGATCCTGGGCAGTCATTCGCAGGTCCGCTCGGCCGGCGAACTCAATTGCTTCGCACTGGCGCTGGTCGATGCGGCACGACGCGACAGCGGCAATGCGCCGCTGTCGCGTCGTGAACTGGTGGCCCGCTCGGCCAGGGTCGACTTTGCCGCGCTCGGACGCGACTATCTGGAGCGGGCGCGTGCAGCCGGCGCCGCCGGCGCCAGCGCAGCCGCCCAGGCCGCCGGCCCGCAGGGCGCGGCCCGGGTCCGCTTCACCGACAAGATGCCGCTGAATTACCTGTATTGCGGCCTGATACTGCGCGCGCTGCCCAATGCCAAGATCGTACATGTGAGCCGCAGCCCGATGGCGTCTTGCTATGCGATCTACAAAACCCTGTTCGAGGACGGGTATCCGTTTTCGTACGATCTGGCGGAGCTGGGACAATACTATGTCGGCTATCGGCGGCTGATGGCGCATTGGTCGGCGAGCATGCCTGGGGCGATTTATCCGCTGCGCTACGAGGACCTGGTGGCGGACCAGATCGGCCAGACCCGCGCGCTGCTGCAGTTCTGCGGCCTGCCGTGGGAAGAAGCTTGCGCCCAGTTCCACCAGAACCCCGCACCTACGACCACCGCCAGCGCGGCGCAGGTGCGCCGGCCGATCTACGATTCATCGCTCGCGCAGTGGCGGCATTACGAGCAGCAGCTGGCACCATTGAGCAGCCAGCTGAGCGCTGCGGGTATACGCGCGCAGGAATGAGCTCATGCACCGGCTGGAATATCAATATTATAATAAGCCAGGACGTCGCATCACCGGCGCGGCCTTGGGGGTTATGAATGAATCGGCTGGTGTATGAAGCAAACCGCGGATCGACTCGAAATCCAACGCAACTTATCGGCATGCACTCCCGAGTACCAAGGCTGCCGGCTCTGTCGTTGCAGCTACGATTTGTGTTAGCGGCTTGCATCGCGAGCTTTTCATGCATCGTTCAAGCGCACCATTCATTTGCCAGGTTCGACGACACTAAGACGTACGTATTGGCTGGAACACTGAAAGCATTTGAATGGACGAATCCACATAGCTGGATCATATTGACCCGCGTCGAGCAAGACGGGAGTACGGTCGAGTGGCGATTAGAGGGACCAAGTCTGGCGATCCTGCGCAATATGGGATGGAAGCCTACGTCTTTGCGAATAGGCGACAAGTTGGCTGTCACGATACATCCGGTGCGCAACGGATCCTACGAAGGAGCTTTCTTGGCGGTTAAATTGCCGGACGGCAGTCAATTGGCGGCGATGGATCAGGTGACGTTGGAGCAGCTCAATCCTCAAGCGCGAGTAGATGTTCCACCTGGAACATCATCCCCCAACAAATAGACATAGCCTTTGGTGGTGTGACCAACAGGATTGCCGGCGAGACGAATATGACACGACCTCTCATTCGTATCGGTATTTGGGTATTTGCGTGCCTTGTTGTGATGGCGAATATTTCAGCCTCGGCTGCGGAGATTGACGGAGATCAGGGCTTAGACGGCGTCTGGTGGATAACAAGTTACACGGCAGAACTCAAATCGATCGATGGCGGCGCGCCACCACTTAAAGCTGCCGCACGTTCGGAGTATCAGCAGTGGAAGCGCAAGGTGCAAGCAGATAGTACGGTTGACGAAGTCAAGTCACATTGTTTGCCACAGGGCGTGCCACGATTGATGGGCGCGCCTTACCCCTTCCAGATAGTCCAGACGGACGATCGCATCACGCTGTTGCATGAGTCACACCATGTCATCCGCAATATATATATGAACGATGTGCATCCGAACGAGGACGATCTGACACCTAGTTTTATGGGCGACTCCATCGGGCACTGGGAAAAGCATGTTTTGGTGATCGACACTATCGGCTTTCAGGTCAGGTCTATGGAGCGGGTTGGCTTCGATCTTCGCACGAGTCTGGATGACTCCGGGTTGCCGCACAGTGAGAAGCTGCACACCATAGAGCGCCTCAGGAGAATCGGCGGTGGAAGCCTGCTGGAAGACCTGATAACGATCGACGATCCTGGGGTATTCGATAAGAATTGGACCGTAAGAATGGTTTATAAGCGCCAACCAGGGATGCGGATCCTCGACTATGTTTGCGGGGAGCCTCACAGAGACATATCGAAAGTGAAGAGGATCTCTTGACCGTGCCCGATATCGCTGAAGGCAGGATTCGCATGGCGCCCTGGATTTACGAAAAAGTCGTTATGACTGCACCAATGCTCGCGTGCATGGTATCGGTATATGCCGCCAGTCCGGCCGAGCCCCCAGCGTCAGGGTTGCCGCCATCTTTACTCGGAAATGCGATTCCTGCGGATACACCGCGCGGAACAAGCATTACTGGCATGTGGCGGGCAATGGGTTTAGCCGCCGGCTGGGAGCATACAAACTCTATGATGAAGCCAGAAGTCTTGGCGGCATACGACGCCGCGCGCGCGCAGGCGGCTGTCGATGGCCACGCATTCATGACGAATTCTGCGAAATGCCTTCCGGAAGGTATGCCGGCGATGATTGACGTTCCAGGAACATTGGAGATTCTTGACGCGCCCCAAGGCAACGAAATCATATTTCTTCACAGCCAAGACAACCAGATTCGTCCGGTATTTGTGGGGGAGCCGCATCCTACCAATGTAAAGCCAAGCTATTGGGGCCATTCCTTTGCCCGCCGGACCGCTGGGGCTCTTGTAATCGATACGATCGCCATAGACGACAGAACGACACTGAATTGGTTTGGGCTGCCTCATTCTGCGGCCCTTCATGTGGTGGAAGAGTACCGTCTGGCGAACGATGGCAGAACCCTTGATTTAACAATGACCCTGGAAGATCCGGGAGTGTTAATTGCGCCTTGGGTGGTGAAGAAGCGTTTTGTTCGCCTGCCGACGCATACACGGTTTGAGGAATATGTCTGCGCCGAGCGCAGCAGAGACGCAGTGCCACCCAGCGAATGAGCGTTGACCCGCCTTGTTCATCCGCGTGATTGCCAAGCGCTACGAGCGCTCAAGCACCATCGTGACCAGCAGTCTGCCCTTCGTGCAATGGGGCCACGACGCTTGCCGACGACGCCACATCAAGGTGCCGACGCGGACATACAGGCCCTAGCGATGAGCCGAAGGAAGGGCTGCGCCGATTGGTCGATCGAGCGCAATTCGATCGATTACATTCCAGACAGCGAACGCCACGGCCGTGTGATCGACCAGGTGCCGTTCTGGTTCCTGGGAAATTTCCATTTCTTCACCATCGCGATCGGCTTTGTCGGGCCGAGCATGGGCCTGGGCTTCGGCTTTACCGCGTTGGCCGGCGCGCTCGGCATCCTGTTCGGCACCGTATTCGTGGCCTTTCATGCATCGCAGGGAGCGGAACTGGGACTGCCGCAGATGATCCAGTCGCGCGCGCAGTTTGGCTATCGCGGCGTCGTCGTGGTGCTGATCGGCACGCTGTTCACGTTCATAGGCTTCAATGTGGCCGACTGTGTGTTGATGGCGCATGGCCTGAACGGCGTGCTCGGCTGGAACCAGAGCACCGTGATCATAAGTGCATCGATCGGCGGCGCGTTGCTGGCAATCTATGGGCATGACTGGCTGCACCGGATATTTCGCTGGTGCTTCCTGCTGTGCCTGCCATTGTATAGCGTGCTTACGGTGGCGATCGCGCTGCGCTGGATTCCCGCACCGCATCCGGTTGCCGGCGGATTTACCGCTATCGGCTTCTTCGGGCAATTCGCCGCCAGCGCCAGCTACAACATCACCTATGCGCCTTCGGTGTCCGATTACTCACGCTACCTGCCGCGCAATTCGCGGCCGCTGGCGATCGTCGCGGCGGTGTATGTCGGCGCCGCGTCATCGGCGATCTGGCTGATCGCGGTCGGCGCATGGCTGGCGACGCGGCTTGGAGCGGCGGATGGGCTGGTTGCGCTGTAAGACGCCGGCAACGCACTGTTCGCGGGTTTTGGCGTGCTGCTGTCACTGGCATCGGTGGTGGCGTTGACAGCCAGCATGGGGTTGAATGCCTACAGCGGCATGCTCACGGTGCTGACCGCGCTGAACTCGTTGTTTGGCACGCCGGCGCGGGCGCGGCTGCGCGTGTTGACCATCGTGGTGCTGGCGGTGGCGTGGATGGGCGTGACGTTTGCGATCAGCGCGAATGCGATCGCGCTATTGTTCGCGGTGCTCACAATCATGCTGTACCTGCTGGCGCCATGGACCTCGATCAACCTGATCGACTACTTCTTCCTGCGGCGCGGGCGCTATGCGATCACGCAGCTATTCACTCCGTATGGGATCTACGGCGCCTGGAGTGTGCGCGGACTGAGCGCCTACGCGATGGGATTTCTTGCCGCGCTGCCGTTCTTCGTACTGCCCGATCTTTACGTCGGCCCGGCCGCCCGGGCGCTGGGCGGAATCGATGTGGGCTGGCTGGTGGGGCTGGTGGTTTCGGCGGTGGTGTACCTGTGGCTGTCGCGGTCGTTCGATCCGGCAAGCGAGAGCCGCGCGATCGGCGACAGCGAGCGGCTGCTGACACAAGCAGACTGAATAACTGCGCCATGATTGCCTTCTTCGGGCAGTGCCGCCACGGGCCAATGTTAGAGTAGCCAGCCGTCAGGGTGGTGCGGCGGGTGGAGCGTATAGTCGTGCCCAGGGTGAGAGCGAACAGCAGTTGGATAAGCCTCAACCGAGCATCGAGTTCAATCGCAGCGCTCCGATCGTGGCCAGGCAGCTGATAGGTGCGACGTTGCTGCTCAATGAGGTGGGGGGCGTCATTGTTGAGACCGAGGCGTACGACGAGGCTGAGCCGGCGTCACACAGCTTTCCCGGGCCAACACAGCGCAATGCGGTGCTGTTCGGTGCGCCCGGACATGCCTACGTATATCTTTCGTATGGCATCCACTGGTGTCTTAACATCTCATGTCGCGAAGCCGGGCACGGAGCGGGCGTATTGATCCGGGCACTGGAACCCATTCGCGGCATTCCGGAGATGAAGCGCCGCAGGCATCAAACGGACATCAGAAAACTGTGCGCGGGTCCCGGCCAGCTCGGGCAGGCGCTTGCAATTACCAATGCGTTGAACGGCAAGCGCATCGATGCACCGCCATTCATGCTGGTGCCTGCCAGAGTCCCACCAAAGCTAGTGCGCGGCGCAAGAATTGGAATCACCAAAGCAATCGAGCTCAATTGGCGCTTTGGCCTGTCAGGTTCGGTCTTTGTAAGCCGGCCGTTCAGATGAACTACGCGCGTATATTTGGCACCATGAATCGCCCGATCAGGATCCTGCTGCAGACGACAATTCCAACCACGGCGGACGACTGGTCGATCGTGCGCTTCAGCCGGCTGGCAGCCTTTGTGCGTGCGCAGTGCGACGACGCCGGGCAGCCGCTGTTCGATGTGACCACGCGTGATCGCGATACGCCGGGCGCGTCCGATGCGGTGCTCTCGCGGCTCGATCAGAGCGATTTCGACCAGCTGTGGCTGTTCGCGGTTGATGTTGGTGACGGGCTGACAAACGATGATTGTCGTGCCATATCCAGTTTCCGCCGCCTCGGCCGCGGGCTGATGGTTACGCGCGATCACATGGATCTGGGATCATCGATCTGCGCGCTGGAAGGCGTCGGCGCGGCGCATCACTTCCACACCAGGAACGTTGACCCGGACCTGCCGCAAGAGCCGGATGATCCGTACACCACCAGCATCTCCTGGCCCAATTTTCACTCCGGAGCGAACGGCGACTACCAGATCATCAAGGTCGTGGGCCCTGTTCATCCGGTGCTGTGGAATCCCGCGTCCCCGACGGGGGCAATCCGCTTCCTGCCATCCCATCCGCACGAAGGTGGCGTCAGCGCACCCGCCGGCAGCGATGCCCGGGTGATTGCCGCCGGAACCAGCAAGGCAACTGGCAGGACATTCAATATCGCGGTAGCTTTCGAGGCTGCTGCAGGGCGTGGTCGTGCGATCGCGCAGAGCACGTTTCATCATTTCGCGGACTATAACTGGGACACCCGTTCCGGCGCCCCGAGTTTCGTTAGCGAACCGCCCGGCGATGCGATCGTGCGCGACCCGCAGGCGATGGCTGATACGCAGCGCTACGTTCGCAACGTGGCGCTGTGGCTGGGAGGCAAGGATCCCAAGGATCCGTAGTGGCCGTAGAGATTGGTCGCGCTGCCGCGCGGAACGCAATAATCGAGCGCTGACACGACCTCAGACCGGCAACGTCTCTTCGCGCGAGGCGCGCTTGCGGTCGTGCGCCTTCAGATGCCGCTTGCGCAGTCGGATGCTCTGGGGGGTGACTTCGACCAGCTCGTCCTCGGCAATGAATTCGACCGCGTATTCGAGCGTCATCTGGATCGGCGGCGTCAGCACGATCGCCTCGTCCTTGCCGGCGGCGCGGATGTTGGTGAGCTTCTTGGTCTTGATCGGGTTGACCACCAGGTCGTTCTCGCGACTGTGGATGCCGATGATGGCGCCCTCATAAACCTTGTCGCCGGGGCTTACGAACATGCGGCCGCGCTCCTGCAGCATGAACAGTGCATAGGCGACCGCGGCGCCGTCCTCGTTGCTGATCAGCACGCCGTTACGCCGGTCCGGGATCTCGCCCTTGACCGCCGCATAGCCGTCGAAGATATGGCTCATCAGGCCATTGCCGCGCGTCAGCGTCATGAATTCGCCGACGAAGCCGATCAGCCCGCGTGCTGGCACCCGGTACTCGAGCCGCGCGCGCTGGTTGCCGTCGATCTGCATATCGGTCAGTTCGGCACGGCGCGCGCCCAGCGCCTCCATGACTCCGCCTTGATGTACTTCGTCTATATCGACGGTCAGCGCCTCGAACGGCTCCTGCACTTCGCCGTCGACGATTTTCCTGAGCACCTGCGGCTTGCCGACCGCGAGCTCGTAGCCCTCGCGACGCATGTTCTCGATCAGGATCGTCAGGTGCAGCTCGCCGCGACCGAGCACGCGGAAGGCATCGGCGTCGGCGGTATCCTCGACGCGCAGCGCGACGTTGCTCTGCAATTCGCGGTACAGCCGCTCGCGGATCTGGCGGCTGGTGACGAACTTGCCTTCGCGTCCCGCCAGCGGCGAGGTGTTGACCTGGAAGGTCATCGCCAGTGTCGGCTCGTCCACCTGGATCGGCGGCAGCCCTTCCGGCTGCAGCGGATCGCAGATCGTGATGCCGATGTTGATGTCCTCGATACCGGTGACCGCGACGATATCGCCGGCGCCCGCCGCTTCCACCGATGAGCGTTGCAGGCCGGTGAAGGTCAGTACCTGCGCGACCTTGGCGGCGCCGCGATCCTCATCGCCATAGCGCAGCACCACGTTGCGGCCGGCACGCAGGGTGCCGCGGCGAATGCGGCCTATTCCGATGCGCCCGACGTAGGAGTTGTAGTCCAGGGTCGAGATCTGCAGCTGCAGCGGGGCGTCGATCTCGATCGGCGGCGGTGGCACGTATTGCAGCACCGCCTCGAACAGTGCCGACATATCCGGGTCGCGGCGCGTCATGTCGGTGCTGGCCCAGCCCTGCAGCGCTGAAGCGTAGATCACAGGGAAATCCAGCTGCGCATCGGTGGCCCCGAGCTTGTCGAACAGTTCGAAGGTCCGGTCCACGACCCAGCCGGGCCGTGCGCCAGGACGGTCGATCTTGTTGACCACGACGATCGCCTTGTGGCCGAGCGCCAGCGCCTTGCGGGTCACAAACCGGGTCTGCGGCATCGGCCCCTCGACCGCATCCACCAGCAGCAGCACGCCGTCGACCATCGACAGCACGCGCTCGACCTCGCCGCCGAAATCGGCATGGCCGGGGGTGTCCACGATATTGATGCGGGTGCCGCCGTATTCGATCGCGCAGTTCTTGGCCAGGATCGTGATGCCGCGCTCACGCTCGATGGCGTTGGAATCCATGATCCGCTCGCCCATCTTCTCGTGCGCCGCGAAGGTTCCGGATTGCTTGAGCAGGCAATCGACCAGCGTGGTCTTGCCGTGATCGACGTGGGCAATGATCGCGATGTTTCGAATGGGGCGTTGCATGGTGCTCGGGATCGTAAGGGAGGCGAAAAAAGGGTGACCTAAGTCTCGGAACTGAATGCCAAAAGGGCGTCGAGGGTAGCAGAAGGCATAAGCGCCTGTTACAATATTTTCTCGTATATAAAGATATGTTTATATGCTGATCGAATATGTTTAAAGGGTCAACTGTTAGTCAGGACATGGGGGAGGTCGTGCGGGCACTCAAGAGTGCCGCCGAACCCACGCGGCTGCGGCTGCTGTTCCTGCTCAGCCAGGCCGAATACACCGTCGGTGAACTGGCTGCCGTGCTCGATCAAAGCCAGCCTCGCATATCGCGCCACCTGCGTCTGCTAACCGAGGCCGGTTTTCTCGACCGGTATCGCGAACAACAGTGCGTTTATTACCGCGCTACCCATGACGCGCGCTACCTGGAGTGGGCCCGGCAGCTGCTGGCAATGGCCGATCCGGATACAGCGGTGCTCAGGCGCGACCGGGAGCGGGCAGTGAAAGTGGTCGGCGACCGGGCACGCGTTGCAGCGCGACAGCTCGGCGCGACACAGGCGGGCGAGGTGGCTGAACCGCTCGGTTCCCCGGCGATCACGGGCATTGCCGGACCCGACACGACCGCGGGGGCAGTACGACTGCAGCTCTCGTCGCGCGAGGAATGGTCGGGGCTGCTGCTGCAGGAACTCGGGCCCGCGCCGGTCGGCGAGCTGCTCGATATCGGCACCGGATCGGGCCTGATGCTGGAGATTCTCGGATCGCGCGCGCGGCGCGCGGTTGGGGTGGATATATCCGCGCCGGCGCTGCGGCTGGCGCGCACGCGTGTGCATGGCGCGGGCCTGTCGCACTGTGAATTTCGCCACGGCGACATGTACAGCCTGCCGTTCGATGATGCCAGCTTCGATACCGTGTCGATCGACCGGGTTCTGGCCGCGGCTGAGCGGCCGGTGGCGGCGATCGCCGAGGCGGCGCGCACGCTGCGCAGCGGCGGGCGGCTGCTCGTGGTCGAGGACTTCGACCAGGTCGATGCGCGCGCTACTGACAATCCGCTGGCGCAGCTGCGGCGCTGGTTTGCGGCCGCCGGCATGAATGCCGAGCGCATGCGGCCCAGCGATGTAGGCGGCCGGCACTTCATCGTCGCGCTGGCGCATGCCGGTCGGCGCGCGGCTCACATCAATAACCCACCGGCCCTGGCAGGTCTCGCATGAAAACCGCATCTCTGGTCGGCCGGATCGGCGACAGCGTCAGCATGATCGCGCGTCCGGTGCAGGTGTCGTTCGAGTTCTTCCCGCCCGGCGACGCGCAGATGGAGCAGACGCTGTGGCAGTCGATCCAGCGCCTGGCGCCGCTGCGTCCCCGCTTCGTGTCGGTCACCTACGGCGCCGACGGCTCGACCCGGGAACGCACCCATAATGTCGTGGCGCGCGTGGTCAAGGAAACCCTGCTCACGCCGGCCGCACACCTGACCTGCGTCGGCATGGATCGCGCCCACGTACTGGAGATTGCCCGTAGCTACTGGCATACGGGCGTGCGCCACATCGTCGCGCTGCGCGGCGATGTGCCGCAGGGCAGCAAGGGCTACACGCCGTATCCGGACGGCTTTGCCTATGCGGTCGACCTGGTGCGCGGGCTGCGCAGCGTAGCCGACTTCGAGATCTCAGTCGCCGCCTATCCGGAAGGCCATCCGGAGGCACCGAGCGCGCAGTTCGACCTGGATAATCTGAAGGCCAAGCTCGATGCCGGTGCGCATCGGGCGATCTCGCAGTTCTTCTTCGAGCCGAGCGTATTCCTGCGCTTTCGCGATCGCTGCGCGGCCGCCGGCATCAAGGCGAGCCTGGTGCCCGGCATCCTGCCGATTACGCGCTTTCCGCAGATGCTGCGCTTCGCCGAGCGCTGCGGCGCCTCGGTACCGGACTGGCTGCGGCTGCGCTTCAATGGCCTGGAAGACGATGCCGATACCCGGCGCCTGATCGCCGCAGCGTTCGCGATCGAGCAGGTCGAGGCACTGTCGCGCGAAGGCGTCGATGAGTTTCACTTTTATACCCTCAATCGTGCCGACCTCACGTACGCCATCTGCCACGCCCTCGGGGTGCGTCCGGCGCAGGCCGAGTCACCCGTGGTGCGGCTGGAGCAGAGCGCATGAGCCGCGAGCAACGCATTCAAGAATTCAAACGGCTGCTGACCGAGCGCATCCTGGTGCTCGATGGCGCGATGGGCACGATGATTCAGGGCTATTCGCCGGATGAGGCGGCCTACCGCGGCCAGCGCTTCCACGACTGGCCGAGCGACCTGAAGGGCAACAATGACCTGCTGACGCTCACGCAGCCGGCGCTGATCCGTGAGATCCATGGCAAGTACCTGGAGGCCGGCGCCGATATCATCGAGACCAACACCTTCAATTCCAGCGCGCCCGCGCAGGGCGACTACCGCATGGAAGGCGTCGTGGTGGAGCTCAATCGCACCGCGGCGCGGCTGGCGCGCGAAGTGGCGGACGAGTATGCCGAACGCACCGGCCGGCCGCGCTTCGTCGCCGGCGCGATCGGGCCCACCAATCGCACCGCCTCGCTGTCGCCGCACGTCAACGACCCGGGTTTTCGCAACATCAATTTCGACCAGCTGGTGGCGACCTACAGCGAGGCGGCCGCGGCGCTGATCGAGGGCGGCGCCGACCTGATTTTGCTTGAGACCATATTCGATACGCTCAATGCCAAGGCCGCCCTGTACGCGGTGCGCCGTAGCATGCGCGAACTGTCGGTCGATCTGCCGATCATGATCTCCGGCACCATTACCGATGCTTCCGGCCGCACGCTGTCGGGCCAGACGGTCGAGGCGTTCTGGAATTCCATCCGTCATTCCGCGCCCACCGTGGTCGGCCTCAATTGCGCACTCGGCGCCAAGCAGCTGCGGCCCTACATCGAGGACTTCTCGCGCGTCGCTGATGTCGCGGTGTGCGCCTATCCGAACGCCGGGTTGCCGAACGCGTTCGGCGAATACGACGAGCAGGCCTGCGACACCGCGGCGCTGGTGCGCGAGTTCGCGGAGGCCGGCCTGGTCAATATCGTCGGCGGCTGCTGCGGCACCACCGCCGATCACATCGCGCATATCCGTGAAGCGGTCGCCAGCCTGCCGACGCGCGTGCCGCCGCGGCTCGCCGCGCGCTGCCGCCTGTCTGGGCTGGAGCCACTCGACATCGGTCCGGACAGCCTGTTCGTCAATGTCGGAGAGCGCACCAACGTCACCGGGTCGGCGAAGTTTCGCCGCCTGATCGAGGCCGACGACTATGACGGCGCACTCGATGTCGCGCGCACCCAGGTCACCAGCGGTGCGCAGATCATCGACGTCAACATGGACGAGGGCATGCTCGATTCGGAAGCGGCGATGGTGCGGTTCCTGAATCTGATCGCCTCCGAGCCGGATATCGCGCGCGTGCCGGTGATGATCGATTCCTCCAAGTGGTCGGTGATCGAGGCCGGGCTGAAGTGCCTGCAGGGCAAGGGCATCGTCAATTCCATCAGCATGAAGGAGGGAGAGGAGGCGTTCCTCGAGCATGCCCGCAAGGTGCGCGCCTATGGCGCCGCGGTGGTGGTGATGGCGTTCGACCAGGCCGGTCAGGCCGACACCGTGGAGCGCAAGGTGTCGATCTGCGAGCGTTCCTACAAGCTGCTGACCGAGGAGGTGGGCTTCCCGCCGGAAGACATCATTTTCGATCCGAACATCTTCGCGGTGGCCACCGGCATCGAGCAGCACAACGGCTACGCGCGCGACTTCATCGAAGCCACGGCGCTGATTCGCGAGCGCTGCCCGCACGCGCTGGTCAGCGGCGGCGTCAGCAACGTCTCGTTCTCTTTCCGCGGCAATGAGCCGGTACGCGAGGCGATGCACTCGGTATTCCTGTACCACGCGATCCGCGCCGGCATGAGCATGGGCATCGTCAATGCGGGCCAGCTCGCGATTTACGAGGAGATCGAGCCGGAACTGCGCGAGCGGGTCGAGGACGTGATCCTGAACCGACGCGAGGATGCAACTGAACGGCTGCTGGAGATCGCGGCGCGCTATCACGGCGAGGCGGGTACCAAGCGCGCCGAGGACCTGGCGTGGCGCAACTGGCCGGTCGCCAAGCGACTGGAGCACGCGCTGGTGCGTGGCGTCGACGAGTTCGTGATCGCCGATACCGAGGAGGCGCGCAGTGCGTTCGAGCGGCCGCTGCAGGTGATCGAAGGGCCACTGATGGACGGCATGAACGTGGTTGGCGATCTGTTCGGCGCCGGCAAGATGTTCCTGCCGCAGGTGGTGAAATCGGCGCGCGTCATGAAGAAGGCGGTCGCGCACCTGATTCCCTATATAGAGAAGGAGAAGGCCGCCGGCGGCGAGGTGCATCGCAGCAACGGACTGATCGTGATGGCGACCGTCAAGGGCGACGTGCATGACATTGGCAAGAACATCGTCGGCGTGGTGCTCCAGTGCAACAACTTCGACGTCATCGACCTGGGCGTGATGGTGTCGTGCGAGAAGATCCTCACTACCGCGCGTGAGCGCGGTGCCGACATGATCGGGCTGTCGGGGCTGATCACCCCGTCGCTCGATGAGATGGTTCATGTGGCAAAGGAAATGCAGCGCCAGGGGTTCACGCTGCCGCTGCTGATCGGTGGCGCCACCACGTCGCCGGCGCATACCTCGGTGCGCATCGATCCGCAGTACCAGGGCCCGGTGGTGTACGTCAAGGATGCATCGCGTTCAGTCGGCGTGTGCCAGCAGCTGGTGACGCCCGCCACGCGCGAGGCCTACAACGCGCGCATCAAGTCGGAACATGCGCTGCGACGAACCCAGCACGGCGCCCGGCGCACCAAGTCGCCGCAATTCACGCTGGCCCAGGCGCGTGCCAATCGCACCCGCATCGACTGGTCCTCGTATGCGCCGCCGGTGCCGCGCATGCTGGGCGTGCGCAGCTTCGAGAACTATGCGATCGAGGAGCTGGCGCGCTACATCGACTGGACGCCATTCTTCCAGGCCTGGGAACTGCGCGGCAGGTTTCCGGACATCCTGACCGACGCGCAGTTCGGCGAGCAGGCCAGCAGCCTGTACGCCGATGCGCGCAAGATGCTGCGCAGCGTGATCCGCGAGGGCTGGCTGCAGGCGCGCGCCGTGATCGGCTTCTTTCCGGCCAACTCGGTCGACGAGGACGTCGAGCTGTATGCGGACGATGCGCGCACGCGACTGCTCGATCGGGTGCACTTCCTGCGCCAGCAGAAGGACCTGCCGGAGGGCAAGCCGCACGGCGCGCTGGCGGATTTCATTGCACCGAAGGGTAGCGGCGTGCGCGATTACTTCGGCGCCTTTGCATTGACCGCCGGAATCGGCATCGAGCCGCACCTGCAGCGCTTCGAGGCCGCGCACGACGACTATTCGAGCATCATGCTCAAGGTGCTGGCCGACCGGCTGGCGGAAGCCTTCGCCGAGCGGCTGCACGAGCGCGTACGGCGCGAATTCTGGGGCTACGCGCCGGAAGAGAAACTCGGCAGCGAGCAGCTGATTCGCGAGGAGTACCGCGGTATAAGGCCGGCGCCCGGCTATCCGGCCTGTCCGGACCACACCGAGAAGGCGACGCTGTGGCGGCTGCTGGATGTAGACCGCAACGCCGGCATCGCGCTCACCGAATCTTACGCGATGTATCCGACCGCCGCAGTCAGCGGCTGGTATTTCTCCCATCCGCAGTCGCGCTATCTTGCGGTGGGGCGTATTGACCGCGATCAGGTCGAAGACTACGCGCTGCGCAAGGGCCTGAGCGTCGAAGAGGTCGAGCGCTGGCTGGCTCCCAATCTTGGCTACGAACCCGAACCGCTGGTGGCGCTATTGACGGCATGAAGCCGCATGCGGGCAGGGTCGCGGGCGCGCCAACAGCGCCGGCGCCCAATCGCGAAGTGCTGCTCGGCTTCTTCGGCGTATTCCGCTACAGCCGGCGCGCGATCCAGCTGGTCTGGGACACCAATCGGGCGCTGCTGCTGGCGATGGCGCTGCTGACGCTGGCGGCTGGCCTGCTACCGGCCGGGGTGGCCTGGGTCGGGGCGCAGATCGTCGATGCGGTGGTCTCGGCGCGTAATGCCGCCGGCCACAACGCCGCGCGGGTGCTGCGGCTGGTATTGCTGGAGGGAGGGCTGGTGGCGGCGGTCGGCGGCGCGCAGCGCGGACTGTCGCTGTGCCAGGCGCTGCTGCGCGCGCAGCTCGGCCAGCGCGTCAACGTGATGATCCTGGAAAAGGCGCTGACGCTGGAGCTGCGCCATTTCGAGGATTCCGAGTTCTACGACAAGCTCACGCGCGCACGCCGCGAGGCCTCGAGCCGGCCGCTGAGCCTGGTGATGCGCACCTTCGGCCTGACGCAGAACGCAATCTCGCTGCTGAGCTATGCCGCGCTGCTGGTGCGCTTCTCGCCCTGGACCATGCTGGTGCTGCTGGTCGCGGGCCTGCCGGCGTTCGTGGCCGAGGCCAAGTTCTCGGGTGATGCCTTCCGGTTGTTCCGCTGGCGCTCACCCGAGACGCGCATGCAGGTGTACCTGGAGACCGTGCTGGCGCGCGAGGACCACGCCAAGGAGGTCAAGCTGTTCGGGCTGGGCGCACGGCTGCTGCAGCGCTACCGCGATATTTTCACGCGGTTGTACCGCGAGGACCGGGCGCTGTCGATCCGGCGCGACAGCTGGGGTTTCGGCCTGAGCCTGCTGGCAAGCGCAACGCTGTACGGCGCCTACGCCTGGATCGCGCTGTCGACCATCCAAGCGCGCATCACGCTCGGGCAGATGACGATGTACCTGCTGCTGTTTCGCCAAGGGCAGGCCGCGGTATCGGCCATACTGTCCGCGGTCGGCGGCATGTACGAGGACAATCTTTATCTGTCGACACTGTATGAATATCTCGAGACACCGGTGGATGCCGCGGCAGGCAGCGCGGTGCGTGGCCCGCTGCCATCCGACGGCGTGCGTTTCGAGCATGTGAGCTTTACCTATCCCGGTGCGGGCCAGCCGGCGCTGATCGATATCGACCTGCATCTGACGCCCGGCAGCAGCCTGGCGCTGGTGGGCGAGAACGGTTCGGGCAAGACCACGCTGATCAAGCTGCTGACGCGGCTCTACAGCCCCGATTCGGGCCGCATCCTGGTGGATGGTCTGCCGCTAACGCAGTGGAGCGAGCAGGCGTTGCGGGCGCGCATCGGCGTCATCTTCCAGGATTTCACGCGCTACCAGATGCTGGTGGGCGAGAATGTCGGCGCCGGCGACGAGCGTTACTTCGAGGACCAGCAGCGCTGGCAGCAGGCGGCCGAGAAGGGGCGCGCCGCGGACTTCATCGAGCAACTGCCCGGCGGCTACCAGACGCAGCTCGGCAAATGGTTCAAGGACGGCCAGGAACTGTCCGGCGGCCAATGGCAGAAGATCGCGCTGGCGCGTGCATTCATGCGAACCGACGCAGATATTCTGGTGCTCGATGAGCCGACCGCGGCCATGGATGCGCGCGCCGAGGCCGAGATCTTCGAACATTTTCGTACGCTGGCGCGCGATCGCATCACCATTTTGATTTCACACCGCTTTTCGACGGTGCGCATGGCCGATCAGATCGCGGTGCTCGATCGCGGCCGCATCATCGAGAAGGGCAGCCACGAGCAACTGATGGCCGCTGCCGGGCATTACGCCCAGCTGTTCGCCCTGCAGGCGCGCGGCTATCGCTGACCGGCGGACGCGGTACAATAGGCGTACTTATGGAAGAAGCAGCTGACACCTTCGATGCCGCGTTCTCCAAGGCGGTCGATCTCGGCAATCGACTCGCCGGCAAGGACAAGGAAGCCGATCTCTGGGACATTGCCGATGGGCTGCTGGCCGGCGCGGTGCAATACTGGCTGTATTCACGCCAGCCGTGCGGTGATCCGCGCTGCGAGGACTGCGTGCCGATCAGCACCGCCGAGGCGCGCATGACGGAACTGAAGCGCCTGATCGACCAGCTGGCGGCGGAGAGCGAGTACTTTCACGCGCCGACCGACGCCAACGCCGGGCGCGCCTGACGCGCAACCCGGATCGCCGGGCATGTTCTTAAAACATCCCCGGGTCATCGCGCGGATCCAGGTCATCCGTCGTGCGCTCGCCAGTCGTGTCAGGCGTTAGCGGCGGCAGCGGTTGGCGTCGCGTGCGTGACTTCGGCGAGTGCCGCGTCCAGCCGCTCCAGGCCTTCCGCCAGCAGCGCATCGCTGATTGTCAACGGGGCAAGAAAGCGAATCACGTTGGCATAGATCCCGCATGACAGGATAATCAATCCCTGGCGTGCTGCGGCCTGTACCAGCGCGCGCGTCAGCTCGGCGTCGGGCTGTTCGGCGCTGCCGTGCTTCACCAGTTCGATCGCCACCATCGCGCCCAGTCCGCGCACCTCGCCGATGGCGCTGTACTTGCCCTGCAGTGCCTTCAGGCGTGTTGTAAGCCTTGCGCCGAGCTGCTGCGCGCGCTCGATCAGACGCTCATCGCTGATCACGTCCAGCACCGCCAGCGCCGCGGCGCAGGCCACCGGCGATCCGGCATAGGTGCCGCCCAGTCCGCCGGGCGGCGGCGCATCCATGATCTCGGCCTTGCCGACCACCGCCGACAGCGGCAGACCGCCGGCGATGCTCTTGGCGACGGTCAGCAGGTCCGCCTCGATACCGGCGTGCTCGATTGCGAACATGCGCCCGGTGCGGGCGATGCCGGACTGGATTTCATCGGCGATCAGCAGGATGCCGTAGCGGTCGCACAGCGCCCGCAGGCTGCGCAGGAAATCCGGCGGCGCAATGTAGAAGCCGCCTTCGCCCTGCACCGGCTCGATAATGATCGCAGCGACGCGCGCCGCGTCAACATCGGCCTTGAATAACTGCTCGATCGCGGCCAGCGACATCTGCGATGTCACGCCGTGATAGGCCATCGGGAACGGCACGTGAAACACTTCCGGCAGCATCGGCCCGAAGCCGGCCTTGTAGGGTTGCACCTTGCCCGTGAGCGTCATGGTAGCGAGCGTGCGCCCATGAAAGGCACCGCTGAAGGCGATCACCGCCGAGCGGCGCGTGTGGTAGCGCGCGATCTTCAGTGCGTTCTCGACTGCTTCCGCGCCGGTTGAGAACAGGATGGTCTTCTTGGGCGTGGGTCCCGGCGCGAGCGTGTTGAGCCGCTCGGCCAGCTCGACATAGCTCTCATATGGCGTCACCTGGAAGCAGGCATGCGCGACCTGCTGCATCTGCTGCTGCACGGCGGCGACCACGCGCGGATGCAGGTGGCCGATATTGAGCACCGAGATGCCACTGGCGAAATCGATGTAGCGCTGCCCCTCGACGTCCCACAGCTCCGCGTTCTTCGCATGATCGACGTAGATGCTGAGCGAATTACCCACGCCGCGCGGTACTGCGGCGGCGCGACGGCGATGCAGATCGGAATTGCTACCCATATCGGGATCTCCTCCAGTTTGGCAGACTATAAGCTTACGGCACCAAGCCCTGAACCGGTTTTTGATTGCCGTGGGCGCAGCCGCGTCGCTAGAATTCCGCGGCATCATCCACTCTGCGAGCGTATCCCATTGAGCGATAACGACATCACCACGGAAGTGGTCATCATCGGCGCAGGCCCTGCCGGCCTGTTTCAGGTGTTCGAACTTGGGCTGCTGGGCATCAAGTCGCACGTGGTCGACACGTTGAAACAGCCTGGCGGGCAGTGCACCGAGCTGTATCCGGACAAGCCGATCTACGACATCCCGGCGCTGCCAATCTGCGGTGCGCAGGAGCTGGTTGACCGGCTGCTGCAGCAGATCAAGCCGTTCGGCGCCGAGCTGCACCTGGGCGAGGAGGCGGTGCAGCTGAGCAAGCAGGACAACGGCCGCCTGCGGCTCGCGACCGCGGCCGGCACGGTGTTCGACGCCGGCGCGGTGGTGATCGCCGGGGGTGTGGGTTCGTTCCAGCCGCGCCGGCTGGCGGTCGAGGGAGCGGAGAACTTCGAGGGCAAGCAGATCCACTACAAGATCAAGAACGTTGCCGACTTCCACGGCCGCAATCTGGTGATCTTCGGCGGCGGCGATTCAGCGCTCGACTGGGCGCTGGCGCTGGCGCCCAAGGCATCGAGTCTCGCGCTGGTCCACCGGCGTGCGGAATTTCGTGCCGCTCCGGCCTCGGTCGCGCAGATGCGCGAGCTGCAGGCTTCCGGCAAGCTGCGCTTCATCGAGGGACTGGCGCATGCAACGCACAGCGAAGACGGTGAGCTCAAGGGCGTGCATGTCAAGGACGCCGCCGGTGAGCTGCATCGACTCGACGCCGAGCATCTGCTGGTGTTCTTTGGCCTGGCGCCGAAACTCGGACCGATCGCCGAATGGGGCCTGAATCTCGACAAGCGCGCCATCAAGGTGGATACGGAAAAATTCGAGTCCAACATCCCGGGCGTATTCGCGATCGGCGACATCAATACCTACCCGGGCAAGAAGAAGCTGATTCTCTCCGGCTTCCACGAGGCCGCGCTGGCGGCGTTCGCGATCCAGCATCACCTGTATCCGGCGAAGAAGCAGTTCCTGCAGTACACGACCACCAGTCCGGCGATGCAGAAGCGCCTGGGCGTTGCGACCGCCTGATGCATGCGAGCCTGGCCGAGCTGATCCGCCTGCTGGAGCTCGAACAGCTCGAGATCAATCTGTTCCGCGGCGTGAGCCGCGACATCGGCAGTCCGCAGGTATTCGGCGGCCAGGTACTCGGACAGAGCCTGCGCGCCGCGTACGCCACGGTGACGCCCGACCGGGTGGCGCATTCATTACATGCCTATTTCCTGAGACGTGGGGACTTCAACGCGCCGATCGTCTACTTCGTCGACCGCAGCCGCGACGGCGCGAGCTTCACTAGCCGCAGGGTCACGGCGATCCAGCATGGCGAGCAGATCTTCCACATGGCGGCATCGTTCCAGGTAGCGCAGCCCGGGGTCGAGCACCAAATAGCCATGCCGGATGTGCCGCCGCCCGAATCACTGGCCGACTCCGACCCGGTGCCGAAGGCGGCGCTCGATGCGATGCCGGCGAAGACTCGGCGGCTGTACGCCTCGTCGCGGCCGTTTGAATTCCGGATGGTGGAGCGGCGCGACCCGATGCAGCCGAAGAACGAACCGCCGCTGCAGCACATCTGGATGCGCGCCATCGATCGGCTGCCGGACGATGACGTGCTGCATCGCTGCCTGCTGGCGTACGTGTCGGATTTCTACCTGCTCACGACCGCCACGCTGCCGCACCTGGAAGAACTGATGAGTGGCAAGCGCTTCCTGGCTAGCATCGACCATGCGATGTGGATGCACTGGCCGATGCGGGTGGACGAGTGGTACCTGTGCTCGTATGACAGCCCGAGCGCCGCGGGCTCGCGCGGATTTTCTCGCGGCAGCATCTTTACGCGTGACGGGCGCCTGGTCGCCAATACCGCCCAGGAGGGGCTGGTGCGCATCGGCGCCCCGGCGGCCGGATAGCGCCCTTCGATGGCCGCGCGGCAGATCGCCGCGCGGCAATTCACTAAGCGGCAAATCGCCCGCTGCGATAGTCCTCCAGCGCCTGTTCGGTCTCCTGCCGCGTGTTCATTACGAACGGGCCGTACTGCACCACAGGCTCGCGCAGCGGCCGCGCCGCCAGCAGCAACAGCTGTGCACCGTCCTTGCCGCTCTGCACCCGCACTGCGTCGCCGTCCGATAGCACGCCAGCGGCGCGATAGGGCAGTATCCGCGCGTCGTGCGGCTCGCCGACCTTCGCCTCGCCCTCATAGACATATAAAAATGCGTTGTGCCCTCGAGTCACCGGCACCACAAGCGCCACGCCCGCGGGCAGCTTCAGATCCAGGTACAGCGGATCGGTGGTCAGCGGCGCATCCGGTCCGTTGACCGG
>Ga0182030_10000182_pt1 | contig 109471 bp, 101 predicted proteins | sample 812S3MmetaG_FD_121299 | JGI IMG/M metagenome (GOLD analysis project Ga0182030, IMG submission 121299) | Permafrost microbial communities from Stordalen Mire, Sweden - 812S3M metaG (Illumina Assembly) | ecosystem: Environmental > Terrestrial > Soil > Wetlands > Permafrost | place: Sweden...
GGGGGGCCTTTGCGGTGCTCAACTCGGTCATCGGCCCGCGCCGGGCGACCCCCCAGAAGCAGGACCCCTACGAGTGCGGGCTGCCCTCGGAGGTTCGCAGGGGGATGCGCTTCGGGATCAGCTTCTACCTGATCGCGATGCTGTTCATCCTGTTCGACATCGAGGTCGTGTTCCTCTACCCGATCGCGATCGAGCTGCGCGCCTACGGCAGCTTCGCGCTGATCGAGTCGATCGTGTTCATCGCGCTGCTGTTCGTCGCCTTCGTCTACGTGTGGCGCCGGGGCGCGCTGGCATGGAAGTGAAACGGGAACGGCTGCCGGGGCTACCGGGCGCCGTCGACCCGAGCAAGCTGCGCGTACAGAACCTCAACGCCCACCAGCTGCTGCGCGGCAACGAACTGCAGGGCGCCAACCAGCCCGCCCACCTCGAGGGCGAGGAGCTCGAACGCTACGTGCAGGAGCGCGTGCTCACCACGACGCTCGACTCCGCCGTGGCGTGGGCTCGGTCGAACTCGTTCTTCCCGCTCGCGTTCGGCCTGGCGTGCTGTGCGATGGAGCAGTTCCACACGGCCGGCCCGCGCATGGACATCGCCAGGTTCGGGTTCGAGGCGTTTCGCGCATCGCCGCGCCAGGCCGACCTGATCATCCTGGCCGGCCGCGTGTCGATCAAGATGGCGCCGATCATCCGCAGGCTCTACGACCAGATGCTCGAGCCCAAGTGGGCGATCTCGATGGGCGCATGCTGCTCCTCGATGGGCGTCTTCAACAACTACGCGCTCGTGCCCGCCGACAAGTTCATGCCGATCGACGTGCACGTGCCGGGCTGCCCGCCCCGCCCCGAGGCGCTGATGCACGGCGTGCTGAAGCTGCGCAAGCTGGTGCAGGACGACGCCGATGCGGGCCTGCGCGAGCGCTACGGAGCGCTCGGCACCGAGGAGGCCCCCTAGATGCCCGACGCCACGGGGCTGGAGCTCCTCGCCAAGGACCTCGGCGGGGCCGCGCTCGAAACCGTGTACTTCCGGGAACAGGCGACGATTCTGATCGACCCCGCAGAGATACGCCCGGTGCTGCGCGCGCTGCGCGACCGGGGCTTCAGCTTCCTGGCGAGCGTCCACGGCGTCGACCACTACCCCGAGGAGCCGCGCCTGGGTGTCGTCTACGAGCTCCTGGACATGCGCCGGGTCGACCGCGTGGCGGTCAAGCTGCGCGTCGGCATCGACGCCCCCGAGGTCGATTCCGTGACGGCGGAGTGGCCAACCGCCAACCATCAGGAGCGCGAGATCTACGACATGTTCGGCGTCGTCTTCCGCGATCACCCCGACCTGCGGCGGATCCTCATGCCCGAGGACTATGAGGGCCACCCTCAGCGCCGCGACTTCCCCGTCGGCGGCGAACCGGTGATCTTCACGCGCGACGAGCGCAAATGGCTGGAGGCGCGCGAGTGAGCTCCACCGAGGGCCCACCCCTCTCCGCCTACCGCCGCCGCGAGCAGAGCATCACGCTCTCGCCCCTGGAGGATCACCCCGACGGCGCTCACGCGGACGTCACCGAGGAGCTGCTCACGCTCAACTTCGGCCCCCACCACCCCGCCACCCACGGGGTGCTGCGCCTGCTCGTCACGCTCCAGGGCGAGGTCGTGCGCGACATCAAACCGATCATCGGCTACGTCCATACGGGCATCGAGAAGACCGCGGAGGACAAGGCCTACTGGAAGGTCATACCCGTGGTGGAGCGGATGGACTACCTCTCCTACTACTTCAACGCGATGGCCTACTGCGGAGCCGTGGAGCGGCTGATGGAGGTCGAGGTCCCCAAGCGCGGGCAGTACCTGCGGGTGATCCACCTCGAGCTCAACCGCATCGCCTCGCACCTGATCTGGCTTGGGACCAGCGCCCTCGACCTCGGCGCGGTGTCCATCTTCCTCTACTGCCTGCGCGAGCGCGAGCTGATCCTCGACCTCTTCGAGATGTCCTCGGGGGCGCGCATGCACACCCGCTACTTCCAGGTCGGCGGGGTGATCGAGGACATCCCGCCGGGCTTCCCCGCCAAGGTGCGCGAGTTCCTGAAGATCATGCCCAAGCGCGCGGATGAGTACGGCGCGATCCTCAACTCCAACGAGATCCTGCTCCAGCGCCTGCGCGGCACCTGCCCGCTGGACTCCGAGACGCTGCTGGGCCTCGGCGTCAGCGGTCCGCTGCTGCGCGCGGCGGGCAACCCGTGGGATCTTCGCAAGGCCGATCCCTACAGCTCCTACGACGACTTCGACTTCAAGATCCCCGTGGGCACGGTCGGCGACAACTACGACCGCTTCGCCGTGCGCCTCGCCGAGATCTATGAGTCGGTGAAGATCATCGGGCAGGCGCTCGACGGGCTGCCAGAGGGTCCGCACATCACCGAGGACCGCAAGGTCGCTCTGCCGCCGCGCCACGAGCTCGCGACCTCCATGGAGGCGCTGATCCATCACTTCAAGCTCGTCACCGAGGGCTTCCGCGTGCCGCCCGGCGAGGTGTACAACCCGATCGAGTCCCCGCGCGGGGAGCTCGGCTGCTACGTGCGCTCCGACGGCTCCTCCAAGCCCGCCAGGGTGCACATGCGCGACCCCTCCTTCGTCAACCTGCAGGCCCTCGCGCACATGGCCCGCGGCAGCTACATCGCCGACATGGTCGCCACCGTCGCGATGCTCGATCCGATCCTCGGCGGTATCGACAGATGAGCCCAAGGGGATGGGACGTGCCGGCCGACCTGGCCAAGGCGCCCGCGGGGGTTCCCGATCCCGCGAGCACGCCGGTGCCCGCCGAGCTGCGGCGCGAGATCGAGGTGCACATGGCCAACTACCCCGACCGGCGCTCGGCGGCCCTGCCGGCGCTCGCGGCCGCCCAGCGCGTGCACGGCTGGTGCTCGCCGCTGGCGCTGGAGCAGGTCGCCGCGGTGATGGCCGTCACGCCCGCCTACCTGGAGTCGGTGGCGAGCTTCTACGACATGCTCGAGACCTCGCCCGTGCCGGCCCACAGTGTGTATGTCTGCACCAACATCTCCTGCTCGCTGTGCGGCGCCGATGAGATCTATGCGGAGATCGCGGCCGCGGCGCGGGAGCGCGGCGGCGGGCAGATCAACGTCCGCTCCTTCGAGTGCCTGGGGGCCTGCGACATCGCGCCGATGGCTTCCGTCGACGGGGTCTATGTGGGCCCGCTGAGCAGCGGCGACGTGCCGCGGCTGATCGAGGACATCCTCTCCGGCGCGCCCGTGCTGCCCGACAGGCAGCTCGCGCGGATGCTCTCCGCCGACCCGCACGCCAACAGCCGCCAGTTTCCCGAGCACCCAACCGAGGGCGCCGGCGGCGGGCTCGCCTCCGGCCCGGACATCGACCCCGGGCGCGCCGGCGGCGGGCTCGCCATCGGCGGGGAGCGCCCGGGACCCACCGCCCCCCTGGAGGACATGTGAGCATGGCCGCGAGCGCTCCCCCGATACTCCTCTTCAGCGACATCGACGAGCCAGGGCTGGCGACGCTGGAGGTCTACGAACGCCGCGGCGGGTACGACTCGCTTCGCCGCGCGCTGGCGATGAGCCCCGAGGAGGTGCTCGCCCAGCTTGAAGCCTCGGCGATCCGTGGCCGCGGCGGCGCGGGCTTCGCGATGGGCAAGAAGATCTCCTTCCTGCCAAAGGGAGGCATGGACAAGTACCTGGTGTGCAACGCGGATGAGTCCGAGCCCGGGACCTTCAAGGACCGCGAGCTGATGCAGAAGAGCCCGCACATGCTGATCGAGGGGATCATCATCGCCGCCTATGCTGCCGGCGCCACACGCTCGTTCATCTACATCCGCGGCGAGTACGCGCTGCAGGCCGACGTGCTCGACGCGGCCCTGCAGGAAGCGCGGCGCGCCGGCTACATCGGCGAGAACATCCTCGGCTCCGGGCAGACGCTCTCGCTGGTCGTGCACCGCGGTGCCGGCGCCTACATCTGCGGCGAGGAGACGGGGCTGCTGGACTCGCTTGAAGGCAAGCGCGGCAACCCCCGCCTGAAGCCGCCGTTCCCCGCCAACCAGGGCCTCTACAAAGGCCCCACGCTGATCAACAACGTCGAGACGCTCTCGACCGTCCCGGCGATCATCAGGATGGGCGGCGCGGAGTACGCCAAGCTCGGCGTGGAGACCTCCACGGGCACCAAGCTCGTCTCGGTCTCCGGGCACGTTCAGCGCCCCGGAAACTACGAGATCGAGCTGGGCGTCCCCTCGCGCGAGATCATCTACGGCCTCGCGGGCGGCCCGCCGGAGGGCCGCTCGGTGAAGTGCTGGTTCCCGGGGGGCTCCTCCTCGCCGGTGCTCAAGGCCGAGGACCTCGACGTGCCCTACGACTTCAACTCGCTCGCGCAGGCCGGCACCATGCTCGGCTCCGGCGCGATCATCGTCGTTGACGACTCGACGGCGATCCTCGACGTTGCGATGAAGGTGGCCAAGTTCTACCGCCACGAGTCCTGTGGCAAGTGCACGCCCTGCCGCGAGGGAACCAACTGGACGGTCAAGATGCTCGAGCGCATCGACTGCGGCGAGGCCACGCCGATGGACCTGGAGATCATGGCCTCCGTGCAGGAGCACATCACCGGCAATTGCCTGTGCGTCCTCGGCGACGCGATGGCGATGCCGATCGGCTCGATGATCGCCAAGTTCCGCGAGGAGTTCGAAGAGCACATCGAGATGGCAAGGCGCCGCCTCGGAGCCGGAGGCGACGCCGACAACGAGCTCGCGCTCGCCGCCCAGGGCACGCTGGAGGCGCCCTCCCAGACGCTGCTGGGCTTCAAGGGCGAAGACGACGAAGCCCCCGGCGAGCACGACGGCGCGCCGGGCACCAACAGGGGAGGCACCTCCTAGCGATGCCGCGCCCGCAGCCCAACATGATCACCTTCACCATCGACGGCCGCGAGGTGCGCGCGCCCGAGAACTCGATGCTCGTCGACGCCGCCAAAGCTGGCGACGTGGAGATCCCCTTCTTCTGTTACGAGCCCAAGCTCGGCGAGCCCGTCGGCGCGTGCCGCATGTGCCTGGTGGAGATCGAGGGCATCCCCAAGCTCCAGACGGGCTGCTCCACGCCGGTGAAGGACGGCATGGTCGTCTACACCCAGACCGAGCGCGTGAAGACCGCGCAGCAGGCTGTGGTGGAGTTCCTGCTGATCAACCACCCGCTCGACTGCCCCGTGTGCGACAAGGGCGGCGAGTGCCCGCTGCAGGACATCACCTTCGGCTGGGGCGGCGGGATCTCCCGCTTCATCGATCCCAAGCGCCACTTCGTCAAGCCCCTGGAGCTCTCGCCGCTGATAGCCATCGACCGCGAGCGCTGCATCCTCTGCTACCGCTGCGTTCGCTTCTCCCAGGAGCTCTCCGAGGATTACCAGCTGGTGCTGCTCGAGCGCGGTGCGCACTCCTACGTCTCCACCTTCGACGGCCACCCCTACGTGGCGCCGTTCAGCGGCAACATCGTCGAGCTGTGCCCCGTCGGCGCGCTCACCTCGCGCCCCTACCGCTTCCGCGCGCGCCCATGGGACGTCGAGAACGCCGGCTCGGTGTGCACGCTGTGCCCCGCGCACTGCAACGTCACGCTGACGGTGCGCGACGAACGCGTGCTGCGCGTTCTCGCGCGCGAGAACGACGAGGTCGACGACGGCTGGCTCTGCGACAAGGGACGCTTCGCATACCAGTCCTTCCACGTGCCCGAGCGCATCGCCGAGCCGATGCTGCGCGACGGCGGCGAGCTGCGCGCGGTCTCCTGGGAGCGCGCGCTCACCGAGGCCGCCGCCGGGCTGGCGCGCGCCGGCGCTCGCACCGGCGCGCTCGCAGGCGCCGGCAGCAGCAACGAGGAGGGGCTGCTGCTCGGCCGCCTGATGCGCGAGGCGCTGGGCTCGCCCCACCTGGACTCGCGCCGCTCCGGGCGCCTGGATCTGGACGTGGCGCGCGCGCTCGGTGCTCCCGCGCTGCAGGCGCGCACATCCGACCTGGAGTTCGCCCACGCCGTGCTCGTGCTCGACACCGAGCCCGTGGACGACTCGCCGATCTTCGACCTGCGCCTGCGCAAGGGCGTGCGCCGCCACGGCCTGAAGCTGGCCATCGCATCGCCAAAGGCAAGCTCCCTGGATCCCGGCGCGACGCTGGCCATCCGCTACGCACCCGGAGCGGGCGCCGCATTCGCCGCGGCGCTGGCGGCCGCGCTCGGCGGCCCGGGCGAGCTGGAGCGCCTGGCCTCGCTGGCGGGCACCGACGCGCAGCAGGTGCGATCGCTCGCCGAGCTGCTCAGGGGCCCAGGGGACGCCGGCGAGCGCCGCGAGGTCGTGGTGCTGTGGGGCGAGCGGCTGACCGCCGGCCCCGACGGGGCAGCCGGCGCACGCGCGCTGCTCGATCTCGCACAGGCGCTCGGCATGGACGCCACCGACGGCGCCGGCCTGCTGGAAGTCCCGGCGGCGGCCAACGGGCGCGGCCTGCGCGAGGCCGGCGTGCTGCCGGGTGTGGGCCCCGGCCTGAGCGTGGAGCCGCCGCTGCGCGGCGGCGACGGCAACGGCTCATTCGCGCACGCGCCGGCGCGCGACGCGCGCGCGATCGCCGAGGGCCTCGCCGGCGGGGAGCTCGCGGCGCTCTACCTGTTCGGCTGCGACCCGCTGGACGACCTCCCCGACCGGCCGCTGTGGGAGCGCGCGCTCTCGCGGGCGGGCACCGTCGTGGCGCACGCCGCCTTCCTCACCGAGGGCGTTCGCGAGTACGCCGACATCGTCTTCCCGGCGGAGGCCTATCCCGAGAAGGAGGGCACCGTGGTGCACCCCGACGGGCGCCTACAGCGGCTTCGCCCCGCGATCGCCCGCCCGGCGGAGGTGCGCGCCGGATGGCAGGTGCTGGCGGAGCTCGCGCTGAGGGTCGGCGTCGACCTGGACGTGCTCACCGGCGCGATGGCCTCCCAGAGCCTGTTCGACGCCGTCCCCTTCTACGCGGGGCTGACACTCGAGGAGATCGGCGGGCGCGGCGTGCGCTGGCAGGAGCGCCCCGCCGCCGGCGCCTTCCCCGCGCCCAGCGCGCCGGCCGTGCGCCCCCCCGAGCCCGCTGGCCCGGCCGCCGGCGCGGAGGCCTTCGACGGCTATCGCTCGGTGTGGGAGGCCCCGGAGGTCGAGCACTCCCCGGCGCTGGCGTTCCTGCACCCGGCCCACCGCGGCGACTCCGAGGCCGAGCTGGTGCGCGTGCTGAGCATCTCCGCGCCCGCGGCCGACGCGGACGGCGGCTGAGGTATCGATGCTCGCGCTGGTCGGCTACTACGAGCCCTGGTGGATCCAGATCGTCAAGGCGATCGTCATCTTCGCGGTCGGCCTGCAGATGGTGCCGATTGTGCTGCTCGCCGAGCGCAAGCTGCTCGGACGCTTCCAGAGCCGCTACGGGCCCAACCGCGTGGGCCCCTACGGTGCGCTGCAGCCGCTCGCGGACATCCTGAAGCTGCTGACCAAGGAGCAGTTTCGCCCGACGACCTCGATCGGCTTCCTGTTCGCGCTCGCGCCGATGATCTCGATCCTCACGGCCGTCGCGGCCTTCGCGATCATCCCCTTCGGCGACGTGCAGAACATCTTCGGCACCAGGGTCGGCCTCTACGGCATCGACGTCTCGATCGGACCGCTCTACCTGTTCGCGTTCGGCGCGATCGCCTTCTACGGGATCATGCTCGGCGGCTGGTCCTCGGGCTCGAAGTACTCCTTCCTCGGAGCGATGCGCGGGGCCGCGCAGCTGATCTCCTACGAGGTCTCCCAGGGCCTGGCGCTGGTAGGGGTGATCATGACCTCCCAGACGCTCTCGCTGACCGGGATAGTGATCGCCCAGAAAGGGATGTGGTACATCGTCCCGCAGTTCTTCGGCTTCCTGATCTTCCTGACGGCGAGCTTCGCGGAGACCAACCGGGCCCCCTTCGATCTCACTGAGGCCGACGCCGAGCTGGTCGGCGGGTACAACACCGAGTTCGGGGGCGGGCGCTTCGCCTCCTACTACTTCGCCGAGTACCTCAACGTGCTGGTCGTCTCGGGCATCGTCACGACCGTCTTCCTCGGCGGCTGGCTGCTGCCCTTCGGCATCCATCCGCCCGGCTGGGTCGATCCGTTCGTCGTGCTGTTCAAGATGTCGCTCATCACGTTCCTCTTCATCTGGGTTCGTGCAACGCTTCCGCGCCTGCGCTACGACCAGCTGATGAGCTTCGGCTGGAAGGTGCTGCTGCCGCTGGCCACCCTCAACACCCTCGTCACGGCGATCCTCGTCGTGAGCACCCACTGACAATGAGCCACCAGCCCAACGATCCCCCTGCCGCGAGCGTGGCGCTGCTGAGCGTCGAGGAGTGGAGCCCCGGCGAGGACGTGATCCAGGTCCAGCGCACCCCCGCCCCCGGCCCCGCGCGCAGCACCTGGCGGACGTTCCGTGAGACCCTGCGCGGCCTCTACACGACGTTCGGGCGCTTCACCGAGACCCCCGTCACGGTGCAGTACCCCGAGGAGAAGACGCCCGTATACCCGCGTTTCCGCGGCCGTCACAAGCTGCACCGCTTCGAGGACACACCCGCTAACGGGGCACAGGCCGGCCTTGAGAAGTGCGTCGGCTGCTCGCTGTGCGCGGCCGCGTGCCCGTCGGACTGCATCCGCGTGGTGGCTGCCGAGAACACCGCCGAGCACCGCGTCTCGGCCGGAGAGCGCTACGCGGCTGTGTATGAGATCAACCTCTCCCGCTGCATCTTCTGCGGCTATTGCGAGGTCGCCTGCCCGTTCGACGCGATCACGATGGGCCACGACTACGAGCTCTCCGACTACGACCGCACGGACCTGATCTTCACCAAGGAGATGCTGCTGGCCGAGCCGCTGGAGAGAACCCCGCTGCGAAACGAGGGCGAGTGAGCGCGGTCCTGTTCTTCATCGCCGCGATCGCCGTGATCGCCGGGGCCGCAGGCGTGGTGATCCTGCGCAACCCCTTCTATTGCGTGCTGGCGCTGGTCACCCATCTCGTGGCGCTGGCCGTGCTGTTCCTGCTGTTGCGGGCCGAATTCGTGGCCGCAGTGCAGGTCGTGGTCTATGCCGGAGCGGTGATGGTCCTCTACGTGTTCGTCGTGGCCTATGTGGGCGGGGAGAGCGACTCCATCGGCGAGCGTCTGAAGGGCGGCGGCCCGGTCGCCTCGGGCCTACGTCTGGTGGGGGCGATACTCGGCGGCGCGGTCGCGATCGAGCTGCTGATCGCGCTGCTCGGCACCGGGCTGAAGGCGATCGACGGCTACGGGGCCGGCTATGACCCCGGCACCGGCGGCGCGAGCACCTACGGCACGCCCGCCTACATCGGCCAGCTGCTGCTGACGCGGTTCCTGCTGAGCTTCGAGATCGCCTCCTTCCTGCTGCTGATCGCCGCCGTCGGCGGGGTCGTCCTTGCTCGCCGCCGCGGCGGGCTGGGCGAGGACGAGGACCGCCGCGTGATCACGCCGCTGGACCTGCTGCGCCCGCTCATCACCGGCACCACCGCCGAGGGTGTCGGGAGCCTGCACACGCCGGGCACCGCGCGGTCCGAGCCTGCGCAGGAGAGCCCCGTCGAGGCCGGCACGGGGCGGCACGCGTGAGCATCGCCTGGTACCTCGCGGTCTCCGCGATCGTCTTCAGCCTGGGGGCCGTCGGCGTGATGACGCGGCGCGACCCGCTGGTGGTGCTGCTGTGCCTTGAGCTGATGCTCAACGGCGCCAACCTCGCGCTGATCGCCTTCGCGCGCATGTGGGGTAACGGCGACGGCCAGATCCTGGCGCTGGTCGTGATGACCGTCGCGGCCTGCGAGGTGTGCATCGGGCTGGGCCTGATCGTGGCGATCTACCGGCGCAGGCTGCCCATCGACGTCGATGAGCTGCGGGAGCTGCAGGGATGAGCGCGACCACCTACGCATGGCTGGTCATCCTGTTCCCGCTCGTGGGCACGATCGTGATCGCCCTCGGCTTCCGCGTGCTGCCTGGGCGCACCGCCGGCTGGCTGGGCACCGCGGCGATCTTCCTCGCCTTCCTGGCTGCGCTGGGCGCGCTGATCTCGCTGCAGGGGCACACCCCCGAGCACCGCCAGATCGTCTCCTCGCTGTGGACCTACGCGTCGACCGCCGGAATCGATGCGCAGATGTCGATCCTCGTGGACCCGCTTTCGGTGTTCATGATCCTCGTCGTCACCGGCATCTCCACGCTGATCCACCTGTACTCCATCTCCTACATGGACCAGGACAGGGGCTTCGCGCGCTACTTCTCCTACCTGAACTTCTTCGTCTTCTCGATGCTGCTGCTCGTGCTCGCCGGCAACTTCCTGCTGCTGATCGTCGGGTGGGCGTTCGTCGGAGCGGCCTCCTACCTGCTGATCTCCTTCTGGTACCGGCGCACCACCGCCACCAAAGCGGGGATCAAGGCGTTCGTGATCAACGTCGTGGGCGACGTGGGCCTGGTGCTCGGCACCTACTTCATCTTCAAGCACACCGGCACGCTGGACTTCCTGAAGAGCTTCAGGGCGGCGCACGCCGGCGTGTTCGGCCCGGGCAAGAACGAGGGCGACCTCGTCGCCGGCTGCGTGCTGCTGCTGGTCGGCGCCTTTGCGAAGTCCGCGCAGATCCCGCTGCACACGTGGCTGCCCGACGCGATGGAGGGCCCCACGCCCGTCAGCTCGCTGATCCACGCCGCCACGATGGTCACCGCCGGCGTGTACCTGATCGCGCGCATGCACCCGCTGTTCGAACTGGCGCCCGCCGCGCAGGACGTGGGCGCGACGGTGGGGGCGCTGACGCTGCTGATCGCCGGCACGATCGCGCTCACACAGACGGACATCAAGCGCGTGATCGCCTACTCCACCATGTCCCAGATCGGCTACATGATCATGGGCGTCTCCGTCGGCGCATACGCGGCCGGGCTGTTCCACCTGATGACCCACGCGTTCTTCAAGGCGCTGCTGTTCATGGCCGCGGGCTCGATCATCGGCGCGATGTCCGGCGAGCAGTCGCTGGAGCGCATGGGCGGCTTCCGCAAGGCGATGCCCTTCACCTACGCCTGCTTCGTCATCGGCGGCCTGGCGCTGTCGGGCATTCCGCCGTTCTCCGGGTTCTTCTCCAAGGACGAGATCCTGCTGGTGACCGCCGAACGCGGCGGCTGGCACTGGATCCTCTACGTTGCCGGCTATCTCGGCGCGTTCCTGACGGCGCTGTACACCTTCCGCATGATCTTCCGCGCCTTCCACGGCGAGCCCGTCGCGGAGGCAAGGGAGCTGGAAGCCGGGCACCTCCACCACGCCGAGGTGCCGCGCAATCCCGCCACCGGGGAAGAGGAGGACACCGACGTCGGGTTCCCCGGCCCCAACCACGCGATCGCCGAGCGCGCGCTGCCGATGAAGATCGCGATGGGCGTGCTCGCCATCGGAGCCGCGGGCGCCGGCCTCGTGCAGATCCCGCGCTCGGACTTCGTGATCGACAACTTCCTGGCGCCGAGCTTCGCCGGCGTCAGCCACTACACCAGCAGCGGGCACACGACGCTGCTGGTCGTTGGGCTGCTGATCGGCACGGGCCTCGGCCTGGCCGGCATCGGGCTGGCCTACTTCGTGTGGGTGCTGCGCCCGGGCATCTCCGCGGTGGCCCAGGCGCGCCTGAAGCCGCTGTACACGCTGTTCGTGAACAAGTGGTACTTCGACGAGGCCATCGAACTGCTCGTGGTCGCGCCGGTCGCGGCCGCGGGGCGCTTCGGCAAGGACACGTTCGAGCGGCTGTTCGTGCAGGACACGATGATCGGCGGCACCACCGGGCTGGTGCGCGCGGGCTCGGCGGCGGTGCGCGCCGCCCAGAGCGGCTTCGTGCGCTACTACGCGGCGCTGCTGATCCTTGGCGTCGCCGGCGTGGGCTTCTACTTCCTGCTGCAGACATGAGCCACGGCGGAGCCCTCTGATGCCACCTCTCTCGATACTGATCTGGCTGCCTGCCGTGGCCGGGCTGCTCGGCGCGCTGGCGGGAGCGATCAAACCCGGCGCCGGCGGCGCCGCGCGGCGCTCCTGGAGCGTCCCGGGGGCGATCGCGTTCGTGGGCTCGCTGGCGGCGCTTGGCCTGACGATCGGCTACATCGCGGACTTCCACATCCACGGCGCGCACCTGCAGCACGTCACCGACGTCGTCTGGATCCGCTCGCTGGGGATCCACTACAAGCTCGCCGTCACCGGGCTGAACATCTTCCTGATCGCCCTCACGACGCTGCTGTTCGCTGTGGCGACGCTCGCGAGCAACCTGCGTTCGGGCTCCGCGCCGCCGGATCGCCCCGGGCTCTACTACTTCCACTTCATGCTCGCCGAGTCGGCGGTGCTCGGCGCCTTTCTCTCCCAGGACCTCGCCCTGTTCGTGGCGTTCTTCGACCTGATGCTCATCCCCTTCTACTTCCTGATCGGCGGCTGGGGCCGGGAGCCCGGCCGCATCAAAGCGACGATCAAGCTCGTCATCTACACGCTGGTCGGCTCGCTGCTGATGCTCGCGGGAGCGATCGCCACGGGCGTGTTGACCGCGCAGGAAGGGGGCGGGCACATCACGTTCGTGCTCAGCGCTCTGCAGGCCGCCCCCCTGCCCAAGGGCTCGCAGGAGTGGATCTTCCTGCTCTTCGCCGCCGCGTTCCTGGTGAAGATGCCGGCCTTCCCGCTGCACGGGTGGATGCCCGACGGGTACCGCGCGATGCCGATCGAGGTGCTGATGGTCTTCTCCGGGGTGCTCTCCAAGGTGGGCGCCTACGGCTTCCTGGCGATCGTGCTGCCGCTCTACCCGCAGGCCGCACAGCACTTCCAGACGCTGATGCTGCTGATCGCGCTGGCCTCGATCATCTACGGCTCCGCGCAGGCTTTCAGCCAGACCGATGCGCGATTGATCCTCGGATATTCCTCCGTCGCGCAGCTCGGCTTCATCACGCTGGGCATCTTCGCGCTGAACTCACAGGGCGCCCAGGGCGCGCTGCTGCAGATGGTCAACCACGGCCTGGTGGTGGCTCCGGTGCTGTTCATAGTCGCGCTGCTGGCCGCGCGCGCGGGCGGCTCGGAAGACATCACCGACATGGGCGGAATCGCCTTCCGCGCGCCCGTGCTCGCCGCGCTGTTCCTGATCGTCGCGCTGGCGACGCTTGCGATGCCCGGCTCCTCCAACTTCGTCGGCGAGTTCCTGATCCTGCTGGGCGTCTTCAAAGCCAAGCTGGCGATCGCGATCATCGCCTTCAGCGGGGTGGTGATGGCCAGCGTGTACGCGCTGCGGCTGTTCATCAGGGCGATGCACAACCGCGTCGGCTCACGCGTCAACTCACACGAGATCACCGTCATGGACGGCGCGGTGCTCGTGCCGCTGATCGCCGTCATCATCTTCCTGGGCCTGTACCCGCAGTTCGCGCTGCACCGCAGCGAACGCGCAACCGGCGCCACCGTCGCGGCGGTCAGCGCTGCCGGCGGGCGCGCCTTCCCGGTGGCTCAGGTCCTGACGAGGCTGTCCCCCACCTGCGAGACGGCGACCGGCACGAGCCTTTGCACCTACGTGATCGCCGACTCCCGGGGCTCCGCGCGATGAACTACGCATTCACCCTCGCCAGCACCAGCGCCACGACGCACCTGAAAGGCCCCCACGTCGACTTCGCGGGACTCTCGCCCCTGATCGCGCTGCTGGGCGGCGCGACGATCGCGCTGCTGCTCGGGCTGATCAGCTCGCGCTGGGTGCGCTCGCAGCTCGTGCCCGCGGTCAGCCTGGGCGCGCTGGGGGCGGCGCTCGGCCTGACGATCTGGCAGTGGAACGCCCAGAAGTCGATCGTCTCGGGGGCGCTGCGAATCGACGATCTGGGACTTGCGCTGAACCTGATCCTGATCGGCGGGGGCGCCTTCACGATCCTGCTCGCATGGCGCTCGCTGGCGGCACGGGAAGCCGCCCACGGCGAGTTCCACGCGCTGCTGCTCACCTCGATCGGCGGCATGTCGCTGCTCGCGAGCGCCCAGAACATGGTGATCCTGTTCGTGGGCCTTGAGCTCCTGTCGATCCCGCTGTACGTGCTGTGCGCGACCGAGATGCGGCGCGAGCACTCGCTGGAGTCGGGGCTGAAGTACCTGATCGTCGGTTCGGTCGGCTCGGCGACGCTGCTCTACGGCCTGGCGATGATCTACGGCGCCACCGGCACGACGGACTTCGGCGGCATCGCCTCGGCGCTGTCCAGCGGCAGCCTCGCCACCGACCCGCTCACGCTGACCGGCATCGCGCTGGTGGTCGCGGGGCTGTGCTTCAAGTCCTCGGTCGCCCCGTTCCACCAGTGGACGCCGGATGTATATGAGGGCGCGCCCACGCCGGTGACGGCCTTCATGGCCGTCTCCACCAAGGTCGCGGCGCTGGGGGTGTTTCTGCGCTTCTTCGATGTCGCGCTGATCGGCACGCAGCACAGCTGGGCGCCGGCGGTCGCGGCGCTGGCGACGATCACGATCCTCGTCGGCAACGTCGGCGCGCTGGGACAGTCCTCGCTGAAGCGCATGCTCGCCTACTCCTCGGTGGCGCAGGCGGGCTACATGCTGGCGGGCGTGGTGGTGGCGACGAAGCTGGGCGTGCAGGCGACCGTGTTCTACCTGGCGATCTACCTGTTCATGAACATGGCCGCGTTCGCCGTGATCGTCGCGCGCGAGCGCGAGGCCGGTCTGGGCGACTCGCTGGCCTGCCTGAACGGGCTGGGACGCGAGCGCCCGCTGCTGGCTTGGCCGATGACCATCTCGATGCTCGCGCTCGCGGGCATTCCCGCCACCGCGGGGTTCTTCGGCAAGTTCTATTTGATCGATGCCGCCGTGGCCGGCGGCTACGCGTGGCTGGGCGTGATGATCGTGGTCGGCTCGATGATCTCGCTCGGCTACTACCTGCCCGTGATAGCCGCCATGTGGATGCGCGAGGCGCCCTCGCGCGAGGCTCCCGGACCGCTCGCCGGCGGCCTGCCGGCGCTCGCGGGCGGCTCCCCCGAGCTCGACGAGGTGCCCACGCCCACCCCGCGCGCCGGCTCACTCGTGACGAGGCAGTGGGAGGTCGTGCTGGTGGCCGTGCTGGCGAGCGGCGCGACGATCTTCTTCGGCATCGTGCCGCAGCCGCTGTTCGACCTCGTACGCCACACCGGCAGCGCCCTCGGATTGCTGTGAGGCCGGCCCGGCGATGAGCTCCCCGACCAGCGGCTCGCTGGGTGTCCTACTCGACATCGACGGTGTGCTCTACGTCGGCGATCAGCCGATCGAGGGCGCGCGCGAGGCGTTGCTGGAGCTGCGAGCGCTCAGCGCCGGGGTGAGGCTGCTGACGAACACCACCTCTCGCTCGCGCAGGGATGTCGTGGAGCACCTGCACGAGCTGGGCTTCCAGGCCACGCTGGAGGAGGTGCTCACGCCGGCGGCGATGGCGCTCGGCCACTGCCAGGAGCAGGGCTACGGCTCGGTCGCGGTGCTCGTCAGCGAGAAACTGCGCGAGGATCTCGCGCCGCTTGAAGCCGTCACCGCCCCCGGCAAGGTGGATGCGGTGATCCTCGGCGACCTCGGCGACGGGTTCACCCCGGACGTGCTCAACGGGGCGTTTCGCATGCTGATGGAGGGCGCCGAGCTGGTGGCGCTGCAGCACAACCGCTTCTGGCGCCGCTCGGACGGCCTGGCTCTGGATGTGGGCGCGTACAGCGCCGCGCTGGAGTACGCAGCCTCCACACAGGCCGTCGTGGTGGGCAAGCCCGCGGCCGCGTTCTTCGAGGCGGCGATCGCGGACCTGGGGGTCGATCGCGCGGTGATGGTCGGCGACGACGTGGAGGCGGACGTCGGCGGCGCGATGAGCGCCGGCCTGCCGGGCGTGCTCGTGCGCACGGGCAAGTTCCACCGCGACGCGCTCAAGGCCCCCGTCACGCCAACGGCGATCGTCGATTCGATCGCCGAGGTACCCTCGCTGCTGGCGCGCCTGTTCCCCGGCTAGCACGTCGAGGCCGCCGGGCCTCGAGCCAGGCCGTCGAGGCGGCTTAGGCCTCGGGCAACCTGCCGGAGGCGCGCGCGGCGTCCTCGGCGTCTGTGAGCTGGCGCTCGACCAGGTCCAGGCCGGCCTCCCAGAAGCCGGGGTCGGCGAGGTCGACGCCGACGATGGCCCCCAGGTCCTCGGGGCTCTTGGAGCCTCCGGCGGCGAGCATCTCCAGGTAGCGCGGCACGAGGGCCGGCCCTGCCTGCTCGTAGCGCTCGTATACCGACAGCGCCAGCAGCTGCCCGTAGGCGTAGGCGTAGACGTAGCCGGGCGTGCCGATGAAGTGCGGAATGTATGACCACCACGAGCGGTAGCCCTCGGTGAGCTCCACCGAGTCCCCCAGCATCTCCGCCTGACTCTCGGCCCAGAGCTCGCCGAAGCGCTCCACCGAAAGCTCTCCGCGCTCGCGCCGCTCGGTGTGCACGAGCTCCTCGAAGCGGTTCATGGCGACCTGGCGGAAGACGGTGGCGATCGTGTCCTCGAGGTTCTCCGCCAGCAGCGCCAGGCGCGAGGCGGGCGAGGAGTCCTCCTCGAGCAGGCGCCCGAAGACGATCGTCTCGCCGAACACGGAGGCCGTCTCGGCGAGCGTGAGCGGGGTGTGCTGGTGAAAGACGCCCTGCCGCGCCGCAAGGGCGAAGTGCACGCCGTGGCCGAGCTCGTGCGCGAGCGTCAGCACGTCGCGCCGGCGGGAGGTGTAGTTGAGCATCACGTAGGGGAACACCGAGGGAACCGCCGAGGCGCAGAACGCCCCGCCGCGCTTACCGGGGCGCACGGGGGCGTCGATGCGGCGCTCGTCGAAGAAGCGCCGGGCCAGCCCGCCCAGCTCGGGCGAGAAGGATGAGTAGCAGTCCAGCACGATCTCGCGCGCCCTGGCGAAGGGGTAGGTGACCTCGTCCTCGGCCACGCTGGCCATGCGGTCGTAGTCGGCCAAGCGCTCCACGCCGAGCAGACCCGCCTTCAGCCGGTACCAGCGGCGCGGGATCTCATAGCGTCCGCGCACCGCCTCGATCAGCGCAGCGACAGACTCGTCGCTGGCCTCGTTGGCGAGGTTGCGAGCCGCCAGCCAGTGCGGGTAGCGGCGCAGGCGGTCATCGGTGGCCTTGTCGGCGAGCAGCGTGTTGAACACGTAGGCCCGCGTGCGCAGCCCCGGCGCCAGCGCCGCCGTGACCGCCTCGGCGGCCCCGCGCCGCACATCGCGGTCGGGGAGCGACAGGCGGCTGAGGGCCACGTCCAGCGGCGCCGTCTGGGTCGCGCCCTCCCCCTGCAGGGGCGCCAGCTGCACCTCGATCGCCGAGGTGAGCTCCTCGAAGAGCCGCATCCACGCACTCGCGCCCGTGAGCGACTTCTCGGTGAGGATCTTCTCCTCGGGCTCGGAGAGCAGGTGCTCGCGGTAGCGCCTGACGTTGCGCAGATGGTGGCGCGCGAAGTCCATGCCCTCGCCGGCCAGCAGCTCCTCCGCGCGCTCCTCGGGCATCGCCGCCCACTCCAGCTCGAAGAACAGCAGCGTCGTGCCGATCGCCGTCTCCTGCTCCTGCACCCGTTGCAGCAGCGCGCCCGCCGCCGGGTCGGAGGTGTTGGTGGAGAAGCCGAGCACCGCGTAGTAGCCGGCGCGGCCGAGCAGGTCCTGGATCGCGGCGAGCTCGCCCATCGCCTGCTGAAGGCCTGCGCCGTCCAGCTCGGCGACACGCCCGGAGTGCCGCTCGGCGAACTCGCGCGAGCGGGAGAGCGCCTCGGAGAGGCGGCGCTCAACGCCCTCGCGCCCCTCGCCCTCGACCAGCGGCTCCAGGTCCCAGGCGGTGTCCTGCAGCTCTGCGTCGCTCGGCTCGGAGGGGGCTAGGGCAGCCACTGCCCGCAGCTTAGCTACCGCCCGCCGGCGCCGCCGAGCCCCCCGCGGCGACGTCCGCAGCCCTCCCTAGCATCCTCGGCCCGATGCACGAGACGAGCCCCACCGTGTTCCTGCTCGCTCGCCCCTCGATCGACATCGAGGGCATGCGCTCCTACCTGCGCGACGTCGGGGGGGAGTCGTGGCTGCAGCGACGCCTGGACGAGGTCGAGGACCCGTCGCAGCTGAACGCCGGCGAGCTGGTCGTTGAGTTCGGCGGACGCGCCTGCTATCGCAGCTGGGAGCCGGGGCTGAACCCCAACGTGACGCGCGTGCGCAGCGACCAGCGCGAATACTTCGCCAACATCCTGCGCTCGGCGCACGGCAGCGTGCTGGAGCACGCCAACTACTCGTTCATGTTCCGCAATGTCAGCCGTGTTTTCACCCACGAGATCATCAGGCACCGCGCCGGCTCGGCCTTCAGCCAGGAGAGCCTGCGCTACGTGCGCCTGACCGACATCGGCTTCCGCGTGCCGCCGGCCCTTGAGCCTGTGCGCGATCAGGTGCTCTCGATCGTCGAGCAGCTGGAGGAATTCCAGGTGAGCGCCGCCAAGGAGCTCGGCATCGACGGGGAGGGGGTGCCGTTCCACGTCAAGAAGGAGGTCACCTCGGCGCTGCGCCGCCTGGCGCCGATCGGCCTGAGCACCGACATCCTCTGGACCGCCAACGCCCGCACGCTTCGCCACGTGATCGAGATGCGCACCGCCGAGGGCGCCGAGGAGGAGCTGCGCATGGTCTTCGACCGGGTGGCCGAGATGATGCTCGCCGAGGCGCCCGGCCTCTTCCAGGACTTCACTCGCGCCGCCGAGGGCAGCTGGCAGCCCGAGCACCACAAGGTCTGAGCTGCGCGCGGCGCTGCGGCGGAGTGCGCGACGCGCGCCGCTCAGGCGTCCATCGTGCGCGTGCGCCAGCTACCCAGCCCGAGGAAGACGACGAGCCACGCGATCAGCACCAGCAGGGCGGTGCCGCCGGACATGTTCAGAATGGTGGGGCCGCCGTGGTCGTGATGGCCGCCGCCGTTGAGGTTCACGGGGCTGAAGTGCGAGAGCGCCTGGCTGAGCACGCCGTCGCGCGCGCTGCCCAGCGAGCTGATGCTCGAGATCAGCGAACCCGCGACCAGCTGCCAGGCGATCAGGGCGATGATCGCGCCGGGCTTTGAGCCCACGAGCGAGGAGAACCCCACCGATACAGCGCACAGCACGCCGGTCGCCAGCAACAGGAATCCCAGCCCGTTGAGGATCAGCGTGCCCGACGGCGTGGGCAGGTTGCCGGCGAAGACGAACGTTCCCAGCAGGATGAGGGCGTAGGAGAGCACGATCACCGACCAGCACAGCGCCAGCGCCGCCGGCACGCGCGAGGCGAACAGGGCCAGGCGCGAGCGGCCGGTGACCACGATGTCGCGGAACACCCCCGCGCTGAGGTCAGACGTGCCGGCCTCGACGCCGATCAGGATCGCCACGAGCGGACCGAAAAACAGGCCTCCCAGCAGCCGCAGCCCGGTGATGAAGTGTTCGGTGCCGCCAGCCGGTTCATGGGTGGCGGGGCTGGAGGAGTGTTCGATGGCGTTGACGAGGAAGAAGATGATCACCGGCAGCAGCGCGAGCACCAGCGCCCAGATGAGCGTGCTGTACTTCTTGCGGATCTTCAGGAAGTCCGCTCCGACCATGCGCAGCGCGATGGCGGGATTCATGCCTTCACCCCGTCGGGCACCAGGTCGGCGTCGAGTCTGGAGGTGACCTCCAGGAAGCGCTGCTCCAGGCTCTGGCGCACGGGCTCCAGGCGAGCGACGCCGATTCCGGCGCCCACCAGATCGGCGTTGATCTGCGCGGCGCTGCTCAACTCGCCGGTCAGCACCACGCGCAGCCCCTCGTCCGAGCGCCGCGCCTCGGCCACGAGCGCGCTGGCGCCGAGCACGCCAAGCGCCCGGTCGGCGTCATCGACGCCGAGGATCAGCTCGTGACGGGCGCTGCCGCCGTCGGCGAGGTCGGAGATTGCGCCCTGCGTGATGATCTTGCCGCGGTCGACGATCGCGGCGGCGTCGCAGGTCTTTTCGACCTCGTCGAGCAGGTGGGAGGAGATGAAGACCGTGCGCCCCTCCTGCTCCACCATCGCGCGGATCATTTCGCGGAACTCCTGGATGCCGCCGGGGTCAAGGCCGTTGGTGGGCTCGTCGAGGATCAGCAGCAGCGGGTCGGCGAGCAGGCAGCGCGCGACGCCGAGGCGCTGGCGCATGCCCATCGAGTAGCTCTTGACCTTCTGGTCGGCGCGGTCGCTGAGGCCCACGCGCGCAAGCGCCGGGGCGATGCGCGCGTCCACCTCGGGCCCGCGCACCGCCGCGATCGTGCGCAGGTTCTCGCGGCCTGTGAGGTGCATGTGGAAGCGCGGCTCCTCGACGATCGCCCCGACGCGCTTGAGGGCCGCGGAGCGCTCCGCGGGGACGGGATGGCCGAGGATCGCCATCGTGCCGGCGTCGGCGTGCGTGAGCCCGAGCAGTGTGCGGATGATGGTGGTCTTGCCGGCGCCGTTTGGCCCAAGGAAGCCGAACGCCGAGCCCATGGGCACCTGCAGGTCGATGCCGTCAAGAGCGGTGCGCTCGCCGAAGCGCTTGGTCAGCCCGCGCGTCTCGATCGCCAGGCCGGAGGCCTGCGAAGGAAGGTTGGGCGTGGGGGAGGCGGCCATCGGCACGACATCCTTAGTTGGGGGCGGTGCGGCCATTCTGTGTGGCCCTGGCGCAACTGTTACATCCGCGTCTAAAGATTGGGTGAGAGCACGGACGACCCCCGGCCGCCGCGCCTGGCCTGCGCCCGCGCCGCCCGCGGCTCCCGCCGCGGGGCCCGGCGGCCTAGTCCTCGCTGGCCTGCAGCTCCCTTACCCGGTCCTGCAGCGCTCCCATCACCGCGGGGTCGCGCAGCGTCGTCACATCGCCAAGGGCGCGGCCCTCGGCGATGTCGCGCAGCAGCCTGCGCATGATCTTACCCGAGCGCGTCTTTGGCAGATCGTCTGACCAGATGATGCGCTTGGGGCGGGCGAACTTGCCGATGCGCACCGCGACGGTCTCGCGGATTCCCTCGACGGTGCTCTCGTCGCCGACCAGCTCGCCCTGCAGGGTGACGAACGCGACGATCGCCTGTCCGGTGTCCTCGTCGTGCTGGCCGATCACGGCGGCCTCGGCGACGTCGGGGTGGGCGACGATCGCCGACTCGACCTCGGCCGTGGACAGGCGATGCCCGGACACGTTGACGACGTCGTCGATGCGCCCGATCACCCAGAAGTAGCCGTCGCGATCAACGCGCGCGGCGTCGCCGACCAGGTAGGTCTCCGGGCCGAAGCGCTTGAAGTAGGTCTCGATGAAGCGGTCCTCCTCCTTGTAGAGGGTCCGCAGCATCGAGGGCCACGGACGGGTGAGCACGAGCAGCCCCTGGCCTTCGCTGATGGGCTCGCCCGTTGACTCATCCACGACCTCCGCGAAGATGCCCGGGAAGGGCTGGGTGGCCGACCCGGGCTTGGTCGCCGTGATTCCCGGCAGCGGCGTGATCATGATCGCGCCCGTCTCGGTCTGCCACCACGTGTCCACGATCGGGCAGTGTTCGCCGCCGATCACCTTGTGGTACCAGAGCCACGCCTTGGGGTTGATCGGCTCCCCGACAGAGCCCAGCAGGCGCAGCGAGGAGAGGTCGCGGGCGTTGGGCCAGCTCGCCCCCCACTTGATGCACGCGCGGATGGCGGTGGGGGCGCAGTAGAGGATGCTGACGCGGTAGCGCTCGATGATCTCCCACCAGATCCCGCGATTCGGGTAGTCCGGGGCGCCCTCCCACATGACCGACGTCGCGCCGTTGGCGAGCGGGCCGTAGACGATGTAGGAGTGGCCGGTGACCCAGCCCACGTCGGCCGCGCACCAGTACACGTCGGGCGGCCCCGCCAGGCCGCCGGCGGTCCTGATGTCAAAGACATAGCGGTGCGTGGCCGAGACGCCGGTCATGTAGCCGCCGGTCGTGTGCAGGATGCCCTTCGGCTTGGCGGTGGAACCGGAGGTGTAGAGGATGAAGAGAGGGTGCTCGGCGTCGAGCTCCTCCGCCGGGCACTCCGCCTCGGCGGCGGCCAGAACCTCGTCGTAGTAGACGTCGCGTCCCTCCTGCATGCTGCACGCGGTGCCCTTGCTGCGCACCACCACGATGCGCTCCAGGCTGGGCAGGTCGGCCATGACCTCGTCGACCCGGTCCTTCACCGGCGCGGTCTTGCCCTTGCGCGCGGCGCCGTCCACGGTGATCAGCGCCTTGGCCTCGGAGAACTCCATGCGCTCGCGCACGGCCTCGGCTGAGAACCCGCCGAAGACCACGTTGTGCGGCGCGCCGATCCTCGCGCACGCGAGCATCGAGACGACCACCTCGGGGATCATGGGCAGGTAGATGCCGACCACGTCGCCCCGGCGCACGCCGAGGTCCTTCAGGGCGTTCGCCAGGCGCGAGACCTCGGCGAGCAGCTCGGCGTAGGTGATGTCGCGCTCCTCCCCCTCCTCCCCTCGCCAGTGGATCGCCACGCGCTCGCCGTTGCCCTCGAGCACGTGGCGGTCCAGGCAGTTGTAGGAGGCGTTCAGCGTGCCTCCCACAAACCACTTGTAGAAGGGCGGCTCCGAGTCGTCCAGGACCGTGTGCCAGTCGCTGAACCAGTGCAGCTGCCTGGCCTGCTCGCTCCACCAGGTCTGCGGGTCCGCCGCGGCGGTCGCGTAGACCTCCGGGTCGGAGAGCCGCGCGTGCTCGCGGAAGCCCTCGGGCGCGGGGAAGCGATCGACGTCGAGCAGCCCCGCAAGCTCGCGGTCGAGCGCCTCTCCCTCGTCGTGATTGCTGTCGGGGCTCATGCGCGGACCCTATAGCGCGGACGTTGCAATCCGGTGCCCGTCACCATCACGCCCTCCCGCTGAGCGGCAGGACCGGCAGGACGGTGCGGCGGAACGTGGAGTTCACGACGGCCGCGAACGATGCGTACCACGCGGCCGCTGCGGTCGCCAGGCCGAGGTAGCCGCCCCAGTGCGTGACGCTCGGGTGGGGCCCGACCGCGCCGATGGCCAGCAGGATGAACGTGACGGTCAGCAGCACGAACACGAGCAGCACCGCGCCGCTGACGCGCAGGGCGGCAACCGTCATGTATGCCGTGAAGATCGCCCACGCCCACAGGTAGACACCGACAGCGTGGCCGGCGTTGCCGGTGACGTCCTTGACGTAGAACACGTTCAGCGCCCAGAAGGAGAGCCAGAAGGCGCCGTAGGAGCAGAAGGCCACAGCGCCGAAGGTGTTGCCCGTGCGGAACTCCCACAGGCCGGCCAGCAGCTGGACGAGCCCGCCGTAGGCGAGCGCAAGGCCAAGCACCACGGCCGTGCCCTTCGGATCGACAAGGTTGGAGTTGAACATCGACAGAACGAACGTGGTCATCGCGAACCCGGCGAGGCCGAGCGGTCCGGGATCCGCCGGCGCCCAGCTCGCCGTCGAAGCCGCTCCGGGCACGGCCGGCGCACGGGCCGGATCCGGCGTGGGCACTGTGGCTGCTTGCATGGTTGCCTCCTCGTTGGCTGACCTGGCCGAGCAGAGCCTTGGACACCCGCGAGCACTGGCTCGGGCCCTCTCGTCCTTTGAAGCGACCGTACCCGAATTCGACTCTGCGAAACGGATTTTTCAGGCGCCGCGGCCGCCGCGCTTGCGGCGCTTGCGCCCGGAGCCGGCTGCCGGGCGCGCGGGGGCGGGGACAACCGATGACTCGGCCCCTGCGGCGGCGGCTGCGGGCTGGCGCATGCGCGCGGCGGCGCGAGCGCTCGGCGGCCACGGCCTGGCCTCTCCCGCGGCCCACGCGGGAGGCTCCCCGCCGGGCCATTTACCGATGTAGAGGATGCCCATCATGACCATCCAGAAAGAGACGATCACCTGCAGCTCGGCGCCGCCGATCGGCAGGAAGATGAGCAGGCCGGTGACCATGCCGAGGATCGACATCCAGCGCGGCAGCAACCCGACGCGCAGCGCGTTGAGCATCGTCATGACCATGCCCGCGGCAAGCCCAAGGCCCGACAGCAGGTCCACGTAGTCGACGATCTCGTTGGCGGAGCCCTTGGTGAGCGCGTTGTTGACGGCTTCGGTCGTGAAGTTGTGCCCTGAGGCGAAGTTGTGGGTCTCGATGCTGCTGACCGCCTGGTGCCCGATGCTCACGAGCGCCACGGCGATGCCCGCGAACAGCACCAGCCGGCGCGCGCCGGGCCACATCTGTGGGCGGCGGAAACGGGTGGCGTCGACGAGCACCAGCAGGACCAGGGTCAGCGCGCCGATGGCGATCGCGCCGAGCGCGCTGCCGGCGACAAGGCCGAAGGAGTGGTGGCTGATGAACCTGACCTCTTCGGTCCGCGGGCTGACAGCGGGGTTGGCAACGCCGGAGAGCGCCGGTTTCAAGCCCTGCACGAGCCCGACGGTCGGCGCGTCGTTGAGCGTCTGGCTGATGAGGATCGAGCTCAGCAGGTAGAGGACCCCGCCGGCGAACGCGGGCACGGCCAGACGCGTGCGCCGCTCGGTCTCGGTGGCCACGTGGTCGCGGATCTCTGCTCGGGAGGGCACGAGCAGGGCAGTCTATGATGCTGGGATGGAGAGCGGCGGTTTCGGTGATCTATTCGGCGATCCCGAGGAGCTTCAGAGGCGCCTGGCGGAGTTCGCCGATCAGATGCAGGGCCAGCAGCGTCTGGCGTGGGCCGACAACGCGATCAAGCTCGCGGTCGACATGACCGTCGCGGCCGTGCAGCGCGTGAACCTTCAGGGCAACGCCGAGGCTCAGGCGGAGGACATCCGCACCGTCATCGCGCGCATCTTCCCCGAGGCGGTCGCGCTGGTGCGCGAGGCGCGCTCGGGGCTTCAGTAGCTGGCGCGCTCCCCCCGCGGCCTGCGCCGGCGGGGGGCGGACGGATCCTCATCGTGGTGGACGGGGTCCTCCCATTCCAGGTCGTCGGGGTCCTCCGGATAGGGCGTGCCGGCGCGCTCGGCGGCGCGCTCGGCCTCGCGGGAGGCACGGCCGGCATCGATCACCTCGCGGAATGAGCGGAAGCGGAAGATGAAGACGACCGCGCCGAGCCCCACGATCGCCGTGAACGCTGCGATCGCGATCTGCTGGCCGACCGAGTAGGCCGCGATCACCGCGGTCGGGCCGTTGCGCGCGAACACCTTCACCAGCAGCGCCTGCTGAACGCCGGCGCCTCCCGGTGTGAAGGGCACCGCGCCCGCCACCTGATTGACGCCGAAGACCAGCAGCACGTTTTTCACCGAGCCGCCCACGCGGAAGGCGTCGAGCAGGAACCAGAAGGCCGCGAACCGGCATAGCCATGCCACCGCCTGCAGCGCGGCCACCTCGCGCAGGTAGCGGCGTTTGTCGCTGAGGATCGTCACGCCCTGGCGCACGCGCGCCCAGAAGGCCCTGACCCTGACCGACAGCAGCGCGAAGGCCACGAGGCCGAGCACGGCAAGCAGCGTGATCAGAAACAGCGTCAGGCGGAAGTGGTCCGCGAGATAGCTGATGTCGAAGCTGCTCAGTTTGGAGAAGTCGGGGGGCTTGGGGAACACGCCCTGGGTGAACGCGAAGATCAGCACGAGCACGCCCACCGTCGCGTCGAACACCGACTCCACAAAGAACGCCGCAGCGACCGTCGGGTAGCGTGATCCCGGGATCGAGGAGCGCGTGAGGAACAGCTTGATCACGTCGCCGCCGCGTGCGGGAACGACGTTGTTGAAGCCAACGGCGGCGAAGTAGGCGCCCCACACCCGGCGCCACTGGAAGCGCGCCGCCGGGTAGGCGGCGCGCAGGCTGTGAAAGAACGCGCGCGAGCGGATCGTCAGGTTCAGCCCGAAGAACAGCAGCCCCAGAGCCAGCGCCGGCCAGTGCACGGCGGCCAGGTCGGAGAAGAACTTGCCGACGGCGTCGAAGAACGTACTGAGGCTCTGCCCGATCGAGGCCGACGCCAGAAGTGCGGTCATCACTGGAGCGTAGGGACAAGCCCCGCGGCGGGGTGGCGCGTGCCCGGGCCCCACGCCGGCCGAGCGATGCGGTACAAACGGCCCATGGCGACACGCTCAGGGCCCTCCAAAGGCATCACCGTGGCCGTCACCGGGCCCACCGGGGAGGTCGGGCAGGCGGTCCTGGAGGCGCTGGAGCGGGCGCGCGAGGTCGGACGGGTAATCGGCATGGCGCGGGGCGCGTACGACCCGCGCGACCACGGCCTGAAGAAGATGAGCTACCGCCAGGGGGACGTGCTGGACCGCGCGGCGGTCGACGAGCTGGTCGCCGGCGCGGACGTGGTGATCCACCTCGCGTTCATGATCATGGGCGGCGCCCAGGAGAGCCGCGAGGTCAACCTGAAGGGCTCGCGCAACGTCTTCGAGGCCTGCGTGGAGGCCGGCGTGCCCCGGCTGATCTACGCCTCGTCGGTCGCCGCGTACGGGTTCAGCCGGGAGAACCCCCAGCCGCTGACCGAGGACGTGCCCGCGCGCGGCACAGCCGAGCACTACTACTCCGCCCAGAAGGCCGAGGTCGAGCAGCTGCTCGCAAAGACGCTCGCGGGGACGGCCACCGAGGCCTACGTCTTCCGTCCCTGCATCGTCGCCGGGCCGGGCGCGCCGCTGCTGATCGACACCCTCCCCTACACCCAGCTCTCGGGGCGGATCCCCGGGCCGGTGCTCAGCCTGCTCGACGGCGTGCCGATCCTCAGGCCCGTGCTCCCCGACCCCGGCACCCCCTTCCAGCTGATCCATCACGACGACCTCGCCAACGCGATGCGCGCGGCGGTCGCCGGCCACGGCAGCCCAGGCGTCTACAACGTCGCGGGCACCGGGCGCCTGACCGTCAAACAGCTCGCCGACGAGCTGGGCTGGTATTCGATCCCCATCCCCGAGCTGGCGGTGGACGTCGTCGGGGAGATGGTCGCGCGGCTGGGCTTCCTGCCCGCGCAGGCCCAGTGGATCGCGGCGATGCGCGAGCCGGTGATCATGAGCACCAGCAAGGCTCGCACCGAGCTTGGATGGCGTCCGCGCCACGGCGCGCTGGCGACCCTGCGCGAAACGATCACCGCCGCGCGCGAGGACCGCCTGATCCGCTGAGAGCGCCTCGCCGGGACGAGAGATGCGCGCCCGTCGTAGGCTACGCGCTCGCCATGAGCCCCTCTCCCCCAGAGCAGGCCGCGCACCAGCCCGGCCTGGCAATCGTCACCGACAGCACCACCTACCTCCCCAGGCAGCTGATCGAGCGCCTGGGCATCCTCGAGGTCGACCTGTATGTGGGCTGGGGCGGCGACCTGAAGCCGGAGAGCAGCTACACCGACCTTGACGACTTCTACGCGCGCCTGCGCGACACCAGCACGCTGCCCTCCACCTCCCAGCCCTCGGTCGGCGACTTCCTGCATGTCTACAGGCCGCTCGTCTCCGCGGGCAGCGACGTCGCCTCGATCCACATCGCGGCCGGCCTCTCGGGCACGTGCGAGAGCGCCCGCGAAGCCGCCGAGATCCTGCGCGAGGAGGGCCACGCGGGCCGCGTGGAGGTGCACGACGCACAGACGGGCGCCGGAGGACTGGGGTGCCTGGTGGTGCTCGCCGCCGAACTCGCCGCCAAGGGACGGACGCTGTCGGACACGCTCGCAGCGCTGCGCCAGGCGCGCGAGAGCCTTGACATCTGGTTCTGCCTGGACACGCTGGAGTACCTGCGCCGCGGGGGGCGCATCGGGGCCGCCCAGGCGATGGTGGGCACCGCGCTGAAGATCAAGCCGATCCTCACCTTCGGCACGGAGATCGCACCCGCCGGGCGTGTGCGCACGCACCGCCGCGCGCTGGAGCGCATGGTCACCCTGCTGCGCGAGCTGCAGGAGCGCGGCGCCACCGACTGGATCGTCCAGCACGCGCAGGCGCCCGGCGATGCCGCGCACCTTGTCGCGCAGGGCACGGCCATATTCGGCAGCGACCCCCTGTTCTGCACAGAGGTCGGGCCCGTGCTGGGCGCGCACCTGGGCTCAGGGGCGCTCGTCGGCGGGATGACCCGCCCGGGCGAGCCGGCCTAGCCTGAGGCGCCGAGCGCCGCCAGCACCAACTCGTCGTGCAGCGCCGGTTTGACCTTGCGCAGAACCTCAGCCACCTTGCCCTTGCCGTCGATCACGAACGTGGTGCGCTCGTTGCCCATGTAGGTCCGGCCGTACATCGACTTCTGCACCCACACCCCGTAGGCCTCCGCGACCGCATGGTCCTCGTCGGCCAGAAGCGGAAAGCTCAGGTCGTACTTGTCCGCGAAGGATCGGAGCTTGCGGACCGGGTCAGGTGATACGCCGAGCACGACGGCACCGGCCTTCATGTACTCAGCCTCGTGGTCGCGGACCCCGCACGCCTGGGTGGTGCACCCCGGCGTGGCGGCCTTTGGGTAGAAGTAGACCACGACCGGTTTGCCGCGCAGCCCTTTCAGCGAGATCTCGGCACCGTTCTGGTCTGGCAGCTTGAAATCGGGGGCTTTGTCGCCTGGTTCGATCATGACGCGCAGCCTAGAAGGAAAGGAGCGCGTCGCCGGGAGGACGACTGCGTACACGGCAGCCCCCCCTCCTCGAATGTGGGCATCGGCCAAGCCTGACCGGGCTACCGCAACAGCCGCGAGAGCCGCCGGTCCTTCAGCACGCGGCCCTCGGTCTGGCATGTCGGGCAGTAGGCGATGATGTAGTCCTCGAAGTGGACCGCCTTGAGGGTGGCGGCGCAGCGTGGGCACGGCTCGCCCTCGTGGCGGTGGATGCGCAGCGGCATCGGCAGCTTGTCGGGTATCGGCAGGCTCAGGTTGGCCTCGTAGTGTGCGATCGCCTCGCCCAGCGTCGCCACGATCACGCCGCGCAGCCGCTCGGCCTCCTCGGCGTCCAGATCAGCGCCGCGCTTGTAGGGCGAGAGCCGCGCCTGCCACAGGATCTCATCGACCCAGGAGCGCCCGATGCCGGCGATCACGTGCTGGTCGCGCAGCAGCGCGTGCAGCGGCCTGGGGACGTCCAGCAGCTCGGCGAGGTCCGGCGGATCGGGCCAGGCCTCGGGGCCCAGGCCGGCCAGCGAGTCCTCGGCCTGCAGATCGGCGAGCGGCAGCAGCTTCACCCAGGCGGTCTGCCTGGAGCCGAACTCGCGCAGGCGCAGCTCGAGCTCGGGCGCCTCGGCGCCGCCCTCCCCGGTGGAGGGCGGGGTGATCCTCACGAGCAGCCGCGAGGTGCGGTCGCGCGGCCCGGCGCGCTTGTCATAGAGCTGCAGCCGGCCCGCCGACATCAGGTGCATCAGCAGCACGAGCCCGCCGGATGTCTGCAGGATGAGCTGCTTGCCGCGGCGGCGTACGCCGGCGATCTCCTGCCCCTCCAGCGCCGATAGGGGCGGCTGGAAGCTCTTCAGCGCGTTGATGCCGGGAGCAAGCGCGGACTCGATACGCCCGCCGCGCAGAGCGCCGTCAAGCAGGCGCGCTGTGATCTCGACCTCTGGCAGCTCGGGCACCCATCCATCGTAGGGGCGAGCGCGCGGCGGGCAGCCGTGGCGGCGGGGCGTTGCGCCGCGGCGGCGGGCACCTCTCAGTAGGCGGCTATCGCCGGCCCTTCATATTTGGCCCCCGCCGCGCTCGTCCACAGCACGCGCCAGTACTGGGCGCGCACGGAGGAGTCAAAGCTCCAGTAGCCCAGGCTGTTGGTGTGCGCCTTGCGCAGGACCCGCCAGTGGTGGGAGTGCTTGGCGCGCACCTCCACCGTCGGCGTGGTCGCGCCGCCGGCCGGGCGCACCAGGCCCCACAGCGCGACCCCGTGGGCGGTCTTGGTGACGGTGAGCGGGATCGGCCAGGCGTAGTAGAGCGGCTTGGGCGCTCCGCTGACGTACTGCAGCCCCGTCTGGAAGCCGACGGTGCCGCCGTGGGCGCTCGCGCCGGGCGCTCCGCCTACCGGGTCGTCTTTGAGCAGGTACTGCGAGAAGGCGGCCACACGCGGGTTGTTCCACGCGATGCGTTCGGCGATCGCGTCGAATTCCGCCTGCTGGGCGGGGGGCACGCCGAGCTGCTTGTTCGGCGGCTTGCTCTGCACGCCGAACTCCGTCAGGTAGATCGGCGTGTCGGCGGGGATCGCGCGCGCGTCACCTGCGAGCGTCAGGGCTCGCGAGAGACGCGAGATCGAGCCGATGGACACGTCGTCGCGTTCGGGGAATTGGTAGTAGGGGCCCGCGGGCAGCGTGTAGGCGTGGTGGGAATAGCCGGTCATCGCCAGCGGCCCGCAGGAGCCGGATTTCTTGTAGTGCGTGTTCAGGCACAGCGCTTCACGCATGAACGCGAGCGGCGCCACGTCGTGCAGCGTGCCTTCGCGTTTGACGTTGACGCGGTCATAGCCGGTGGGCGCGGTTTCGCCGAACAGGACGCGGGGGTGGGACATGCCCGCCACCAGGCCCGCATAGCCGGCCTGGTAGAGGCCGCGGTAGATGCGCGGCGATTCGGGCAGGCCCCTGCTGCTGAACTGCGGCAGCAGATAGGCGGGGTGGTTGGGCTCGTTCCAGATCGCGAACAGCGAGACCTCCGAGCCGTAGTGGCGTGCGACGGCGGTCATGAATTCCTGGAAGTCCTGCGGGTCGGGCCGCGTGATGTAGGGCGCCTTGAGGTTGGAGGTGGCCCAGCGCGGGACAGGCGAGGTGACGGTCAGCAGCACCGGCCAGCCCAGGCGCTTGGCTTCTTCGAGCACCAGGTCGTACTGGCCCCAGTCGTAGCTGGCCGGGTTGGTGGCTTCGAAGCTCGGCTTGGTGGCGCTTTCGGCGGAGGGGGCCACGTCGTACCAGCTGAGCTCCACGCGCAGGGCGTGCACGCCCAGGTGCTGCAGCTGCTGGATCGTGCGCGCGCGGGTCGCCGGGTTCAGGAGATCTGTGGACGCCTCGAAGAACACGGTCTGGTCGTGGGAGGCCAGCGCCTGGCCGGTGCCGGCGAAGCCGGCGGCCAGCGCGGTCAGGACGAGCGTGAGGAGGAGGATGCGGAGTCTTGACATGGTGAATACAGACACGTGAGCGCAGAGAAGGTTGCGGTCTTTGTAGCTTTGTGGCCGTGAGCATGCCCGTCGCGCCCGACGACATCGTCCGCCACCCGCAGGAGGCGGAGGCTAACAGCCGCCCCCCCCTGCTCGTCCTTGACCCCCTCGAGGCGTTCCTCGACGGGCACAGCCTCGGCGCCGGCGAGGCGCGCGCCACGCCCATCGGGGACGGCCACTCCAACATGACCTACCTGATCCGGCGGGGCGGCGCGGAGTTCGTCCTGCGCCGGCCCCCGCGCCCGCCGCTGCCGCCCAGCGCGCACGACGTGCTGCGCGAGGCGCGGCTGCTTGCGGCGCTCAGGGGCACCGCCGCGCGGGTCCCCGAGGTGCTGGCCGTGTGCGCCGATCCCGAGGTGATCGGAGCGCCCTTCTACGTGATGGAGTGGATCGAGGGCGAGGTGATCGTCGAGAGCGTGCCACCCGCCCTTGACAATCCGGCCGAACGCGCGCTGATCGCGCAGGAGCTGATCGACGCGCTCGTGGAGATCCACTCGGTGGACTGGCGAGCGGCCGGCCTGGAGGACTTCGGCAAGCCCACCGGCTACCTGGAGCGCCAGCTGCGCCGCTTCGGCGGGCTGTGGGAGATCAACAAGACGCGCGAGATCCCCGCCGTGGAGAGCGTCGGGAGGTGGCTGGCCGAGCACATGCCCAGCTCCGGGGAGGCGACGATCGTCCACGGCGACTACCGCCTGGGCAACACGATCTACTCGCCGGGCGCCCCCGCGCATCTGCGGGCGGTGCTCGATTGGGAGATGGCCACGATCGGCGACCCCCTCGCCGACGTGGGCTACCTGTGCATGATGTGGCCGCAGCGCGGCGACCCCGCCGGCGGCCTGCGTGAGCACCTCGGCCGCGTCACGAGGTCCGAGGGCTTCCCCGACCGTGCGCAGCTGATCGCGCGCTACGAGCAGCGCTCCGGGCGCCCGGTCGGCGACGTGCGCTGGTACACCACGCTGGCGCTGTGGAAGTCGGTGGTGTTCATGGAGGGCAATTACAAGCGCGCCATCGCCGGCACCGTCGATGACCCCTACCTGCGTCAGTTCGGCGACGGGGTGCTCGAAATCGCAATGCAGGCCCAGGAACTGGTCGATGGCGTCTGAGGCCCCCGGCGCGCCGGGGGCGGGCGAGGGCGAGGGCGAGCCCCGCAGCGCCCTGCTGATCGACTGGGGCGGCGTGCTGACGAGCAACCTGTTCACCTCCTTCCAGGCCCACTGCCTCAGCGCCGGCATCGAGCCAGAGCGGCTGCTGGGCCGCTTTCGCCGCGACCCCGCCGCGCGGGAGCTGCTGATCGCGCTGGAGACCGGAGCGGTCACCGAGGAGGAGTTCGAGATCCGCTTCGCCGAGATGCTCGAGGTCGAACCCGACGGCCTCATCGACGGCCTCTTCGCGGGCGTGGAGCCCGACACGGCGATGGTGGGCGCGGTGCGCCGTGCCCACGCAGCGGGCGTTCGCACGGCGCTCGTCTCCAACTCCTGGGGCATCCACCGCTACCCCCACGACATGTTCGGCGAGCTCTTCCACGGCGTGGTCATCTCAGGGGAGGAGGGCATCCGCAAGCCGGCGCGGCGCATGTACGAACTGGGCGCCGAGCGTGCGGGCGCTCAGCCGGCGGACTGCGTGTTCGTGGACGACCTCACGTTCAACCTCACCCCTGCGCAGGAGCTGGGAATGGCCACCGTGCACCACACCAGCGCTCAGAGCACCATTCCCGAGCTCGAGCGCCTGCTGGGCGTCGCGCTGTCGGGCGACTAGCGCGCGTAGGTGTAGACGGCGCCTGTGGCGGGCGCGCTGCGCCCGCCCACCGTGCTCACGCTCACTTCCACCGTCCCGTCCGCGTGTGGCGGAGAGACGGCGGTGATCGAGGTCCCGGAGTTCAGGGTGACGCTCAGCGCCGGGAGCGAGCCGAACATCACCTGGGGAGTGCCGGTGAAGTTCGCGCCGGTGATCGTCACCGTCGTATGGCCCGCCGAGGGGCCCTTGCGGGGCGAGAGCCGGCCCACCCGCGGAGCGTCCACCGTGCGGGCGACCGTCTCGATCTGGTATTCCCCGCCGGCCTGCTCGTGGTAGTAGAGCGTGGTGCCGTCGGCGCTGATCGAGGGGGCCTCGGCGAAGCCCGTGATCGCCGCGATGCGTTCAACGTGGCCGAAGGCCTGGATCGTGCTGGCGCGCGTCGCGCGGTAGATCGCCGGCGCCTCGCCCTTGGATGGGCTCGCAGCGGTGAAGAACAGTTCCAGTTCGTCGAAGGACAGGTCCGCCGCGTAGACCAGGCTCGCCACCTTGTTGACCGCGGCCAGGATCCTCGCGCTGGAGGAGTCCGCGGCGAAGCCATCGCCGTACCTGTCGAAGATCTGGAGGCTTGCGCTGCTCGGCGATCCGCCCGAGCCAAACTGCCCCGCGCTCACGTACAGCCGAGAGCCGTTCGCGCTGGCGCCGACATCGAAGTCCACAGTGCCCGGCGCGCCCGCGGAGATGCCCGGCACCAGGTGCACGCCGGTGAGCGCACCTTGCGAGAACTGGCCTGCGTATACCGTCGAGAGCGTTTCCGCGTAGCTGCGGTTGGAGATGAAGTACAGCGCGCCTTCATCGTCCAGCGACGGCGTCCCTGAGAGGAAGCCGGGCACGTTGACCGCTTCGCCGGCGATCTCTCCCTGGTATTCGAAGGCCTGCGCGCTGACCCTCGAGGCGAACTGCAACGAGAATTCCGGAGAGGACTCCGCGCTGTTGAACAGCAGGTAGCGGCCATCCGGCGTGATGAAGGGCTCCTCCGCCGAGCCTGACCAGCCTTCGATGGCGACGGGCTGGGGAGCGCCAAAGGGCCCGTAGCCGACCGCGTGGGCGCCCGCGCACAACCAGGCGCTGCAGAGCAGCATCGCCAGCAGCGCGCCCGCCAGGGGGCGCGCCCGGCGCCGGCCCACGGCCGTCTCAGTCCCTCTTGCCGCGGCCGTAGAGGAGCTTCAGCGCCCGTCCCAGCAGCCGCGAGGTGCGGCTCTTGTACGGGTACATGAAGACTTCCTTCTTCATCGCCAGTTTGGCCGTCACGACGATCGCCTGCTGGGAGCAGTACTTGCGGATGCCGCCCGCCCCGTGGCGCGAGCCCAGGCCGGAGGCCTTCGCCCCGCCCATCGGCAGCTCCATCACCGTGTAGTTGATCATCGCGTCGTTGACGTTCGCCGCGCCCGCTTCCAGGCGCCGCGCGACCGCCTCGCCGCGCTCGGCGTCGCGCGAGAAGACCGACGCGCCCAGGCCGTAGGGAGAGTCGTTGGCCAGCCGCACCGCCTCGTCGGTGTCGCGCACCTTCATGATCGGAAGCGTCGGACCGAAGGTCTCCTCGGTCATGCACTTCATCGAGTGATCCACGTCAACCAGCACGGTGGGCTGGAAGAAGCGACCGGCTCCCGGCTCCTGGTTGCCGCCGACCAGCACGCGCGCGCCCTTCTGGATCGCGTCCGCAACGTGGTCCTTGATGATGTCCATCTGCGGCGGAAAGGTGATCGCGCCGACCTCCACCGAGCCCGGGCCGTCAGGCCTGCCCACGCGCAGGCTGCCGACTTTCTCGGTCACTTTGGCCACGAACTCGTCGTAGACGGGCTCCTCGACGTAGACGCGCTCGATCGAGATGCAGGTCTGGCCCGCGTTCTGCATCGAGTAGTACGTCGCGAAGTTGGCCGCGCGCTCGAGGTCCGCGTCGGCGAGCACCAGCATCGGGTCCTTGCCGCCGAGCTCCAGCGACGCCGGGATCAGCCGCCTCGCCGCGGCCTCCGCGACCTTGCGCCCTGTGCGCGTGGAGCCGGTGAACATGATCATGTCCACGTGCTCGATCAGCGCCGCGCCGGTCTCGCCGCGGCCCGTGGCGATCTGCAGCACGCCGTCGGGCAGGCCGCACTCGCGCAGCCCTTCAGCCATCAGCAGCGAGGTCAGCGGGGTGACCTCGCTGGGCTTGAGGATCACCGAGTTCCCCGCCGCGAGGGCGGGGATGCAGTCTCCGAAGGAGTTTGTCAGCGGGTAGTTCCACGGGCCGATCACGCCGATCAGTCCCAGGGGGCGGTAGCGCAGGATCAGCTTCTTGCCCAACACCAGCACCTGGCTGGTCTTGACCTTCTCATCGGCCAGGTAGTTGCCGGCCTCCTTGGCCCAGAAGCCGAACGCGTTGCCCGCGTAGTTGATCTCCGCCAGCTGCGCATCCTCGAAGGTCTTGCCGGTCTCGGAGCAGATCGTGGAGATGATCTGATCGGCGTTGTCCATCACCCACTTCTGGGCGCGGCGCATCACGCGCGCGCGGCCCTCGAAGCCGAAGGCCTCCCATTGCGGCTGCACGGCCCTGCCGCGCGCGGCGAGCTCGGCAACCTGTTCGGCCGAGAGGTCGGGGACCGTGGCGATGATCTCCCCGGTGGCGGGGTTCTCGACCGGGATACCCCCGGCGATGGGGCCTGCGGGGGTCGCGGGGCCCTGCGAAGCGTCGTTGATCGCGGTTTCGTGCTGCTCGACCGTGGCCATCTAAAGTCTCTCCCCTGCTAGTTCGCCTTGTGGGGACAGACTACTCCGACCGGGTGCTCCTCACCGGACAGATTCGACGTCTTGCCGGAGCTCCCGGCGCGGCGCGCTACTCCGAGAGCTCGACGGTCTCGATGCCCACCGGGTCGGTCGGCCGGTCCCCGCCGTCGGTGCTCACGCCCTCCAGGCGGTCCACGACGTCCATGCCGTCGGTGACCTGTCCGAACACCGTGTGCTTGCCGTCCAGCCAGGAGCACGCATCGGCGGTGACGATGAAGAACTGCGAGCCGTTGGTGTCGGGGCCCGCATTGGCCATCGCAAGGGCGCCCCTGACGATCTTGTGCGGGTTGATCTCGTCCTCGAAGGTGTAGCCGGGGCCGCCCGTGCCGGTGCCCTGCGGGCAGCCGCCCTGGATCATGAAGTCTTTGATTATGCGGTGGAAGATGAGGCCGTCGTAGAAGCCCTCGGAGGCGAGCTTGCGGAAGTTGGCGACGGTCTTGGGCGCGTCATCGTCGAACAGCTCAAAGACGATCGGCCCCTCGGTTGTTTGCATCGTTGCGCTTGACATGCGCCTACCTTACCTTGACCCGCTCGAGTGTCAGCTCGCGTCCCTGCACCGGCTGCCCGTCGAGCGCCTCGATCACACGGTCGGCCTCGGCCGCGGGCACCGACAGGAAGGAGAAGCGGTCGAGCACCATCACGTCGCGCACGGCCTCGCCGTCGAGCCCCGCGGTGGATGTGACCGCCGAGACGATGTCGGACACCTTCAGGCCCGCGGCGCGGCCACCGCCCAGAACCAGCTTGGCGTAGGGCTCCTGCTCGTCGCGCCGCGTGATCTGGGGCTTTGAGTGGCGCCGGCGCGGCTCGCGAACGGGCGTGGGAGCGGCCTGCGCGCCCTTCTCCCACTGCGCGATGGACGTGCCGATGTGGCGTTCGATCGCCTCCAGCTCGCGCTTCTGGCGACTCTCCACAAAGGTGATCGCACGGCCGGAGCGCCCGACGCGGCCCGTGCGCCCGATGCGGTGCACGTAGGTGTCCGGGCTGGTGGGCACGTCGTAGTTGATCACGTGGGTGACCGTGGATATGTCCAGGCCGCGCGCGGCGACGTCGGTGGCCACGAGGATCGGCACGCGCCCCCCCTTGAAGGCGAGCATCACCCCGTCGCGCGAGCCCTGGGACATGTCGCCGTGCAGCGCGCGTACGTTCATGCCGCGGTCGCGCAGCGTCCTGAACAGCTGATCGCAGCGGATCTTTGTACGCACGAAAACGATCGCCTGGTCGGGCGCCTCCGCGCGCAGCACCTCCACCAGCTTGTCCGCCTTGTCCTTGGAGTCCACCGGCAGCTGGAACTGCGCGACCGTGTCGATGGTGAGCGTCGCCGCCTCCACCTGGATGATCGTCGGGTCATACATGTAGCGGTCGGCCAGCTTGCGGATCGGGGGCGGCATGGTCGCGGAGAACAGCGCCGTCTGGCGGCTGGAGGGCGTCAGCGAGATGATCTTCTCGACGTCCTCCAGGAAGCCAAGGTCGAGCATCTCGTCGGCCTCGTCCAGCACCAGGAAGCGGCAGTCGTGCAGCACCAGCGAGTGGCGCGAGATCAGGTCGAGCACCCTGCCGACGGTGCCGACCACCACATGGCCGCCGCCGCGCAGCTGCGCCTGCTGGGTTCGGATCGGCGCGCCGCCGAAGACAGCCACCACGTCGATCCCCGTGTGCGCCCCGTAGGTGCGCAGCGCCTGCGTGACCTGTATGCACAGCTCCCTGGTGGGAGTCAGCACGAGCGCCTGCACCGAGGGCTCGCTGGGGTCGATGTACTCCATGATCGGCAGCCCGAACGCCGCGGTCTTGCCGGTGCCCGTCTGGGCCTGGCCGATCACGTCGCGGCCCTGCAGCAGGGCGGGGATGGCCTCCTCCTGGATGGGACTGGGAGCCTTGTATCCCACGTCGCTCAGCGCGTGCAGGGTGGACTCGGAGAGCCCCAGATCGGCGAAGGACTTGCTCACGCGGAGGGATCCAGCAGCAGCTTGCCCGTCGTGCGCCGCTCGCGCAGGTCGATCTGCGCCTGTGCGGCCTGCTCGAGCGGGTAGGTCGCGCCCAGGATCACGCGCAGCTGCCCGGCGGCGGCGCGCACGAACAGGTCGGCGAGCGCGTCGGCGAACATCGCCGGGCGGCGCAGGCAGTGGAAGACGTAAAAGCCCACCACCGCGCGCGAGTGACGCATCAGCGAGCCGGTGCGAACCTCATTGGGGCGGTTGGTGGCGATGCCGTAGGCGACGATCCGCCCGAACGGCCCGAGGGCCCGGTAGGAGGCGTCGAAGACCTCGCCGCCGGACATCTCAAAGACGACATCAACGGGGCGCTCGCCGTTGGCCTCGATCAGCCGCTCGGTGAGGCCCTCGTGGGCGGGGTCCACCGCGCTGTCGGCTCCGAGCTCCATCGCCAGCGCGCGCTTCTCCTCGGTGGACGCCGTTGCGATCACTCGGCCGGCGCCGAAGGCGTGCCCGAGCTGCACCGCCAGCGATCCGACGCCGCCGGCCGCGCCGTGAACCACGACGCTCTCACCGTCGGCCACGCGGCCGGAGGTTCTGTAGAGGTGCCACGCGGTGGTGCCCTGCACGATCATCGCCAGAGCGGTGCCGTCATCGATTGCGTCGGGGATCGCGAACACGTGCTCCTGCGGCGCGGTGGCGTACTCGGCGTAGCCGCCGCTGCCCACCAGCGCGACCACCCGCTCGCCGGTGTCCTCGCGAACGCCCGCCACCTCCCCGCCCGGCACGAGCGGCAGCGTGGCCTTCTGCACGTAGGAGTTGGTTCGCGTGTGGATGTCGGCGAAGTTGATGCCGGCGCGGCTGACGCGGATGAGCACCTCTCCCGGGCCCGGCTCGGGGTTCGGCAGCTCCCTCAGCCTGAGCACCTCGGGGCCTCCGAACTCGGTCATCTGTACGGCGCGCATGGCCCGAGGCTACCGGACCGCAGCGTGCGGCCCGGCCGGGAGGCCCCTCGGGAGCTGGCAGGGGGGCGAGCGCCCGCGCCCCGGGCCGCGTGCTCTAAGGTGCGCGCCCATGCCAATCACAGTTGTCGGCTCGATCGCCTTCGATGCGGTCAAGACCCCGTTCGGCGAGCGCGAGCGGATGCTCGGCGGCGCCGCCGTGCACTTCGCGCTGGCGGCCTCCTTCTTCGACGAGGTGCGCGTGGTGGGCCCCGTTGGCGAGGATTTCGGCGAGGCCGAGGTGGACGTCCTGCGCCGGCGCGGCGTGGATGTCTCAGACATCGAGCGCGTTGCGGACGGAGAGACGTTCTTCTGGCGGGGCGAGTACGGCTGGGACCTGAACTCGCGCGAGACGCTGGAGACGCGGCTGGGGGTCTTCGAGGGCTTCCAGCCCAAGCTCTCGCAGGGCTCGCGCTCCAGCGACGTGCTGTTCCTGGCGAACATCCAGCCCCAGCTGCAGCTGGACGTCCGCAGCCAGCTGCCCCACGCACGCTTCGTGGCGCTGGACTCCATGAACCTGTGGATCGAGATCGCCCGCGAGCAGCTGGTATCGGCGATCGCGAGCGTGGACTGCGTGATCCTCAACGACGCGGAGCTGCGCCAGCTGACGGGCAAGCCCAACCTGCTCTCCGCCGCCCGCGAGGTCCTCACGTGGGGGCCCGGCGAGGGCGAGGGCCTGCGCGGCCCGAGCGTGGTCGTGGCCAAGCAGGGCGAGTACGGAGCGGCGCTCGTGACGCGCGAGGGCTTCTTTGCGCTGCCCGCCTACCCGCTCGAGTCGGTCATCGACCCCACCGGGGCCGGCGACACCTTCGCCGGAGGCCTCGTCGGCTACATCGCCGCGCACCCGGGCGAGGAGCTCTCCGAGGAGCTGCTGCGCCGGGCGATGGCGCACGCGACGGTCCTGGCGTCCTTCAACGTGGAGGAGTTCGGCACCGAGCGCGTGCAGCGCCTCCGCGCCCCGGAGATCCACGAGCGCATCGCCGAGCTGCACCGCATGACCCAGTTCAGCGGCGCTGCGCTGCAGCTTCGCGGCTGACCAAAGGCCGGGCCGGGCCGGTTGGCCCGGACAGTTTCCAGCGGTTGGCCCATAATCGGATGAGGTAACCGTGGACCGCGTGGACAGGAGAAGCCGATGACCCCCGAGAGCGAGACCGCCGTGCGTGACGGGCAGGGCCAGCAGCAGGCACAGGGTGAGCCGCCGGCCTCCGAGGGGAAGCTGACGGTGACCGACAGCCGCACGGGTAGGAGCTACGAGCTGCCCATCCAGGACGGCACCGTGCGCGCGATGGACCTGCGCCAGATCAAAACCGACGCCGAGGACTTCGGGCTGATGGCCTACGACCCGGCCTACATGAACACCGCCTCCTGCCGCAGCGCGATCACCTACATCGACGGCGACGCTGGGATCCTGCAGCACCGCGGCTACTCCATCGAGCAGCTGTGCGAGCACTCCAGCTACCTGGAGGTCGCCTACCTGATCATCAACGGCTCGCTGCCCACCACCGCCGAGCTGGAGCAGTGGATCCACGACATCACCATCCACACGTTCGTGCACGAGAACGTCAAGGACTTCATGCAGGGCTTCCGCTACGACGCCAACCCGATGGGGATGCTGGTGGCCTCGGTGGGGGCGCTGTCGACCTTCTACCCCGACGCCAACCGCATCCACGACGACGAGGTCCGGCGCACGCAGATCATCCGGCTGCTCGCCAAGATGCCCACGCTGGCGGCGTTCGCGTTCCGCCACAACATGGGCCAGCCCTACGTCTACCCCGACAACGACCTCGGCTATGCGGGCAACTTCCTGGGGATGATGTACAAGATGACCGAGCTCAAATACGAGCCCGATCCGCGGCTGGAGCGAGCGCTGGACGTGCTGTTCATCCTGCACGCCGACCACGAACAGAACGCATCCACCAGCGCCGTGCGCGCGGTGGGCTCGACGCAGGTGGACCCCTACTCGGCCGTCGCCGCTGGCGTGGCCGCGCTCTACGGGCCGCTGCACGGCGGCGCCAACGAGGCGGCGCTGCGGATGCTGCGCAGGATCGAGACGGTGGAGAACATCCCCGCCTTCCTGGAGGGCGTAAAGGCCGGCAACGAGCGCCTGATGGGCTTCGGGCACCGTGTCTATAAGAACTACGACCCGCGCGCGCGCATCATCCGCAAACACCTCGATGCGGTCTTCGAGGTTCGCGGCAAGAGCCCGCTGCTGCAGGTCGCAACCGAGCTGGAGAAGCAGGCCCTTGACGACGAGTACTTCACCTCGCGCAAGCTCTACCCCAACGTGGACTTCTACTCGGGCCTGATCTACGAGGCGCTGGGCCTGCCGGTGGCGATGTTCCCGGTGATGTTCGCCATCGGGCGCACCAGCGGCTGGATCGGGCAATGGCTGGAGATGGTGGAGGACTCCGAGCAGAAGATCGCCCGCCCGCGCCAGATCTACACCGGCGACCGCGACCTCGACTACGTGCCGATCGAGCAGCGCTCCTAGCGGGCGCTAGAGCACCAGCGTGGCGCCGTTGCGCCGCAGCCAGTCGCGCTCCTCGCGGTAGGAGGGGCGGTAGCGCTCCACCAGCGCCCAGAAGGCGGCGCTGTGGTCCAGGACCTCCAGATGGCAGACCTCGTGCCACACCACGTAGTCGAGCACCCGCTCGGGCGCGAGCAGCAGCCGCCAGTTGAAGCTCATGCGCCCCTTCGAGGAGCACGACGCCCAGCGCGTGCGCTGCGAGCGGATGTCCAGAGCCGTGTATGAGGTGCCGCTGAGCGCGGTTGCGCGGTCCAGGCGCGGGCCGATCTCGGCGCGCGCCGATCTCCTGTAGAAGCGCTCGATCGCCGGGCGCGCATCGCCCTCGGGCACGAGCAGCCGCTCCCCGCGCCGGTGCACCCGCGAGCGCCCGGCCTGCGGCACCAGCTCGAGCGTCGCACCGAGGTAGGGCACGGTGCCCGCGCGCGAGGCGATGCGCGCGAGCACGTCCTCGGCCTCGGCAAGGCGCCGCTCGATCCACGGCCGCAGCTCCCCGATCGCCGCGGCCGCCACGCGGTCGGGCGCGCGCGGGGGCAGCACGACCTCCACGGTGCCGTGAGGGTGCACGTTCACGCGCACGCGCCGCGCGCGCGGCGAGCGACGGATCGTGTAGGGGATCTCCAGGGCGCCAGCGTCGGGCATACACGGCAGCCTAGGCCCTGGTGCGGTCCCCAACGGGCGGGCCCGCGCGGCGCTCGCGGCCGTGTCAGGGCATACCCTCACAGCGTGCCAGCACGGCCGGTGCCCCTCGACGGACATTCCCAGACCCTCGACGAGGAGCTGCTGCTGTGGCTGGGCGATGAGTCCGCCGACATCAGGCAGGCCGACGCGGAGCGGATCCGTGACATCGCCTCCGAGTTCGCCATGGGCTTCGGCGCGCTCGCGGACATCGGCCCGGCCGTGACCATCTTCGGCTCCGCGCGCACGCCCCCGGAGCATCCCGACTATGAGCTCACCCGCCGCGTGGCCGCGTGCCTGGGGGAGGCCGGATACGCGGTCATCACAGGCGGCGGCGGGGGCCTGATGGAGGCCGCCAACCGCGGCGCCCGCGATGCGGGCGCGCGCTCGGTGGGCTGCAACATCGAGCTGCCGCGCGAGCAGCAGCTGAACCGCTATGTGGACATCGGGCTGCGCTTCAGGCACTTCTTCGCGCGCAAGGTCATGTTCGTGCGCTACGCCTGCGCGTTCGTGATCTGCCCGGGCGGATTCGGGACGCTGGATGAGCTCTTCGAAGCGCTCACGCTGATCCAGACGGCGACGATTCGCCATTTCCCGGCGATCCTGCTGGGCGGCGAGGAGGAGTGGGGCGGTCTGCTCGCATGGCTCTCGGCGCGCGCGCTGGCGGACCACCGCATCGAGCTCGGCGACCTCGAGCTGATCCACGTGATCAACCAGCCCGAGCAGATCCGCGAGATCGTCCAGCACGCGCACAGGCGCCAGCGCGAGTACGCCGGCACCCGCCGGCGCCGGCGCCGCCCCGCCGGGCCCCGCGCAGCCCGGTGAGCTGGGTCAGATCAGGCGGCGGGCGCCCGCTCCCACGGGCGCATGAGCTTCAGCGCGCTCAGGATCGCCCTCGTGGCGGGCGAGCGGTTGAGCGTGTAAAAGTGGATGCCCGGGGCGCCCGCGGCGAGCAGCTCGGCGCTCTGCAGGGTGGCGAACGCCACGCCCAGGTCGATTACCGCCTCGATGTCCTCCCCGCGCGCGTCCAGCTCACGTGCCAGCCCCTCGGGGATGGAGGCGCCGGTCATCTTCGCCATGCGGTGGATCTGGCCCACCTGCGTGATCGGCATGATGCCCGGGATGATCGGCACCTCCACGCCGGCGGCGCGGGCGCGGTCGAGGAACTCGAAGTAGCTGGAGTTGTCGAAGAACAGGTTGGTGATCAGGAAGTCGGCGCCGGCCTCGACCTTCTCCGCGAGATGGCGCATGTCGGCCTCGGGGCTCTCGGCGTGGATGTGCGTCTCGGGGAAGCACGCCGAGCCGATCGCGAACGGGTACTCGGCGGTGATCATCTCCACGAGTTCGCTGGAGTACTCCAGGCCTCCCTCGGTCTTGACCCACTCCTCCTGCCCCGCGGGCGGATCCCCGCGCAGGGCGAGCACGTTGTCGATGCCCGCCCGCTGCATCTCCGCGAGCGTCGCGCGCAGCTCCTCCACGGTGGCCCCCACGCAGGTGAAGTGCGCCATCGCCTCCAGCCCGTATTCATCGTGAATACGCTTGACCAGCTCGATGGTGCGGTCGCGCGTGGATCCGCCTGCGCCGTAGGTGACCGACACGAACGCGGGCTCCAGGCTGCGCAGCTCGCGCAGAGCGGCGTCGAGGTTCTGCTCCCCAACGGGCGTCTTGGGGGGGAAGAACTCGAAGGAGAACACCGGGCCCTGGCGCTGGGCGATGATCTGATCGATGCGCACGGCCCTACCGGCTCCAGCGCTCGGGGTCACCCGCAAGCCGCTGGATCTCGCCAGTCGCCTCAAGGTGCGTCAGGAAGGCCAGGGTCTCGGAGAGCAACCGGTGGGCGTTGGCGGCGGAGAGCGAGTCGCCGTAGACATGTGGCACGACCTGAAAGGCCGTCAGCTCGCCGTCGGCCAGCGCCGCGCGCACGGCGTCCAGGCGCTCGGCAACCAGCGCGCGGTTGCCCTCGATGTGCGCCTGCACGTCGGTGAACGTACGCCCGTGACCGGCCAGGCACAGGCGCACGCCGAGATCCTCCACGACCCCGAGCGAGTCCAGGAATTCCCCGACGGGATCGGGGGTGTAGCCGAAGTCGAAGAACAGCGAGATCCGCCCCAGCAGATGGTCGCCGGAGATCAGCACACGGCGATCGGGTTGCAGCAGGCACACGTGCGAGGGAGCGTGCCCCGGCGTCTCATACGCGATCCACTCGCCGAGGTTCGTGTCGATGCGCACTCCGTCAAGTAGGTCCCTGTCGGGCTCGATCGGGCCGGCGATGCCGATACCCTGCGCGTCGATCTGGGCGCTGCGCTCGGCGGCATAGCGCGCAAGCGGGGCAGCGGGCACGCCGCTCTGGCGCGCCACCTCCAGGCGCCGCGCGAGCATCGCGTCGGGATCGGCGACCATGCGCGTGAGGTGCTCGTGGTTGGGGTGCATCCACACCTCACAGCCGGCGCGTTGCTGGATCGTCGGCGCCTGGCCGCAGTGGTCGGAGTGGGCGTGCGTGCAGACGATCAGCCGCGTGTCCTCGATGCGCAGATCGCACATCGCCAGGGCGCGCTCGAGGTTGGCCAGCGAGTCCTGCTGGTGCATTCCCGTGTCGAACAGAACGAAGCCGTCGCCCGCCGCGACGGCCCAAGCGTTGCAGTGGGGAACCCCGGGCCAGGGCAGCGGCAGCCGCAGCCTGAAGACGCCGGGCAGAACCCGTTCGCCCCGGCCGAGCTCGCGCCTGCTGAGCACATCTGACACCGGGGGCAGACTAGACTACGTCTCTCCGAGGACGTAAGGGAGGACGGTCATGGACGAGCAGCGAGACAGTGGCGAGAGTGGCGAGACGAGCGAGACGAGCGCCAGGGTGCAGGAGGTTGCCGCGAGCGTGCAGCAGGCCGCCGCGGGGCGCAGGCGCATCTCCGGCAGCCGGGCCGAGTCGGTCGCCAGGCGCTATTTCACCGCGATCGACGAACGCGACATCGACGCGGCCATCTCGTGCTGGGCGCCGGGCGGGCGCGAGAGCGTCCGCGGGCAGATCGAGGGCCGCGCGCCGGAGGTCGTCCGTGAGTTCATAGGAGGCCTGATCGCGGCGGTGCCCGACCTGCGCATGGAGATCGTCTCGACGACGACCGAGGGCGAGCGCTGCGGCGTGCACTGGCGCCTGCGCGGCACGTTCGCCGGCACGCAGGCCTTCAACGGGATCGCGCCCACCGGCAGCGCGATCGACCTCGAAGGCTTCGACCTGATCACCGCCCGGGACGGGCTGATCGAGAGCAACGACGCGTTCACCGACTCGATGACCTTCGCGCGGGAGATCGGCATGATGCCCCCGCAGGGCTCCCGCGCCGAACAGCGGCTCAGCGGCGCCTTCAACGCCAGGACAAGGATCGCCTCGCGCCTCCTCGCGGGCGAGCCGGGGCTGATCGCGGAGGGCGTGTGGGCGCTGCAGGGGCAGCCCGGGCGCTGCAACGTCTACCTGCTCGAGGACGAGGGCGGCGTGACGCTGTTCGACGCGGGCGCACGCACGATGACCCGCGCGATCGCGGTGGCGGGCGCCCGCCTGGGCGGAATCCGCCGCATCGTGCTGGGCCACGGGCACACCGACCACCGCGGCGCCGCGCCCGGCCTGGGGGCTCCGGTGTACTGCCATCCCGACGAGGTCATCGATGCCGAAGGCAGCGGTGGCTTCCGCTACTGGCCGGCTGGCCTGAAGGGGCTTCCCCTGCCGCTGCGTGTGCTGCACCCGCTGCTGCACCGCTACGCCTGGGACGGCGGCCCGGTGAAGATCGAGGGCACCGTGCGCGAGGGCGATGAGATCGCGGGCTTCCAGGTGATCGACCTGCCCGGCCACGCGCCGGGGCAGATCGGGCTGTGGCGGGCCTCGGACCGCCTGGCGCTGTGCAGCGACTGCTTCTACACCGTGGACATGTTCGGGCGCGACAGCCCCCCGCACCTGCCCGACCGCGTCTACAACTTCGACACCGACCAGGCCCTGGCGAGCCTGCGCAAGCTGGCCGCCATGGAGCCCGCGGCGGCGTGGGCCGGCCACGCAAAGCCGCTCACGGGCGACGTTCGCGGCCAGCTGGAGCAGGCCGCCGCCGCAATCTGAGCGTGGGCAAGCGGCAACGCTCCCGGGAGCGGATCTCGGCTGCGCCCAGCGAGTACCGCGACGCCGAGGGGAACGTGCTGAGCCTGCGGGGCTCGCTCACGGCGGGCACCCGCCGGGCGCTCGCGCAGGCGGCCGCGGGAGAGGGGCGGCCCTCGGCGAGCCTCGAGGACTCCTGGCAGCGCGCCGGGGAGATGCTGTTCGAGCGCCTGGCGCTCCGGTGGGATGTGGCGGGGGTCCCCACGACCGGCCAGCGCGAGCTGCTGGCGCGCTACCGCGTGGCCTCCTCGGCCGAGCGCGAGTGGATCAGGGGCGTGTTGCGCGAGCACTGCCGCGAGCACTTCCCCGACGTGCAGGCCCCCTGAGCTCAGTCGCGGTCCAGCAGCTCAAGGCGCGGCCCGCCGGCGTCGGGGCCGCCGAGGAAGCGCGCGCTCGCCGGGTTGAGCGTGAACTCGAGCAGCCGTCCGTCCTCGCCCCTGACCTCCAGACGGCGCCCGCCGTCGTGCACGGCCAGCACGGTCGCCGCCTCGAAGCTGCCGCCGAAGTGCGCGATCCTCGCGCGGGCGCCGACGCGGGGCATTGGGCGGGAGGGGCCGAGCACGACCCGATGGTAGGGGAGCGCGTGGGCCCCGCAGCGACCGCTACCTTGGGTCAATGCGCCGCACGAAGATAGTCGCCACGATCGGGCCTGCCTCCAGGGAGCCCGCCACGCTCGTGCGCATGATGGAGGCCGGGATGGACGTGGCGCGCCTGAACTACTCCCACGGGACGCTGGAGGAGCACGCCGAGACCGCCGAGCGCGTGCGCGAGGCCGCCCGCCAGGCCGACCGCCCGGTGGCGATCCTGCAGGATCTCCCGGGGCCAAAGCTGCGTATCGGCCCGCTTGAGGAGGATGTCGTGGAGCTGACGCCGGGCGAGCGGCTGACGTTCGTCTGCGGCGACGGCGATCTGCCCGGAGATGCCCGTCGCATGAGCGTCTCCTGGGGAGGTCTGCCGGGGGCGGTGGAGCGCGACTCGATCCTCTACCTGGCCGACGGATCGGTTCGCCTGCGCGTGGCCGCGGTGCGCGAGGGCGAGAGCGAGGTCGAGGTCGAGATCGAGGTCGGAGGGGCCGTCGCCTCCCGACAGGGCCTGAACATCCCCGGCCCGGTCACCAGTCTGCCGGCGGTGCCCGAGGAGGACCTGCACATGCTGCGCCACGGCGAGACGATCGGCGTGGACATGGTGGCGCTGTCCTTCGTGCAGACCCCCGAGGACGTCGAATTCGTCCGCGAGCACACGCGCCTGCCGCTGATCGCCAAGATGGAGAAGCCCCAGGCGGTGGAGAACGCCGAGGCGATCTTCAAGGCGGCGGACTACGTGATGGTCGCGCGCGGGGACCTCGGCATCGAGCTGCCGATCGCGCGGGTTCCGATCGTGCAGAAGCAGCTGCTGGAGCTCGCCGGCTGGATGGCCAGGCCCTCGATCACAGCTACCCAGATGCTCGACTCGATGGTGCACTCCCCGCGCCCCACGCGCGCGGAGGTGGCCGACGTGGCCAACGCGATCCTCGACGGCACCGACGCGGTGATGCTCTCCCAGGAGACGGCCATAGGCGCCTACCCGGTGGAGGCGATCGCGATGATGGCCGCCGTCGCCGAGCAGGCAGAGGCGATCGCCCCGTATGAGCGCTGGAACGAGTTCCGTGTGCGGCGCACGCACTTCGACCCCGCCTACACGATCGCGCACAACCTCTGCGACGCCGCCCGCGAGCTCGCGCTGGATGCCCTGGTGATCCCAACGCTCTCGGGCCGCTCTGCGCGCCTGGTCTCCGCCCACCGCCCGACCGTGCCGATCTACGCGCTCTCCCCTGGGCGCGAGACGGTCAGGCGCTGCGGGCTGATGTGGGGCGTGCGCGCGGCGTCGATCCCCCGCCATGAGACCACCGAGGCGCTGATCGCCGACGCCGCACGCCGGGTGGTGGAGCTCGGCTGGTGCCAGCGCGGCAAGCGCGTCGGCATAACGGCGGGCCTGCCCTCGGGGCGCCCGGGGACCACCAGCCTGTTCCAGGTCCAGGTGCTCTAGGCGCAGGCCAGCGGACGGCCGTCCCGCTCGAGCTCGAACCACACCCGGGTCGGCGCAGCCTCATCCACGCCCCAGCGCGCGGCGACGCGCGCGAGCAGATAGAGGCCATATCCGCCATCCCTGCGGCCGGGCTCGCGCTCGCGTGGGGTGAAGCCGTTGCCCCCGTCGATGACCGCCACGCTGATCGCCTGCTCCCCCACCGCGGCGGACAGCTCGATCGGGGCCTCCACGGGGGCGCTGGAGTGCAGCACGGCGTTGCTCACCAGCTCGGAGACCAGCAGCAGCAGCGTCTGGCGGACCGATCCGTCGATGCCGCCGTCATCGCACAGCCTGGATATGGCCGTGCGGGCGATGCCCGGGGAGCTCACATCCCGCTCCAGGGCGATGCGCAGCGGCACCTGGGAGGAGATCATCTCCTCCCTATACCCGCTGGAGCGCGGTTCATGTTTGGCGGCGCCAGAATGGGGAACTGGCACCGGAACGCACGGATCACATCGCCAGTATCGTCACCGCAGCGAGGCGGACTGAAACACCCGTCTATGCCTGGCCGGCAGCCCCCACGCCGCTGCGCCCGTAGAACTCCGCCTCGGCCCGGCCCAGCTCGGTGACGGGCTCATCGCCGTAGATCCACTCGCGTGCGATGCGGTGCCAGTTGGCTTTGGCGCGCAGCTGCGAGAGGACCGCGAGCGTGAGCATCTCCATGCGCCGGCCGAAAAGGTGCTCCGGGCGTATGTCCTGGTGGCGCATCTCGCGGAAGTGGCTGGAGCGCGGGTCCGAGCTCTCGATCATCACCTGCGTGGCGATCTCCGGGGAGAGCTGCACCTCTTCATCGGCCGTCGTGTACCACCAGATCGCATCGCGGATGAACGCCAGGAGGTTCTCCGGGTCCACGCGCTCGGGTTCGGGCAGGAAGCCGGAATCGCCGAGCAGCCGGTGAAGCGAGACGGCGTCCCCCTCCACCACGAAGCGCTGTGCCGCGAGCTCGAGCTCGACCGGCTCGCGCTCGAGGCGCTTGAACAGCCCAAAGTCCAGGAAGGCGACGCGGCCGTCGCCCAGCAGCAGGAAGTTCCCCGGATGGGGGTCGCCGGAGAACTGCCGGTGGCGGTAGAGACAGCCGAGGAAGAAGCGGAAGACGATCTCCCCGATGCGGTCGCGCTCGGCCTGGGGGCGGCCCTTGAGGTCCTCGAAGCCCACGCCATCGACGAACTCGCTGACGAGCACGCGCTCGCGCGAGAGCGAGCCGATCACCTTGGGGACGACGATGAAGGGGTGCCCGGCGAAGATGCGCGCGAGCGAGCGCTGGTTCTGGGCCTCCAGCTCGTAGTCGAGCTCCTCCACGATGCGCTCCCTGATCTCCTCCCCCACCGCTTTGACGTCCATCCCGGGCGCCATGCGCTTGAGCAGCCTCATGATCATGTCCAGGTTCTGCAGATCCGCGCGCACGGCGCTCGCAACGCCCGGGTACTGCACCTTCACGGCGACGTCGCTGCCGTCCTCGCGCAGGCGCGCCCGGTAGACTTGGCCGATCGAGGCGGCCGCGATCGGCTCCTGATCGAAGTGCTCGAACACCTCGGCGATGGGCGCTTCGAGGTCCTCCTCGATCACGCGCCGCATCTGCTTGAAGGACACCGTCGGCGCCGCGTCGCGCAGCTTGGCGAGCTCCTGCTGGAACTCCTCGCGGTACTCCTCGGCCACCAGGCCCATGTCCAGGAAGGACATCACCTGCCCGAGCTTCATCGCCGCGCCCTTCATCGTGCCGAGCACCGCGACGATCTGCTTGGCCGTCTCGAGCTGGCGGCGCGCCATCGCCGCCTCGGAGGCTGCCTCGCCGCGGGTGACGTTGGCGGCGCGCGTGCCGAACTGCTTGACGGCCTCGCTGGCGGCGAGGGAGGCGACGGTCGCCGTGCGGCGCGCGCGCGAGGTCGGGATCTTCTCGTTCTCGCGCGCCATGCCCCCCATGCTAGGAGGCCGGGCCGGAGGTGCTCAAGCGATTCGCTTCACGCGCGAGCCGGGAACGATGTCGTCGGAGCCGTCCGGCCACCTCACCCACGCCTTGGTGCCGCCGTCGTAGTCGGCGCCGAGCAGCACGAGCGTCGCCCGCTCGCCCAGCGCGGTGCACGGCTCCGAGCCCTGCGGATCGAGGCCGCGCCAAACGCGGATGAACGGGTTCTGCTCCCACTCCCTGGCGACCGTGCTCTGCTCGGCGTGGCCCGGATAGATGACCGTGTCGGGCGGCAGCTCCATCAGCGTGCCCATGATCGCGTCGCGCAGATCGGTGTAGGTGGTGTGGCCCGGCGCCCTGACGCCGCCGACGGAATCCTTGAACAGCGTGTCCCCCGTGAACACCGCCGCCCCGGCGCCGACGAACCCCCAGGGCGCGGCGCTGCGCGGTGCGTGGCCCGCCGGCGAGCGGCGCCCATCGCGCGCGGGCTCTCCGCCCTCGCGCTGGGAGACCAGGAACGAGAGCATCCCCGCCGTGTGGCCGGGGGTGTGCAGCGGACGCACTTCCAGCTCGCCGAACCACATCGTGCTACCGGCCTCGACCACGCCCCAGCCGGCCGCGGGCAGCTCCTCGCCGTTCTCGGCGGGCTCGCCGGCGAGCAACAGCTCGCGCTCGGTGGCGCTGATCAGCACCTCAAGCTCCGGCCAGCGCTCGCGCAGCGCGTGCACCTCACACACATGGTCGTAGTGATGGTGGGTGAGCAGCACATGGGTGGGCGTCAGGCCCAGGCGCTCGGCCGCCTCGATCAACGGAGCTACGGGACCGCCGGCATCCACGAAGAACGCGGGGCCGCCGTTGCCGTCGGCGACCAGGTAGGTGTTGGAGAGAAACTGCGGGTTGCTGGCGCGCTCGATCAGCATCGGCGCATACTTGCACGTAGTTCAGGCGCCGTGTGGGAGGGAATGCGCCTGCGCAGGCGCGCCGGCCTCGCCGACCAGCTCGCGCAGGCCCTCGAGGTAGCGCGCGTCACCGACGTCGCGGCGCCACTGCAGCACCGGCACCGACGCGGCGCACGCGGCCAGCCGCGCGCGGGCCTGCTCGAGGTCGGGCGCGCCGGTGGCCAGCGCCACCGCGCGCGATGTGCCGACGGTGCGGTAGGCGCCCTCGCCGGTCTGCACGGCGGATGCGAAGAACACACGTGTGCCCTCCCCTTCCACGCGCTCGACGTCCAGCTGGAAGTCGTAGGAGGGCCCTGGCGCCAGGGCGTAGTCCGGGGAGACCAGGTACAGCACCACCGACGCTTCGCGCCGGAGCGGCACATCGGAGTCGCTCAGCTGCCCGGCCGTGATGCGCTCCATCGCGCGCGTCCAGCTGCCGTCCAGCAGCGTCATGATGTTCAGGCACTCGGGGTCGCCGAAGCGGGCGTTGAACTCGATCACCTTGACCCCCTGCGCGGTGGCGAAGAAGCCGCTGTTCATCACGCCGCTGAAGCTGCGCCCCTCCCGCGCCAGGCGGTCGATGACGCGCTCGATGATCGAGCATGCCTGCTCGTAGTGCGCGCGCGTCATGAACGGCAGCGTCGGCTCGGGCATCGACAGCGAGCCCATGCCGCCCGTGCCGGGCCCGCGGTCCCCGTCATAGCGGTAGGGGTAGTCGTATGTGGAGGGCGGGAACACCACGGTGCGCCCGTCGCTGACGGCCTGGATCGTGAACTCAGCGCCGAGGATGCGCTCCTCCAGCAGCACCGACTCGCCGCCCGCGCCCTTGGCCAGCAGCGCCAGCGCGTAGTCGGCGGCCTCGGCGTGGTCGGCGAGATGCGGGCCCATCACCTTCACGCCCTTGCCGCCGGTGAGGCCCGAGGGCTTGACCACTACGGGGGTCTCGCCGAAGGAGGCGATCGCCTCGGCGACCTCGCCCGGGTCGCGCAGGACCCGCATCAGCGGGCACGCCTCCGGCGCCACGTCGGCGAGCAGGCCGCGCGCGAACGCCTTGTTCCACTCGATCTCCGAACCCGCGCGCGTGGGGCCCACCGCGCGGGTGCCCTGGGCCAGCAGCGCGTCGATCACGCCGGCGGCCAGCGGCTCGTCGGCGCTGACCATCGCGATGTCGATGTCGCGCTCGCGCGCATAGGCGGCGACGGCCGCCGGATCGCACACGTCCCCGACCGTGTGCCCTCCGCCCGAGGCGGCGGTGCACGCGAGGATCGTGGGGTTCTCGTGTCCCACGAACGCGTACAGCTCGCTGTCGGTGGACATGTTGGTGGCGAGGGCGCTCTCGCGCCCTCCGTGACCGACGATCAGGGTTCGCACGCCGCGGAGCCTAGAGCAAGCGGCCGGGCACCCGCCCGCCTAGACTCCCGCTCATGGCTCTCATCCACACCTGCTACCGCATCACCGACATCGACCGCTCGGTCGCCTTCTACGAGGCGCTCGGCTTCCAGGAGGTCGGCCGCCTGCCGATCAAAGACGAGGCGATCAACGTCTTCATGAACCAGCCCGGCGACGGCGACATGCCCCGCCTGGAGCTCACGTACAACTTCGGCGTGGACTCGTATGAGATCGGCAGCGGCTATGGGCACATCGCGATCACCAGCAGCGACCTCGACGGAATGCTCGCGAAGCTCTCCGAGCAGGGCATCGAGCCGGAGAAGCCCCCGTACTCGGTTCGCGAGGGCGGCTCGCGACTGTGCTTCGTGCGGGACCCCGACGGATACCGGGTTGAGATAATCGAGAGGACAGTCTGAGTCAGCTCAGCTGCGTCGCGAGGCGTTCGGCGGCGGCACGGCCCTCGTCCGGGTCAACGTAGTGCTTGTACCACTCGATCCTGCCGTCCGCCCATCTCGTGAGGTGCGCCACCCGCTCCTCGACGCGAGCTTCGCTGCCCACCAGGCGGCCGCTCTCCCGAACGATGCTGAGCACGACGCCGTGCCCGAGATCGAGGAGCTCCTCCTCCTCGTAGCGGTATTCCTCATAGCTGCGACGCCAATCCAGCGCGAAGCCCATGATCGCCTCGGCGCCCTCGAAGGTCCCCAACCCAACGGCGGACATGTCGAACACGGCATGCTCGGCAAACACGCTCATCACCCCGTCGATGTCACCACAGGTCATGGCCTCGTACCCCCGCCGCGCAAGGCTCACGAGGTCGGGCGCCGGGGATTCATCGCTCATCGTGCGAGCAGTATTCCGCAGCAGCCGTGCTGAGGAAAGCAGCGCACGGTTCAACTACGATCGCCCCTCCACGCGCGCCAACCAGGGGAGCGCGCGCCTACCGAGGAAGTGCCATGAGTGAGCAGAACGTCGAGTTCGTCAAGGGTGTCTATGGCGCGTTCGCGCGCGGCGATGTGCCCACCGTGCTGGCGGCTTTCGCGCAGGACGTTGAATGGTTCGAGGCCGAGGGGATGCCGTACGGGGGCCTGTACCGAAGCGGCGAGGCCGTGCTGCAGAACGTCTTCGGCCCGATCGCAGCCGACGTCGAGGGCTTCTCGGTGACGCCCGAGGAGTACATAGCATCCGGCGCGACCGTCGCGGCGATTGTGCGCTACACCGGCACCGGCAAGGCAACCGGCAAGGACCTGGACGAGCCCGCGGTCCACGTGTGGGAGATCCGCGACGGCAAGCTGGCGCGCTTCCGCCAGTTCATCGACACGGTCAAGTTCGCAGAGGTCGTGCCGCGGGTCTAACCGCAGCATCGAGCGGGCCGGCTCAGCCTCACAGCGAGCGCTGGTAGCTGCCGAACGCGCGCGTTGCGAACACGCCGCAGAGCACCGCCAGCGCCGCGAGCAGCCCGAAGCGGCTGGCGACCAGTCCCCAGTCGATCCTCTGCATCGCCGCCGAGCGGCCCGCCTCCACGGCCCAGTTGACCGGGTTGAACCTCGCGACCGAGCGTATCCAGGCCGGTATGAGGCTCTGCTGCATCAGCGCCGAGGAGAGGAACGTGAGCGGCAGGATCACCGCCGAGACCGCGCCGATCAGCGTCTCGCGCTGACGCGTCAGGACGGCCAGGCCGTTTGAGAGCGAGGCGAACGCCGCTCCGAGCAGAGCCGCGAGGACCACGAGTATCAGGACGCCGCCGACGCCGCCCCTGTAGTCCGCGCCCAGCGCCCATGCGAGCAGGATGATCATGGTCGTCTGGATGACGATCGTGATGATCGCGTACACCACGCTGCCGGCGTTCAGCGCGCCGCGCCACACGGGCGAGACGAGCAGGCGGTCCATCACGCCGCCGTTGATGTCTTCGATGAAGCCCATGCCCGTCCAGCCGGCTGAGGAGATCGCGAGCATCACAACGATGCCGGGCGTGAGGAAGTCGATGTAGGAGCCTCCATGAAATCCCGGAATGCGCGTGACGGCCTTGAACAGCGCGCCGAACAGCAGCAGCCAGATGACCGGCTGCGTGAGCGTTATCCCGAGATAGCCGGGCTGGCGCACGAGCGCCCGCACTCCGCGCAGGCTCACCTGCCAGGTCTGCCGGGCCGCCCTCATGCCGGCACCTCCCGCTGGTCGCTGTCGGCTCGATGGAAGGCTCGCCCGGCGTGCTGCAGATAGACCTCGTCGAGCGAGGGCCTTGCCAGCGTGACCGAGGCGGCCCTCACCTCGCGCGCGTCCAGCGCGGCAAGCACGGCGGGAATCGCTGCGGCGCCATCGCGAGCGCGGGCGCGCAGCGTGCGGCCGTCGAGCTTGACGTCGATGAGGCCCGCCAGGCCCTCGAGCACCTGGCGCGCATCCGCTTCCTGGGAGTCGGCGAGCTCCACCGCGATCGTGTCGCCGCGCAGGTCGCTCTTGAGCTGCTCGGGCGCGCCTTCCACGACGATGCGCCCACGGTCCACGATCGCCAGCTGGGAGGCCAGCCGGTCTGCCTCATCGAGATAGTGCGTGGTAAGCAGGATCGTCATTCGCTCCTCGCCCGCGAGCCGCTCGATCTCCTGCCACATCTCAGTGCGTGCCTCCGGGTCCAGACCGGTGGTGGGCTCATCGAGGAACAGCACCTGCGGGCGGTGCAGCAGCCCCATCGCGACGTCCAGCCGGCGCTGCATGCCCCCGGAGTAGGTCTTCGCCTGGCGCTCGGCGGCATCCTCCAGCCCGAAGCGCGCCAGCGACTCCGCCACCCTCCGTCGCAGCTCGCCACCGGAGATCCCGTGGAACTCCCCCTGCAACACGAGGTTCTCGCGGCCGCTCGCCTCGGGGTCGGCGCCGTGCTTCTGCCCGACCACGCCGATCGTGCGGCGCGCCGCAACGGGGTCGGCGAGAACGTCGATGCCCGCGACGCGCACGCTGCCGCTGTCGGGCCTTGTGAGCGTGCTCAGAATCCGCACCGTCGTGGACTTTCCGGCGCCGTTGGGGCCCAGCAGCCCGAAGATCGTGCCCGCCGCCACCGATACGCTCAGACCGTCGAGAGCCCGCACGTCGGGTGGATAGGTCTTGATCAGATCTGCAGCGTCGATTGCCAGTTCCATCCGGGCTCCTCGGGTGTCGTCCTACAATGTCTTTATCACAATATATCTTTAGCGTAGAGAGATCCTAGTGTCAAGTCATAAGCGCCAGGTGTTCGAGGAATTGATCGACGAGGTGCGTCGCTCACAGAGCGCCACCGCCCGCTTCGACCAGGCCGTCGCCGATGCGCTGCAGCTCAACCGAACCGACATGCGCTGCCTGGACGTGCTCGAGCGCGAGGGCTCGGTGACCGCCGGCCGGCTCGCGCAGGCCACGGGGCTCACCAGCGGAGCGATGACCACGGCGCTGGATCGCCTGGAACGCGCGGGCTACGCGCGCCGCCTGCGCGACGCCTCAGACCGTCGCCGGGTGCTCGTGGAGATAACGCCGCATGCGGTCAAGGAAGCAGGGCGCTTCTACAGCGAGCACGAGGCCCTCTCCGAGCGCGTCTACCAGCGCCACAGCGAGCAGCAGCTCGAGCTGCTGCTCGCATTCGTGCGCGAGGGACGCGAGTTCAACGAGGAACACGCCGAGCGCGTGGAGGCGCAGAACCGCCGGCGAGACGGCGCGCAGAGCGCCGGCGGGCCCGGCGAGACCCGCGCCTAGCGCAGCACCCGCAGCGCCTCGCTCACGCGCAGCAGCTCGGCGAGCATCGCATCTGCGGCCTGCTCCATAGTCTCGTTGGCCTGCACCTCGCCTTCGTCGTCGATGAACTGCGTGACGAACGGGATCGACACCGCCTCGGCGACGGCGAACATGCGCAGCGTGGTGACGACCTGCTTGGTCATCTGCACCGAGCGCGTGCCCGCGCTGACACCGCCATAGGAGACGAAGCCGACGGGCTTGTAGTACCACTCGACGTGCAGGAAGTCGATGGCGTTCTTCAGCGCCGCGGGCAGGCCGTAGTTGTACTCGGGCACGACGAACGCGAACGCGTCGGCGCCATCCACGCGGGCGCTCCAGTCCTTGGTGTGCTGGTGGGTGTAGCGGCGCAGGCGCGGGTGGTTGGGCTCGTCCATGAACGGCAGGTCCAGCTCGAGCAGGTCCGCGAGTTCCACCTCGGAGAAGGCACCGTGCTCGCGCGCGCGCCGCTCGAACCACTGCCCCACCGGCAGCCCCACGCGGCCGGGGCGCGTGCTCGCGATGACCACCTGCAGGCGCGCCACGGCTAGGAGAGCACCCTTCCGCGGAACTTGCGCAGCCCGAACGTCAGGAACACCGCCATGAAGCCGACGAGCACGGGGTAGACGATGTAGAGGTGCATGTGCGAAGCGTGCGTCAGCCCCGCGCGCATGCCCTCGTTGACATAGATGAGCGGATTGATCAGCACGATGATCTGCAGCCAGTGGATCCCGCCCACCTGCACCGGCGACAGGCGCGTCCACTGGTAGTAGGTGCCGCCCAGGAAAGTGAGCGGCAGCACGACGAAGCCGAACATCAGGCCGATGTTGCGCGGCTCAAACGCCGTGCCCAGCAGCAGGCCGAGCGATGTCATCGTCACGCACGCCAGCGGGATCAGCGTGAGCACCACCGCCCAGTGCACGGTCAGGTGCGCGTGCACGCCGGAAGCGTGCACGACCGCTGCGATCGGGAAGACGATCAGCGCCGCGAGCAGCCCCTGTGCGGCGCCCGAGAGCACCTTCGATGCCGCCACCAGCCAGATCGGGCACGGCGCCTGTACGCGATCCTCGATCTCCCGCGTGTAGCCGAACTCCGTGGAGAGCTGCAGCGCCACAGCCTGGATGCCCTGGAACATGATCGAGATGCCCACCACGCCCGGCACCAGCACCGTGGCGAACGAGGAGTCCGAGGCCCTGCCGGCCCCTCCGCCGATCCCCTGCCCGATGCTGGGAAAGACGTAGAGGAAGACGAACACCAGCAGGAACGGCTGGATCAGCGTGCGCAGCACGAACTCCCAGAAGTTCTTGCGCAGCACCACCAGGTCGCGCAGCACCAGCGCCTGCAGCGCCATGCGGCTCGCGGCGGCCACCGAGCGCGTCGGCTTGACCTCGATCCTGTGGCGCGCGGCGGCCGCTGGAGGGCTCGAGGTGGCGGGCATCACTCCCTCAGCTCCTTGCCGGTCATGCTGATGAAGACCGTCTCAAGGCTCGGCTCGGCCACGGACAGATCCACCACGTCAAAGCCGCCGCTCTCCGCTGCGGCGACCACCCGCGGCACTAGCCGCTCCGCGCCCTTGACGTGCAGCTCCACGCCCCCCTCCACCGTGCGCGTGTGCGTCACCTCCGCCAGCTCGGAGGAGAGCCGCTCAGCGAGCGCCTCTGGGTCCCCTCCCGCCTTCACCGTCACGATCGTGTCCGCTTCCACCGAGCGCTTGAGCTGCTCGGGCGTGTCCAGGGCGAGGATCTTGCCGTGGTCCATGATCGCCACGCGGCCGCACAGCTGGTCGGCCTCCTCCATGTAGTGCGTTGTCAGCAGCACCGTCTGGCCCTCTTCGTTCAGCTCGCCGAGGATCTCCCACAGCGCCAGGCGGCTCTGGGGGTCAAGGCCCGCCGTTGGCTCGTCGAGGAACAGCACCGCCGGGCGATGAAAGATCGCGCGCGCCATCATCAGCCGCTGCGCCATCCCTCCCGAGAGCGCGAACACCGAGGCCTTCGCCCACTTGGACAGCTGGAACTGCTCGAGCAGGCGGTCCGCCGTGCGGCGGGACTCCGCCGCGGGGATGCCGAACAGCCGGCCGTGGAAGTACAGGTTCTCCCAAACCGTCAGCTGGCGATCGAGCGTGTTCTGCTGGGAGACGATGCCGAGCAGCTGCTTGGCCAGCGCGGGCTCGCCCACGACGTCGATCCCCCCCACGTAGGCCGAGCCCGAGGTGGGCACCACGCGCGTGGTCAACATTCCGGCGGTCGTCGTCTTGCCGGCGCCGTTGGGCCCCAGCAGGCCGAAGATCTCCCCGGGGCGAACCGTCAGGTTGAGGCTGTCCACGGCCGGCACGTCCATGCCGGGGTAGACCTTCGTCAGGTCCACCGTGCGGATCACCTCGCCCGCACCCGCGCCGCCCGCGGCGGGCGCGTCGCCGTCGGCGCTGTGCTGAAGCAGCTGCGGGTCGCTCACCGCTCCCAATCTATCTTGCCCCGCGCTAGGCTCCCGGCAGCGATGGCTGACACCGGCAAGATCGCCAAGAACCTCGAGCGCTTCGCCCAGGCGGTGGCCTCGCACGACCGCGAGAACCCCACCCACACCGCCTACGGCATCGGCCTAGCGCACTTCGATCTGGAGCGCCTCGGCTTCGACGAGGGCGAGGAGGTGCTGCCCGGCATCACCATCCACGCCGACTCCGGCGTCACGGGCAACTTCCGCGTGCTCTGCGACGGCGACCACGAGCAGGAGCTCACCGAGGAGCAGGAGCACGTCGTCGATGCCATCGCCCGCCAGGCGCTGCCCGCGATCGCGCCCGGCTCCGATCGCTTCCCCTACGAGCAGTAGGCCGCGCAGGCGAACGGCCTCCGCCGCCCCTAGCCCCCTCAGCCCGTCGCGGGTCCCCGCTCGCCGCCCGTCGCAAGGCGGGCCGCGTTTCTTGGACTGACGGCCATCGGCAAGCGTCGCGCCGGTGGCGAGACTCAGTGCCTGTGTCAACAGGGGTGAGCGTCGCCGGGTCCGCGCACGGGGAGACCCGGGACTGGACCGGCCACGTCATCGTGTGCGGCCTGAACGCCGTTGGGCTGCGCACGGTGGAGCAGCTGCACCTGGCCGGGGCGACGGTGGTGGTGCTCGACGACGCCCCCGACGAGCGCAAAGCGAGCGTGGTCGCCACGTGGGGAATCCCCTACGTGCCGCGCGGCACGCACCTGAGCGATCCGCTGTTCGACGCGGGTATCCGCGGCGCCGCGGCGGTGGTGTGCGCCGAGACGACCGACCTGCGCACGCTCGAGACGATCCTGCTGATACGTGACCTGCGGCCGGACATCCGCATCGTGGCCGACCTGGACAACCCCGCCGTTGCCCATGCGGTCGAGCAGGTCCTCGGCTCGGTGGGGGTGCTGGACGTCGCCGCGCTGTTCGCGCCCGCGGTGATCGAAGTGTGCATGGGCCGCCACTCCAGGGAGATCATGCTGGCAGACACCACCTTCCTGGCCACCGAACAGCTCGCTCCACGCGCGGCGTCGCTGCGCGAGCTGTACGGGAGCCTGGCGCCAGTCGGGGTCGTCACGGAGGCGGACGATCAGCTGATCGCCTGCCCGGGGCGCGACCAGCTCGTCTCTCAGCACGACCGCGTCACGCTGCTGGGCACGCCTGCGGAGCTCGAGCAGGCCGGCCTGGGGCACCGCGGCGAACTCGGCGGGCGGCGCGCAGCGGCCTCCGCCGCGCGGGCGCGCGGCATCGTGCGTCTGGCGCGCAGGATCCTCAGCGAGGTGGACAAGCCGCTGCGCGTCGCCCTGACGCTCGGTGCGGTGCTGCTGGCGATCTCCACGCTCGTGCTGCACTTCGCCTACCACTGGGTGGGCCACGGCGGCGCGCACCTGCCGATCCTTGACGCCATCTACTTCACCGTTGAGACCGTCGCCACCGTTGGCTTCGGAGACTTCTCGTTCTCCGGTCAGCCCGGCACGATCGAGGCATTCGGCATCCTGCTGATCGTCGCGGGCACCACGCTCGTCACAACGCTGTTCGCGCTGCTCACCAACGCGCTGGTCAGCAGGCGCATCGCCCAGTCCCTCGGCCACGGCCAGATACCGGGGATGCGCGGGCACGTGGTGCTGGTTGGGCTTGGCTCGGTGGGCATGAACGTCCTTGAAGGACTGCTGGCGCGCGGCCAGGAGGTGGTGGTGGTGGAGCGTATGGAGAGCAACCGCTATCTCTCCCAGGCACGCGCGCTGGGAGTACCGCTGGTGCTCGGGGACGCCACGCTCGGTCAGACGCTCGAATCGGTGAACCTCGCCTCGGCAGCCTCGGTGGCCATCCTCACCTCCGACGACCTCACCAACATCGAGACGGGCCTGGCGGTGCGCGACCTGCTGGGGGAGCGCTGGGCCGAGGTGCCGGTGGTGCTGCGCGTGTTCGACCGCCAGCTCGGGCATCGCCTGGCGCAGAGCTTCGGCTTCCGTCACGTGTGGTCCACCTCGGCCATCGCCGCGCCGTGGTTCGTCGGTGCGGTGCTGGGCCTGGAGGTGCTCTCGACCTTCTACGTGGGCAACCACCCGTTCCTGCTCGCCCGCCTGCGCGTCAGCGGCGGCGGCGGCCTGGACGGCCTGGCGATGCGCGACCTGCCCGGGCAGATCCGCGTGGCCGCCATCCGCCGCGCCGGCGGCTCGGACGTGCTGGAGCACCCGCCGCGCCGCGACACCCGCTTCGCGCCCGCGGACGACGCCTACCTGGTCGGCCCCTACATGGAGCTGCTGGAGGTGCTGCGCCACGACCGCGAAGCGAGCGCGCCGGGCGGCGCGGCGGCATGAACGCCGCGTCCTGGGCTCAGGAGGCTGCGCGGAGGATCTCGGGCAGCGGGATCTGCGCGCGCGCCGCGATCAGCCTCACCAGGTGCTCGATCGTGGGGCAGGACAGGCCGTGACGGGCCCCCGCGCGCAGGACCGAGCCGGGGATCGCGTCGAGCTCCGGAGGCCGGCCCGCGGCGATGTCGCGCTGCATCGAGCTGCCGAGCGTCGCGTGGGCGGCCTCGAGCTCGGCCACCGCGCGCCGGGCGTCCACCGCGCCCGCCCCCTCCGCGAGCGCGACAGCGCTCGCCTCATCGATCGCCCCCACCAGCTCGGCGCGAAGCTCAGGGCGCTCGCGGATCTCCCCCAGCAGCACGTCATGCGCGCTGGTGGTGCACGCCAGCGCGTTCAGGCGCACGAGCTTGGACCACAGCACGTCGGCTTCTGAGCCCGCCGAGACGGGCAGCTGGACCTTCACGGGAACCTCCACCTCCGACAGCGCCGCGGCGAGCGCTCCCATCGCGGCCGCAGCCTCGGGGTGGGCGGTGGCCATGCTCACCAGCAGGAACGGGCTCGTGTGCACCACCACGCCGGGCTCGGGCCGGTCGGCCTCCACCCTGATCGAGCCCGCCAGCACCGACGCGGGGTCAAAGCGCGAGCGCAGCAGCTGCATGTGGTCGAGCCCGTTCAGCAGCGGCAGCACGATGCCGGGCGCCACCGCCACCCGATCGAGCGCCACCTGCAGGCCGGCGGCCTTGGTCGCCACCAGCAGCGCATCCACGGGCTCCTCCAGCCGCGCCATGGCGCGCGGGTGCTCGTGCATCTCGCCGAAGATCACGCTCTGCACGCGCAGGCCCTCGGCTGCGATCACCGCGGCCGTCTGCTCGCGCGCGAGCACCAGCACCTCGCCGCTGCCGCGTCCGAGCGCCGCCGCCAGCAGGCCGCCCACGCCGCCGGGGCCGAGCACCGCGATCCTCATCGCGGCGGATCGATCAGCACGCCCGGGTTCATGATCGCCTCGGGGTCCACCGCGGACTTGGCGCCGCGCAGCGCCGCGGCGAACGGCTCGGGGCGCTGGCGGTCATACCACGGGCGGTGATCGCGCCCCACCGCGTGGTGGTGGGTGATCGTGCCGCCGCGCTCCAGGATGGCGTCGCTGGCGGCGGCCTTGATCGCCTGCCATTGCTCCACCTCGCCGCCGCGCCGCGCGGGGGCGATCGCGGTGAAGTACGGCGCCGGGCCGTCGGGGTAGACATGCGTGAAGCGGCAGAACACGCGCCCCTCCCCGCACACCTCGCGCATCGCCTGCTCGGTCGCCGCTTTCACCCCCGCGTGAAAGGACGGGAAGCGCTCCCACGTGATCGCCGTCTCGAACGTCTCGCCGATCACGCCCATCGCCACCAGCATGTCGCGCACGTAGGGCGCGCCCAGGAAGGCCCCGCGCCAGGAGCTGACCGCGTCCCCTCCCCCGCCGCCGCTGCTCGAACGCTCACCGGTGCTGCCGCCGTGCTCGGCGCACAGCTCCAGCGCGCGCGCCATCTCGCCCTCCAGCGAGCGGTCGGCGGACTCGAAGCCCAGCACCAGCAGCGCCGAGGAGCCGTCGCCCGCCAACGTCAGCGCCGCCTCCCCCGGATCCAGCAGCCGGCAGTTGGAGGGGTTCAGACCCGACTGTGAGATCGCGCGCACGCACTCCGCGGCCGCCGCGAAGCTCGCGAACGCCACCCCCGCCGAGTGCCTGTGCGTTGGCCTCGGCTGCACGCGCACCCACGCCTCGGTGATCACCCCCAGCGAGCCCTCCGAGCCGGCCAGCATGCGGTCGGGGCTGACGCCGGCGCCCGAGCCCGGCAGGCGCCGCGACTCCCACACACCCGCGGGCGTCAGCGCGCGCACGGACTCCACGAAGTCCTCGATGTGGGTGCGCAGCGTGGCGAAGTGCCCGCCCGCGCGCGTCGCGATCCAGCCACCCAGCGTTGAGTACTCGAAGGACTGCGGGAAGTGGCGCAGCGTGAGCTCGTGCTCGCGCAGCTGGTCCTCCAGCGAGGGGCCCAGCGCGCCCGCCTGGATGCGCGCGGCGCGCGAAACGGGGTCCACCTCCAGCACCCTGCCAAGCTCGCCCATGTCGATCGACACCACGCCGTTGTACGCGGACCCCACGTCGGGCGTCACGCCGCCCACGACGGAGCTGCCGCCGCCGTAGGGGATGGCGGCCACGCGCTCGGCCGAGCACCACTCAAGCACGCGCGAAACGTCGTTCTCGCTGCGCGGGCGCAGCACCAGGTCCGGCGGGTGCTCAAAGCGCCCGCGGAAGCCATTGACGATGTCCGCGTAGGACTTGCCCATCGCGTGGGAGGCGCGAGCGTGGTCGTCAGCGGCGCACATCTCGCGCAGCGCCGCGGGCGCCGTCAGGCGCGGCGGGGGCAGCTGAACGTCGGCCAGCGCCACGGGGTCCTGCACGTCCTGCAGCTCCACCCCCAGCTGTGCCGCCAGCGCGGGCGCCGCCGCGCGAACCTGCGCCGGCGTGGGCTGCTGGTCCTCCATGCCCCACCCCCAGTGCTTGCGCCGGCGCGTTTCCACGCCGGCGAGTCTATGCGCGGGCGCGCCGCGCCGGGGCGCGCGCAGCTCGCGGCCCGAGGCGCGCAGAGCTCTTGCAACGTCCACCGGCGCCCGCCCCCAGGCAATAGCCTTCGCAGTGACGTGAGCACGCAACCCCAACCACCCAGCCAGGCGCCCGAGGTGCTCGCGCGCGGGCCATGGGCCATGGAGCGCATCAGCGCTCGCTGGCGCGAGGACGCGTTTCAGCCCAGCGAGGCCAACTCCAGGGCGGCGGACGCCGCGATCGCAGAGCTGGCTCAGCGCGGCTCTCCCAGCCATGACGGCGTGGCGGCGCGCCTGGCGGGATTCCGCCAGGCCGGCGACGCCATCGAGATCGAGCTGCAGCCGCTGCGCTGGGCGCTGCGGCTGGTGCCGGGGGACGCCTCCCAGAGCATGGCCGCGCTGTGCATCACGCGCGCGGCGGACGGCCGCTGGCTGGCGGGGCGGCGCGCGCCATGGGTCTCCTCCTGGGCCGGCCGCTGGGCGCTGGGAGCGGGCGGCGCCGTTGATCTCGGCGAGAGCCCCGCCGAGACGCTCGTGCGGGAGCTGCACGAGGAGTGGGCCGTGTCGCCCGAGCGCGTGCGCGGGGAGGCGCTGCTGCGACTGCCCCAGGACCTCGTCATGTTTGTCGGGCAGGCGTGGCTCGCCGATGGCGCCGACTGCGCCGTTGAGCCCGACGACGAGCACGACAGCTTCGCGTGGTGGCCCGCGGACATCGATCAGTGGCCGGCCGAGGCGGGCGAGACGCTGCCGCTGATGGCGCGCTGGCTGATCGCGTGAGCTCGCGCTACGGACGGCTGCGCGCGGGCGCGGGGCCGATCACGTTCACGCGGCTGAAGTGGACCTCCTTCTTTCACTCCTGCGTGTACACCGCGCTGCTCATCAGCGCCTTCGCCGCAGGCAAGCCCGAGCCGCTGACGTTCATATTGGGCCTCAGCCACGGCCTGCTGTGGATCTTCATGTCGCTCGTGTGCATCGCCGCCGCGCGCCTGCGCGTTGTGTCGCTGCGCCTGGCCGTTGCGGTCGCGGTGCTCGGCGGCATCGGGCCGTTCTTCGGCAGCTACGAGTTCATTCGCGAGCAGCGCCTGCGCACGCTCGCCCACGCCTCCGCGCCGCCTGACACCGAGCGCATATCCGACGCGCTGCCGCGCTAGAGTGAGGCAAGGAATGGCATCGGGCACCGCGGCTGAGCAGATAGTTGACGTCGTCACACCGGCCGCAGGCGAGTCGGTCACAGAGGGAACCATCCTCGAATGGCACGCCAAGGTCGGCGAGACGATCAACGTCAACGACACGATCGTCGAGATCTCCACCGACAAGGTCGACATCGAGCTGCCCTCTCCCGCCACCGGCGTCGTCAGCGAGATCCTCATCGAGGAGGGCGAGACCGTAACGGTCGGGCAGGTGATCGCACGGATCGCAGTCGGCGCGGCTGCGGCTGCGGCTGCACCCGCGGAGCAGGCTCCGGTCCCGGGCGCCACCGAGGCGTCCTCCGGCGCGGGCGCGGGCGCCGCGCAGGCGCCGGGTGAGACGGTGCCGGACGGGCTGAAGGTCTCTCCCGTCGCCGCGCGCGCGGCGGCCGCCGAGGGCGTCGATCTGGCCGGGGTCTCGGGCAGCGGGCCCGCCGGGCGCATCACAAAGTCCGACGTGCTCTCCGCCGCGAGCGCCACCGCCACCAACGGCTCGGGGCACAGCAACGGCTCGGGCGCCAACGGCGCCGGCACGGCCACGCAAACCGCGAGCTCACAACTGATGAAGGGCAGCGCGGCCGCGCTGGCGCGCTACATGGAAGAGTCGCGCTCGATCCCGACGGCCACCAGCTTCCGCACGCTCACCGTCACCGTCCTCGACGCGCGCCGGCGCGAGCTGAAGGCCGCCGGACAGCGTGTGTCCTTCACGCACCTCATCGCCTACGCGATCGTGCGCGCGGCCACCGACATGCCCGTCATGAGCCACCACTTCGAGTCGGTGGAGGACAAGCCCCACCGCGTGCAGGACGGCGGCGTCAACCTGGGGCTGGCGGTGGACGTGCAGAAGAAGGACGGCTCGCGCACGCTGATGGTGCCCGTCATCACCAACGCCGGCTCGCTCGCCTTCGCGGACTTCCTGGCCGCCTATGACGCCCTGGTGGAGAAGGCGCGCACCAACACGCTCACCGCCGACGACCTTGTGGGAGCGAACATCTCCCTGACCAACCCCGGCGGGCTCGGCACGATCGCGTCGGTGCCGCGGCTGATGAGCGGCCAGGGCACGATCGTTGCGACCGGCTCCATCGCCTACCCGGTGGGACTCGGCGGGATCGGCGAGAGCATCGGCGCGGAGAAGGTCCTGACGATGACCTCCACGTATGACCATCGCATCATCCAGGGAGCCGAGTCCGGCCGCTTCCTGGCGGCCATCGAGGATTACCTGCAGGGCGGCAGCGGCTTCTACGAGGACGTGTTCTCCTCGCTGGGCGTGCAGATCGGCCCCGCGCCGAGCCCGCCCGTCCCCGCGGCGCCCCCCGCCGCCGCCGCGCCCGTCGCGACGCTGGCGGTCGGCGAAGAGCTGCTCAAGGCAGTGCACGCCGCCAGCACGCTCGTCAGCCGCGTGCGCAGCCACGGCCACCTCGCGGCGCATCTGGACCCGCTCGGCTCAGAGCCCGAGGGCGACCCGGGCCTTGACCCCGAGGCGCTCGGCCTGACCCCGGCGATCCAGGCGAAGCTGCCCGCGAGCATCTTCGGCATGTACGTCCCCGGGGCCACGCTCGCCGACGCGCTGCCCGACCTGGTGGACACCTACTGCGGCACCATCGCCTATGAGATCGAGCACATCGCCTCCCATCGCCAGCGCGTGTGGCTGCGCGAGCACATCGAGTCAGGAGCTTTCCGCAGCCCGCTGAGCAACGACGAGCGGCGCATGCTGCTCAAGCGCCTTGTCGAGGTGGACGCGCTGGAGCGCTTCATGCACAAGGCCTACCTGGGACAGCACCAGTTCTCGATCGAGGGCCTTGACATGACGGTCCCGATGATCGACGAGCTGATCCAGCTCTCCGCGACGGTGGGCGGACAGGAGGTCGTCGTGGGGATGGCCCACCGTGGCCGGCTGAACGTGCTCGCGCACAACCTGGGGCGCGCCTACGACACCATCTTCGCCGAGTTCGAGGGCGCGTCCACACTCGAGGCCGTCACCACGATCCCCCAGGGCGGCACGGGCGACGTGAAGTACCACCACGGCACGCAGGGCACCTACGAGCTGCCCGCCGGAGGCACCATCCGCGTGAACCTCGAGTCCAACCCGAGCCACCTGGAGTACGTCTCACCGGTGGTGGAGGGGGCCACGCGGGCGGCGCAGACCACGCGCACGGGCCCCCGCGCCCAACAGGACACCAACGCGGCCGTGCCCATCGTGATCCACGGCGACGCGTCGTTCCCCGGCCAGGGCGTGGTCTCCGAGACGCTGAACCTGCAGGCGCTCGACGGCTACAAGGTCGGCGGCACGGTGCACATCATCATGAACAACCAGGTGGGCTTCACCACCGACCCAGACGACGCGCGCTCCACGCGCTGGGCCTCTGACCTGGCCAAGGGCTTCGACGTGCCGATCATCCACGTCAACGCCGACGACGTCACCGCGTGCATGAGCGCGGTGCGCCTGGCGTTCGCCTTCCGCCAGGAGTTCGGCCACGACGCGCTGATCGACCTGATCGGCTACCGCCGCTTCGGCCACAACGAGTCCGACGAGCCCGCCTACACCCAGCCGGAGATGTACGCGAAGATCAAGACCAAGAAGCGCGTGGCCGAACTGTGGGCCGACCGCCTCATCGCCGACGGCACCGTCTCGCGCGAGGAGGTGGACCGCCAGGCCCAGGAGGTGTGGGACAACCTGACGCTGCTGCACCAGCGCCTGAAGGCCAAGATCGCCGCGGCGGCCGAACACGGCACGGGGCACAGCACCGGCGAGTATCAGCTCGACCGCTCCCCCAGCCCGGATGTGGAGACGGCGATCCCCGCCGCGCGGCTGCGCGAGCTTGGCGAGGAGCTGCTGAGCGTGCCCGCGGAGTTCACCGTGCACCCCAAGCTCGTCAAACAGCTCGAGCGCCGGCGCGAGGCGCTCGCGGACCCCGACCCGGCGGCGGGCGGCATCGACTGGGCGCACGCGGAGGCGCTCGCGTTCGCCTCGCTGCTCACCGAGGGGGTGCCTCTGCGCCTCACCGGCCAGGACACCGAGCGCGGCACGTTCAGCCAGCGCCACATGGTGCTGCACGACGCCAAGACCGGACAGACCGTGTGCCCGATCCAGAACCTGCCGGACGCGCTGGCGCCGATGGAGCTGCACAACAGCCCGCTGTCCGAGCTCGCGTGCATGGGCTTCGAGTACGGCTACAGCCAGGAGGCGCCCGAGACGCTGGTGCTGTGGGAGGCGCAGTTCGGCGACTTCGTCAACTCCGCGCAGGTGATCGTCGACCAGTTCATCGTCTCCGGCCTGGCCAAGTGGGGGCAGACCTCGCGGCTGACGCTGCTGCTGCCCCACGGCTATGAGGGCAGCGGGCCCGAGCACTCCTCCGCGCGCCTTGAGCGCTTCCTGCGCTCCGCCGCGGAGGGCAACATCCGCGTGGCCAGCCCCACCACGCCCGCACAGTACTTCCACCTGCTGCGCCGCCAGGCGCGTGTGGCCAAGCAGCGCCCGCTCGTGGTGATGACCCCGAAGTCGCTGCTGCGCCTGCCCCAGGCGGCGAGCTCCATCGCGGACATGGCCGAGGGCACGCGCTTCCAGCCGGTGATCGCCGAGCCCGGGGTTGCAGACGATCAGGTCACGCGCCTGGTGCTGTGCACGGGCAAGATCTACTACGACCTGGTGGGGCACAGCGAGCGCGCCAGCCACGTCGGCCTTGCGGTCGCCCGCGTCGAGCTGCTCTACCCCTTCCCCGAATCGCAGATCCTCGAGCTGATCGGCCGCTACCCCAAGCTGCGAGAGGTTCTATGGGTGCAGGAGGAGCCGCGCAACATGGGCGCAAGGGCGCACATGTTCCCGCGCCTCATGCAGATCATGCCCCAGGAGATGCACTTCGGCTACGTCGGGCGGCCCGAGCGCGCCAGCCCGGGCGAGGGCTACCCCGCCGCGCACATCGATGAACAAAACCGCATCGTCACCACCGCCATCGACCTGCGCCAGCCCATATCCCAGTACCCGCGCAAGACGCCCGGAGAGCGCTGATGCTCGCCCTGTGGCGCCGCTTTCTGGAGATTCGCCGCCAGCGCAAGCGTCGGCGGCGGCTCGGCGGCTGAACGCGCTGCGCGCTGCACGGCCGTGCGGCTCTACCTGCGGCCAGCCTTGGTTGCTGGGGGCAGCCGCGGTCGCTGACGCTCCTCGCTGGGCTGGTCTCACCCGAGGTACCCACGCCCGACCTCCAGGCGCCGCGTTTGATGCGGGCGGCCGTTACAGCGGAGCGGGCGAGGCGGGACGGTCGCCCGCGCGAAGCGCCGCGACCGGCACGACTCGACCGCGCAGCGCTAACGCCCCCGCCAAACCGGCTCCCGCTTTTCCTTGAACGCGCTGGCGCCCTCCTTGGCGTCCTCGGAGGTCATGACCGGCGCGGCGATCTCGCCCTGCTTGGCCCACATCTCATCGATGCTCCAGTCGAACTGCTCGGCGATGATCTGCTTGGCGGCGACGAGCGCGAGCGGCCCGTTGCCCGCGAGCGCGGCGGCGAGTTCGAGGGCTCCGGCGACAGCGTCACCGGGCTCGGTGAGGCGGTTGACCAGGCCGAGCTCGTGCAGGCGCTCGGAGAGCATGGGATCGCCGGTGAGGGCCAGCTCCATGGCCACGTGGTAGGGGATGCGCCGCGGCAGGCGCAGCAGCGCGCCGCCGGCGGCGACGAGCGAGCGCTTGGCCTCGGGTATGCCCATCCTGGCGCCACGCGCGGCGACGATGAGGTCGCATGCAAGCGCGATCTCCAGGCCGCCCGCCAGCGCGAAGCTCTCGATCGCAGCGATCAGCGGCTTGCGCGCCGAGCGCTGGGCGATGCCCGCAAAGCCCCTGTCGCCGAACCACGGCGACTCCCCCCGGACGAACGCGCCCAGGTCCATGCCGGCGCAGAAGAACCCGCCGGCGCCGGTGAGGATGCCCACCGACAGCGAGTCCTCGGCATCGAGCTCCTCGAGCGCTCCCGCCAGGCCCGCGGCCAGGGCGGCGTTGACGGCGTTTCGCACCTCGGGGCGGTTGAGCGTGATGATCATCACGTTGCCCCGCCGCTCGGTGAGGACGGGGGGTGCTGGGGCGTGTGGCTCGCCGGTCATGGGGTCTCCTTGCTGGGGGTTGCCGCGCAGCCTCGCAGCCTACCCGCGGCCGGCGGCTGCGGGGCGGGCCGGCTCAGGCGGCGAACAGGCGCAGCTCGGGCTCGCGCTGCCCGCGCAGCACCTCCAGATCGACCTCCACGCAGTCGATGCCGCGCGCCTGCGCCAGCACGCGCGCCTGCGGCTTGATGCTCTGCGCCACCAGCACGCCGCGGCAGGACCCCAGGGAGGGATCCATGCGGATGCGCTGCAGATAGCGGGTGAGCTGCTCCACGGCGTCGATGGTGGCGATGCGCTTGATCTCCACAGCGATCCAGTCGTCCTGCCCGTCGCGGCACATCAGGTCAACGGGCCCGATGTCGGTGGGCCACTCGCGGCGCACCAGGCGCAGCCCCTCGCCGAAGGACTGCGGGGATGCGGCGAGCAGCTCCTGCAACTCGCGCTCGGGCCCGGCCTTCTCCAGGCCAACGTCCACGTCGAGCTCATGCTCCACGTCGGAGAGCACCTCAGAGATCGCGATCTCCAGGCGCTCCTCCTGGCGGTGCTTGCGCACCAACAGGCCCGTCAGCGTGCCGTGCTCGTCGGTGCGCTCCTCCAGCACGACGGGCGGCGTCATCCAGTTCAGCGGCTTCACCGCGCCCCCGCCGTCGGCCCACACCATGAAGGTGCCGTCGGGCTTCTGCATGAGCAGACGCACGGCCTCCGGCAGCACGGTGCTCAGGCGACCTACGTAGGAGACCTCACAACGGGCCACGATCAGGCGCATCGCCCGACCGTACCGGTTGGCCCGGATCAACCACCACCTGAGGCTCGGGAGCGTCCGGCACGGGCGCGTGCGCCGCCAACGGGTCGCCCTGCGGCGGCGCCGGGTCGGCGGCCAGCGCCTGCGCGAGCGGCGCGGCAGCTGCTGGCGGTGGCGGTGGTGTCCCCTGCTGTGCCTGCAGATGAGTGGGGGTCGGCTGGCCGCTCTCCGCGCTGATGGCCTCACGGAACTCGCGCACGCCCTTGCCGAGCGCCCGAGCGACTTCCGGCAGCCGTTTGGGGCCCAGCACGACCAGCGCCACCAGGGCGATGAACAGCAGATGCACTGGGTTCTCGATGCCCACCACCCTTAACGCTAGCGCGCCGCGGGTCCCCGCCCGCGCGGCGTAGCCGCGTGGGGCGCGCGGGCGCGCGCCCGAGGCGGGGATCACCTCCGACGCTCCCCCTACGCTCTGGCTTGTGGCAGGCGAATCACGCACCCTGCCCGGCCGCAGCTATCCGCCACCGGGCGAACCGGAATCGGTGTGGCCGGCGCAGCTGACGGTGCTCGCGGCGATCGGGCTGCAGCTGACGCTGCCCGAGCGCCTGACGGTCGGCCCCAACTGGCTGATCCCCGCCCTTGAGGGCCTGCTGGGACTGGGGCTGGCCGTGTCCACCCCGCGCCAGCTGGAGCACGAGCATTCCCACCGCAAGGCGGCGGCGATGACGCTGGTGGCGCTGGTGAGCGCGGCGAACGTCTACTCGCTGGTGGAACTGAGCAAATTCCTGCTGCACCACCAGGTGTCCAACGGCCCCGGTCTGATCACCGCGGGCGTGCTGATCTGGCTGACGAACTTCCTGATCTTCGGGCTGTGGTACTGGGAGATCGACAGGGGCGGCCCCGGCATGCGCGCCGCCGGCAAGGACACCGCGCCCGACTTCCTGTTCCCGCAGATGTCCGACGACACGATCGAGCCACGCAACTGGCGCCCGCACTTCATCGACTACCTGTACGTGTCGCTGACCAACGCCACGGCGTTCTCGCCGACCGACACGATGCCGCTCTCGCCGACGGCCAAGTCGATCATGGGATTGCAGTCGGTCGTCTCGCTGGTGACGATCGGGCTGATCGTCTCAAGGGCCGTGAACATCCTCTAGCCCAAGCGTTGTGCCGACCCGCTCGCCTCGGGCCAGCCCACTGCTAGGAGGCGGCCCTGATACCGGGCTCGATGGCGAGCGCCTTGACGATCAGCTCGCGCACCTCCTCGCCGGCGCCGAGCGCGGCGGCGCGGCGCAGCGCGCCGAGTGCTCCCTCGCGGTCCAGCAGCGCCAGGCGCAGGCGGCCCAGGCGTTCCCATGCGCTGGCGTCGGAGGGGCCCCGCTCGGCGGCGCGCTGCGCGGCCTCCTCGGCGAGGTCAACGGCGCCCATGTCTTCATAGATGCGCGCCGCGAACCTGTGCGCGGCGGGGCGCCCGCCGTCAACGCGCGCCCAGTCGCGCACGGCCCTTGCGGCCTCCTCGAGCTTGCCCGCCTGCCAGAACGCGAGCGTCATCAGGCGCAGCACCGCCACGTTGCGCGGGTCGGCGTCGCGCGCGTAGATCAGGCGCTGGGCGGCCAGCAGGTAGTCGCCCTCCGCCATCGCGCGCTGGGCGGCGAGCATGAAGCGCTCCATTCGCTCCTCGCCCGGGTCGGGCTTTGAGAAGTCCACGAAGCGCATGCTGCCCGCTGGCACCGTGCGGATGCCGTGGCTGAATTTCACGCGCGCCCACTGCTGGACTTCGGCGCCGTCCTCGGTCGGGTCCGAGGAGAAGTAGATGCCGGCAACCGTGCCAACGCCCCACTCGGGGTAGGACACGCAGCGGGCGTAGCGGTGGACGACCGAGTGGTCGGGGACGCGGCTGCCGAACGGGTCGTGCTTGGCGCGCTCGCTGGCGTGCGCGCGGGCGCGCTGCTCGGCCTCATAGGCCCGCCGTCCGGCCTCCTCGCGCGCTCTGCGGGCAGCCTGGGCGCTGACTTTGACGGCGTTGCGCGAGACGCTGCCGCCCTTGGAGCCCTCGGCCAGGCGCTCGAGCTGGTCGGCGGCCTCGTTGATCGCCTTGAGGTGGCGCTCGTGCTCGAACTGGCGGCCCTGGGGCGCCACGTCGGGATGCCAGCGCTTGGCCATGCGCCGGCGCGCGAGCTGCACGTCGCGCTTGGTGAACGGCGCCTCGAGCTCCAGCAGGAGCAGGTGTTGCTCGACATCCAGGACCGTGGTGGGCATGACCTGACAACGTTAGCGAGGGCGGCCCGGATTCCTTCTCTCTATCCTGCGTGCCGATGGCCTCGCAATACGTATTCACGATGCACCGCCTCTCCAAGGTGCACCCGCCGGACAAGACGGTGCTGGACGGGCTGACGCTGGCCTTCCTGCCCGGCGCCAAGATCGGCGTGCTCGGCTACAACGGAGCGGGCAAGTCCACGCTGCTGCGAATCATGGCCGGCGTGGACCAGGAGTACCGCGGCGACGCGGCGCTCGCGCCCGGCGCAACGGTGGGCATGCTCGACCAGGAGCCCCACCTGGACGAGTCAAAGGACGTGCGTGGCAACGTGGAGGAGGCGGTGGCCGAGACCAAGGCGCTGCTGGACCGCTTCAACGAGCTGGCCGCCAACTACTCCGATGAGACCGCCGAGGAGTTCGGGCGCATCCAGGCCAAGATCGAAGCGGCGGACGCGTGGAACCTGGACACGCAGCTGGAATACGCGATGGACGCGCTGCGCCTGCCCCCGCCCGACGCCGACGTGAGCACGCTCTCCGGCGGCGAGCGCCGCCGCGTGGCCCTGTGCCGGCTGCTGCTGCGCGCGCCCGACCTGCTGCTGCTGGACGAGCCCACCAACCACCTGGACGCCGAGTCGGTGGCGTGGCTGGAGCAGCACCTGGCCGAGTACAAGGGCACGATCGTCGCGGTCACCCACGACCGCTACTTCCTGGACAACGTCGCGGGCTGGATCCTGGAGCTCGACCGCGGCAAAGGGATCCCCTACGAAGGCAACTACTCCAGCTGGCTGGAACAGAAGCAGGAACGCCTGGCTCACGAACAGCGCACCGAAAAGGCACGCGAGCGCACGATCGCCGCGGAGCTGGAATGGGTGCGCACCAACCCAAAGGGCCGGCGCACCAAGTCCAAGGCGCGCCTGGCTCGCTACGAGGAGCTGGTGGCGGAAGAGCGCAACGTCAAACTCGACGAGGTCCAGATCCACATCCCGCCCGGCCCGCGGCTGGGCGAGCGCGTGCTCACCGCGAGCGACCTGTCCAAGGGCTACGGCGATCGCCTGCTGATCGAGGACCTCTCCTTCGACCTGCCCCGCGCGGGCATCGTGGGGGTGATCGGCGCCAACGGCGCGGGCAAGACGACGCTGTTCCGCATGATCACCGGCCAGGAGAGCCCCGACAGCGGCAAGCTGGAGCTGGGCGACACGGTGAAGCTGGCCTACGTGGACCAGTCGCGCGACTCGCTGGACCCCTCCAAGACCGTGTGGGAGGAGATCTCCGAAGGCATGGACCAGCTCAAAGTGGGCGACCGCGAGGTCAACTCGCGCCAGTACACCGCGGGGTTCAACTTCAAGGGCTCAGACCAGCAGGCGCGCATCGGCAAGCTCTCCGGCGGCGAGCGCAACCGCGTGCACCTCGCCAAGCTGCTGCGCAGCGGCGGCAACCTGCTGCTGCTCGACGAGCCCACCAACGATCTCGACGTGGACACGCTGCGGGCGCTTGAGAACGCGCTGCTGGGCTTCCCCGGCTGCGCGATGGTGATCTCGCACGACCGCTGGTTCCTTGACCGTGTGGCGACGCACGTGCTGGCCTTCGAGGGTGACTCGCAGGTGACGTGGTTCGAGGGCAACTTCGAGGCCTACGAGGAGCACCGCCGCGCGGTGCTCGGCGAGGCCGCCGACAGGCCCCACCGGATCACCTACAAGCGGCTGGTCCGTGGCTGAGACCGATCCGTGGGCTGCGGGGAAGTTCGACAGGGACACCGCCGTCAGCGCACCTGAGCGCAGCGGCGATCGCAGCACGTTCGCCGCGCAGATCTCCCCTGACTGGCGTGCGGGCCGCGGCCCCCACGGCGGCTACCTCGCGGCGATGCTGCTGCGCGCGCTGATCGACACCGTCGCGGAGGAGCGCCGCTCGCCGCGCTCGCTGACCATCCACTACACCCGCGCCCCGGAGCCCGGGCCCGTGCGGATCCACACGGTTCTCGAGCGCTCGGGGCGATCGCTGAGCACGCTGTCGGCGCGCATGGAGCAGGACGGCGCCACCACGGCGCTGGCGCTGGCCGCCTTCTCGGTTCCCTGGAGCGGCCCGGCGCTGTCGAACCTGCCGATGCCGGAGGTGGAGCCGCCGCGCCCGGGGCGCAAACCGGGAACCGTGATCGAGGAGGGCGGGCCACCGTTCGCGCAGCTGATCACTCTTCAGCAGCGCTTCGGCGGGACCCCCTTTGCCGGCCCCGAGCAGCAGATGGAGATCGGCGGCTGGATCGGCCTGGCCGAGGAGCGCCCGCTCGACGCGCTGTCGCTGGCGTTCTTCGCCGACGCCCTGATCCCAACGCCGTTCATGAGCATGACCGGTCCCAACCCCGCCCCCACGATCGACCTGACCGTGCACTTCCGCACGGCGCTGCCGCGCCCCGGCGAGCAGGACCCGGGCGAGCTGTGCCTGGCACGCGCCCGCGGCGGGATCATCCACGAAGGCTTCTTCGAGGAGGACACGGTCATCTGGGCCGGCGACGGGAGCGTGCTCGCGCAGTCGCGCCAGCTCGCCCTGCTGCTGGGCTGAATCGATTAGGGTCGCGTCATGAGCGACTACACAGCGAAGCGCATACAGGACATGCAGGCGGGATTCGGCGGGGGCTTCGTCAAGGCGCGGGCCGAGCTGGGGGTCACCTCCTTCGGCATGCAGGTGATCCGCATGCCCCCCGACTTTGAGCAATACCCCGAACACGACCACGAGCACGACGGCCAGGAGGAGGTCTACGTCGCGCTGAAGGGGTCCGGCACGATCGACATCGAAGGCGAGAAGGTGGAGCTTGACGCGCACACGATGGTGCGAATCGGCGCAGGCGTCACGCGCAAGGTGCTGTCGGGGCCCGAGGGCCTGCAGATGCTCGTGATCGGCGGCTGTCCGGGCGAGCCCTACAAGATCTCGGAGATGACCCAGCTGGAGACCGCCCAGTGACCTGAGCCGCGCGCGGCTCAGCGGGCGAAGGAGCTCTCCGCGTCAAGGCGCTGGGCGAAGGCGGCGATCAGGCGTGCGCAGGCGTGCACGTCTGAGAGCTGCACGAGCTCGACGGGCGAGTGCATGTAGCGCAGGGGAATCGAGACCAGGCCGGTGGGGACGCCGGCGCGGCTCAGGTGCACGGCGTCGGCGTCGGTGCCCGTCGCCCGCCCGCTCACCTCGATCGTGTGGGGGATGCCCTCCGCCTCGGCGGTCGCGATCAGCAGCTCGCAGACCGCGGGATTGAGCGTGCTGCCGCGGCCGATGACGGCGCCCGAGCCGAGCTCGTGCTTGCCGCCGACCTCCTTGACGTCGATGCCAGGCGCGTCGGTGGCGTGGGTGACGTCCACGACGATCGCCGCGTCGGGCTCCAGCGAAAAGGCGCTGGTGCGCGAGCCTCCGAAGGTGGTCTCCTCCTGCGCGGCCGCCACCGCCGCCAGCTGCCACGCCGCGCCTCCGGCCTGCGCGACCAGGCGCGCGGCCTCAAGCGCGACGAACGAGCCGAGGCGGTTGTCAAGAGCGCGTGAGGCCAGGCGGCCGTTGGGCAGGCGCAGCGGATCGGCGTCGACGACGCCCACGTCGCCGACCCTCAGCATCTCGCGCGCCTGCTCGCCGTCGCGCGCGCCGACATCGACGTGCAGGTCGCGGATCTCCGCGATCTTCTTGCGCTCCTCCTCGCGCAGCAGGTGCACCGGCTTCTTGCCCACCACGCCGCGCACCGGCCCCGAGGCGGTGTCGAAGACGACCCGCTGCCCGACCAGGATCTGGGCGTCCCAGCCGCCCACTTCCGCGAACCACAGGTAGCCCTCGTCGTCGATGTGGGTGACGATCAGTCCGATCTCGTCGATGTGGCCCATCACCACCAGACGGCGCGCCGACTCCTCCTCCCCGTGCCTGGGCTGCACGAGCGCCGTTGGGGTGCCAAGGAGGTCGCTGCGCACCTCGGCGAAGTCGGCGGCGGCCTCGCGCCAGACGCGCGCGGGGGAGCCCTCGAAGCCCGAGGGGCCTGGAGCGGCCAGCAGATCCAGCAGCAGCTGCGGCGGCTCCTCCTCGGCGGGTTTGGGTGTCTCGCCGGAGGAGCTCATCCGCGCAGCAGCCCCCGCAGGACGTACTCCAGGATGCCGCCGTGGCGGAAGTAGTCGGCCTCGCGCGGCGTGTCGATGCGCACGCGCGCCCGGAACGAGACCCCCGGCTCCCCCTCGCGCTGCGCGCTGACCGCGACCTCCTCGGGGGGTGCTCCACCGCCGCTCATCGCATCGGCCAGGCCCGTGATCGAGAAGACCTCCTCGCCGCTCAGCCCGAGCGATCCGGCGCTCTCCCCGGAGGGGAACTGCAGCGGCAGCACGCCCATGCCGACGAGGTTCGAGCGGTGGATGCGCTCGAAGCTCTCGGCGATGACGGCGCGCACACCGAGCAGCTTGGTCCCCTTTGCGGCCCAGTCGCGCGATGAGCCCGAGCCGTACTCCTTGCCGGCGAGCACCACCAGCGGGATGCCCGCCGCCAGATAGCGCATCGCGGCATCGTAGATCGGCAGCTGCTCGGCGGAGCCGTCGGCGAGAAAGCGCGTCCAGCCGCCCTCCGGCAGCGCCGGGCCACCTCCGAGGCGGTTGCGCAGGCGGATGTTGGCGAACGTGCCGCGCATCATCACCTCGTGGTTGCCGCGCCGCGAGCCGTAGGAGTTGAAGTCGCGCGGCGCCACGCCGTGCTCCTGCAGGTACAGGCCGGCCGGCCCGTCGCGCTTGATCGAGCCTGCCGGGGAGATGTGGTCGGTGGTGACGCTGTCCCCGAGCAGCGCGAGCACGTGCGCGCCGGAGATGTCGCGCACATCCTCGGGCTCGCGCGGCATCCCCTGGAAGTAGGGGGGCAGGCGCACGTAGGTGGACTGCGCCTCCCACGCGAAGCGCTCGCCGGTGGGCACCTGCAGCCCGTTCCAGCGCTCGTCCCCGGCGAACACCTCGCCGTAGCTGCGGCGGAACATGTCCGCCTGCACCGCCTGGTGGATGGTCTCGGCGACCTCGTGCTCGGAGGGCCAGATGTCGCGCAGGTACACGTCGCGCCCCTCGCCGTCGACGCCCAGCGGATCGCTGAGGATGTCGATGTCCATCGTGCCGGCGAGCGCGTAGGCGACGCACAGCGGCGGCGAGGCGAGGTAGTTCATCTTGACGTCGGGGTTGATGCGTCCCTCGAAGTTGCGGTTGCCAGAGAGCACCGACACGACCGCCAGGTCGGCCTCCTGCACGGCCTCGGACACCGGCTCGGGCAGCGGCCCGGAGTTACCGATGCACGTCGTGCAGCCATAGCCGACGAGGTTGAAGCCGAGCGTCTCCAGCGGCTCGGTCAGTCCCGCCTTGTCGAGGTACTCGGTGACCACCTTTGAGCCCGGCGCGAGCGAGGTCTTCACCCACGGCTTGGCGCGCAGGCCGCGCGCGACGGCGTTGCGGGCGAGGATCCCCGCGCCGATCATGACCGACGGGTTCGAGGTGTTCGTGCAGCTGGTGATCGCCGCTATGACCACCGCTCCGTGATCGATGTCAAAGCTCTCGCCGTCGAGCGTCACGGGTGTGGGCCGGCGTGAGGGCCGCAGCGTCGCGACGCCCGCCTGGGGCGCGGCGGCGCGCGGCGCGGCGGCCGGCTCGAGCGTGGGGGCCGCGTGACCGGGGGTGCCGTTGGCGGGCGGGTCCGAGGCGGGATAGGACTCCTCCTCGGCCTCGTCGTGGGAGTCCTCGGGGAGATCCGTCGCCGGCACATAGCCGGCCAGCGCCTCCCTGAAGGACTCCTGCGCCCCGCTCAGCGAGACACGGTCCTGGGGCCGGCGGGGGCCGGCGAGGCTGGGCTCGACGCTCGCCAGGTCCAGCTCCAGCGTGTCGGAGAAGGTGGGCTGCTCGGAGCGCTCGTCGTGCCAGAGCCCCTGCTCCCTGGCGTATGCCTCCACTAGGGCGATCTGCTCGGGCGGGCGACCCGAGAGCTCCAGATAGGTGAGCGTCTCGGCGTCGATCGGGAAGATCGCGCAGGTGGAGCCGAACTCCGGCGACATGTTGCCGATCGTGGCGCGGTCGGCGATCGGCAGGGCAGCCACACCGGGGCCGTAGAACTCGACGAACATGCCCACCACGCCACGGCGGCGAAGCATCTCGGTGACTGTCAGCACCAGGTCGGTCGCGGTGGTCCCCTCGGGCAGCGAGCCGTGCAGTCGCACGCCGAGCACCTGCGGGATCAGCATCGACATCGGCTGGCCGAGCATCGCGGCCTCCGCCTCGATGCCCCCGACCCCCCACCCCAGCACGCCCAGTCCGTTGACCATCGTGGTGTGGGAGTCGGTGCCGACGAGCGTGTCGGGGTAGGCCTGTGCGGGACCCGAACCCGCACCCGGACGCTCGAAGACGACGCGTGCGAGGTACTCGAGGTTGACCTGGTGGACGATGCCGGTGTCCGGCGGGACGACCGCGAAGTCGTCGAATGCGCCCTGCCCCCAGCGCAGGAACGAGTAGCGCTCCTGGTTGCGCTCGAACTCGCGCTCCGCGTTGAAGCGGAAGGCGTCGTGCGTGCCAAACGCGTCGACCTGCACGGAGTGGTCGATCACCAGCTCGGCCGGCACGAGCGGGTTGATGCGGGCGGGGTCCCCGCCCATCTCGGCGATCGCGTCGCGCATGGCGGCGAGATCCACAACGGCGGGCACGCCGGTGAAGTCCTGCATCAGCACGCGGGCGGGGGTGAAGGCGATCTCCGTGGCGGGCTGCGCCTTGGCATCCCAGCTGGCAAGCGCCTCGATGTCGGCCGCGGTGACCGACCCGTTGCCCTCCGTGCGCAGCAGGTTCTCGAGCAGGATCTTCAGCGAGAAGGGCAGTCGCGCAACGTCGAAGCGCTGCTGCAGCGCGTCGAGGCGAAAGATCTCATAGGTGCGGGCGCCCACCGCGAGGGTGTCCTTGGCGCCAAAGCTGTTCTCCGACATGGGCATCTCCCGGTGATCTAGGAGCTCGGCAGGGACTTCCGCCAGTCTCGCAGAGTCGCACCCGCCACCCCGCCCCGGCGCCCGCGGCGCGTCGCTAGTCCAGGGCCCCGGAGGCGCGTGTCACGCGGCCCTTGCCCTGACGCTTTGAGCGCAGCAGCGCGCTGTCGCACGCCTCGAGCAGGTCATCGGTGGCCATCGGCTCGCGCCACTGAGCCACGCCGATCGACGCCGAGACGCCCCCGGGCATGCCGCCGCTGCTCGCCCCGAGGCCCTGCAGCCGCTCCAGTGCGCGTGAGGCCGCCGCGGCGGCCGGCGCGAGCTCGGCGTTGGGCAGGATCACGACGAACTCGTCGCCGCCGTAGCGCGCGACACGGTCGAACGCGCGGAACTCGCCCGCGAGCGCGTGCACGACTTCGCGCAGCATCTGGTCCCCCGCCTGATGGCCGTAGCGGTCGTTGACGAGCTTGAAGTCGTCGAGGTCGATCAGCATGCATGACAGCGGACCGCCAGTGCGCATCGCGCGGCCGATCTCCTCGTTCAGGCGCCGGCGCATCGCACGATGGTTCAAACAGCCCGTCACGGGGTCGGTGCCGGCCTCCGCGCGCGCGGACAGCAGGGCGATCGCCGTACCGGCCTGCTCCACCAGCGCCGTCGCCGTCTCGATCTCGCGCGCATCGAAGACCGGGGCGGAGCGCCGCAGGAGCGTCACGACGGCCTGGACCTCGGCACGGTCGGACAGCGGCGTCAGCAGCGCGCAGCTCACCGCCCCCGTTGCCGCCAGGCGCGGCACGCTGCTGGCGAGCTCCTCGGCGTCGCCGGCGAGGAAGCTGCGTCCTGTTCCCGCCACCCAGCTGACCCCGGGCGGACGCTCGCCGGTGGGCAGCGCGTAGCTCAGGCGCCCCTGGGCGTCGAACATGTACACGGCAACCAGGTCCTCATCCCCCTCCGCGGCGGCCAGGTGGTGAATGTGGACCTCCTCGGCGCCCGGCTCGGAGAGCAGCTCCGCGGCCAGCCCGCGGTATATGGCCTGCAGGTCCGTCGCGGTGTCCGCGAGCGAGGTCAGCCGGCGAAGCCCCTCCAGCAGACGGTCAAGTCCCGCGGAGGATGCCTGAGTATCCGTACCCCTGACGACATCCATGAGCCCAATCTAGGGCATGGGAGCGCGGATAGCCAGCCCGCGACCCCGGGTAGCACCCGGGGGTGGCCCCTGCGCCACCCCCGGATGTTTCGCTACCTGAAGGTGACGGTGACGTAGGCCGCGGAGTTGCCCAGCGAGCGGTTCTTGGGGACGAAACCGACCCTCAACTTGACCTTGAAGGGCCTGCGCCGGCCGTTGCCGCCGCGCGACAGCGGTATCTTCAGCGAGACCGCGCGGGCGGCCGAGCCGAGGGTGCGGAAGCGGCTGGAGAGGCTGCTGCCGCCCCCGCTGAGGCGCCCGGCGGCGAACGTTCTGACGGTGATGTAGGCGGTGTTGCCCACGACCTTGTGGCCAACGATCTGCACGCCGCAGTTGTTGACCTTGATGCGCGTGTTCTGGGTGATCTTCGCGCCGTTCTGCCCGGTGATGGTGGTGGGCATGTACAGCGGGTTTGCGCACAGGCTGCCGTAGGCGGCCAGCGCCGAGTGCAGGCCCGTTGGCAGCACCAGCGTGATGCTCGACACGGGCACGTCGGGCGTGGCCGCGAAGTTGGTCGTGGTGATGCTGTTTTTGATGTCGGTGTTACCGACCAGGATCACTTTCACGCCGTTGGCGCTGAGCACCAGGTCGAGGTCGGGGAACGCCGCGCCGCCGTGTGAGACCAGGTAGGCGGGCCCCGTCATTTTGGCGGGCAGCGTCGGCGTGTTGGCCCGCGCCATCCCGACCAGGGACGTTTCGGGGCAGCTGTAGGGGTTGGCCGCGAACGTCGCTTCCGGACAGGATTTCTGCAACGTGGTGAGCCTGGAGGGCAGCGCGCGTGGCAGCGTCACGAGCACCGACTTGATGTTCGCCTGCCCCGGCACCTCGTTGACAGTCGTTTCAAGGCTCGCGCCGTACTGGCGGGAGGTCTTGGCGCTGGTGGTGGCGGTGAACGTCGGCTTGAAGGCAAGCGCCGAGCATTCATTGAGCTGGAACGGCGAGTTCAGGCCTGCCTGAGTCGCACCGAACGTCGAGGTGAGCGTGGTTTCCGTCTGCTCGGCTTCGCAGCTGGTCGGGTTGAGCAGGAAGCCCTGCTTGTTGACGTTGACGCTGAGCGAGCGCAGGCGCAGCGGAACGCCCTTGACGATCGTGGGCAGCGTCGATTCCGCCGTCACCCTCGCGGTGGTTTCGTTGATGTTGATCTTCGAGCGCGTGACGACCGTGCCGAGGTTGAACGGCCCGGCGACTGCGGGGACGGCGATCGAGAGGCCGAACGGCGCGCCTTCGTAGGGGCCCGTCATGTACACGGGCCCGGTGAAGGTGAACGGGAAGTTCCCGGCGCCGGCCGTCACCGTGGCGGTGCCGATCTGGCTTGCCGAGCCGCACTTGCCTTCGGCTGCGGCCGGTTCGCCGCACAGCGTCACGGCGGGGATCCGCCCGACGAGCCCGGCGGGCAGCGTCGTCTTGATCTTTTCCAGGTACTGGTTGCCCGAGGGGCGGCTCAGGCTGAAGTCATAGGCGGTGCTCCCGCCCGCGGAGGTCGCTTCACCGGTCGCGCTCTGGGAGAGCGCGAAGGGGATCGAGGACGGACAGCCGGTCACGCTGAATTCCTGTACGAGTGAGACGGGTGCCGTGCCCGAGTAGGGCGTGAAGGTCGCGCCGGCGTTCTTGCCGGCTTCACACGTCAGGCTGTTGGCCAGCGGCGCGAGAGGCCCGCTTTTCAGCGTGAGGACCAATTTGGTGAACGGCTGTTCGGGGTTTTCGGAGAACGTCGTGGTGAGCTGCCCCGTCGTTTCGTTCGGGGTCACGAGCCCCTTCAGGCGCACGTCCACGCCGTAGCGTGTAGAGCCCGCCTCCACGTACATCACGTACGGAGGCCCGGAGATGGGAGCTCCCGCGGGCCCGCCGAGGTAGGCGTAGCCTTTGAGCGAGCCTTCGGGCAGCCCCGGAACGTCGAGCGAAACGGTTCCCAGACGTGATCCTTCGGGGCAGGTCACCGCGTTCTTGGTGCCGACCCCGATCTCTTCGGGGGTGCAGGCTTCCAGGCCGGCCGCCGCGGAGGGGTTGAGCGTTACGCCCGCCGGTAGCGTGATGGTCGCCGTCTTGACCTGGGAGTCGTCGACTTCTTCCGGTTCGTGAGCGAGGCTCAGCGTCGTCTTTATCCCGTCGGGTGTTTCGAAGGCCGTCGTGGACTGTGCAATGAGGAAGCCCGGTTCGAAGGGCACTTTGCCGCAGTCTTCGGTGCCGATGGGGGTCGTGTAGTTCGCTTCCTTCTTTTCGCCCCCCACGAACGTGAGCGCGAGCTTGGTGGTCGTCTGCGGGCCGGTGCCGGTGCAGGACGTCGGGTTGGTGATGAAGTCGCCTTCTCCGCTCGTGCCTTTGAAGACGAGCCTCGAGTGCAGCAGCGGGAGCTTCGGCGAGACGTTTATTTCGAAGTAGTCGTGGTAGTCGGCCTTGCCCGTGCCTGCGGCTTCGGCACCCCATTCGACGCTGCCTTCGATGAGCGTGTGCGCGTAGAGGTGTTTGACTCCCCCCGTCAGCGCTTCTGGGAGTTCGAGCGCGACGCCGTAGTCGGAGGCGAGGCCTTCGGGCTGTACAAGGTTGTATACGGAGCCCGTCAGTTCAAACGGCGCAAAGACACCTTTTGCAACTTCAACGGCCACGGTGGCTTTGTTTTCCCCGATCACCGTGTCGCCTTCGCATGTGGGTGCGGTATAGGTGCCTTCCGCGACTTTGATGCCTTCGAATTCTTCGAAGCTGCACATCGGGACCGCCTGCGGGTTGGTGGCCACGCCAGGGGCCACGTCGGTGCGTATGTGCGTGATGACGCCGGACGGCACACCGCCGGGTGCCGCGATCGTGAAGTCGGTGACCCCATACGGGACGCGCCCGCCGGCTTCGGTGAAGCCTTCTTTTTCGGCGGCTTTCAGTTCCTGTTCTTTGGTCTCCCCGACGGTTCTTTTGCAGCCTTCAAACCCAACCTTGCAGTTGGACGCAAAGAAGTTTTCGATGCTCGCTTCCGCCTGCGCGGCGGCGGGAAGAGCGGCGGTGAGAAGCACGCCCACGAACAGCGCCATGAGCCAAGACCGAGCGTGAATCCTCATCCCGTTTCCTCCCTCGAAGAACTACTGGACACTCTACCCCTACCGAACTCAGCAATAACCCACATAGTTGCGGAGCTTTACGGATCTATTAGACGAGCGGCCCGTATGTCCTTCCGGCGCTCGGCAAAGGTACGAGGCAGGCCCTTTTGGACGGGCCGGAGGCTCAGAGGTCTGATTCGCGCGCGGAGAGGCGTGCGAGCGCGCCCGCACGCCCGGCGCAGTCATACAGCGTCGTCCCCGAGCTGGTGCTCTGGGCCGCCACGCTCACCTTCACGCACGCCTGCGCCACGGCCGCCATGGCCTTTTTGGAGCCCGGACGGGAGTCGCCGGGAAGCCCTGCTGCGCCCCCTCGCGCAGGGCCGGAGGCGGCCGCTCCACCCGCCGCCGCGCCCGGGGCGCCGCGCGCACCGGCGCCGGTGCTGGATTCGGCGAGCACCCAGCGGATCTTGCCGGCGCTCACCTCCTGCGCCAGCCAGGAGACGCTGACGTCGCTCTCGCGTCCGGAGAAGCCGCCGATGCCGGCCACGTCCGCGTTCCTGCGGATGATCGCCTGCGCTGCGCTGGACTGGCTGGAGACGGCGATCGTGCCGCCGCCGTGGCTGCGCACATAGGAGAGCACCTGCTCGATGCCGGCTTCGCTGCCGAACGCTCCGCCGCCACCGGCAGCGCCCGCGCCCGAGGCGAACCCGCCGAACGCACCGGGCGCGCCGGCGGCCTGAGGCAGTTCGCGCGCTCCCGTGCCGGCGCCCGCGCCACCCGTGGGCAGGCCCGGCGCCGCCGAGCGCCCCGCGCCGGGGGCGGCCCCGGGGGAGCCTTCGCCGGTTCCGGTTCCGGCTCCGGTTCCGGCTCCGCCCGGCGCGGCAGCCGAGCCGCCGAACAGCGGGGCTGCACCGGCGGGCGCGCCGCCGCGACCCCCGCCGCCGCGCAGGGAGCCCGGCAAGCCACCGGGGCCACCGGCGCCGCCGGACTCCGCGGAGGCGGGCCCGCCCGCGGGGAAGGTGCCGCTGGTGGCGTGCCCCAGCGTGTCCACGGCCCATACCGATGGCGCGAGCAGCAGTGCGCTCACCGCCGCGGCGACGGCGCCCAGGCGCGCGCGCCGGCCGCCGAGGAGGATCAGAGCGAGCGAAGCGAGCACGCCGACCGTGATCAGCACTGCTCCCAGCCACGACAGCTGGCCGGGATAGCGGCTGCTCACCACCAGCTCCGTGACGACGCCGGCGAGGATGGCCAGCGGGCCGATCACGCGCACGTTCACGCGCCCGTGGATCAGCTGGCCGGCGCCGGCGCCGGTGAGCGCCGCGACGAACGGCGCGAGCAGCGAGACGTAGTAGGGGTGAAAGATGCCACCGGCGAAGCTGAAGAGGACGGCGGTCGTAAGGAACGCCCCGCCCACGGCGATCAGCCAGGCCGTTCGCCCGTCGCGCGGGCGCAAGCGGCTGGACATCAGGATGCCGGCTCCCGCGATGATCGCGAACCCGAGCACCCAGCCCGCCTGGCCTCCGAGCGCGGAGTTCAGGAGTCGAAGCGGCCCCGTCGTCCCGCCGAACATGTTCCCGCCGGCGCCTCCCGGGCCGCCGGACTGGCCGTCCACGCGGCCCAGGCCGTTGTATTCGAAGATCAGCGACAGGATGCGGTTGTCGGCGGTGCCCGAGATCCACGGGCGGTCGGCCGCCGGTGTCAGTTCGACCAGCGCGGGCCACGCTCCGGCAACGAGGGTCATCACGGCGCCCGCACCCAGCAGCTGGCGCAGCGCGTGCAGCCGCCCGCGCCCGGCCGGGGAGGTCCACAGCCACGCCAGCGCGATGCCCGGAACGACGGTGAGGGCGACGCCCATCTTCGTCTCGAAGCCAAGGCCAACACAGACGCCCGCGCCGAGCAGCCAGCGCAAGCGGCCGTCCTGCAACCCGCGCACGGCGAACCACAGCGCGGCCACGCAGCACAGAACGAGCAGCGCGTCGGGGTTGTTGTGTCGCGAGATCGCCACCGTGATCGGCGTCAACGCCAGCGTGAGGCCCGCGATGAACCCGGCGGTGCGGCCGAACACGCGCCGCACGAGGTCATAGAGCAGCAGCACGCTCGCCACGCCCATAAGCGCCTCCGGCACGAGCATGCTGAGCGGGTGGTAGCCGAACACGCGCACCGACAGCGCCTGCACCCACAGCGCGAGCGGCGGCTTGTCCACGGTCATCACGCCGCTGCGGTCCAGCGACGCGAACAGGAAGTCATGCCAGCTGGTGCTCATCGAGCGCACGGCGGCGGCGTAATATTCGTTTGCCCAGCCGTTGCGGCTGAGCCCCCACAGGTTCAGCAGCGCCGCCACCGCGGCGAGCACGCCAAGCTCCAGCCGACCCGCCGCCACAGACCGCGCCCGCTCGGCGGCGCGCACGCGCCACGCGCCCGCGGCGCCGGCCGGAATGGATGTGGCCGGCGATGCGGCCGCAAGCGATGCGGAGGTTCGCGGGGATCTCACGGGAAGAGCGTCGCCGCCGTGCGCAGGAGCGGCTTGTGTGAACCCTGGGAGTTTCGTAAGAGTCGGCAGCCGACGGCGCCGGGCTCGTTATGGGCGGATGTCGATTGCGTGTCCTCCCATCTCCGACGCGCGTCCATAGCTCCGCGGCGGCGCGGCGGCGATGCTGAAGCAGGCTGTCAGACGTATGCCGACCGCGAACGAGGAGAGAAATGTCCACAAGAGCTCCCCAGATCCTCGCCCTGGGAGGGGGAGGCTTCTCGATGGAGCGAGACGGATCTCTGCTTGACGAGTACGCCCTCTCCCTGACCGGCGCGCAGCGCCCGCGGGTCTGCTTCCTGCCAACGGCCTCCGGTGACGCCGACCACTACGTGGTCAGGTTCTATCGCCGCTTCTCCGCCGACTGCGAGGCCAGCCACGTGTCGCTGTTCCGGCGCGACCAAGGCACCGGCGGCGTGGAGGACAACCTCGCATCCCACCTGCTCGGCCAGGACCTCATATACGTCGGCGGCGGTAACGTGGTGAGCATGCTGGGCGCGTGGAGGGCGCACGGGCTGGACGCGATCCTGCGCAAGGCATGGCGGCGCGGGATCGTGCTGTGCGGGCCCTCGGCCGGTTCGCTGTGCTGGTTCGACCGCGCGCTCAGCGCGTTTCACGGCGGGCCGCGGCCGGTGCGCGGGCTGGGGTTGCTGCCCTACTCCAACTGCGTGCACTACGACGCCGAGCCCGCGCGGCGCGCCGAGTACCACCGCGCGGTCGCCGAGGGGATGCCTCCGGGATTCGCGGCCGATGACGGCGTCGGCCTGCACTTCCGCGGCAACCTGCTCGAGCGCGTCGTGAGCTCCGGCCCGGACGGCAACGCCTACCGCGTGGAGCTCGATCCCGCCAGCGGCCGCGTGGTCGAGACGAGCCTCGAGGTCACCCGCCTGGATGTATCCGCCGCGGCCCCGCCGGGCCCCGCGCCGGTGCCGGCCGCGCGACGGGGCTCGGTGCGCGTGGCCGCATGAGCTCGCCGGGCCCCGCCCCGCACGACGAGCGCCTGATCCTGGCGATGGGAGGGGGCGGGTTCACCATGGAGCCCTCCAACCCGCTGCTCGACGATTACGTGCTCTCGCTGGCGCGCAGCGAGGAACCGCGCATCCTGTTCCTGCCCACCGCCTCCGGCGACACGACGGCACATATCAACGCGTTTCGAGAGCGCTTCGTGGGCCGCCGCTGCGTTCCCGACCAGCTGTCGCTGTTCAGGCTCAGCGAGTCCCGGCGCAGCCTGCGGGAGATCGTGCTGGAGGCGGACATCGTCTACGTGGGCGGCGGCTCGATGCGCAACCTGCTCGCGATCTGGAAGGCGCACGGCCTCGACAGCCTGCTCGTCGAGGCGTGGCGCGGCGGCGCCGTGCTGGCGGGGCTGAGCGCGGGGGCGATGTGCTGGTTCGAGGCGGGCGTCACGCGCTCGAGCGGCCCTCCTTCGGTGATCGAGGGCCTGGGACTGCTCGAAGGCTCGCTGACCGTGCACGCCGACGGGGAGCCCGAGCGGCTGCCGGTGTGGCTCGAGCACGTGCGCGCCGGCAGCATCCCGGGAGGCTGGGCGGTGGACGACGGGGTAGGACTGCTCTTCCGCGGCCTTGGCCTGCAGCGCATCGTCAGCTCGCGACCGGGCGCGGGCGCGCAGCGCGTGGATGCGATCGCCGGCGAGCTCGTACGGCACCGGCTCGAGCCCGAGCTGCTCGGGGAGCTCCCCACGGGCGCCCTGGGCGGGCTCGACGAGGCGGTCCGCGAGCTGCGCGAAGTGCATCGCTTGCGACGGGGCCTGGGCGGACGGGACATCTGAACGGCGTCCGCCTGGGCGGGCGTGCGGGCTACTGCGCCGCGCGCGGTGGGATCTCGTCGGGCAGGTCGCCGCCGGCGGCCGCCTGCCACGGGAACGCCCCCCGCAGGCGGCGCACGCGGTAGCCCAGCGCGCCGTGGGCGTTGAGCCCGTGCCATGCCAGCCGGGAGGCGAGCGTCAGGCGCGGGATCCAGAAGCGATCCTGGATCGCCTCCGACGGGCTGGGCTCCTCGATGTGGACATCAGCCGCAACATGGCCCTCGCCGTCCTGGAGTCCCAACCGCGCCAGCACGTTGCCGTCGCGGTCGCATATCTGGGACTCGCCGAGCATCTCGGTGCACCACGGCACGCCGCGCACGAACGGCGTCTCCCCTGCGACGGGGCCCACGTGGGCGGCGATCGCCACCGGCGCGCCCGTGAGCCTCGCCACCTGGCCGGGCAGCTCCGCTGCCTGCGCCCGCCAGATGGCGTGTTCGCGAGCCACCCATCGGCGCAGCGGCACACCCCAGTTGAGCGGCATCGAGGGCCAGCACATGCCGCCCAGCACGAGCCCCGCAGCACCCGCACGCACGCGCGCGCTGGTCCGGTAGCGCGCCCACTCCCAGCCCGACATCAGGCCCACTGTGCAGCCGAGCGCGGCGCTGGCGAACACGCCGGGGTCATCGCCGCCGCGGTAGTAGTTCTGCTCCCACGCGGTGGGGATGTCCTTGTCGTGCAGGTGCGCGGCGCCGCTGGGCTCCGCGAGCACGTAGGTCCCATATGCATCGTGGCCGCGCACGGAGAGGAAGCCCCCGGCGATCACCACGTCCAGCTCGCGGGCCAGGCGCATGAGCATCTGAAACGGCGGCCCGTCGATCGGGCGCGGCGCGCCCAGCAGCGCACCGGCATACACGTTGGGCCCCGTGAAGCCCTCGGGCAGCACGAGCACCCGCGGGCTGTGCTCGCGGTGGGCGTCGCGCAGGAGGTCCTCGACGCGCTCCAGGTTGCGCTCCACCTCCCCCAGCGCAAGCGAGGGCTGGATGACCGCGACCCTGGTGGGCGCGCGCCCGCCGGGGCTCAGCTGCGCCGGCTTCCTGGCGGGACCGTCGAATCGGGCTTGTCCACGCCTCCGATTCTGCCATCCGTGGGCGCTAGCGTGCCTGCGGCCCCATGGCCGCGCCCGGCGCGGCGCTCGCGCCGGCGAGAGGGCAAAATAGGGCGAGCGGCGCGCCCCCATTGCGCGGGGCAGGGACGGCGGGGGCGAGCAGCGGGCCCTGGCCGAGCCCGATGCCCGCGGCACGCACCGCGGCCAGCTCCCCCACGGTCTCGATGCCGGCGGCGATCACGGTCCAGCTTGACTGCCGCGCGTGATCGGCCAGCGCACACAGCAGGCTGGAGCGCGAGCGCTCTCGGTGGGAGTTGCGCAATGCGCTGCGGTCGAGCTTGACGTAGTCCGGCGAGATCAGTGCGAGCTGGCCCAGGTCGGCGTGCCCGGCGCCCACCTCCTCGACGGCCACGCGCACACCGCGACCGCGCAGCGATCCCACGTGCCCAGCCAGCTCGGGGTTGCCGTCGAGCATGCGCTCCTGGCCGACCTCGACTATCAGCCGATCGAGCTGCGGGCACCTCGACAGGGCTCGCTGAACCTCCCGGCGCGTGAGCAGTCCGGCGGCCAGTTTGACGGCCAGGTGCGCCTCCTTTGGCAGGTCAGGAAGGAGCGCCAGTGCCTTGCGCAGGCAGGCGAGTTCCAGCGCCGGGCGCATGCCCACCGTGTCGGCGAGCGTTATCCAGTGCAGCGCGTCCTCGTGCCCGTCCACGCTGAAGTCCGGCAGCGCCTCGAGCGCGAGCACGCTGCCGTCGCGCAGGTCGAGGATCGGCTCGAGAACGATCGAGAGCCCCTCGCCGTCGCAGAGCCTGCCCAGCGAGCCGCGCGCGCCTGCGGGATCCTCCTCTGAGAGCGAAGCCCCCTCGTAGAGCAGAACTCGCCCCTTGCCCGCGCGCTTGGCCATGCGCAGCGCGAAGTCCGCGGCGCCCAGCAGCTCCTCGGCGCCGGCTCCGTCGCGCGGAGCACGCGCCACACCCGCGCATGCACCGATCCCCGCGCGCACCGACCCATCGATGATGTGCCGAGCTGTGGCCGCGGGATCCTCGTCGGCCGTGAGCACACCGAACTCGTCCCCGCCCAGGCGCCCGAGAACGTCGCCCGGGCGCAGCGCGCCCTGCATCGCGCTCGCGGCGGCGCGCAGAAGCGCATCGCCCGCCGCATATCCGCGCTGCTTGTTCACGACGCCGAAGTCGTCGAAGTCGACCATGATCAGGGCCGCCGGAGCTCCTGGCCGCGCCCTCGCCGCCACGCGGTCGACCTGCGCGCGGAAGGACGCGCGCGAGACGGCGTCGGTGAGCGGGTCCCTGAGCAGCCGCGCGGTCTCGCGCGTGAGCCGCCCGACGAGGAGCAGCAGCGCGAGCGCGCCGACGAGCACGCCCACCTCCTGTGCCGTGACCCGACCGCTCAGCGCCATCGGCGCGAGCAGGGCGGCGATGACGAGCAGCCGCCCAACGTTGCCCGCGCGCCCGCCGCGCGCGAGGACGCCCACGGCGGCGGCGCTCAGCCAGATGAGCGTCAGCGCGGTCACGCGCCCTTCGCCCAGCCCAACGATGGCAAACACAGCCGCGCATGAGAGCGCTTCGTCCACCCGGGTCCATCCCTCCGAGCGCACGAGCAGCTGGATCATCCCCGTCAGCGCGATGAGCGCGCAGCCGATGCCCGCCGCGAGCGGATGCGCCTGCACATGCGGTTCCAGGGCGAGCAAGAGCGCCCCGGCGAACGCAAGGACGATGCGCACACGCGCTGCATACCGGCGCGCGCCCGCTATCTGCAGCGTGGCCGGCGCGAGCGGCGCGGGGGCCGCGAGCTCGGCGGCCCATTTGCTCAGAGGTTCTACGAACATCTCGATATCTCGCTGATCGGCTTCCGTGGTAATTCGTATTAATCGAATCACGCCGTCTTATGGAGCGCATCGGCAGTTCTCCGTGATCCGCTGAGGTTTTCAACTGCAGGAACTTGAGGCTCCCGCGAGAACACAGTCCACGCAGCACAGAGTTCAGGCGGGGCCCGTCAGGGCCTCATTGGTCCCCCCGAAGCGCCTGTGGGGGGCGTCCACGCCCCCCACAGGCCCGCCAACCCGCGAGCGCCCTGCCGGCTCGGCACTAGGCGCCAGGCATCAGAACCCACAGCTTCGGCGCGAGCTCGACCACCTGCGCCGGCGGGAGCTCGCTCACCAGGCCAGCACCGGCGCGTCCCATCGCGCCCTCCAACTCGCGCCAGGCCAGCGCCACCGGGGCCACGCGCGCGGTCGGCCCCCATCCGGTCACCGCCCGCAGCTCCTGCGCTCGCTCGCGCGCGTCCGCGGCCGTGAGCTCGCCGAACGGCCGGCTGGCGCCGCGGATGTACACCTGGCGCTGAAGTATCAGCTCAGCCTCCTGCACGACCTCCGCCATCCCTCAGCCGCCGCCCCGGCAGCTCACCGCCAGCCGCCTCGCGGCGATCGCGGCCTGCCCGTAGGAGATGCCGCCGTCGCCGGCGGGGAGCCGTTCCGGCGTGAGGACCCGCAGGCCGATCGCGTGCAGCTCGGCGGCGACACGCTCGAGCAGGCGCCGGTTCTGGAAAACGCCTCCGGAGAGCACGACCAGGTCGCTGCCATGCGCAGAGGCCGCCCGGGCGCACGCCTGCGTCGTTGCATGCGCCACGGCGCCGTGAAAGCGGGCGGCGATGGCGCCCGGCGCGCTCCCGCGCTGCACGTCGGCCAGCACCGCGCGGATCGTCGAGCGCGGATCGATAACGAGCTGCTCGCCCTCGTGGCGCACCCCGATCGGATAGCGCCCGCGCTCGGCCGGATCGCACGCCGCCTCCAGCTCGATCGCCGCCTGGCCCTCGTAGTTGACGCGCGCCCTCACGCCGCAGAGCGCGGCGACGGCGTCGAACAGGCGGCCCATGCTCGTCGTCACGGGCGCGCCCAGGCCGGTGCGCGCGAGCTGGGCGACCAGCGACCAGGCCCGCTCGTCCACCTGTCCCCTCAGCGCGAGCGGAACCTCGGGCGCAGCATCCCCCGTGGCCAGAGACAGCCACGAGCACGCCATCCGCCACGGTTCGCGGATCGCACGCTCGCCGCCGGGCAGGCGCACGGGCAGCAGCGCCCCGACACGGCGGAAGCCCTCGAGCCCGCCGAGCAGCAGCTCGCCGCCCCAGACGGTGCCGTCGGCGCCGTAGCCGCTGCCGTCGAAGATCGCCCCGATCGCGCAGCCCGGCTCCCCGTGCTCGGCCAGGCACGCCGCCATGTGCGCGTGGTGGTGCTGTACGCCGAGCAGCTCAACGCCGTCGCGCTCGAGCGCGTACTTGGTGGAGAGGTACTCGGGGTGCAGGTCGTGGGCCACCAGCTCGGGGGCCACCTCGAACAGCCGCTGGAAGTGCTCGATGCCCTCCTCGAAGGCAAGCAGCGTCTCGTAGTGCTCGAGGTCGCCGACGTGGTGGGAGACCCACGCGCGCGCGCCCTTGGCCAGGCAGAACGTGTTCTTCAGCTCGGCACCGCATGCGAGGATCGGGCGCTCGGCCGGGTCCGGGAGCGACAGGCTCGCGGGCACATAACCGCGCGAGCGCCTCAGCAGCATCGTCCGCGTGGCGCCGGGCGTGCTCAGCACCCTCACCACCGAGTCGTCGGTGCGCGTCTGGATCGGGCGGTCGTGCACGAGCAGCAGGTCGGCGATCGAGCCAAGGCGGGCGAGCGCGTCCCCGTCGCGGTAGGCAATCGGCTCATCCGAGACGTTGCCGCTGGTCATCACCAGCACCGGCGCAACGCCCTCCGCGCCGAGGTCGGCCAGCAGCAGGTGGTGAAGCGGCGAATAGGGCAGCATCAGCCCGAGCTCCGCCACGCCCGGCGCGACCGACGCAGCGATCCTCGCGTCCGGGCGCCGCGGCGCGAGCACGAGCGGGCGCTCGGGCGCGCTGAGCAGCTCACGCTCGGTGGGGCCAAGGCGGACGAGCGACTCGGCGGCGCGCAGGCCGGCGACCATCAACCCGAACGGCTTGTCCTCGCGGTGCTTGCGCGCGCGCAGCAGGGCGACCGTCGCCTCGTCGTCGGCACGGCAGGCCAGGTGGAAGCCGCCGATCCCCTTGACCGCGAGGATCTGCCCGTCGCGCAGCGCGCGCGCGGCGGCGCGCAGCTCATCACCGGCGGCGGGGAGCGCGCTCAGCCCGTCGGGGCTCAGCAGCAGCGCCGAGGGGCCGCACACCGGGCACGCGTTGGGCTGGGCGTGAAAGCGACGGTTGGCAGGGTCCTCGTACTCGGCGCTGCACAGCTCGCACATGTCAAAGCCCGCCATCGTGGTGGAGGGCCGGTCATAGGGGATTCCGCGCACGATCGTGAAGCGCGGGCCGCAGTTGGTGCAGTTGATGAACGGGTAGCGGTAGCGGCGGTCGGCGGGGTCCAGCAGCTCGCGCAGGCAGTCCGGGCACGTTGCGCTGTCGGGCGCGACGGGGGCATCGGGCGCGCCGTCGCGGGCGCTCTTGCGTATCGCGAAGCCGGGCACGCCCGTCGGCTCGCAGTCCTCGCTCATCACCCCCTCCACGACCGCCAGCGGCGGCGCGCCGGGGCCGAGCCGCGCGAGAAAGCCATCCACCGCGGCGGCTGCGCCCTCGACCTCCAGCAGGACGCCTCGCGCGTCGTTGAGCACGAACCCGGAGAGCCCGTGCTGGCACGCGAGCCTGTAGACGTAGGGCCGGAAGCCGACCCCCTGAACGGTGCCGTGAACGCGCACGCGCGCGCGACGCAGCGATCCGATCTGGCCGGCGATCGGGGCGCTTGCGCTCATGCGCGTGCGCCCGTCTGCGCGAGCAGCCCCACCAGCTCCCTCAGCGCGTGGTAGGCGCTCGCCTGAGCCTCCTGGATGCGAGGGATGTGCTCGGAGCGGGTGACCACGACATGGTCGGCGAGCGCGCCCGCTGCGATGCGGCCGCCGTCATAGCCGACCATCGCAATCGTCAGCAGGCCCCTGCGGCGGGCGTGCGCGAGCGCGTCGATCACGTTGCGCGAGTTGCCCGAGGTCGACAGGGCGAGCAGCGCGTCGCCGGGACGCCCGTAGGCGATCACCTGCCTGGAGAAGATCGCATCGGTGCCCACGTCGTTCGCGATCGCCGTGATGATCCCGGGGTCCGCCGCCAGGTCGATCGCCGGCCACGCGCGGCCCTCGCCACCCACCGCGCGGAAGTCGGCGACTACGTCCATCGCGTCGGTGGCCGAGCCGCCGTTGCCAAGCGCCAACAGCGTGCCTCCGCCCTGGAAGCTGGCGTACAGCGCCCGCGCGGCGCCCTCGAGCGGCTCGCGGTTGTCGTTGAGGGTCTGGGCGCGCAGCTGGCCGATCTCGGTGGCCTTCATCAGCACCGAGCGGCGCACGTCCTCGAGCACCGGCGCGAGCTCGCGCTCGTGCTCGGCGAGGAAGGGATAGAGGAAGCTCGACGCGCCCGCGTCGTGCAGCGGGCGCGCGTCGCGGCCCGCGAGCAGGCCGCGATGGTCGAAGAACACGTGCACGAGCTCCCACAGCAGGTGGTAGAGGGTCTCGACGAGCTCCTGACGCAGGTGCTCGTCCTCGCCGGGGACCTCGAACTCCCACTCGGCACCCACACCGGCAAAGGCGATCGTCAGGCATCCACGCTCGCGCGCGCGAGCGACCGCGCGCGCCGTCTCGCGGGCGTGACCCGCGCCGTCGAGGAACGCGATCACGATGTCGCGCTCGCCCGCAAGCAGTTCGACCCCGCCGGCGAGCGCCCCGGCACCCCCGGTGATCGCCAGCGCAGGCAGCGCGCTCTTGCCCACGATCACCGGATGAACGAACTCGACGGCGACGTGACGCGCATCCGAGGCCGCAGCGGGCCCGGCGCCGAGCGCGATCAGCCGGCCCGAGCGGGCGAAGCGCTCGGCCATCAGATGGCAGACGCGCGCCAGCCTCTCGGCCTCCTCGCTGAAGAACTCGCGGTTGGCCTCTCCTCGCGCCGCGAGCAGCGCGGCGAGGTGGGCGTCCAGGGCCCCGCAGGCGGCCGTGGCGGTCAAGCCGGCACCCCCAGCCGGTCGCGCACGAGCCCGCCCAGCCACTGGCGCCATGCGTCCACGCCCTCCCCGGTGCGGGCGCTGAGGAGCATCCGCTGCACACCCGGGTGCACCTGGTCGAGGTTGTAGAGGAAGCGCTCGAGGTCGTAGTCCAGGTGCTCGAGCAGATCGATCTTGTTCACCAGCACGAGGTCGCACGTGCGGAACATGAGCGGGTACTTCAGCGGCTTGTCCTCTCCCTCGGTGACCGAGGAGACCATCACGCGCACGTCTTCGCCGACCTTGAACTCGGCCGGGCACACGAGGTTGCCGACGTTCTCGATCACGAGCAGGTCGATCTCCGCAAGGGGCAGCGCACCGAGCGCGGAGCGCACCATGTTCGCGTCCAGGTGACACTCCCCCCCGAAGCCCGGATCTGTGTTCAACTGTGTCACGGGCACGTGCAGGCCGGCGAGGCGGTCGGCGTCCAGCGACCCCTGCACGTCGCCCTCGAGCACGCCCACGCGCACTCCCGGCAGGTCCCCGACGACCCGCTCCAGCAGCGACGTCTTGCCGGCGCCGGGCGCGCTCATGAGGTTGACGACCGCGACGCCCGCGCGATCGAAGTCAGCGCGGTTGGCCCGTGCGAGCGTGTTGTTGGCGTCAAGGGCCTCCTCGACGATCCTCACCCTTGTGCGATGCATGCGTCCTCCTCGACCTCGATGGACTCGACTTCGAACTCCTCACCGGTGGCAACAGCCACGTCGCTGCCACCGCAAGTGGGGCAGCGGAACGCCGGTATCTCGATCTCCCATTCGCGCGCGCACGGATTGCAGCGCAGGCTCGCCTCGACGATCTCCTGCTCCAGGCGTGCGCCCTCGCACACGGTGCCGCGGGCGACGAACTCGAAGTAGAAGTCGAGCGTCTCGGGAACGACCTGGCGCAGGCGCCCGACCCTCAGGCTGATGAGGCTCACCGGCCGGCTGCCGGCGTGCTTAACGACGGTATTGACCACGGCACCGCTGAGCGAGAGCTCGTGCATGCCCTACTCCGCCGGTTCCAGCAGCGAGCTCGCGAGGAGCTCGTCCACCGTCTCGAGCACCAGATCGACCGCACGCCGCACCGCCTGCGCCACGCTGGGGGACAGCCCGAACCCGGGCTCCTCCACCTCCGCGGGCTCGCACGCGATCATCATCACGCGGCCGGGCCACGCGCCGACCGACCTGACGAACCGCAGCACCGTCTGGGGATCCATGCCGTGGGGGTTGATCACTTCGCCGTCCTCGATGCGCGCGTCGACCGCGTCCTCGGACACCTCCATCACGTACAGGGTCCCGGGCTCGCCGCCCTGGCGGCTGACGTCGAGGATCACCAGCGCGTCATAGCCGCGCATCACCTCGTAGGCGAGATCCAGCCCGCCCGTGCCGACGTCCATCACCGCCACCCCATCGGGCAGGCGGCGGGCCTCCAGGCAGCGCGCCACCTCTCCGCCGAAGCCGTCGTCGCGCAGCCACGCGTTGCCCACGCCGGCGACGAGGATGCGCGGCTCGCGCGCGGGGCTCACTCGAACCACCCGCCCGCCGGCACGCTCACGGGAGCACCTCGACCTCGGAGGCGAAGAAGAACAGCAGCCGGCCGCTCTCGCGCAGGAGCTCCTGGCCGGGGTCGCCGTCGATCGTCACCCCGAGGTGCACCTTGCCGTCGTAGTCGACCATGATGCGCTCGACCCTCGCCACGCGCCCGTCGAGCATGCGCGCATGCAGGTCGGCGTCGGGCGCGGGTGAAATGCGCACCTTGCACCCGCGCTGGAAGCGCACACCGTCGACCTCGGCCTCGCGCTCGCCGGCGCTCGGATCGGGTAGGCCCGCGGGCTCAAGCGGTGGGGCGTCGCTGACGGGGCCGCGCAACTCGCCGGCAGGATCGCGCAGCGTGACGCGCCCGTGCAGCGCGAGGATCTCCTCGGGCGTGGCCGCGGCCGCTCGCGCCACCATCTCGGCCACGACCGGGTCATGGCGCGCGATGTCCTCGCGCTCGCCGTCGCTGAGCGTCCTGACGTGCAGCAGCAGCGCCTCCTCGATCTCGGTCGAGTCGAACAGGCCGCCGCGGCTCTCGGGTGCGATCTGCGGGTGGTCTGGCAGCACGATCGCGGCACCGATCACCGCATCCTCGCGGGCGCCCGCCAGCACCGGGAAGGTGTTGACGCTGGCGCAGGGACGGTCAAGCGGCGAGACGAAGCGCCCCGCGGAGACCTGCAGGAGCGGGTGGGTGGACAGCAGCGAGTGCGCGAGCGCGGCCGCGCGGTCCAGCCCGCGCGCGCACGGCGTCCGGTTCTCCACGCGCAGGATGAGCTCGTGGACACCCCTTTCCAGCTCGAGCGCCTCCAGCGCGATCGCCACGCGCAGCGGCCGGCCGCCCTCGCCGCCCAGCATCGCTTCGCGCCGCGCCGCGGCGGCCGCGCCGGCGCTGCGTCTCAGCAGCGCCCCGACGCTGACGCTCGCCAGCTCCAGGCGCTGAGGTGAGGCCTCGTGACGCTGGCCGCCTGCCGCGAGGAACCTGACCTGCGCGCAGATGCGCGCCTGGTGGGAAGCCTCCACCACGCAGCGCAGCTCCAGGTGGTCGAATGTGCTGGGCAGCGTCGCGGCGTAGCGGGGCGGGTAGAGGATGCCGAAGGGAGTGGGGGTGGCGTTCTTGGTGGCCCCCGGCGTGTAGGGGTAGAGCGCATAGCCCTCGTAGAGGAGCGACTCGATCAGCGGCTCGATCGTCTCAGGCATCGCGATCGCTCCCGAGCAGATGCTCGATGCAGGCGTCGAATGTCGGCAGCCCGCGCGCGACGCGCTCGCGCTCGAGCGCGTGCAGCGTGTGGGAGCGCATGGCAACCCATCCCGTGTTTGGGTAGTAGTGCTCGATCGTCTCGCGCCACACGGCCACCGGCATGCGGTAGTCCAGCGACCGCGACCACGGCACGAGTACCATCTGCAGGCCGCCGTGCTCGTTTGGGTAGTAGACGGTGCCGTTGAAGTGCAGCGCCAGCGGCACCTCGCCATCGGGCAGCGAGTACAGGTACTTGGCCGCGGCCAGCTCCAGGTCGTAGCTGCACGCGACCGGCACCGCCACCGTGGTGGAGCCCGTGAACGCCGGCACCAGCACATCCAGTCGCGCCCACACGAGGCTGTGAGTGGTCACAGCCCAGCGCTCGGGGGCGCCGAACAGCCCTGTCAGGCGCTCGCGCGTGAGCTCGTCGTAGGCGCGCCGCGCCGGCTCGATCATCAGCTGGATGGTCAGCCCCACCATGTACACCGGGCGTCCGCTCGGCTCGGAGACCTGCAGGTCGATCATCAGCATCGGCGCAGCGGCATGGCGCAGGGGACGCGCTCCCAGCACCTCGAACTCGGGCTCCGGCCCGCCCGGTGAGGGCTCGGCGGCGCCCGCGGGCTCCCCGGCCATCGCCTCAGGGGGAACGCTCATGGCGTGCTCGCCTGCATCTGCAGCTCGCCGAAGAAGCTGGACACCGCCTCCTCCACACCCGCACCCCCGGAGATCCCCTCCCACCTCGCCTTGATCGTGCCGGTGAGCGCATAGCAGCGGTCGATCGGCGCGATCGCATACGCGGGAGGGTCGGACAGGCGGTTGACGATCAGCCCCTCGATGTCGGGCTCGAGGCCGGCGAGCACCGGGTTGCGCTCGACGATGGCGCTCCACGAGGAGAAGCGCAGCTCGCTCTCGGTTGCCCCTCCCGGGCTCGGGTAGAGGGCGACCACGCAGCCCGTGACGCTCGACTGCATGAAGAACGCAAGGCCGATCGGGATCTGGAAGCCCGCCCACACCTCCTCGGGCAGATCCAGGTGCTCCAGCCACAGCGTGCGCCCCCCCACCGGCCTGTACTCCGCCTCGCCCGAGCGCAGCGCCCAGCAGGTCTCGCACACGCACACGATCCTGCGCTCGTGGAAGTTCAGCAGGTGACGGTGCCCCTCGGAGATCGCCGTCTCGCACAGATCGCAGCGCTCCTGCGCGGCGGGGGGCGCCGCGCCCGTGCGCGGGAGGGGGGCTCCCGGCTGCAGGTTTGCCGCCGAGCCATCGGCGGGGCTGGCGAAGGCGCGCATGCCACCGACGAGCCGGGCGCGGCGTCTGGCCGCAAGGACATCCTCGGTCGTGCGGCGCGAGGCGCGGCGCTCCTGCGGGGAGCCGGGTTCGGACGCGCCGCTCACAGCGTCAGCGCCACCTTGACGTGCCCCTGCTCGCGCAGCAGCGGCACGGGCTCGAGCTGCAGTCGCGCGTCGTCCATCGAGCGCCCTGCCTGGGGCAGGAAGAACGTGCGCGAGCAGCGCCTGCAGGCGAGCGCGCCTGCGCTCAGCTCTCCGTCGTCCAGCGGCCCGCCGCAGCCGGCGCACACGTTCGCGTAGGCGAGCAGCGTGCCATCCACGTTGGCCACGACGAGATCGGCGCCGCCGACCTCGGCGCCGACCATGCCGCCGACGGGCACCAGATCGAGATGATCCACCTCAAACCACGAGGCCATCGCGGGGGCGCTGCTCGGCGCTCCTCCCGAGAGCACCATCGGCAGCTCGATCCCGCCCGCCGGCGGCGCGCCCGTGCCCGGGCCGCCGGCCATCGGCAGCGAGGGTCCCGTGCTCGCGGGCGCGACCCCATCGACCTGCAGCTCCTCCAGATCCGGCGCGGCGTCTTCGAGCGCCTGCTTGATAGCGAGCTCGAGCGTCACCGCGGAGGCGGCGCAGTCCGAGCAGCTGCCGCGCAGGCTGATCCGCGCGACGCCTCCCTCGAGGCTCACCAGCTCGACGTTGCCGCCGTGGGATTCCATGTAGGGGCGCACCTGCTCCAGCGCGCCCCTGACGCGGTCCTCAAGCGGCACCGGGTGCAGGTCGTGGATGAGCAGCAGCGGCAGGACCGCCGCGTCCTCGCTGAGCGCTGCCGCGAGCGCCTCACCCACCACGCCCGCATCGCCCAGGCAGGTGAAGATCCGCTGCAGGCCCGCTCCGTACATCTGCACGATCGCGGAGATGAGGGCGTCGGCGACCTCACGCGTGGGGGGGTCGCCGCTGTCCTGAAGCTGCGCCTGCAGCTCCTGCACGCGCAGCAGCAGCTCGTCGTGTCCCTCGCTGAGCGTGCTCGTCGCCATCGCAGCCTCCTCAGGCCAGCGCCGTTGGCGTGTGGATCACCTTGCGCACGCGGCCACTGCCGTTGTACATGTGCACGCCGCAGGGCAGGCACGGATCGAAGGAGCGGACGGCGCGCATGATGTCGATGCCCTTGAACTTCTCCGGGCCGTTCTCCTCGAAGATGGGCGTGTTCTGAACGGCGTCCTCGTAGGGGCCCGGGGTGCCGTAGACATCTCGCGGGCTGGCGTTCCACGGCGTCGGCGGGTAAGGCTGGTAGTTGGCCACCTTACCCTCGCGGATGACCATGTGGTGGGAGAGCACGCCGCGAGCCGCCTCGTGGAAGCCGCAGCTGACCGCGTCCTGGGGAACGGTGAATTTGTTCCAGCTTTTGGTGCGGCCCGCCTGGACCTCCTTCATCGCGCGCTCCAGGCAGTGCAGCGCGATCAGCGCGCTGTATGCCTGGTGGTAGCTGCGCGCGCGGTCGCGCTCGATCGCGTTGGACTTCTCCGGCACGTTCCACTCCATTTCCATCTCGGGCATGTTGGGCGAGCGCGGCAGCACCATCTGGATCGAATGACCGGTGGCCTTTGCGTAGCCGAAGTCCACGAGCCCGGCCTTGGCGGTGCACCACTGGCGTGCGAACGGCCCGCCGCCCGTGTCGCAGCACACGTGCGTGTCGGTGCGCTTGTCATACATGCGCGGTGAAACCACCCATGTGTACTTGTCGGTGAAGTCGCGCTTCTGCGGGCGCGGCAGGGTCACCTTGTTCCACGGGTGGTTCTTGTCCACCGGGTTGCCCAGCGGGTCGTGCGTGACAAGCGTCGGCTCGCTCTCCCACGAGTCGAAGTAGGAGGAGCCGAGCAGGATCCGGATCATCAGGTTGATCTCGACGAGGTCGGTGGAGATCAGCTCGCCGCCGAAGGCCACGCCGGGGGTGATGTAGCGCTTGCGCCCCCATTCGGACATGTTCGCGTAGCTGTAGTCGACGTAGTCGGGGTCGTCGAAGGAGCCCCAGTTGACGAGGTTCGTCTCGCGGTAGCCGACCATGTCGTAACCGGGCAGCTCGCGCAGGAAGAAGTCGTAGAGGTCGTCGTGCATGGGCACGCTGCGCTTGACGTAGTCGAAGTAGCGCATCAGCCGCACGTAGTAGTCGGTGCACGTCTGGTGGGTGATGTCGGCGCTGCAGCCCCCCGGCATGATCGTGGAGGGGTGGGTGTGGCGCCCGCCGAACAGGCAGTACATCTCGCGCGTGTAGCGCGCGACGTGCAGCGTCTCCAGATAGAACTCGCCGGTGAACGGGTTCAGCGCGCGCATGATGTCGGCGATCGTCTTGAAGCCGTGGATGTCGCTGTGCGGGGCGGCGGTGCGCTCGGCGGTGGCGAGCAGCGTCGGGTTGGTCTCCTTGACCATCTGCTCGCAGAAGTCGACGTTGGCCATGCAGTCGTTGAAGATCGCGTGGTCGAAGATGTAGTCGGCGGTCTCCGCCAGGTTGAAGGCGAGGTCGCCCAGCGGCGGCGGCTTGACCCCGTAGGCCATGTTCTGGTTCAGACAGGAGCACGTGCAGTGGTTGTCGCCGCAGATGCCACAGATGCGGCTGGTGATGAAGTGTGTGTCGCGCGGGTCGATGCCCTTCATGAAGATGTCAAAGCCGCGGAAGATCATCGAGGTGCTGTAGCACTTGAGCACCTGCCGGTTGGTGAAGTCGATCTCCGTGTGGATGCCAAGGCTGCCGACGATCCGCGTGATCGGATCCCAGGACATCTCCTTGACCATCACTTTCTGCTGCGCTGAGGCTTCAGTCGCCATTTGCTTCTCTCCTCACCCGGCCGGCGGCCGGAACTAGTCGAACGGGATCAACGACGGTTGGCTCGCCTTTCACCATTTCTTCGCGTAGCCGCTGGTCAGCGTTTTGCCCCGGCGCCGCCACTCCGGCTCGACGTCGTACTTGGTCCTGATGTTTTTGCGGCGCATGAAGCGCACGATGGGGCCGTATGAGTACTCGGTCACCATCGCCGCGTAGCGGCCGTACTTGTCCTCGTCCATGAACGGCATGAACTTGTCGGGGAAGCCGGGCATCGTGCATGCCATGCAGATACCGCCGACGTTGGGGCAGCCGCCGATCCCGTTGACCCAGCCGCGGACGGGGACGTTGCACTTCACCACCGGGCCCTTGCAGCCGAGCTTGACCAGGCAGCGGTGATCGGAGCCGTATTCGGTCGCGTATTCACCCTGCTCGGTGAAGCCCGCGCGGTTGCAGCTCTGGCGCACGGTTCTGCCGAACAGCCACTTCGGGCGCAGCGCCTCATCGAGCTCGGGCGCCGGCGCGAGGCCCGCCAGGTGCAGCGCCAGGTAGAGCAGCGTCTCGGTCATGTTGTCCGGCTGAGCGGGGCAGCCGGGGATGCACACGATCGGCAGGCCGGCTTTGGATTTCCAGCTCCAGCCCAGGTAGTCCGGCACGCCCATGGCGCCGGTCGGGTTGTTCTTCATCGCCGGGATACCGCCATAGGTGGCGCAGGTGCCCACCGCTACGAGCGCCGCGCACTTCGGCGCGAGCCGGTCGATCCACTCGTTCATCGTGATCGGCTGGCCGTTCGCGGGGTTGACCGCGAAGCCCGTCCAGTGGCCCTCGCCGTTGATCTCCTCGTTGCCCAGCGAGCCCTCGATGACGAGCACGAACGGATCGAGCTTTCCCTGCTCGGCGTCGAACCACGCCTGCGCGTAGTCCTGGCCGTTGGCGTAGTCGATCACCTGGTTGTGCACGACCACCTTCGGCATGCCGGGAATCGCCTGCAGGATGATGTCCTCGAGGCTCGGGTTGGTCGCCGATGTCATCGCCACGGAGTCCCCCTCGCAGCTCAGCCCGGTCGTCATCCAGAGGACGTGCGCCGTGATTGCCTCCGTCTCCCTGTGCCCCGCAAATGCCATGCTCGCCATAACCTCTCCAATCGCCTCAGATCAACAGATGCGCGGCAGCGGGTCGCCCACCAACTGGTCCATCACCCGCCGGCCGCCGAAGCTCGTCTCCACGAGCACCATCCCGGGCGGTTCCCTCCGCACCTCCCCTATCTCCGCAGCCTGCTCACAGCCCGGCACGCCTCGCAGCGCCGCCAGCGCCTCGCCCGCCGCCTCCGGGGCGACGAACGCGACAAGCCTGCCCTCGTTGGCGACGTACATCGGGTCGATCCCGAGGATCTCCGCCGCTCCGGCGACGGCGGGTGCCACCGGGATGGCGCTCTCGCGCACGAGCATCGCCACCGAGGAGGAGCGCGCGAGCTCGTTGAGCACCGAGGCGACGCCACCGCGCGTGGCGTCGCGCAGGCAGCGCAGCTGCGGGCCGGCGGCGCCGAGCAGGGCGTCCACGGCCGGCCACAGCGGCGCTGTGTCGGACTCGATGGCGGCGTCGAGCTCGAACTCGCCGCGCGCGAGCATGATCGCCATGCCGTGCTCGGCGATGGAGCCCGAGAGCAGGATGCGGTCCCCCGGGCGGATGCCCGCCGGCGAGAGGCTCGCCCTGCCGTCGCGGCGGCCGAGGCCCGTCGTGCAGATGTACATGCCGTCCGCGTGGCCACGTTCGACGACCTTGGTGTCCCCGGTGACGATCTCCACCTCCGCCGCGCGCGCGGCGTCGGCGATCGCGCTCACCTCCGCGCGCAGCTCCTCGGCGCCGAGACCCTCCTCGAGCACGAGCGACAGGCTGAGCGCCAGCGGCCGCGCGCCCGAGACCGCGAGGTCGTTGACCGTTCCGTTGACGGCGAGGTCGCCGATCGAGCCGCCCGGGAAGCGCAGCGGCCTGACGACGTAGGAGTCGGTGGTGAGCGCCAGCGCGACGCCGTCGACGGACACGGGAGCCGCGTCGGAGAGCCGGCTGAGCGCCTCGCCGCCGAAGGCGGGAACGAACAGGCCCTCGATCAGGTTCTGCGTGGCCTTGCCGCCGGCGCCGTGGGCCATCGTGATGCGCTCGTCGCGGAACTTCGCGCGCTTGCCGCGCGCGGTTTCGATGATGCCCAGGATGCGCTCCTCGCGCGCAGACACCGTCGCCGGCTCGGCCATCACACGACCTCCCGCTCGCGCGCGAAGCGCCCGAAGTTGTAATAGGCGGCGCACGCGCCCTCTGAGGAGACCATGCACGTGCCGATCGGGCGCTCGGGTGTGCAGGCGGTGCCGAACACCTTGCACTCCCACGGCTTGATGACGCCCTTGAGGACCTCGCCGCACTGGCAGGCCTTGGGGTCGGCCACGCGCACCCCGGGCACACCGAAGCGCAGCTCCGCGTCGAGGTCGGCGTAGGCCTCGGAGAGCTTCAGGCCGCTGTGGGAGATGAAGCCGAGCCCGCGCCACTCGAAGTGCGGCCGCAGCTCGAAGACCTCCGCCAGGACCTCCAGCGCGCGCAGGTTGCCCTCGTAGGGCACCACGCGCCTGTACTGGTTCTCGACCTCGCAGCGACCCTCGGCGAGCTGGGCGAGGATCATCGCGATCGACTGCAGGATGTCCAGCGGCTCAAAGCCCGCGACGACGACCGGCTTGCCGTAGTCGGCGGGGATGAACTCGAACGGCCGCGCACCGACGACTGTGGCCACGTGGCCCGGCCCGATGAAGCCGTCCAGGCGCAGGTCGGGGGACTCGAGCAGCGCCCGCAGCGGCGGCACGATCGTCACGTGGCTGCAGATGCAGGAGAAGTTCTGCACGCGCTCGGCGCGCGCACGCTTGAGCGTCAGGGCTGTCGAGGGAGCGGTCGTCTCAAAGCCGATCGCGAAGAACACCACCTGGCGCTCTGGGTTCTGCCTGGCGATGCGCAGGGCGTCCAGCGGCGAGTAGACCATGCGCACGTCCGCGCCCGCCGCCTTTGCCTCCAGCAGGCTGCCCTGGGAGCCCGGCACGCGCATCATGTCGCCGAAGCAGGTGAAGATGACGCCCGGCTCGTTCGCGATCGCGATCCCGTCATCGACGCGCCCCATGGGGATGACGCACACGGGGCAGCCCGGCCCGTGCACGAGCTCGACGTTGGCCGGCAGGAGGTCATCGACGCCGTACTTGTAGATCGAGTGGGTGTGCCCGCCGCACACCTCCATGACCTTGTAGTGGCGCCCGGGCTCGACCAGCGAGAGGATCTCCCCGGCGACCGCGCGCCCGAGCGAGGCGTCGCGGAACTCGTCGACGAACCTCATGCGCGCCTCCCGTCCGCGAGCGCTGCGAGGGCGACGCCCGCGTGCACCAGCAGCGTCTGACCGCCGTCGATGGGGGCGACGAGCGCCGTCTCCACGGTGTGGCGCGCTCCCTGGCCGTCGGCGCAGAGAGCCAGGCCGCGTCGCTCATCCACGCGCAGGACGGTCATCGGCACGCCCTCATCCGAGCAGGTGATGCAGTGCTCGCTGGAGCAGAGCGGGGCGGGCGAGGAGACGGTCATTCGATCACGCTGGCCCGCAGCTCCTCGAGCTCCTGCTCGTAGTCGGCGCCCATCCGTTCGAGCAGGCTGCGCGTCGCACGGGCCTCCTGCTCGTCGACCTGTGAGATGGCGAACCCGACGTGGATGAGCACCCAGTCCCCGGGGCCGACGCCGGTCCCCTCCACGTCGAGCAACCCGATGTTGACGTTGCGCCGGACGCCCGCCACATCCACCGAGGCGATGCGGTGCTCCTCATCCACCACCTCGATGATCTGGCCTGGGATGGCGAGACACATGCGCTACGTCCCTTCTGACGATTGCTCCGCACCCTGCACGCGGGGCGGCCCGGTCTCCGGCCGGGCGGCCTCGGGGACCTTGTATCACCGGCCACAGCCCGCTTGCCAGGGGCGGTAATCACGGTTACAGCGCGCACCGGTAACCCTGGTTACCAGGGTCAAAATCCGGATAATTGGACGCCGGGAGGCGTAGACTCGCCGGCGGCAAGCTCAGTTGGTGATGCTGGGAAGGAGGGGCAGGGCGCAGATGTCGGTCCAGGGGCGGGGTGTCGTGCAATTGGGAGATGCGCGATGGACGGCGGGCTCCGCCGAGGCCAAGGCGCCCGGATCGCCTCCGCTTTACGCCTACCTGCTCGACCACGACGACGACCTCGCCGAAGAGCTCGACGTGCGCATGCGCTTCGCCGCGCGCCAGCTGGCGACCGTGAGGATCCTGCACGCCGAGACCGGCGAGTGCGATCTGCAGCCCTGGTTCGCGGTGATCGGCAAGGGGCCGGGGCTGCTGGTGCTCGACGGCCTGGTGGCCGTGGACACGCGCATCACCAACCGCACGGTCACCGAGCTGCTGGGCGGCGGCGACCTGCTGCAGCCGCTGCACCGCCAGGTCGACGAGATGATCGAACGGACGGCGTCCTGGCGTGCCCTGTCCCCATGCCGCTTCGCGCTGCTGGACGGGGAGTTCGCCGAGCGCGTGCTGCCCTGGCCGCAGATCGGGCACGCGCTGCTGCGCCGCACCGAGCGCCGCACCGAGGACCTGGCGATGCTGCGAGCCATCTCCTGCCAGCCGCGGCTGGAGGTTCGCCTGGTGCTGTTCCTGTGGCACCTGGCGGCGCGCTGGGGGCGGGTCGAGTCAACGGGCCTGCATCTGACGCTGCCGCTGACCCACCGGCTGCTCGGGCAGCTCGTCGCCGCGGAGCGGCCCTCGATCTCCCACGCGCTCGGGCGCCTTGCCCACGCGGGCCTGGTCACGGGCAACGCCGGCGACTGGCACCTGCACGGCAGCGTTGACGCTCATCTGGCGTCGCTGATCGAGGACACAGTCCGCCTGACGCCCGCGCGGCGCTCGCGCGAGGCGGCCCACGAGCGGATCGCGTGAGGCGGTGAGCAGCGCCGCCGGATCCGGCGAGCGCGCGCACTCGCGCGGCCCGGTTCACGTCCTGTGGCTCAGCAGCGGCCTGGGCTGTGACGGCGAGTCCTTCGCGCTGAGCGCGGCGACCAACCCGAGCCTCGAGGACCTGCTGCGCGGCTGCCTGCCGGGCATGCCACAGGTGATCCTCTACAACACGGTGTTCGCCTACGAGACCGGCGATGACTTCATGCGCGCCTGGGAGGCCGCGGCTGCGGGGCGCCTGGACCCGTTCGTGCTCGTGCTGGAGGGCTCGGTTCCAAACGAGCGCATCAACGGCGAGGGCCACTGGGCCGGCATGGGCGTCGATCCCGACAGCGGCCAGCCGATCCTCACAAACACATGGATCGAGCGGCTTGCGCCGCGGGCCGCTGCGCTGCTCGCCGTCGGCACGTGCGCCTCATACGGGGGCATCCCGGCGATGCGCAACAACCCGACGGGCGCGATGGGCCTGCGCGACTACCTCGGCTGGAACTGGGTCTCGCGCCTGGGCATCCCGATCGTCAACCTGCCGGGCTGCCCGACCCAGCCCGACAACATCACCGAGACGCTGCTGGGTCTCGTGCTGCACCTCGCCGGCATGGCTCCCGCCCCCACCCTTGACGAGCAGGGGCGCCCCGAGCGCATCTTCGGACGCACCGTTCACGAGTCGTGCGACCGCGCCGGGCTCGCCGAGGCGGGCCAGTTCTCCACAAGCCACGGCGACGGGCGCTGCCTGGTCAAGCTCGGCTGCAAGGGCCCGGTTGTCAAGTGCAACGTGCCCATTCGCGGCTGGGTCAACGGCATCGGCGGCTGCCCCAACGTCGGCGGCATCTGCATGGCGTGCACGATGCCCGGGTTCCCCGACAAGTACATGCCCTTCATGGAGGCGGACGTGTCGGCGAGGCTGTACGCGAAGACCCAGAGGATCGCGCGCGGGCCATTCATGCGCTACATGCGCGAGCGCAGCATCCGGCGCAACTACGACGTGGAGCCCGCGTGGCGGCGACCGGGCGAGGAGCTGACCAGCGGCTACCGGGGAGGCTCCGAGCGGTGCCCGTGACGGTGCTGTTCAGCTGCGAGATCTGCGGCGCGGCCCCTGACTGCCAGACGCGCACGCAGCTGGAGCACCAGCTGCTGGACCTGCGCCACGGCGAGTACCTCGACGCCGACCCCGGGCACTGGCTGACCTGGCACGGGCGCGGCATCTACGGCCCGCAGCGCTACGCCTGCGGCGAGCACCGCGGCGAGCTGAAGGCGCACGTGCGCGAGCACTACGGCACGCTGGGGTGGCATCCGTGGGCGATGGGCCCCCACCCCTGGGCCGGGCGCCGCGGCACCGAGCGCGCGCGGCGCCTGACGCGCGCGCTGCGCTCGACCTTTGGCGTGCCCGGCGCCTAGGACGCCACGCAGGGCCGGCCCCGACCCAGCGAGACCGGGTGGTAATCACCATTACGTGGTAACCGCGAACACCTTGCGGCGGTGCGCCGCCGCCGCCTAAGGTCAGCGCTATCACGGCCCCAGGGGAGCGCAGGCCCCCCGGTCCCGACCGCAGGAGAGGAGACGGCGCGATGGAGGCTCAGAGCACCACTCGCTTCGGGATTCTGGGTTATGTGGTTCGTGTGGTTGGGGCGCTTTCGGTGGGGGAGCGGCGGCGGGTGGGGTTGATGTTCGTGACGATCGCCGTCCTGCATGTCGTGGGGTTTGGCGTGTTCGTGGTGTTCGTGGTGCCCTCGCACTACAGAGGCCTGGGGTTCGGGGTGGCGGGGTTGGCGTATTCGCTGGGGTTGCGCCACGCTTTTGATGCAGATCACATCGCGGCGATCGATAACACGACGCGCAAGCTGATGAGCGAGGGCAAGCGGCCACTGTCGCTGGGCTACTGGTTCTCGCTGGGGCATTCCACGATCGTGATCGCGATCGGTGTCGGGATCGTCGTTGCGGAGAAGGCGATCTATGGCGCGGTGTCTAACAGCCACTCCGGCCTGGAGCAGCTGGGCGGGGTGTTTGGCACGGTTGTCTCGGCGGCGTTTCTGTATCTGATCGCGTTGCTGAACGTGGTCGTGCTGGCGGGCGTGCTGCGTGTGTTTCGCGCGATGCGCCATGGCAGCTATGACGAGGCGGAGCTCGAGCGTCAGCTCCAGAACCGCGGGCTGATGTACCGGTTCTTCGGCAGGTGGATGAGGACGATCGACAGGGAGTGGAAGATGTACCCCGTTGGTGTGCTCTTCGGGATGGGCTTTGATACCGCGACCGAGGTCGCGCTGCTGGCCAGCACGGCGCTGCTGGCCAGCCGGCACCTGCCGTTCTACTCGATCATGTGCCTGCCGATCCTGTTCACCGCGGGGATGTGCCTGATGGACACGATCGACGGGATCTTCATGAACTTCGCCTACTCGTGGGCGTTCTTGAACCCCGTGCGCAAGGTCTATTACAACCTCGCGATCACCGGGCTATCGGTCTCGATCTGCTTCTTCATCGCCACCATCGAGGTGCTCGGGCTACTACCGGTCGAGCTCGGCGGCCTACACGGCAGCTTCTGGCACTACATGCAAGCCTTCAACATCAACAAGGCCGGCTTCGTGATCCTCGGCATGTTCCTAGCCTGCTGGGCCGGCACACTCACCTACTGGAAACTCGCACACATCGAAGAACGCTGGA
>Ga0182030_10000183_pt1 | contig 109286 bp, 88 predicted proteins | sample 812S3MmetaG_FD_121299 | JGI IMG/M metagenome (GOLD analysis project Ga0182030, IMG submission 121299) | Permafrost microbial communities from Stordalen Mire, Sweden - 812S3M metaG (Illumina Assembly) | ecosystem: Environmental > Terrestrial > Soil > Wetlands > Permafrost | place: Sweden...
CCGGCGGGGAACGCGTTCGGCAAAACGCTGGAACGTCGCGTGCGACTTCGCCATCAACCCACTCATTCGGGATGCAAACCTCGCTCTCCCTGCAGGGGCACTCTATGATCCAGCATTTCGGAACCTGAGCGCGGAGCGGATCTACAACCTGATTGCCGAGGACAAAGACGGCGACTCTGCCGGCGTCGATGGTAACGGCTCCACGAATTCCGGGTCAGGAAATCCTTCGGCCCTGGGAGACGAAGAGGGAACTTCAGCGCCCAAGGTTCCAACGACCAACGGCGGTTTTGGCCAGGTCATCGACGCGCCCAACCCCGATAAGGAAGGCGCACCAGCGACCAGCGACCAAATCGAAAAGCAGCAGATGAGCTGGACCGGAGCTGTTGAACAGGCCGAAGTTGTCGCTCGCATGGCTGGCAAAGCTCCGGGCGGCGTGCGCCGCGCCATGGAGGCGGGGGATCGGGCAACCGTGGATTGGCGGGCTGCACTCCGGAATTCATTCGCCGCGGCGTTTCCCGAGGATTACTCCTGGTCGTCTCCCAATCGGCGCCACATCGACGCAGGCCTCTACCTGCCGAGCATTCGCAAGGATGGCGTGGGTGAAATTGTAGTCGGCGTGGATTGCTCCGGCTCGATCAACCGCCGCCAGCTTGGACTTTTTCAGGATGAGCTGAACTCCATCATCTCGGAGCGGAGGCCGCAACGGGTGCATGTGCTCTATTTCGACACCCAGGTTCATAACGCCGCCATCTTTGAACAGGGCGAGCCGATTACGCTCGAACCAGTGGGCGGCGGCGGGACCAGCTTCTGTCCTTGCTTCGAATACATCGAGGAGCAGTCGATCCAGCCGCAGGCGCTCGTGGTCTTCACCGACCTTGAGGGCTCCTTCCCACACGACGCGCCGAACCATCCAGTCCTATGGGCGGCCACCAAGGATCATCCAGCTCCATTCGGTGAGGTGATTCCCATGGCTGCCGCATAGGCAGGAACTTATGATTTTGTGACTGGACGGTGGGCAAGCCAACGCAAAATAGCTTCCACTGGATCAGGAATAGCAAGGCCGGACTCCATAGCTATCAGCCGAGCACGGGTTGGTTTACCGACATTCGGAAATTTCTGACACAACTCCTGATACGTTGTTTCTCCCACTGCTTTGCGAAGATGCTCTTCATAATTTGCGTCGAATTTCCACACCTGAACCGTTCCATCTGATTTTGCTAATGCGTCTAGCTCCGCGTTGTAGGCGTCCTCTTCAGCCCTTTTCTCTTTTGGAAAATCTGATGAATCTTTATCGTAGACCACCCCAGTGGGGATACCGAACGAAATGGCGATCTTCGCAAACTCCATCAAATTTCGCTTTCCGCCTACCTCGATAATTGTCGAACCTGCTTGGTCAAGATCAATCCCCAAAGACTTGCCATATTCGGGAAATGCCAGCTTCTCTGTATCGCCTTCAACGATGAGGAGTCGAGTGGCGAAAAACAACTCGTTTCTCTCCGGGTCCAGTTCCTTAATGAGCTTTTCCCGTCGCGCTGTGTTGGTTGGGAGTGTGGATGGAAATACTTTTGTTGAGCCTGCCGTTTTGCGAACAAGCATCACTTGCTCATAGTCAGGAACCGCAACGAAGTGAGGTGAATGGGTCGTATAGATAACTTGATTCTTTTCGCCGATACGACGGAGCGTTTTGTAGAGTGAGCGTTGCATCTGGGGATGCAAGAACATTTCCGGCTCTTCAATGAGAAGAATTGCTCCCTGCTTCTGAGTTTCCTCGAATGCCTGAAGGATCGCCAGCACGATGGCGTTCTGCATCCCCTCACCCATCTCCTGGGCGCTGATCGTAAAACTGTCTTCCTTAACCAGCAAATCCAGCGTTTTATAGAAATCGAAACTATCTAACGGAGTGAAATATAAATCTATTTTGTCAGCATCGGCCGTGGGATCGAAACCCAATTGTCGCAGAACGTTTCTCTTAATAGCAGCCTCGACCTGCGTAAATGCGTCAGTACGCAGTAGCATCAGCGCAGACCGCATCAGAGCACGAAAACGTTCGATACGGGGAACCTGCTCTTCCGTCCCGTCCTGACGTTTCACAGTCACAGTGTCGCTGGTATCTTGCAGGCGGCGGTTGATGTCCTCGAACATTTGTCGCAGTAACGAATAGCGGGCAGATGGGAGTTGCTCCTTTAACGAGCGGTTGGTTCCGATGTAAATCAGGGGGATTGCATCGCGCACCTCTGCAGGGACTCCGACCAAACGCTCATATTGAGGCGCCTGGCCTGTCTTGGGAGCCTTGGCCAGCACGCTTGGTGGTTGACCTTTGGCGTCTCGGCAAGTCTGCTCTAGTCGCGGCTGTCCCTTTTTCTCCCCAATTTTATAGCGCGTATATTCAAAGGAAAGTGCGTGAATGGCGGTTGGCGTTGCATTCTTGAATCTCTGATACTGAATCGGGGGAGCAACGGAGCAGGAAATCGTTATGTCACGAGCGGAATCGTGCATGAATACATCTTCTGCTGCGAAACTCGATACGCTTACCCAGCCTGTTCCAAGCACACGCCGGAGAGCTTCAAGAATATTACTCTTCCCAGCGTTGTTCGGACCAACGAGCGCACAAACCTGCGGCAATTCGAAAGTGACGTTTTCAATCGAGCGGAAATTCTGTATAGAAAGATTGGAGATCCGCATAGCAACTCCCTACCTGTGGCAGCTTGCAATCATAAATGCGTGTGCTCGCAATAATGACAGTTCGCGTGCTCAGATTCCAGCAAAGTTGCTCCTGGTAGCAAATATGTTGGGTTCGGGCCAGCAAGTAGCGGTTTGATCGTGCCGCGACCGGCTTCTTCGCTTTCGATCTTATGGACGTGGCCTGATTCGCAAGCTTTGTTGAATCTCTTCGTAGACGGGAAGCGCAGTCCCTGCCTCAATCGTTACTGCGATTCCGTAACGAATCAACTGACCGTCTGTGATTCCCGCGTCTCCCTTGCACCATACACGCAGGCCCAGATGCCCATCGTTGATAAACGCTACGGCAGAGTCTCCCTCAAAATGCTCATGGAAAACACTTCCTCGTTTTACCGACGCATCGGCGGGTTGGCTTTTTCGTCTTTCGACACCGAGTGCCAGAATGGGTGAATCTAACGGAGCCGCCTCCAATCGGACGCAGCGATAACTCTGATGGCCTGACTTGATTGGAGAAAACCAGGCAAGAGTGACCGCAAGAGTACGGGGATCGGTAACGCCCTCTAAGCAAGCGGGCAAGGGAATCGAATAGCCATGCGCAGTGTCTGGCTGGAGCACACCGAAGCCCACCAGTGTGGCCCTGTTGCGGGAACACTCTAACGCCCGGTCAATATCGGGTATCCCAAAACCAACAAAGCGTGCGGAATTTTCAGCCCGTTCGACATGTCGGCGTCTGTCGTCCGGTCCGCAGACTTCTTTGAGCAGTTCGTCATTACCAGTCCAGCGGGCGGAATGCAGGAGCAATGCCTTGACTACTACAGCATAGAATTCTGGATCAATATCGGAGAGTAAGGAACCACCTTCACGGTCCATGAGCGCCTCAAAAATGCGCGCCCCAGCCCTCGTCGCTAATGCGGTTGCAGCACTTGTTCCTGCGGTGAGAGCTACCTGGTCAAGACGACCTTGGCCCTGAGCATCAGGCGCGGCCGTATTTAGGCCATAGATCCTGCGAGGCTGCGTTACAGCAACTTGTAGGCTCTCGCCAGTAGCCACCATGCGGACATATTCCCGCCCGCCGGGCAGAAAGAGTTCGGGTTTGATCATTCTTCGATAACCCAATCCCAACCCGGAACTGACATTTGGAAGTGTACTGTCCTCAAGAGGGTCTACTGCGTAGTAGACAACCTGACGATTTGCCACGTTGTCGTCATGATGAGCGCCTATCGTCAGTGCGTTCAGCGCTTCCGCCGGAGAAAGGATTGTCCGTTCATGCTTAGCGGCATTCAATGACTTAATCACTGCGCGCTCACGCTCGTTTGGAGGTGCTTGCTCGAATGATGTCCAACTATCAAAGTCGGCAATCTCCAGAGGCGCTGTGACATTGCCGCCACTAACAAGAAACAGAATGTTATACCTGTCCGATAGGAAATCGAGAAGGCGAGCGAGTGGGCTGATCACTCCTGAAAACGGACGGCGAATGTCTCCCATCGACAGATTGATGAGAAATACTGTCGGGGCTACACCTTCTTCTGGACCTGTTCCCTTTATCCGCAGAATGGCATTGTGAATGGTATCGATCAGCAATCGGTCAGTCTGTGTGTGCTCATACCCATCCTCATGGGTGACCATTAGCGGCCTGACATAAATAGGACGCGGGAGTGGAGTGCCCACTTCGTTACGGTCGCCGTGCAGAATAAGCGAGGCCATCGCGGTGCCATGCACTCGCTGAGAAACGAGTGCGCTATTTTGAAGGTCTTCCGGATCGTCGATGATCAACCTGTTCGCAAGAAGCACATGCGATTGAACGGGCATTCCGTCTAGAAGTGCCGCAATGGGCTCTCCCCGAGTGAGTTGTATCGCTACATCGTTAAGCGATCCATCGGTAGTAGCCTCTAATTCCAGAGAGTCGAGCAATACGCTCTGTGGCCGGAGAAACATGACCTCATCGGCTAGAGCAAGTCTTACAGCCTGATGATCGATGAGATTCTGGACGTACCCAGAAGGAACATCCACGAGCAAGCCATGATAGGCGATATCGGAGATGATTGTCTCGTGTATGACTCGTCCGCCGCTGTCTGCTACGATCGCTCGAAGCGTCTCAGAGCAGGTCCGCCGCCGAGCCTCGCTTTCGCGATACCACAGTTCGACTTCTGTACGAACCGGTAGCTCTGGATGGAGGGCTGTCTGGGCGCGCCAGAATTCTATAGTCTCGTCAGGAATTCGGTCTTGTGGCCCCCAGGGCCGGAGGTCGCGGAGCTGAGAGAATAGGTGCTCAAATGGTATAAAGCCCCTGCGCAGAGGCTGCTCATTCTTCCACCGCTCCCAGAGGCCTAAGAGTTGGGTTAAGGCCTGGAGGTCAGGCATCGCGAGATAAAAACGGCATGGAACAGCTTTGTCAGTGCGATCTTGTCCTTCTCTGCCCTTGCGATCATCCTGGACAGCAAAGTCTTCATCTGGGGCAAAGTCGGTATCGTACTCTGCCATGAATTCGAGTCCATCAACTTTGCTGAGGGCTTTCAGGAAATTATCAACCGTACCGGCAATCTCGAAGACGATTACGCGCTCCGGTGCGAGTGCAGTTGGATCATCGCGAAGTTCCATCTGGCCATTGGCCTGCGAAAGGACTTTCTGGAGACGATCAAAAATAGGACCGAAGCGATCTCTTTGCCGTCCTCTCGCGGGCAGACGGAGCGCTGATCCTCCGCGTGGGCCACTGGGAAGTGCTGCGGGGCTAGGATTCGGAAGGCGAAGCAGAGGAAGCTCTGGCATTATCCCCCTCTTTGTGGGTCGATTGTTTCGCGCGTGCCTTGGATGTCCACATACTCAATTGTTCGTGAATGATGTTCTTAAGCTGCTTTTGCCCCGCAGACAGTACCTGACGCCTGCGAACATCGAGACAGAACTGCTCTGCCTCCGCGTAACTGATCTTGCCGAGAACTTTAGCAATCGACGCTGGGGATAAGCCTACGGGTTCCTCAAAACGGGCCATAAAGAAACCGATGTATTCGGCAAGCTCTTTGTGCGATGGCATGGGAAGATTTAGACGTAGCTGGAACCGCCGCCAAGCAGCGCGATCAAGGAGTTCAGGATGATTGGTCGCCGCAGCCACAATGGTGTAGCTGGGCAATTCATCTATCTGCATGAGTAGTGACGTGACAACACGTTTTATTTCGCCGGTCTCGTGAATATCGCCACGCTCTTTCCCAAGCGCGTCGAACTCATCAAAGAACAAGACGCAAGGTGTAGTGCGCGCATAATCAAACACGCGTTTCAGGCGAGCAGCCGTTTCGCCAAGATAGCTGCCGATCATCGATTCATATCGCACGACGAATAATGAAACAGCCACAGCTTCAGCCAGGGCTTCAGCCACCGTCGTCTTACCCGTCCCCGGTGGGCCTATGAGAAGAACGCGACTGCGTGGCTCAAGACCGTGGGCACGCAGGATATCCGCTCGGTGCTGTTCCTCGATAAGCTGCTCAAGGCCCCGCCGTGAAGCAGGTGAGAGTACAAGGTCTTCGAGTCGCCTCCTTGGGACGATTTCAGAGATGAAATCCTTGCCTCTATTTAGCGAATCGATAGGCATCACCGTAGAGCTTTGCATCACGTTCCCATTCCCATTTCCGTTGGGCTGAATCACCTTGGCGAGTCGATCAGCCAACACGTCATGGCGCTTCGCGCGTTCCTCCGCAATAATCGCTTCGGTGACCATGCGAAATCCCCTTCTGTCACCAGTATTTCCCGCCTTGACAAGTGAGACAAGAAGGTCACTGCGTGCCATTTGACCCTCCTGCATTGCTCTTTCGGAGCTTTTCGATAGCTGCCTCAAGCAGCCAGTTGTTGCGTGAAAGGGGGATATCGCGGTGGTCCAACTCTTCATCGATCTGTTTGACCACATTCTCGGGCAGGCGAACCGTCACCGGTACTCGCGCTGCGCCGGACCGTTTCGACACCCCGTTGTTTGCTTTGCGATGCATAGTGACATCATAATGGCGTCACAACAAATTGCAAGTGCATACCAAGATGCCCTTTGGTAGGCAATCACCTTACCGGCGACGCTGGCATAAGGGTGCCCCTTCATCACTGGCTCGTGAGCGCGTACACCGTGTCGCCAACGAAGCGCTTGAACGACTCGTTCTCCACGAACTGCTTGTAGACCTGCGTATCGTCATTCAAGAGATGCTGCATCACCTTGCCCAATGCCTGATCATGGGCCATGTGCGCGGTGTGCGGTGTATTCTCCTTCGCGTTCTGGCAGGCCGCGTCGGCGGCGACCTTGGGCGCGATGTCGTCTCGGATGCGCTTCGTTACCCGGTCGGTGTCGGTAGACAGCGTGCCGAACTGCTCATTGAACGTCTTGAGGATGTTGCTCAGGCGGTCGAGCTCGGGCTCGGGCTTGTGGCCGTGAGCGTCCGTCGGCACCGGCTCAATCTCGGCGTCCTTGTCCGCCAGCGCGATCTTCATGGCCGCCTTCTTCTCGACGCGGTAGCTCTCCGCGTCTATGGCTTCGAGGATGCACGCGCCCCGTCAATGCTATGTAATATTAGTATACATAGTACAAATATGTATGTTATTGTTTTCTGCGAGACGAGAGGAGCTATATGTTCAAGATGGCAGTTCGGGTTGCGTATCGCATCAAGGGCCGATGTCCCCGGCATCTCGCCTACAACCCCGTGAAGGATGAGCAAGGGGGCATCAAGGGTGAATGCCAAGCGTGTTACGAACTCCTGAATGCCTATCGGGCATATCTCACGCTTCGTGAAGCGATTGAGAAGTTCGAGGCCACAGTTCAGCCTTTTATCACTACAAAGAAGGTGCGAGGAAAGAGCGTGGATGGCCCTCACACATCCACGCCGGAATTGTCTTTGCCGCTCGCGCAGCGGCGCACACCTGCTAGTGGTAATTCGATTGCTCCGGAGGCACCTTCTGAATTACGCCAGTGAAAAAGATGAGCAATTTGATGGGCTGAGTGCGGCCAGAGGAATTGTGAACGGACTTTTGATTTCTCTGGTTTTCTGGACGTGCCTTGGAGCTGTCCTGTGGCGTTCCGAGGTCATCCGGTGGTCGGCAATGGCAATCCGGGGCGCTGCCGGTCATAGTGCGACAGAAGCTTATGCCCACTCATCCGGTCACACGGGGCGTTCGCTAGGAGGAGCGGCCTGGAGTCCTGCGTTCTTCTCAGAATGGACAGGGCATTCAGCAACACGGCTCTGTGATGTCATCTTGATTTGCTCACATAAACCTTATGCGGTTCACCTTTTCTCCGAGAGGATTTTTGAATGAAATTAAACCAGCTTCTTGCAGTAAACAGCTGGAAGAGATGGACAGCCGTGTGTGCTGTGGTTCTGGCAATGGCGGTAACACTGGTCTCCCAGACCACGCAGCGCCCCAACCGGATTACGCAGGAGCTGAACTCGGGGCCAGTGGTGACACTCTCGGGAACTGTACATCCACTGATACGGCAGGCGAGTGACCTGGGCGAGGCGAACCCCGGCATGCGGCTGGAGGCGATGACGCTGAACACTGCGCCAAGCGTGGCCGAGAAGGCGGAGCTGGATGCTCTTGTGGAGGCGCAGCAGAATCCGAAGTCGGCTCAATATCACCAGTGGTTGACGCAGGAGGAGTTCGGAGCGCGATTTGGACTGACAGAGCCAGACCTGAGCCCGGTGACGGGTTGGCTGGAGAAGCAGGGATTCACGGTGAAGGGCGTGGCGCCGTCGCGCAACCTGATTACGTTTTCCGGAACGGTGGCGCAGGCGGAGTTGGCCTTCCGCACCCAGATTCATCAGTACAGGACCGGCCTCGACACGCGCATCAGCAACGCGACGGAGATCGCGATTCCACAGGGGTTGGCCAACGTGGTGGCAGGGGTTGGCGGGCTGAGCGGCTTTCGTCCGAAGCCGAGGGCGGTCGTGAAACATCCAGATCCGCAATTCACCTCACAGTTCTCGGGGAATCACTTCCTGGCGCCGGGCGACTGGGCGACCATCTATAACGTTACCCCGATCTACAGCGCGGGCTACACCGGCACTGGGATGCATGTGGGTATAGCCGGGCAGACCTACTTTCCGCCGGAGGACATCGATGATTTCCGCGCCGCCGCCGGGCTAAGCGCGACGAAGTTAAACATGGTCTGCATCAGCACGGCGAACTGCACCGACGTGGCGGGCGAAAGCGTTGGCGATATCGGCGAGGCGGACCTGGACGTGGAATGGTCGGGCGGCATCGCCAAAAACGCGACGGTGGACTTCGTCTATGCCGCCGCCGATGATTCGGATCAGGACGTGTTCAGTGCCGCGGTCTACCTGGTGACGACCTACAAGGTAGGTGGCGCAGTGGTACCCGTCATCAGCATCAGCTATGGGGGTTGCGAGACGCTATTCTCGGCGAACCAGAGAACCGTGTTCGATGGGTTTCTGGAGGAAGCCGTGGCGCAGGGACAGTCGGTGCTGAACTCCTCGGGCGACGCGGGAGCGGCAGGCTGCGACCAGGGGAATACCATCGCCACGCAAGGGGCGGTTGCGGACTATCCGGCCTCCAGCCCATATGTGACCGGCGTTGGCGGAACGACGTTCAGCGCCGATGGAAGCACCGGCAGCCCTGAGCCGGGTGCGAATGAGTACTGGAGATACAGCAGTACAGCCGACATCATCAGCTCAGCGCTGCAATACATTCCGGAGACGAGTTGGAACGACACGGCCTACGATCAGTCGCTCGATCCAACCAATACGCTGGTCTCCGGCGGCGGCGGAGCGAGTATCTACTATGCCATGCCAAACTGGCAGTGGGCTCCGAGCAACTTCAGCGGGGCGCCGGCGCGCTTTGTGCCCGACGTTGCCTTCTCTGCATCAGCCGATCACGACCCCTACCTTTTATGCACGCAGAATTTCACCTCCGCCACCGACCCATCGCAGACGGACGGTCCAAGCTGCGTAGACGGCTTCCGCTACTCGAACACTGACCTGATGACGGCGGGCGGAACTTCAGCTTCCTCGCCCTCGTTTGCGGGAATGCTGACCCTTCTTGTGGAGAAGTACGGCAAGCAGGGAAACTTCAATCAGACGCTCTACACCCTGGCGGCAAAACCGACGAACTATGCGGCGGTCTTCCACGACATCACGACGGGCAGCAACGCGCAGCCCTGTACCACGGGATCAACGGGTTGCGTGGGCGGGCTGGTGGGTTATGAGGCCACGGCCGGCTATGACCTGGTGACGGGATTGGGTTCGATTAACGGCGGCGCGCTGTATGCGGCGCTGGCGCCTCCGACGTACACATTGGTCGCATCCTCGAGTTCGATTACGATCCCCGCCGGGAGCAACGCGCGGTTTAGCCTCAACCTGACCGCAACCAACTTCACGGGGACGGTTTCGTTTGCGACCAGCGTCAGTTCGATCAATGGCACGCCATCGGCGGTCTCAGCGAGTGCGCCTTCGGTCAGCTTCGCCTCCGGCACGACGGGAAACTCCACGCTGATGATCACGACCACGACGAGTGCGGCCAAGCACTCGCCGCGGCTTCCGTGGAAGAGCGGCGGGGCGGTGATGTTCTGCGCGGTGCTGCTGGGTGCTCCGTTTACGCGGCGCCAAAAGCGGGCGCTGGCCGTGCTATTGACGGCGCTGGCGATCTTGGCGGCGGGCTTGCTTGTAGCCTGCGGCGGAAGCGGCGGCAGTTCGACGCCATCGCCACAGATGTACACGGTGACGGTGACTCCGACGGGATCCGGCACGGTGATGAATCCGGCGGCGGTTACCGTAACAGTGACCGTCCAGTGAGATTTGATTTGAACGAAAAGCCGCGCCCTCGCAGGCTGTCACGAATTAGCTGCCGGGTGTCGAGTGTTCAATTGGTTACATATGCCATATTTAGCGGAGAGGATTTGGATGGCTGAGATGGGTCACTCAGGTCATGACGTCACCGCACATCCAGAGCACCAGTTCATTGACTCCAAAGAACTCGCGCGTCGTTGGACACTACCGGAGTCGTGGATTCGTGATCAAGTGCGCGCTCGCGCGAGCGATCCTATCCCGCACGTGCGATTCGGTAAATATGTTCGATTCCGCTGGGGCAGTTCGGAACTCAACGGATGGGCAGAGCGGCGTATAGTAGGCATTGGTAACAAAACAAGGGGGTGGGAAGGGTCTTCGCCCAGGAGGGGCAATGAGTAGGACCCAACACCACCAAAAAGGATACATATTTCGCAAGGGCGGTTTTTGGTACTTGCGCTATAGGGAGTTCGTTGCCACATCGGACGGCACGATTAAACAAGCTCAGAAGTGTCGTAATTTGTGTTCAGCAGGTGGTCCACAAGGGACCAAGGCGGCTGCAAAGCGTGTTGCGGATGAGTTTCTGCGAGCGATCAACGACGGGAGCATCAGGCCGGAAAACGCCGTCACTCTGTCTGCGTTTATATCCGACCAGTATCTGCCGTATGTGGAGCGTGAGAAAAGGCCTTCCACCTATTGCGGGTATCGGAAGATCTTTAAAGGATACTTGCAGAGGAGCTGCGAACGGCCGCTTCGCGATTTCCACACGGTCGATTGCGAGCGGCTGCTCACTAGCATCGCACAAGAGTACGACGTTAATCGCACGTCTCTTGCCCACATCAAGCATTTCCTCAGTGGCGTCTTTCGGTATGCGTCGCGAATGGGGGTACTAAGAATGCCAAATCCGGTCAGGGATGTATGTCTCCCCAAGGCGCGTTGCAGCGGGGTAACACACGCATATTCCTTGTTGGAGATAGAAAGCATTCTTGGTCTGGTACCGGATCCCGCGCGAACGGCGATCGCGGTGGCAGCGTTCACGGGCCTTAGAAAAGGCGAGTTGCGCGGTCTGCAACTTGCGGATTACGATGGCCAGCTTATTCACGTAGAGCGCAGCGTTTGGAAGGCGCACGTGGGTGACCCGAAGGGGAAACGTGGGAAGGGTGCAGTGCCGGTTATTGCTCCACTCGCGGAGAGGATCGAGGCACACATAAGAGCCTTCGGTCCTAAACTCTATCTTTTCGAGACCATGAATGGCAAGCCGGCTGATCTGGACTACATGACGCGCAAGGTCATTGTGCCCACGCTGAAAATCGCAAGGATACAGTGGCACGGTTGGCACGCTTTTCGCAGAGGTTTGGCAACCAACCTTCACGAGCTGGGAGTGCAAGACATCGTGATCCAGGCAATCTTGCGGCACAGCGATGTCGCCGTTACCCGGGAGTCGTACATTAAACGGGACGGGGCAGATCCTCGAAGCTTGGCCGCCATGAAGGCTCTGGAAAACGAACTGTGCAACCACTGTGCAACCGTTGCACAGGATGAAACGAAAGAAGTTGTTGTAAACTAAACAAACTACAGCATGTTTCAAGCGCGGAGGGTTGTGTGAGCGGTTGAAACAGGCGGTCTTGAAAACCGCTTTACGGGAAACCGTAACGGGGGTTCGAATCCCTCACCCTCCGCCAGTCATTTAGAATGAATAACTTATATGGTATAAGCCACCTTCTTACTACACTTCTTACGATTCCTGAAAAATAGTTCTCTGCATCTGCCCGCCAACTCGGTATTACCCGTTGGAGGCAATGCGTGACCAAGAATCGGAGAGTATCCCTTTACATCTATTCAAAGGTAGGCGATGGCTGGAAATACCGGAAGGCACCGGAGCGCCCCAAGAACCTGCCGGAAGGCAGTGCCTACGTCATCATGTGGTATGAGGGCGAGGACGCCGATGGAAAGCACCGCAAGCGGAGCTTGAATGTCGGGCGGCTGGCTGACGTAGCCAAAGTTGAAATCACAAAGAAGAAGGCGGCGTTGCTCAACCGGATTGTGGAGGGGAAGGACACCCCGGAGCCGGAACCTACCCCTGCCGCCCCGCTGGATAGTCCCCAGTTCATCACCGATGCCGTGAAAAATTACTTACAGGACTGCGAGGATCGCATTGGGAATTCCGGCTACGGTTTCTCAAAGCGGACTCTGGTCTCGTACCGCAGACACCTTGCCTACCTGACAGACTTCGCACCCGCTACATCGCTGGCGGACATGGATGAGGCGTTCTTCAAAAAGTACCGCCGCTGGCTTCGGGAACACCCCAACAAATTCAGCGACCGCACCTGCCATAACATTTTGCTGACGGCGAATACATTGGCACGGGTCAACGGTAATGAGAAGGGAAAGAAAATACTTGCGGAGATGAGTTTTCCGCCGAAGCCCTGCCGGGTCTACACGGATGAGGAGCTTGAGAAATTCTTCTCTTCGTGCTCTCCCGACGAAGCGTTGATCTACAAGTTTTTCCTGCATTCGATGGGACGGGAGCAGGAAGTCGCCAACACGGAAGTTCAAGACTTCAATTTTAAGAGCAATGTACTCCACATCTGCCCAAAGCTGGATAGAGGCTTCCGGCTGAAAAGCCAGAAGGGGCAAGCGGCATTGGGGCGCTATGTCCCCATCCCAGCTTCTCTCATGCGTAAATTGCAGGAGCACTGCAAGGGCAAGCGTGAGCGTGATCTGGTGTTCCCCAATGCCGGAGGCGGGGTGGAAGGTCATTTCCTGCGGAAGTGCCAGCGCATCGCCAAGTGTGCGGGTCTAACCGGGTTTGAACTTCATGCCTTTCGGAAAACTGGGGCTACGAAGCTGCATCGGGCTGGAGCCAAAATCCGGGACATCTCGGCGTGGTTGGGGCACAAGGATACGAAGACCACTCAAATTTATTTGGGGGTGTCCGACGCCGCCGACGAAGCCTGTCAAACATTCGTCAACAATACGCCGCTGGCTGCGATGTTTGGGTGAGAGGCGAACCGGGGAGCTTCGGGGGCTGGCTGATTGCCAGCCCGGTTCAACGTTTACTTCACCAGCCTTGAAAAGCAGGAGTTCGTTCAACATTCCTGCTTCCTTTCAGCAGCAACACTGGTAACATCAACAGCTTAGGACTCATGATTTCAATGGCAAACAGTCATACCGAACTCGAAAAGCGTTTTTTTATGTGCCGACCAATGGACAAGGGCGGGGGAACCGGGTATTCCTGATCGCAGAAAGCATCCTTGTCGCCGGAAAACTCGCCCTGGGGGCGTCCATCACCAGCAATCGCATCTGAAATTGCCGATGCGATTGCGATCTCGAAACGGATCATGCAAAAAAAATGAGGGTAGATCACAATCATTATGGCTGCAATTCACGACCTCATAAATCAAATCGATGATCCTCTCCTACGTGAGCGACTCACTCGTGAGTGGCAAACTGCCATCCGAGACAAGAGATTCGGACTTGTTTTTGAAGAGCATTTGCCAGAACTCTTGCCTTTACATAAAGCCCGCCCTCGGCGGGGGGACTTAGTGTGCAAGAAAAAGGGACTTCTTAGAGAGGTATGGCAGGTCCGGCGTGTCAACGATGGCGTTGCGCTCTGCCAAAAACCGTCTCGCAAATCTGGTGGCATGGACGGCAACTCGCAGCTCGTCCGCTTCCCTGTTGGCGATCTTCTCGTCGTGCAGCAATTCGGTCGGCCAATCTTTCCTGCCTTAACTCCCGTGGACGCTGTTGCGAACGGGCCAGCCGACGCCCCATGGCACACCTTAATCGAGGCGGACAACTACCACGCTTTGCAACTCTTGGATTACCTCTATGCGGGTAAGGTGGATTGCATTTACATCGACCCGCCCTACAACACCGGAGCCAGGGATTGGAAGTACAACAACGACTACGTTGATGAGAATGACGCTTGGCGGCACTCGAAATGGCTCACCTTCATGGAGAAGCGGCTCAAACTAGCGCAACGTCTATTAAAGCCGGACACTGGGGTGCTCATTGTGACTATTGACGAGCACGAAGTGCATCATCTTGGGATGTTGTTGGAGCAGCTATTCCCCAACATGTATCGTCAGATGGTAACAATCGTTACTACACCGGGTGGAGTTACCCAGGGACGGTTCTCACGGGTAGAGGAGTATGCACTTTTCTGTTTCAACTCAGAGGCATTCACGGCCTCAAGCCATGATGATCTCCTATCATCAGAAAACGGCAAGAAGGTTGCAGCGGCTCAGGATGTATGGCAATCCCTCATCCGCCGAGGAGTTGGCTCGCAACGTGAAGACCGTCCGGGAATGTTTTTCCCGATCAGCATTGACCCAACGACCCGACAAATCCTCGGAGCAGGGAGCCCTTTGCCTTTAAGCAAAGAACCAAACTGGGGCCCTGCGGTAAAAAGGACGATTGCGTGGCCTGTTCGTTCAGACGGAGCACTCGGTCGATGGCGAGTTGGACCGGAGACCTTCAACAGCCTTCTCAAAAGAGGCTACGTGAAACTTGGAGGATATGACGAGAAAAGAAGAACATGGACCGTCTTATACCTTCAGCGGAAAGCCATAGCCGAGATCGAAGACGGAACGCTACAAGTCATCTCAAGGGATGCAGTCACAAACACTGTTGTTTTAGGGCATGGTGTCGGTTCAGAGCAACTGAAACCGATCAAAACGGTCTGGAACAGATCTACACATCATGCAGGCAGCCATGGCTCAACCCTACTACGAAACATTTTTGGTGAGAGCAGCCGATTCTCTTATCCAAAATCAATCTATGCCACTCGTGACACGCTCGCCGCTATTGTACGAGACAAGCCAAATGCGCTGATTTTGGATTTCTTTGCGGGCAGTGGGACCACGCTCAATGCAGTAAACTTGCTCAACGCCAGCGACAATGGGAAACGCCGCTGCATACTCGTCACAAATAATGAGGTATCGGCAGAGGAAGCAGAGCGTCTCCGTGTGCAAGGGTTTGGGCCAGGCGACCCTGAATGGGAGAGCGCTGGAATCTGCCAGTCTGTGACTTGGCCTCGATCTAAATTTACGATTGTCGGCAGTCGGGATGATGGGACACCACTGCCCGGAAGCTACATGACGGGACGATACCTCGAAGCGGAAATGCCTCGCAAATTCACTCAGCTTGGCTTCGTTGATTCCGCATCTTTAAACAAACCAGCGTCCAGGAAACAACTGATTTCGCTTTTAAACGATCTTCCTCAATCTTTAGTGGAGAAAGCTCCTTTTTTCGTCGTGTCACCGAAGCACACAACTAGCATCTTGTTTGACATTGCCAAAGCTGAAGAGTGGATCGCCGCATTAGAGGGTCAAGAACACATCACAGACTTCTATATCGTGACATCGAACAAGAAATTATTCGATGTCACGAAAACTCAGGTCATTGAGATGCTCGGGCCATCCCTTATCAAAGAAGAAGAAAAGCGTCCACTGGCAAGCGGGTTTGCCTCCAACTGCGTTTACCTGCGCATGGAGTTCTTAGACAAAGATCATGTCGCACTTAACCGTGCCTTCAGAGAGCTACTTCCACTGCTGTGGTTGAAGGCGGGAGCCGTGGGTTCGCAGCCTCGTTTAGCAACAGGGACTCCTCCAGAATGGTTTGTACCAGAGGCAAATAACTTCGCAGTCTTGCTAAAAGAAACGGCCTTTGGCTCGCTGCGTGCGGTGCTGAAGAAGAGACCGAAGGTTGGGTACGTGTACGTCGTGACCGATGCCAATGAATCATTTAAAGATATGCAAGCTGAACTGATAGAAGTTCTCGGCACAGACGACCGGGCTCCCGAAGTGATTCAACTGTATCGAGACTATCTGTTGAATTTCATGATCAACAAAGCTTCGGATAGCGAGGGTGAACTGATGTCCACTGACAGAGGGGTGCAAAATGAAGCTCCCACTCTTTGATTTTCAAAAAGACGTGCTCCATGCCTTGCGGGATAAGTTGATTACCGCACGTACATATGCCTCCAGCGATAACCCTCAGGCAATAGCGTTTTCCGCACCTACAGGAAGCGGCAAGACGATTGTGATGACCTCGCTTTTAGAGGCCATATTAGTTGCTCCTGACGACCAACTTGCATGGCCTAGCACTTGGACACCACAACCAGATGCCGTCATCCTTTGGGTGTCAGATATGCCGGAGCTAAATGAACAGACACGCATGAAGATTGAAAGCAAGTCGGATTCGATTAAATCGAGGTGGCAGCTCGTTTCGATTGATTCTACGTTTGACGCCGAACGACTTGAAGGTGGGCGAATCTACTTCATCAACACCCAGAAGCTCGGAACCGACAAGCTCCTAACCAAAGTTGGTGATGGACGTGACTACTCCATCTGGACCACTCTCACGAATACAGCACAGATGGCGCTCAACCGTTTCTACGTAGTCATCGATGAGGCACATCGGGGCATGACCGGAGCAAGAGCCGCCAGGGAAGCGCAAACGATTATGCAGCGCTTTCTTTTGGGCGCTCCAGAAGTGGGGCTGGTGAAAATGCCTCTTGTCATTGGTTTATCAGCTACGCCGAAACGTTTCATGGATTTGCTTGAACAAGCGCCTCATACCGTCCATAAAGTCACTATTCCTGTGGAAGACGTGCGGCTCTCAGGTCTGCTAAAAGATCGTATTCTGATTCATCATCCTAAGTCTATATCGTTGGCGGAAATGGCACTGCTGGAAGAGGCTGCGAGACGATGGGATGAATTGCGAGAGGAATGGACTAAATACTGCTCGTTGGAGCACGAATCTTTAGTATCTCCGATTCTCGTCATACAGGTTGAGAACAAAACAGATGATCAGTTATCGAAAACGCACCTGAGTGATGCACTGGACGTTATTGAATCCGCTATTGGCCGCCGACTTGACGACTGTGAGGTCGCCCACGCTATGCACGACGTGAGTGACATGATAATTGGCGGTAGGAGGATTCGCCGTGTCGAAGCGTCTCGAATTGATGAAGACAGCGATATAGGAATCGTGTTCTTTAAAACTAGCTTATCTACGGGATGGGACTGTCCCCGAGCTGAAGTGATGATGTCCTTCAGACGGGCAGAAGATCACACGTACATTGCGCAACTGCTTGGCCGAATGGTTAGAACCCCGCTAGCTCGTCGTATCGAGCGTAATGCTGCTCTGAACGATGTCCACTTGTTCCTTCCTCATTTTGACGCTGGCGCTGTGCAAAGGGTGATTGCAGATTTACAGAACGTGGAAGACGTGCCGCCGTCCGAAATTGGTTCGAGTCATGAGCTTGTGGTGCTCAAGCGACGAGAGGACTGCGATGAAGTGTTTGCTGCAATGGAATCACTGATCACCTATCGTGTAAATGCAACCCGTGTACAAAGCCCGCTTCGCCGTTATATGGCCATTGCTAGAGGGCTGACGTTGGACGGTGTGGACCTTGAAGTGTGGGAGCAAGCTAAAGATAAAATCACTGGGTGGATGGAGACGCAACTGAGTGGACTTAAAGAGGCGGGAAGATTCACCGAAGCTGCAAAGGAGATCGCCCAGGTTGGACTTACGACCGTAGCTGTCTCACAGGGATCGAGCGTAACAGAGGCATTGGAGAACTATTACATCCATGCATCCGATGCAGATATAGAACGTCTCTTCGAAGAGAGCGGGCGCATTCTCAGTCACGGGCTACACATGAGCTACTGGCAAAAACACGGCAACCGAGACTCGTTCGAAGTCAAAATTGAAGTGATTGTTCTAGCCAAGAATCATGAGGCCATGGTGGCCCTCGAAGGAAATGGAGAAACTGAATTCGATCTCCTTTACGACCTACATAAAAAGGAGATTGGAAGACTGCGAGAGCAACGGCGTTCGTATTACGAGAAACTTAGGCTGGCTACTGCCAAACCCTCTGAAGTACCTCTTCATCTGCCAGAAAGCATCGATTTCCGTAGAAATATGACGGACCCGCTATGGACGAAGCACCTGTACGTGGAAGAAGGTGAGACATTCCGTGCAGAACTTGGTTCCTGGGAAGCCGGAGTTCTGGAAGAGGAGCTAGCAAATCCGAAGGTCGTTGCGTGGCTACGAAACGTTGATCGGAAGCCATGGTCGCTAGAGATTCCTTATGCGACTGGCGGCGAGATTAGACCTATGTTTCCCGACTTCGTTATCGTTCGGCAGTCGAATAAAGAGTTTGTTTGCGATATCTTGGAACCGCATGATTCTAGCCTTGCGGACAACTACGAAAAGGCGGTCGGTCTCTGCCAGTTTGCCGAAAAGCATGGACATCTCTTTGGCCGAATTCAGTTGATACGGAAAGCCAAAAGTCCCTCGGGCGAGGATCACTTCTACCGTCTGGACATCAACAGATCTCCCATTCGGAAAAAGGTGGCTTTGATTTTAAGCAACGCTCAACTTGATGCGATCTTTGCTACGGACGCTACCTGATTGTGGCACTCTGATCGGCTTGGGAGTTCTGCGAATGCTCGTTCGAGAACCAGCAACACCGAGCAAGTGGACTGAAGCTGGTCGTCGCCGCAACTATAGTGGCTCCGAATAAGGGGCGTGACCGCATCAACGCCGCTGCAATCTTTGCGTTTCATCTCCGCCCTGACTCAGCCAACTATGATAAGCAAGGGTTGCTATTCTTCGGTCGGCGTCTCCGCCCCAAACTTCGCCAGCCGACTATCCATCCTCTGCCGCTCCAAAGTGGTCTGCTTCATGCGCTCGGTCTTTTGGTATGCCGCAACCTTCCGCAGTAGGACGGGCTTGAGCTGCTCCTTCTCCTGGTCGGTCGCCATATCGTAAACATTAAGAGCATTCGACAATGGCAGGTTCTTGGTGACGGAACCCAACCTGCTTGCCTTGGAATCCTTGGCAATCTTCGCAACATCGGCTGGAGCCAAAATACCTCCTGCCGCCAAGCTCCTAGCATCATTCAATGCCGATGCATCCCCGCTCCTCAGCCTGTCCTCAAGCTCATAGATTTTGTGGTGACGCTCCAAAGTATCCGCTGGCTGCTCTGCGCTTCCTGCTCTGCCACTAGAGAGCTTATACGCTAATGATTCAGCCGGAGTGTAGTTGGGCTTGGTCGTAGCTCCCATCGCTGACAAGGCAGAATCCGACAAACTTTCATTCGGTCGGGTCTGCCCCGTAACTTTGTCCAGAATCCCTTGAGCCGGAATCGGCGTCATGTTCTTGAACAAATCAACGAGTTGTTCGCCCATGTTCCGCTCATGCCCTTGCTTATCACGCCCTGTGCCAAGTTCAACCCCAGTACGGGAGAAGACGGGGTTCAATCTGTTGAAAGCGAAGTCTCGGGGGTTGGTGGCTGCGTGCCAGAGGTCGCTAGGCATGGTGCGGACGCTGTAAACTTTCTTTCCATCCTTACTGACTACGCCGAAAGGTTCCTCCATGTGGGAGTTCCCATTCACGGCATAGTTGAGCGCCCTTGCCGCCGTAAAGTTGTAGAGGGCAATGCGGGCTAAATCCGCCCCGCCTATCTTCGGAAACTTGGCTGCGAATCCCATATCCCTGGCTTGCGATTCCAGCCAATCGGGGGCTAACAGCGTGAGCCGGAGAATGTCCTGTGCGGTCTTGCTCCTGCCCATGCTCAAATAATTCAATCCGCCGAATCGAGCATTACTCATCTGCCCAGCCACCTTGTAGCGGGTCATCATGTCCATGTCGGGATTGGTTTCTTTCAGGCGGTCGGCAAACTTCAAAGCCGAGGTCAATTTTAATCGGTCGATAAAGCCGCCTGATCCAAACAAATTCTGATTCAGTTTGTTGACCAGTACGCCTACGCCGGGGATTTTCGCCAAAGCCCCAGAGCCTTCTACGCCCTCGGTAAATGCATTGGCTCCCTGCTCAATTCCCGGCTGCAATCCTCCAGCTTCAATCAATCGGACATGGGCAGGATTGTTCATATCCCAATCTTCAAGGTTGAACGGATTCACGCCGGACTCGATTCCTCGCAAGCCTTCCTGAATCCAGTGGAAGCCGGAGCCTCCCAGCAAAGTATGCTTGGCGAAGCTGCTCAACTCCAGCGCCTTGCCGACGCCGGGGATCGCCCGTAACGCAGACGGCTCCGGTTTCAAAATCGCCTTGGCTTGGTCGATGACATCGGGATGAAATGCAACCGGAGCCTTCACTAAAACGCCGTCGCCAGCATAGGAGTATTTATTGGTGTGCGGGCTCTGCACCTGCTCATAGCCATCGGTGCTGTATCGGTATTTGCCGTCGCCCATATCGACCACTTTTCCGCTATTGATCATGTCCTGTAGGTCGGCTCGGTTCGCCCATCCCGCTTTCGCCTGTGCTATCTCAGCCTTCGTCAAAGGGTGGTCGGGAATCGCCATACTGTTTGCAATGACCGTGCCTGAATTTTCAAGGGTCTGTCCTGTTCCGCTTGGCACGGCAAAAGGTCTGCCATCCTCGGCTTTCATCCGCATGGCGTTGTTCACAAATTCACTGCGGGCAATTTCTTTTCCGATGGCACGGTGATAATCGGCGGCGGTATCCGCCGCATCGAACGCATACCTGCTGCCATTCATGGCGGGCTCTTTGCCAGCCAAGATTCCATCAACCGTGGTCTCGAAGATTCTGCGCTTTGTATGATCCGGCTGGCTGCTCTCGCCCAATGCAACCTTGGCGTCGTCAACAGGCGAATCCTCTTCGCCCTGCCACCTTGCCCTGGCAACATAATTTGTCTTCTTGCTCTCGGTGCTCAAGAGGTCGTGAGAAACGGCTTCCTCGAAGTCGGGGTCATACAACTCCCGCAGCTTGGTAGCCTGCCCAGCCTCATCATCTGTGAGGCTCTGAGCCTTCTTGAGCACATCAAGCACTTGAGTTTTTAGACCGGGCTTTACTGTGTCGCTGGCTTCTATCTTCTGCTGCCAATCGGCAAGTGTGCTTTGGTCGCCTCCAGCCTCGGCGTAAAGTTGGATAGCGCCCCGTGTGGACACATCGGGCACGGCTTTTTTGAATTCTTGATTGAAGGTGCGGGCTTGAACGTCATCCTCTTTCGTCATCCGCTGATAAGTTCCAACCAGCTTGTCTGCTGTACCATGCTGGAGTTCTTCATCGGTCGGTAGCCAGCCAAACTCCTTCGCAGTATGGGCAGCGCCCAAACCTGCCAGCCCTCCGGTGAGCAGCATATTGGTGCCGATTTCCAGCGCCTTCTGTGTATCGCCACTCTCTACCGCCTGGACAAAGTGAGGAGACTGGTCGGCAACCCCCTTGAGCATTACAGCGGTAAAACCTGCACTGGCTAGTTTGCCAACCGTCTTGGCAGCGTTCAATACTTCCGGTGCCGCCATCTTAGCGAGGTCTAATCCGATGCTCTCAAGTATCGGGGCGGTGCCCAGAGTTGCGAGCGCCAGCCCCACATTCAAGGGACTCGTGAAGCCTGAAGCGAAATCCTCCACGCCAGCCTCTACGCCAGTAGCTCCTTGGCGTTTCAAGTCCACGGTCGGTGTATTCAGAAAATCCCAAGCTCGGGAATACCACGGCTGGTCTGCGTTGCTGGTGGGTGCTGGAGCTGGTGCGGCGGTTGCACTTCCGCCAAATGCGGCGAACGGGTCAGTAGTAGATATGGGCTGAGTATGTGCCTGTCCGCCAAAAGCAGAAAATGGATCAGTTGTCGCTGGTAAAGCTGCGGGAGACGAATCCGCCTTCCCCCCGAACGCTGCGAACGGGTCGCTTCCTGCTATCGGTTGCGAAGCAACCGGGGCAGGATTGGGTGAATCTGCCTGTCCTCCGAACGCTGCGAATGGGTCTGCCATGCATTACCTCCTAAGGGCTTATTTGTTGTCGAAAGGACGGTTGCTGTAGCTGATGTTGTCGCTGCCTGTAGTCTGGACAGGCTGACTCTGCTGAGCAGGAGCGGCTCCAGCATCAAGCCGACTGGCTCCCGGATTCGCCTTCAAGAACGCTTCAATATTCGCAGCGGGTATGCTGCCAGTCTGCCCATTCGCCAAGCGAACGGAGATACCTGCGGCTGCGGAGGGCGCATTGGTGAACAATCTCTGCTGCTTGGTTACGGTCTTCTTACCTGTTGGATCATTTGGATCAGCCTCAGTTACGGTCTCTCCGTTCTTCGCAATACTCATGCTCTCAGCGGCGGACAACAATCCGAATGACTTTGCATACTTCTGCTGCATGATCGTCTTGGCTTTGTCCACATCGTTTCCAGCCTCGGTCAATGCCGAGCCCCAATCCTGAGTAACCTGCTTCTGCTGCTTCTTGTCCTTCAACTCGTCGGCAATAGCGCCCACTCTGGCATTGGCTTCGGCTGCTTGAGCCTTGGCTTCGGTCGTGCGGGCGTTTGCGTCCGCAATATCTGCCGCTGTTTTCTCCAGTGTGACACGCTGGGTGGCATATCGATTGGCTACGTCAAGCTGGGCTCCCATGGTGGCTTTGCCAGCGGGAACCGTAGCTAATACCTTGTCTACGATCTTCCCGTTTTCGAGAGTCGGAACCGTGACTTGGAAATCTTTATCATTGGGCTGCTTATAAGGGTCTTGGGTCATGGTGTAATACGTACCCTTGCCGCCGCCCGCAGACAAAAACAAACCTTTATGCTGCTTGATGTCGTCCCACATGGCGGGAGTGACTTGGTTATAGTCGGTGATATCCTGCCCATTCGTGAGCCCTAAATCATTCGCCAATTTAGTTTGCTGCAATTTGATCGTGGCGATTTCATTGGGCAGAGTGGCTGAACGAACCATGTTATCGTTGTTCGCAGTCGCAATCTTCAGCCCATTCAAAGTGTGTTCGTCCATCGCAGTCTGGTGCGTGTCTTGAGTTTTTTGAGCGGTCTGCTGCATCTGGAACTGTTGTGCGGCTTGCTGGCGGGCTCTATCGTCCTGGGACTGTTTAGCTTCCTCAGCTCCTTGAAATCCGAGCCCGATGCCTCCACCGATGCCCAATCCCTTAGCATGACTACCAGCAGCCATGCCTTGGAGGGCTCCGACGAGCAAATTTTTGAAGAGTTGCCCCGGCGATGCTTGCCCCTGCTGCGCTGTCTCCTGCCCTGTGCTGGGATCGACGCTGTAAGAAGGCTGCGGTTGCCCGCCAAGCCCCACTAAGACGTGTCCCACATGGGAAAGGAATCCGCCGCCATCGCTTTGAGATGGGTCTGCTGGCGGGTTGTAAGCTTGAGCAGAGGTAGTAGTTCCCCCGGTGCTCTGGGGTGGTTGATCCTGCGGTAATGGAGTTGGTGTTGGTGTGTCCATAATTATTTTTCCTTACTTGTTCAAAGCCCCGCCCTTGCTCAAAGCCCCGCCAAGTGCCGATCCGACTCCGCCAAGGGCTCCTCCGAGTGCGCCTTCCCAGCCCTGATCGGCTTGGATTTCAGTCCCAATTGCGCTAGTTGCATCTTGTCCTCCTTGGTTGGCACTGCCAGCAAAGGCATTTGCGTTGGGCATAACCCCGGCATAGCCGCTGAGAGCACTCCAATAGTTCTGCTGTCCTTGTTGGTATCCGGCAGCGGTAATCTGATTTTGGGCTCCTGCTTCCTGCGAGGCTCCCGCCGATGCCAATGATCCCTGCACCTGGGTCGCAGCGCCGGATGGAACGTAGGTGTTTCCGCCTCCGGCTGTCGCCATCTTCTCGCCTACTGCTTTGGCGGCATTCCCGTACTGCTGTGCGGTGTTTTCAGTGGCTCCGCTTCTCAAAGCGGCAGTCTCACCTCCGCTGAATCCAAACTGTCCCGGCCCTGCTTGAATTATTGGTTTCAACTGCCCTTGCATGAAGTTGAGCGAACTGGTGTAGTTGCTGAACATGCTGGCGTAATTCGAGGTGAGCGTGTTGTAAAACGAAGTCTGGGCGGCGGCATTGGCATCCGCCCCGCCCTTGTTCATAAAAATTACTGTGTTAGACCACTTTATTGACATCTACTTTCTTCCTCGGGCTAAACTGCCTTGGCTTCAGCCTCAAAATCTTCGTTTCCAATTCCTCAAATCCATGAGCCTTTGCAAACCGAATGGTGGCTGGATCAGTGGAGAGGAAATGGATTTCCCCAATGCCATGTTTGGCAGCTCTATCTATGATTTCCATAACGCATTTTCTTAATGCCAATGCTCGTTTGTGGGGTGGTAAAGATGGCTTGGGAGCAAGGCTGTCCAGCATTATCGTGAGGGTGATAGGGAGAAACATCACGGGTTCGGAACCGGAGGGAGTGTCAAAGTTTTTGACACTCGTTTTGATGTCATCGACCGCAAGCACTCTGGTCGTGGCGTAGCCCAACACTTCCGGGTCAAACTCGTTCTTCGCTTGATTCGCCCTTATGTATTCCGTGAACGCCGGAATATCCTCTTGTGTGGCAGCCCGAACCTTAAGTGTTGTCATGTTTATTTCGCCAAGAATGCTGTGCCCGATTCAGGCGCAGTGAAATGTAATGTAACTACATTATTTGAAGTGAAATTAGCTTCTACCAATACCTGGGTATCGGTACTATCCATCACTGTCATGTTCAGAGGAACACTATTTAAGTCATGAACGATAACCCAAGTAGAGCTAGGGCTGGATTGAGTAAAGCGGTAGGAGTTACTACCCGCTGCCGCAGCCAATCCGGTATCCACATATGCTGTAGTCGCTAAGTTGGAGGAATTATTCCCTTGCGTTTGGGTGGTAGCCGTGGTGCCATTCGGCAATGCAGGTGTCCCTGATAAGTTGGCGGCTGTGCCGCTGGTGTTGGCGGCGTTGTTGGGAATGTCCGAGCTTATCAACGGTGGAAGCTGGGCGTGGGGGAGTGTTCCCGTCGTGATGTCGCTTGCACTGATAACTACGTTGCTCGAAAGAGCATGAGAATTTACCGTGGTGGTTTGGGGCACCTTGGAGTTGATCGCCGCTTGTACGTCCGTGATAGCGCCTATCTGAGTTACCCCTGAAATCGAAACTGTTCCTGTGACCCCAAAAGCGCCAAAAACCTTATCCCATGTGAATGCATTGGAGCCGTAGAAGACCCCTTGCGAATTCACTTGGATATTTTTGTCTTGCCCTGCCGGACTAGTACCCGTGGGCGATGCGACCGGAAAAACTCCCGTGCTTTGCGGAGTCGCCGTGCTCGTTGTTTTTGCCGTGCTGTTACTTGCCGATGTGCTCTTGACTGGCGCTGGAGGCGTCAGGATCGGCAACGGCGAGAGTCGATTCTGTGGGATGCCGGGTTTTATAAACTGCCGCAAGCTATCGGCGGATACCGGAGTTAGCGCCGGAACGGAGCATCGCTGGAACATGTTTCCAGTTTCCGGTTGAGGGGCAGCGCCGAAGGCTTCGCCGGACACAGGAGCGCTCGGCGCTGCCGTTGGCTCATCCACCGGGGAGAGTTGGGACTGGTCGGGTTGGAAATCTAATCTGTTTGCCATATTGCTTTACTCCGAGCTGTGCCCTCCGAAAATGCAAAGTGAAAGTAGTTCCTCGGGGTATGCGTCTTGCCCGAAGTCAACTTTGATCTGGAGGCTCCTACACCATGCGGGAAGTTGGCTCTGGCTCATATACGCTCTCTTGGAACTCAGCGATGAAGATTCAGGCAAGAGCGGAGGATCGTTCACTACGCTGTTGAGTGTGGTGAAATCTCCCGTGTAGTAGGGAAGCGCCTCATCCAAAATCACGCCCAGTGATGGCAGGTTCGCTCCTGCGATTTTCGGGGAGTCATAGGTCAAGAAGACAACCTCTGCAAGTTGACCGGGGTAGGCAAGCACGATACTACCGAATACGGCGTTGGCTTCATATGCTGTGCCGTTGTCGGTAAAGACGGTGGGATCACGCATGAGGATGGGAGTGTTCACAGTCACTGACGTTGAAGCCGTGTAGTTTACTTGAATGGAGATTGCCGATACCTGCAATTCAGTAGGGAGACTAGTGACTGCTCCCAGGACACGGACGAACGCATTGGACACAACAGAGAGATCGGTGCCCAGAGATACCATTGTCGTCTGGGGCGTAAACGGGTATCCGTTCTGCCAAGGATAATTGGCTTGTATATCTGGAGGAAAATACCAACTGCCTTCCTCTTCATAAGTAGTATCCGTGGGGCTGCCGAAGAATGTTCCAAACCAAGCGTCAGCATAGTTTCCATACCCGGAAGTTGACCCATTTACAAAAGAAGCATCTACTACGCCGTAGATTGAGGTAACAGTTGCACCCTCTGGCAGACTAGCGGAGAATCCCGTCCACCTAATGAATGTGATGAAGTAGTCTTCGGATGCGGCAGTAGGGAAGGTGATAGACCCTGTTCCTGGAGCACCCAGGGATACCCCGGTAGATAGTAAACATGCTGGAGTAGCGTTTTGCCCGGAAGTTACGCTGGTGGGATAGGCATAGACAGTCTGACTTGAAGTGGTGGTAGTTACAGTAGTGGTTCCGCCAACCAGGAGGCGGTGGACGCCGGGGCTCACTTCGATACTCTGCACCGCAGAGCATCCGCCCGTAATTGCGGCAAATGGGCTCCAAACCAGCCCTGTCTCGGGCGTAGAGGTCGGGTTGCAGCGATACCAGCCAGTAGCCCCGTCGCTGACATAAATTGCCTTGTCCTGGCTCCCGTCAACATGCCATGAAATATAGGCTGAGGCGGGATTGAACTTCTCAAGCAAATCTCCGATGGGGAAGCCCAGCTCGGATACGCCGCCATCGGTAGTGATCGCAAGAAATTGCCCATCGGATGTGAGCAGCATCGGGGTGCTGCCATTGATGGCTAATGCGAAGTAGCTCAGCAGTCCGACTCCATCAATGAAATTGGTGACGAAAAATACTGAGTCGATGCCCGTCCCCAAGATCACGAAAACATCGGACACCGTAAATACCAGCAAGCCGGATGGTGTGCTCACCATCCGGGTCACGATGGATGGGAAGATAAAGTAATTGAGCGGCGGAAAGCTCTGCACCGCCACGCCGACGCTGGTATAGCTCTGCGAATAATAGATACTGTTGCCGACTGCAACCCAGACACGTCCAAGATGGTATTCAGGAGCTACGGAGCCAACCGGAGGCGGGTCGTTGGCGTCGTCAATCGCCGCCTGAATAAATAGATTGAGCGTAGCGTCTGGGTTGGTATCCTTCAGGCTCCATGAGCTGGCATTCGGAATACTCTCCATGAACAAAAACGTAGACCCGCCATCGACCGTCCTAAATAACCAAGTAGCGTCTACTTGAGGATCGGCGGAGCCAAGTCCTGAAAGCGGGACATCAATGTTCCCCATGACCGGGCCAGTGGAATAACTGGCTGGAGATGCGGTGGAGACATGACCATCCACGCAATGGTAGGCGTAGACGTATGTCCAGCCCGAATATGCCGCTACCGTGCCGGAGCCGCAATTCAACCATGTCAGCGTTCCGTCCGTGGTCGTGCTGCCCGGAGTGAGCGCCCATATCGGCGCTGTAGTAGAGGAGGTTCCGGTATTTTGGAGCACCTGAAGATTGCCGTTTGTATCGACAATTGAAGCGGTTGGCCCTGTGAACGTGTAAAGCGAATTGGAGACCCATGAAGAAATCGTGCCGCTGTTGATCCAGTAGGCGTTCCCGTCGTTGGTCACGCCATAGAGGGTCGTAGACCATTTGGGAATGCTGCTTCCTGTTTGCAGCGCCGTGGAGCTTAGGGTTACGTCCTCTTCGCATACGAGATTGATCTCGTAGACGAGATGAACCATTACATCTTGCGACCATACATTCGCTTGCACCTGGACATTGTTGATGTTGGTTCCTGAAGGCAGAGTAATGGTGTCCCACTGCTTTGTTCTGGCGGTGGCGTATAAGTCATAGACTACCGTCCAAGTGGCTCCGCCATCGGTGGAATACGAAATCCCCGCTTGGCTTGCCGATCCCCCCAACTGCGGGACGGAGGGATTCGAGGATGTATGGTTGCCGCTGTGAGCGTAAACAAAATAACCTCCAGCAAGGATTTCCCCCGTGGCTGGAATTTCTGACAACACATTGAGCCGGAGAATGGGCGGTACTGCCGAGCCCGTAGTCGAAAAGTTCCATGTGCAGGTTGCGCCGATATGGTCTGTATAAGAGCCGAAGAAATAAGCTGCGCTGTTAGGGTCGCCGTCATAGGCAGCGGTAGGATTCTGATACGGACTGCCTGTACTAATCGTGTATGAGGTGGGCAAGTAGCTCGTGCCTCCAACCGGAGCGGTGGAAGACATGAGCTGAACATTGCCGTTTGCATCCAGAATTGCGTATCCGGGTGCTACCGTGGTGTTCGGAGCCCAATACCTGCAATCCGCTCCGACATAAGCACTAGGCTGGTTTGCGGGTGCTACCGTGGGGTAAGCAGTACCCCAATTCTGCACGGCGTTGCCCACGCAAATCCAATTGACGGTGCCATCGCTTACAGTGGTGCCGTAAGTGGATGACCAAGCAGGCAGCGTGGCTCCGCTCGTACCGGAGTCGCCCATGCAAGTCCAGACTAGAGTTCCGGTTCCATCGATGGTGAAATCTCCTACCGTCGAAGCCCATGGAGGCTGCGATGTGCCGGAAGTACCTGCGGTCGATACCTGCTGAATGTTTCCGTTATCGTCAAAGATGTATTGACCGACCGTGTAAGCCGTGGAGATTGCCCATACCCCTTGCGGAGCAATCGCTTCTTGAACATTGTTGTTAGGGTCAACGATGAAACTTCCGGTAATGTAAGCTGTGGTCGCTTTCCAAGGTGGGGAAGTTAGCCATTTCTTTTGGTCAACGCCATCGCCCCAGAACAAGGTGTTCCCGATGCTCTTGAAGGTGCTCGATCCAGACCCAGTGCTCTTGTTGAAAATGGCAGTGCTCCCCGAGCCGGGGTTGACATCATAGACGGTGGCCGCTGTATCAGCGATGACCTTGATTTGTTCGCTACTGCCGTTGTAAAAACGGAAGGAGTAAAACGAATTGATGGCTCCTAGACCAGTTGGCGGGCCGTCTTCCGTGTCGGTTGAGTTGAACACGGACAGGCCGGGGCGGCGAGCAAGGGTGAGGCGGTTGGTAAGCTCTGTATTTAAGCCGCCAATCAGAGCGTCTCCCCGAGCACCTATGAATTTCTCCTCGTATCTGGTACTAGCGGCATCTCGCAGGGGACTCCGCTGAGTCCACAAACCGGAGCACATCCGGTTCGTCCAGAGGCTTGCATATCGAGTTGGCTTGGAAGCGGCTCCTGCACGCTGAAGTTCATTTGCCATCGTTTAGCCCCACGGAAACAACATGGAAGCGGGATAGGGACTGCCGGGAGCAACTTCACCGCCTGTGCCGCCCTGTATGCCTCTACCGGGGTACATTCCGTAGCTCTCCGCTTCACGGTCGCTGCTGCCCAATGCCTTCTGGATGAGCGCCTCGAAGAGCATGTATTCCCGCTCGTATCTCGGGTCGTCGGCACACTTCAATGCTTTGGCGAGGAATCCTTGACGGTAGACATAAGCAAGTTCGTCTGGGATGGGAGCCCATGTCTGGGACAGGCTGGTGATGAGAGGCGGCTTCATCTGGTAAATTGCGAAAACCTGCCAGAGAGTCCCCGTGTTCGGTGGTAATGGAGATAGCCGAAAGGCGATAGCCTGAGGGTCAACCATCGTCCATGCCGCTGTGTTGTCTACTGTGACGCTGCCTACGGTCGTAGACCACGTTGGCGGTTCCGTAGCTGTGGTGCCGTATGCCGATAGAACTTGAATGTTGCCGTTTGAATCCTGAATCGCCGTGAACGGCTGGGCGGGCATGGCATTGAGCCCAATGCCGCTGGCATAGGTCTGATTAGGAGTCCACGTTCCTAGCTGCGCTTCTGAGTTCGGAATCCAACTGAGTTGCTGCGGAGTCATCTGGTAGCTGGTCGGCAGGAGTTCCCGAACAATTTCAATGCCTAAGATTGGCTTGGGATTGGTGGTGTTGTTGATATCAATGCGGTAGGCGTCTTCAATCCATGCGAGATTGGGAATCGAGGTCGGGTAGTCTTGCTGAAGGCTGCTCGTCAAGAGTGCTGGAGCAATGATGCGATTCCATTTCCAGTTGAAGGGCTCGGCTAGAATTTCAGCCACAACTTCATTCGCTATGACAAGAGCGGTGGAGCTTTGCCCGGTGGCGTAACCAGCCACGGGAGAACCCACAATCTGTGTGAGGACTGGCCAAGCTCTTGCCCAATCGAGGACATTTTGTACAGAAATGGTTGAGTTAGACATATCTACCTAAAGGGATAGGTAGACAGAAAACTTAGCGCCTCATCCTCGGCTTTGGCGTCCGAGTTGTGCTGCCAGATTCGAGTCCACACTTTGACGGCTGGAAATCAATCTAGGCTCTAGCATGATGTTGCTTTGCGTCGAATCCAAGACAGCGTTCGCCGCTACGAGCTGGCGGGAAAAGGTCTGCATCTGAATGGGAAATCGTGCATCGTCCGTCATCTCGAATGTGGAGGCGAGAAAGCCGGAATTGTAGACGTAGGAGAGACGGTCTGGAATCGGGTTCCAGTAATCCGAAGGTGAGCCAAACAAGGTTGCTGCCTTTTGGTAAATCAATATGACCGTGTAAACCCCATCGGGCACGGGATAGAGGCGGAAGGTGATGTTTCCGGCTCCATCATCATCCTGGGGAGCGATATGTGCGGGGCGTCCTTGGTCAATGGCATCGTGCAAAACCAGCATCACATCAATCCCGAACATGCCGCTTGAGCCGCTGACGGAGGCTTTCTCCGGGAAGCCAAAATCCGGCACGGACTCCGTGTAATCCTGAATCCCAGCCGTGGTGGTGAATGTCACGGAGTTCCGGTTCCACGGCCACGCAAACGAGAGGATCGCCTGTTTGATGTTGTTCGCCGTGGTGATGGCGGGTTCGTTGTCGATGCCGCCAACTCCTGTGAGGGGTTGGAGCCTGACAAAAGCCTGAGCCCAATTGATCGTCTGTGTGAGAGTCGTAGCCATTATCTGAGCTGCCGTGCATTCCCCAAGAAATCACGCTTCACATATCTCAAATAGTGGGTGTAGTCCTTGTCTTCCGGGGAGAACACTCCAAAGCAGGTGCCGCAGATAAAGCGAATGACGCCATCGCTGCAACGCTGCCCGCCAAAGTTAAACTTGCCGTCATCCCTCTGATGTGTGCATGAGGCTTTCATCGCCTTCTTGTTTTCGATCTTGCCAAGCTCCTGAGCCCGGATCATCTGCTGAGACTCTTTGGGAGTCTCGATTATCTGAGGGCGCTTAGCTTCCCGGATTACTTCCGTGAGCAACGATTTCAAATCTTCGTGACTAATGTTCAATCCTTGTGCTTGCGTTGCTTTGGTTGGTTCTTTTGGTTCTGTCATATTATTTAAATTCCTTTCTTGCTTGTTCTGCCGTAATCAATCCGGCATCTTCAAATCTCTTTACTACGGTTCTCCATCCTCGCTGCTCGAAGGAAGGTAGGTTTTGGATGTCCACGTGAGCAATGCTCAATTCGGGCATATAACCTTTGTGGCAATAAGTCACATATTCAATTGTGTTGGCTCTGGAGACGCAAAGGGAAATGTCCCCTACGATGTTTCCTGGGACAGCATGGAGCCCGCTTACAATCCTCCGAAGTTTAAGAATCAACTCCGAGTGATGCATGGGGCTGCCAAATCTGGCTGAAGCATTTTGCAACTCAGCCTGATTGGGTATCCTGTATTTCTGCAAACGCTTGTCCATGTCCTCGGATAAATATGCGGGGATTTCGTCGGGGGATTTTCTGGAGCGGAAAAGTCCATCAACGCAACTCTGGCAAAAGGCGTTAGGGTCGCTGGCTTCCACTTGCGCTCGGGCTCTGCTGCTGAAGTCCGAAGCTGGCTTGGACTCATGGCAGTAATTACATTTCAATCGGTCTGTTGTAAAAGTCGCTGGCATAATATGAAAAAGGGGAAGGAACTTCCTTCCCCGATTGTTAAGGGTTATCCTGTAATAGAGCTTTGGCTGCGGATACGCCGGAAACCCATAATGCTTCCCGGTCTTGGGGCGCATACATCTAAGAAGCGATAGGAAACCGCTCCTCCGATCTGCAATGCAGGGTCTACAACGCTGGGCTCAAATTCCAGAATACGGGCTTTGAAATTACCTTCGGGCACATCGTCTGCTTCTCCCAGTTTGATTTTGAACATAGCATCTGCTCCGGCAATATATGTGCTGAGTGCGATGTGTCCAGATAGAGGGCCAGCGCCAAGAGTGGCAATTGGTACGTTTGGCGAAGTGATGAACTTCACGCCAGCGAACTCAACCACGTTGTAGTTGTTGCCTTTACCCCAGCCATCTCGCAATAGCTGTTGACCGGATTCTGAACGCTTCAAGATGTCGGTGATGCCGTTGTTAGTCGGATCATTAAACAAATCAGCGGCAGCGTAAGGGTGAATTAAGCCCCGATACATGCCGTCTTCAAAGGGCAGGATGTTGTTTCCTTCCAGTCCTGCAACTTGAGTACGGATAGTGGATGCAGTGATATATGCTGCGGGAGCTAAATCGACAACAGTGCTAGTATCCAACGCCGTTGCAGTATCGAATTCCATCTGGCAAATGGTGTCACTAACTAGAGCACCACGATAGCCCAATACCTTGGAAAGGTTCTCAAGCATCGGGTCAATGGCGATTTCCTTAGCGAAGGTACTAACCGTGATGTAGTCGGCGTATTCGCCAAGCACCGCTTGCACGTCGGGTGCTGTAGGGACTAAACCAGTTCCTACGACGCCTTCGGTCTGGGTGGGTGGTTGGTTCCCAGCCGTTACACCAGTGGTTGCCCAGGAAGTGGCATAGGTGAAGAGTTGAATTGTCTTACCACGGTTAGGTGGCAAGCTACGAGGCGTAGTAAGAGTTGCGAATGCAAGATGCATGAACAAACTCTCGATAGCCTGACTCTCGTAATACACCGCTTGGGTGTTCGAGAGGTTGGAATTGCTTATTGCGGTGGCTGTGAGTGCCATAAAATTATTTATCCTTTATCGCTGAGAACTACTTTGCGACCGCATAACAATCCGTCTGCGTTCTTCCGGTGACATTTTCAGCATGTCTTCTACGGTTAATTGTTTTGGCTTTGGCTCCTCGTCCTCTGTTGCTACAGACTGACGGGTAGACAAACCAACGTGCCTTTTTCGTTGAGGGAGTTCTTCCACCCTCTTTGCAACAGGTGCAATACGCTCCTGCTGTTCTTTTTCTTCATGCACCGAAACCAATCCGGTGTCGGCTAAATCTTCATAAGCAATCTCAAGGTTCGCCTTGGTAAAAGCGAGACTGTTCTCGTTGAGATACTTCGTCATCGCCTGTTCATTTGCGGGCGTATTCGCATATTCGGGGTGGGCAGTGATAAACGCTGCTCCCTCTTGCTGCGCCTTCAATGCGGCGGTAGCTCTCCTACCTTCGGTCAATGCCTCCCGAATTTCATCAGGAGTAGCGCCCACCGTCGCTTTTATCAGCTTCGCTACGGCTCCGGTCGGGTTCGTTTGCAACTCCTGTCCGAGTAGGAACTTTTCCTCGTCGGTCAAGGTAGATGGCTCAAACTTTGTTTCCGGCTTGCTAAGCTCTCGCTTGCTTTCTTTCACCTGACGACTCAAATCCTTGATCTTGTGGGTGGCGTGCTCCTGAGCCTTGGTGAGCTTGGCAATCAAACCGTTTTTGGTCACGTCCTTAAAGGACTGCACACCGCTTCCGTCGTTCAAGTCGATAGATACGCTCCATTGACCATCGGCAGTTTTGTAAAGTTCGCCTTCTTCCGGCTCTTCAATCTCGGATTGAGGTTGTGGTTCCGGTTCATTCTGTTTTGCGAATTCCGCTTCTACAGCGGCTTTTAGTTCTTCTTTCGTCATAGTGCCTTTGCCCCAATCCGGGACGTGCTGCGCTTACTTAACCTTCTTCAACTTCGGGTTCTTGGCTTTCGCCGTCTTGCTTGCGTTGCGAGTGGCGCTGGCGAGAATGGCTCCGGCAGACTTCTTGGAAACGCCTTCCTCTTTCTCGATCTTCTTCGCCACGTTCTTAAATCCCTTTGGTGTTGTTGCTTTCATCAATGATTTCCTCAATCGTATTTATCAAACTACTTACCATCTCTTTCATCGCCTGCGCCCTGGCTAAAAGCATTGCCGATTTAGCGGGGTCGCTTGGGTCGGCGGATAGAGCCTTGTTTTGTGCCCTATCAACCTGCTCCTGCAAGAGTTCCAGAGCGAAATCCCAGCCATCAGTTGCCAGCAGCGATGCAAGGCATGAAGCTGTTTCGTCTCTATGTAAGGATGTGATAGTCATTAAATTGCCCCTGGCAGCCCTTGGTTACCCGGAGTACCTTCCACCGTTTCCGACTCACCGGACTTTTCGATGGACTGCCGCATAAGCTCCCTGAATGCACGGGCTGCGTTTTCCGAATCAACCACGGACAATTTGCTGTTCAAGTCCTGCTGCCCTTGCTGTTTCTGCGCCAGCATTTGTTGAACTGCCGGGTTTGACATAGCTGCCCGCTGCTGATCCTCAGGGCTCATATCCAGAATTACGTCTTTCTTGTTTTGCCAACCGCTCACATCGAACACCATGTTTATCAATTCGTTGACATCAACTTTCTTGCCTTGCTGAGTAAGCATCGTGTGAACTGGATCGGTGACAAGGGTCTGTACAAGCATCGGAAGTGCAGCCGCCATCTGACGGCGGGACTGCATCCTGGCTGCGGCTTTAACATCGAAAATGATGCGGACATCGAAAATCTCAAGGTGATCACCCTCGTAGGCTTCCTCCATCTCTTCGCTGAGAATCTGGCGAAGCTGATCCATCGGGAGCAGTTCCCGGTTGAGTTCGTAGAAGGCATCAAGGGCCGGAATAAACACTTGATCTGCAATCCGCTCCACAAAGGCTTCCAACCTTGCGCCGGAGCCTCCGGCTAACAGGTTTGCTCCGGTGGCGGTGCGGGTGATGGAACTTCTCCCCTGGCTGGGCATCTGCCCCTGCACGATTAGTTCATTTGCGCCGGATGTCGCCTCTGCCCTGGCTTGGCTGGCTTGCACTTCGGCAAAAGCCTCTGGCACGGCCTCCATGCGGGGCATGGGCTTGATGGCGGAGACATCCTCCACCCGCACAAATTTGCCAAGCGCCATGCGGATGTTCGCAACGGGAACGTTCTTGCCCTGCTGGATAAAAATCGGCAAGTTCAGATTGAAGTAGGTTTCGTCCAGGTGGGCATCTATTAGCCCTTTTTGAATGATTTGTTCGGAGCCGCAGAGGTCTGCGATGCCCAGCCCATAAAAACTATTTGGGACATCGAACCAAGTAACAGAAACAAACGGAAGCCGCTCAAAAGGATTCCGCTCGTTGCGGATAACTAACTTACGGTTAAGTACCGCAATAACTTTGGTATCGCTCCAATATTCTAAAACTTCAAACTTCTCGTCTATCGTGGGGTCTACGGTGTGGTCTTCATCTCTCGGGACAGCCTGACGGTCATAGAAATTGGCGGTCTGGTTGAGTTCGAGTCCGGCGATGGGGCTACTTTCTGCCGGAGAAAACAGGAGAGATTTCAATTCCTCTTTCGGCGGGATGTCATAGCCTTCGAACTTGCGAAGGTTTTCCAACTCCTCTGCCGAAACCTTCAGGCGGTGAATGACGAACTTTGCCTTGCGGATATCGGGAACACGCAAGCCGGGGTCAACATAAATATGGCGGAGGTCAAGGTGTTCAAAGGTGGGGCGGTCTACGTCCTCATCAACTTCCTCAACCGTGATGGTGTCGCTGTCTTTAGTGTGCAGGAGAGTAGGTTCGGTGCCGGGAATGCCTGAGTCAATAGACAAGGGCTCTGCCTTGCGGTTGTAAACTTTGCGTTTGCGGGTGTAACTTTCCCAGCCCCATTTCCATATTGAGGTTCCAAAGGTGAGGCAATCCCTGACGCCAAGCCGCATTTCTTCCCTGAATTTGCACTCCTCCAATTCAAAGTGGAGTAGGGCTTGAATAGCCCGTGCTTCTTCTTGCTTGCTGCGGGGGCGGGGTTCAATCTCGAAAGGTGGGTCATCGCTGAAGAGCCCGGAGATAATCTGAGGCTCCACGGATTTGATAAGCGATGCAATCGTATAGATGTTTACATTGCTCTGCGGAACATTGCTGCCCTCCCAAGTCTTTTCAGACATAATCGGGTCATACAAAAGCTGTGCTGTTCTCCAATGGAGACGCCATTGCTTTGTCTGAAGCCAAGCCTCGGTCTTTTCAAATTGTTGGCAGACCAGTTTAAGGGCAGCGGTATCCTTGGGGGATTGCCCTATCTCGATTTCGTCCTCTGCTATGGGTGAACTGGCATTCGCCGGGTTCTCTAGTTGCATACATTAGAGGGGCGAATAGTCGGAAAACTCAGGAGGGGCGATGCATTAGGCTGGAGCCAAGCAAATCGTCATAGCCATCGGAGGTAATAAGCTCCCCCCGCTGAGGGTCGTCAGTTCCGAACACCATCTGGTCAAAAACCTTATCTCTGAGTTCCTGAATACGCCTCTGGCGGGAGTCGTGATCCAGAGCAATCGCTGGGCCTTCGCTGAGCTGGGGCAGGTAGGAGACGAGGATGGAGATGGCATCGGCAATGTCATCGTGGCGACCAAAGGGGAAATTGACGAACTCCTCCCTCATCGCCTGAAGCTCGCTGTTCCTAATGTGAGCCGCAAACCAGAGGCGGTCGGCACGCATTACGGAGGCTACATGGCCGATGCGAAGGGATTTTGAGTTCTTTTTCCGGGAGTAGGTGTACCAGTGGATGGGGACGGCTACATGCTGCTCCTGAGCGATTTGAATGATGGTCGGCTCAATACCCTTGCTGCCCTGGGAGTCCTCGATAATCGTGATCTCGGGTTGCCAGTCTTTTGCGGCGGTAACAATGGCTGCTGCCATCTGAACTTGGTTATAGCGTCCTCTAATGATGTCAAGGATGTAAAGGCGTCCATTGTCGGAAAGCCTTCCGACGACTCCAGCGCAATAGTCGGTGTTGAGCGCCTTGCTATAGCCGGAAGGGTCAAAACAAACGAAGGTGCGCCCCGAGAATGGAAGTTGCTCATAGGGGATGGTGTGATTGTGAATCAGGGCGTCATCGAAGGAAACTAAGGCGCTTTCAAGACTAGCGTCTGGTTTATTCTGCATCTGGCAGGAGAATTTATATGGATTCTTCCGGTACTGCTTATGCAGCTCCTTGAAGCTCCAGCGTTCCGGGTAAAGAAGCTCTACATCGTCTTTCGTGAGGATCGGAACATTATTTTCGTCAGTCTCGATAGGGCGAGTGTTTTTGATCGTCCATGCTGACAGGACGCATACCTTCGTGGGAAGCTGCTCCCCAGCCAGTTCCGCTTGTTCGTTTGCGGCCAAAAGATGACCGTAGTAATCGTCCGTGTCATAGCGGGTGCCGATGAAGTCGAAATATGAACCTTGCGGCTCCTGCAAGTAGTAGGTGTCTTCAATGGCGGATTTCACCTTGTTCCGCTGTTCTGGCGTGGCGCAATTCAGCTCGTTGGCTACATCGTCAATCTTAAAAAGGTCATAGTGGCTGCTGGCTTTGACTGATGAAATAGTGGACATGCATAGGGTGGGCTCACGCCAATCCATCGAACGGGTGACGGTGAACTCATCGACGTTACCCCATCGCTGGTCTTCCTCTACCGGACAGAGGGGAAACAAAGCCCGAATAACGGGATTGGATTGGAGGTAGCGTTTGACCACGCCGACCATGCGAATGGCTAAATCCTGCGTGCCGGACAGGATCAAAATACGAATGTCCGGGAAACAGATGATCCACTGGAGGATGTCAACGCCGTCCCAGGTCGTTTTTAAAACATTTCTGGGAGCAAGAAGCAATCTTTGCCGGGTGCCGTCCTGCTCGTAGATGCCTTTGCTGAGATCTTTTTGAACAAAAAGGTCGATGAATTTGCCGTGAACGGGCTCATAGTAGGGAATTCCGAGAACATGATGTCCAAGAAAGCGAAGGTCTGTCTTGCATTTGCGGCGGAGCAAATTGGCGGCGTCGGGATCGGCTGGGTTTATTTCGGCAGCAGCGCAAATCCGCCGCAAATCCGCAGCGATATTCGCAGTAGCGAGAGTCATCTATATAGAGCAGGGGGAAGTTGTCTTTTTGCGCCGAAGGCTTCGCCGGAGCAAAATGACCGCTTTACTTATAGCTCTGCACTTGCGTAATAGGAGAATGCTGTGCTGGAACCCCACACTGCCACAGTCCCAAGTGCATTGAGGTTGTAAGATGACCCTGTGTTGAAATAAATGTAAAACCCATTGGTGTTGGTTCCCTGAACTTGCACGACCAAGGTCTGATTGACACAATAATTAGCTACATTCAGTGCAGAGTTAATACAGCCAAATCCAACGATAGACCAAGAATACGTGCTCAGTGTGACTGTTGGCGTAGTTCGCATGGTGACCGGGAATGGGAAATTGTTACGAGTGTCACCGTTGCTCGTATAACTCACACAAGAAATTGGATTCAAATAAGCCTGGGTCTGATAGTACCGTTGGCATTCCGCCAATTCTAACGAGATTGGAAGCCGTTCAAAAGTAGTGCTCTGAGAACTAGCTTCGAGTTGTGCCCCAGTTATGGTTACTGTGGCAGCCGCCCCGAGTGCTCCAGCGGTGAAACTAATCTCCAAGCCCTTGGCTGCTCCCGCTGGTAACGCAATAGTAGTTGAGTAGCTGGAGAGGGTACTTGTAATCGTGAAGATTCCACTCGTTATCACGGTTTTCGACGGGCTAGAAAAAGTCCCGTAGGAGTCGGTGGTCGTTGGATAACATGCTTCCCACGTAATGCTCGTTAGAGAGGAAGAAGCGATCAGCACTTGAAGCGACACTGTAGTGGAGGCTAAGTCAGCTATATTGGATGACTCGATGCGCTGGAGAAAACCAATAGATGAGACAGAGGCTGCGCCTGTGATTTTGTAGGCGTAAGGAAAGCCAGCAGACCCAGCAACCTGTTGTCCCGTGGCATTAGCACCCGTCGAGTAGGCGAACCAGCGATCCACGGTGTAAGTGAACGCAGACGCTGTAATGGTCTGTGAGGCTCCAGAGTTACGCTGGTCTGTCCGCATGGCACCATTGATCAGCCTATTGCGGTATGACCATCCGCCTGGAAAGTTAAGGGTCTGGTCATCGCAGTAGTTAGTGGTAGCCAACTTGGTGGAGCCATCACCCAAACCTTGGGTGGTCGCTGCCGTGCCGTTTGGTAGGGTGGGTGTCCCAGATAAATTAGCCGCTGTTCCCGTTGTGCTTTGGTTTAATGTCGCTACGGATGTAACGCCAGCGGAAGTAACCGTAACCGGGCCAGTTAATGCAACAGGAGCATAGGCTGTGCCTCCAGCATTACCGATTGGGATTTTACCAGCGGCAGGGGCGGTATTCGGCATGATTGCTGCCTTGGTCTGGGCATCGTTTGTGACGTTGCCGAGCCCGACCATAGTGGCGGTGACGCCTGTAACTATGCCCGTGAAAGCCGGAGATGCTAGGGGAGCCAACAGACCTTCAGCCGCCGATGCTCGGAAGAATTCGACGCTGACAGCCGCATCGGTGTAAGCCGTTGTAGCCAAGATGTTGGAGTTGTCATAGGGTGGTTGAGTCGTGGCTGCGGTTCCGTAGGGCAGAATAGCAGACCCAAATAAGTTATACGCCGTGGCTGCATTACCAGTCGTACTCTGGTTCCATGTGGGAACTGTGCCAGTTAATCCAGAATAAGGGCAGTGGGTTGCAGTTATTGACCCGGTTCCTGAAACAGTTAAACTACCTCCTGTGCCGATTACAAGGGCGGTAGCGTTTGTTCCTGCTGTGATAGCTGAAAAGGCTTGTGCTGAAGGAGTTTGCCAAGTAGCAGTTGTCCCTGCCACTGAGCAGGTTAATACTTGTCCTAAAGTGGGGGCAGCAGCGCCAGAGACAGATACGGTAGTGGTAGCAGATTCTAAGCCTGTCGCTGTAATTAAACCTGTTCCTGTCGCTGATAAAGTAACGCCAGATTGAACTGTGGTATTTGAGTTGATCGGTATTGCCATGTTTTAACCTATACAAATAACACGGTAGTTGTTGGTCGCTGGGGCGGTAGCGAAAACGAGAGTTGCAACTGTAGTAGATGTATTTTGAACTTCCACATTCACATAATCGTAAGGAGAAGTTAAGATGTTCCATACCTGGACAACCACATCCTGCGTTCCAAGGCTATGGGTGATGGTGAAGGATGTTGCAGCGCCGTTACCAATCGTCGTAGCATACTTACCCGTTGAGGATGCTGTAATTAAACCCTTGGCATTAGTAGTGACCGTCGCACAACGGAAGGTGCCTGGAGTAGCGTTGACAGTGGTTAAGGTGGTCGCTAAGGCACCGCCAGTAGTAGTTACATCTCCTGTTAGAGCAGGAACGGCAGCCGTGGGCAGGGTTGTTTGCAGGGACAAAGTTCCTGCGTTATCGTAAAGCAACCCGGTAGAAGCGGATAAAGTAGGTAGGGCAACTCCGTTGAGTTTAGCAACGGTAGTTCCAAGTGTGCCAACGGTGTTGGTGCAATCTCCGGTTAATGCTGGCATCGCTGCCGTGGGTAAGGTAGTCGCCAGGGACAATACTCCAGCCGTGTCATACAGGATACCCGTGGCTGCTGTTAGCGTCGGAAGGGCTACTCCTGCGATCTTGGAGACAGTGACGGATAATGATCCACCAGACCCAGTTAAATCTCCTGCGAGGGCTGGCATTGCGGCTGTAGGTAGGGTAGCAGCGATAGATAGGGTTCCCGCCGTGTCATACATCAGACCCGTAGCCGCAGCAATCGTGGGAACTGCCACTCCGTTAATCTTTGCTACCGTGGGGGAAGGCAGGGTTCCTGACAAGTCTCCACCAGCAGTAGCGGATATAAACGCAGCCGTTCCGATGGTTCCTGAAATAGGGAATATAACCGTCTCCGACGTGGTTCCACCAGCGAGAGTGAAACCCGTAGCGTTAGAGGTAATAGATAATCCATTGACGGAGGTAGCAGCAGCCACTCCAAGGATAGGAGTTATAAGGGTCGGGGTAGTTTGCAGCACATTACTGCCAGTTCCTGTATTCGCTATGCCCGCAATCGTAGTGGCAGAAACCCATTGTGCCGATTGACCAGCGACAGGAGTACCGGAGTTTGACACATTGCCGCTTCCTACAGGGGTTGCCCATGTGCCATTTCCGCACCAGAATGTTGTTCCTGATGCTGAAGTTCCAGAATTTAAATTGGCTGTAGGGAGGTTGCCAGTTATGGCGGCTGATGATCCAAGGTTAACCGTCCCCCATGTGGCAGCACCCGATCCAGCAGAAGTAAGAACTTGATACTGGGTAGCAGAGGATTTAACAACGATATTATTGGAAATAATACCTGTGGTTACGCCATCTGTGTTAGCGGAGAAAATTGTTCCAGTTAGTGTTAGACCACCTGAACCTGACGCTGAATACTGTAAGGTTCCAGCCATTTGAACCCAAGTGACAGCAGTAGTTCCGGGAGTAATTGTGCCCTGAGTTGTGACTACCCACCCGGTTGCTCCCCATGCAGTGCCAGTTTCAACGAATACAAATGCGCCAGAGACATAGTTAGTGGAACTGTTAAAGTCAGAAGCAAGAACAGCAGCACCAGAAGCAACTACATTGTATACACCGTTCTGGGCGGGAAGAGTCTGGTTCTTTAATAGGACTCTTTGACCAGTGGAAACGGTAATACCATCGATCACCGAGCCAGTGATAAGAGCAGAAGCAATAGCGATGTTTACAGTGCTTGCAACGACTACGGAGGCGTGGATATCCAGTCCAAGAGCTGCTGCGTCAACGTAGCCTTTTGTGGCTGCATCGCTGGCAGCTAACGGGGTTCCAACGTTGTTGATTAGGTGCCCGCCCATGGCAAGATTGGCAACAGGATCGGCAAACGCATCCAAAGTTGTGGAAAGTTCGCCAAGCGTCTGGACGGTGGTTCCATCGTACATTTTTAATGTGCTGGAGGTTGTGTTAAACCAGAGTTGTCCTGATACGGGAGTTCCGGGGTCGGAGGATAAACTCTGCACCGCAAAGTTTAGTAGCTGATTTTGACCGAAGTCACAATTCGAGCGAAAGGGAATTGCCATAAATTAAATCCTTATACGGAGACTACCGCTACTCCGCTTTCGAGTACCTTGAAAAACAGTGAAACAGAGAGAGCCGTTAACTCTCGCTACTGCGAATACGCCTGCGGCGTTGGTGATCGAGGCGGCGGTAATTATGGTGTAGCTCACTTGGGCTCCCCCGGTTCCTTATCGCCGGTTCGTAGAACCGATATCCGCACTGCGGGAGCCGGAGCCGATAAGCTCTTGAGCAAATCGGTGATAGCGTCGGCGTTATCGGTTCCTTCGGAACCGGCCAACATCTCCTCAATAATCGGTTCGGGGTCTTTGATCGCCGGGAGTTTAGAGGTAGTGGATTGAGCAGGGAGCCAGCCCTCCAGATAGGCAACAAGCTCCAAAGCTTTGTATGCTGCGCCCGGATTCTTCTCGTAACCGTAACGACCTATACAGCGAAGTAGACCGATTAGTTTGTGGCGGCGGTCAATGTTCATAATTATTGAGCCTTCCGAAGCCTTACTTTCGGCTTGGACTTAGATTTCCGTTTCGACGGAACCTTGTCCGGGAGCGAAGACCAATCAGTGTCTTTCTCCCATTCGTCTACGTTGACGCCCTGCTTTTCGAGGTCATCTCTATTGGCGGAAAAGTAGTCGGCTTGATGTTGGCTGCGGAATGGCAATTTACTTTCTCCTACCAATAGGGTTGGTAGTTGAGAAATCACGGATTAAGGGCTGGGTCGGGAAATTCATCAGTTGACATCCTGCCCGCCGACGCCAGGGCGAGGCTCCCCTACGCCCCTAAGCCGATAGAAAATAACGTTCCTCTCGCCATCCCGCCCTCGCCCCGCACGCAAAGCAGCAATCTCCCTGGTGATCGTCTGTAGCCGGAAAACAGCAGCGATAAACGGAAAATCGTAAGACGCATTACGATTCTCAGCCGCAAGCCGTTGCAATCGTTGCGAGGGCTGAGAGTCAAGCATTCTGCGCCGGAGTTTCGGCGGAGTTTCTGGCGAGTTTTGAGCAATCGGCGGGAGAGTTGCGGCGGAGATGTGCAAACTTGAATCTGATGGCTATGATATATCTACATGTGTGAATGAATGTCTATGGGTCTGGGTAATTCATGCGAGTAAGTGTTTTGCGGTTGTTATTGGAATTTCCGACCCATTCGCAAGTGATTTGCGGGCAATTTGCGAGTTACTAAAAAAAAATATATAGCCAGTGTTTGCGCTGGTCTGAGTTACTTTTCCACTGAAGCCAGTTTGACGCCCGTGCTAAGTTCGCATCTGAAACACAAACGCACCGTGCAAGTGCTGAAACACTCACACGGCGCTAACCAAACCGATTCAGGAAGGAATCGACATGGCTACTGCAAATTCTACCACCAAACCATCCGTCTACGAAACCATCACTGCTCGCATAATCGAGCAACTCGAAAAGGGAGCTATCCCTTGGGAAAAACCGTGGCGCACTTACGGCGGAGTTCCTACGCTCTCCCGTAATCTGCTCTCGCAGAAACCATATCGGGGCATCAATGCCCTGCTTACAGGACTAGCGCCGTATAGCTCTCCGTTCTGGGTCACTTACAAGCAAGCCGCATCCATCGGCGGGCATGTTAACGCTGGGGAGAAATCAACTCCCATCTGCTTCTGGAAGTTTGGCGAGTCGGAGAAGGAACAACCAGACGGCGAGATTACCAAGCAGGAATGGGCGATGTGCCGTCTGTATCACGTCTTCAACTTGGAACAATGCACCATTCCCGGTCTCAAGGTTGACGATACTCCGGTTGCGGGTAAGACGTTCGACGCAATCCCAAAATGCGAAGAAATTCTCGCCAAGTGCTTCTGCAAGCCGGAGATTAAACACGGCGGAGATAAGGCGTTTTACTCGCCTAGTCTCGACTACATCAACATGCCCCAGCGTGAAGCATTCGACAATCCAGAGAGCTATTACAGCACGCTATTCCACGAACTCACACATAGCACGGGGCACCGCAATCGGCTCAATCGTGACGGCATCACCTCGATGCATTTCTTTGGCGATGCGGTCTACAGCAAGGAAGAACTCGTTGCGGAGATGGGAGCGGCATTCATCTCCGGTCATGCCGGAATCGAAGCCAAGACGCTAAGAAACTCCACGGCATACCTGCAAAGCTGGATTCGAGTGCTCAAAGGCGATAGCAAGCTAGTCATCACGGCAGCATCCGCAGCGCAAAAAGCCGCCGACCTGATTCTAGGGTCGGCGGTAGCGGAGGGGAAATAGCCATGACTTACACCCAGGCACAAGAAAAAGCTATTCGCCTTGCCCGCAAGCATGACCGTGATTACTTCGTGGTGATTGAAGCCGGAGAGTATCAGGTTGCCGATGACTTAGACCTGGATACGTTCTTTTGCGGTATCTCGCAGAACCACATCCTGTACTGCACGGGGGATAAATAGCATGACCCTACTCACGGATATTACATACCGGGATGCGAACAAAGCGTTCGACGGCGCTATTGCGGCGGGTCGGCTATCAGCCGACCCAGCTTCACCCATCTATGCGGGGAATTACATGTATATGGGAACCTGGGGCGGTGCGGATAGGTTCAAGCATTGCGATACACGGCAGTATCTCCCAGCGGGGGTACGCCATGACGGTTAAATTCTCACTGGGTCAAACGGTAATCACTCCCGGAGCTTTGGACTCGATTCTAAGCTCCGGGGGTAATCCCTCAGCCTACCTTGACCGCCATCTCAGCGGGGATTGGGGCGAACTTTCCGCTGAAGACGTTGCCGAAAATGAACTATCCGTGCGGGAAGGTTTCCGCATTCTCTCCGCCTACTTGTTGCCGGATGGCGTCCGCATCTGGATCATCACGGAATGGGACAGAAGTTCAACTTGCATTTTGTTGCCGGAGGAATACTAGCCATGTCTACCACTACGAATCTGTTTGGGGAAACTACTCCGGCTCAAGGCGGGTTTGCCTTTCCGGTCGCATTGTCGGAAAAATATCGCCCTCGCAGCATTGCAGATTTGCCGGGTTGGAAAAACCCAAGAAAATTCTGGCAAAGTTGGCTGCTAATCCGATGCCGTCCGCTTGGCTGTTTGTCGGAGCCAGCGGCACTGGGAAAACCACAATGGGATTGGCATTGGCGGAAGCGATTCCGGCTGAAGTCCATCACATCCCATCCCAAAACTGCAATCTGGAAACCATCGAACGGGTGAGGAGAACTTGCCAATATTACCCGATGACGGGTTACAAGATGCATCTGGTAATCGTGGATGAGGCGGACAGGATGAGCCCAGCGGCACAGATCGCCTTGCTCTCCAAATTGGATTGCACGGATAGTGCTCCTAACACCATCTGGGTTTTCACCTGCAACGAAACCACCGGACTCGAAAAGCGATTCCTCAGCCGTTGCCATGTTTTGGAATTTTCAAGTTACGGTATCTCCGGCGAAGCTACCAAGCTGCTTGAGCGGGTCTGGGATTCAGAAGGGGGAGTCGGAGAACGTCCAAACTTCGGGCGGATGGTGAAAGATGCAGGGAACAATCTCAGGGACGCCTTGATGCGGTTGGAAGTTGAATTGATGGCGTGCTAATCGGCATACCTGCCGGGGACTGGGCGAGTTAATCGGCACTGCCGGACACTCGCCCTTGTTTCATCGGGTAAACCAATTCTTATTCCGCCCGGTATTCCTGCCATCGGCTCTCCGAGCCGGAGACGGCTTACTTTTCGGGACTGGCGGAACTGGTAACTTCCTGCTGCCTCTATTACCCATGTGACCTCTCTCCTATAATTCCCGGTTGCTCTACAACCGCCAATGGCTTTCTAACCCCCGCCATAGCCTGATTGGTATCAACATATGGTTGGGGGCTTACAGATCGCTCCTAGGTGCCCCGCTGCTGCGAAGCATCGCCTCCGGCGAGTTATCGGCATTGCCGGGTGAGGGAGGGGGCTGCGGAACAGGGGAGGGTATTGCATACCAACGCTCCAGAGTATTAATTTCGTTCCGCCACTCCCGGTATCTTACCACGTCAATAACATCCAGGTGACGTTGTAATCCTAGCCAAGCCCAAATTTGTATTACTTCATCTCCTGTCAACGCTGGGTTTAACATTCTAATCGCCTCTACTGGTTAATACGCTAGAAAGTTGGGCCAACTCCGTCCTGGCAAGCAGAACAACGAGGATCATCCTTGTTCCTGAAGAAGTCATTACTATCGTAGCCATTGCCACAACTGCATACTGAATCCATCACCATCACTACTTGGGCTTCAACCTCAGCTTGGGCTTTAGCTTCCGGGCTAATTGCTTTATGCATCGGTTCACCATTGTGTTCCAGTACCCATGCTAGTCTCTTTGCCGAAGAATAGTCTCTGGAATACATCTCCTCAGTCCAAGGAGTTCCATCTTTACCAAATTGCTGTTTCCTACCATGGCTAATAGAACCCTGCTGGTTTTGGTTTTGATTTTGATTTTGATTTTGCTCTTCTACCCTTTTTTCAAAAGACGCCATAGAGGGTGCTTGAGCAGACTCTAAATTAGAAACTCCTTCTATGGCTTGTTGTGGGTCTCGGTTAAGGGCTAAATCAAAATCTAAATCTAAAATCTCTTCTGGGTGCAATTTTTGGCCCACCGTAAACTGGCCCACGGCTGTCAAATCTTGCACCACGGCTGTTTCTACGGTAGACATCATAACGGGAACAGCATACTTTCCATGGTTGCGTGGTTGGATTTCATCTACCTTGGTAAGTTTGCCATGCTCCACTAACCATTTCCTGGCTACCTTGACGGTGCGAAGGGATAGCCCGGTATCCTCGCAGAGGGTATCCAGGGATGGCCAGGATTGCCCTCCTAGGTTCTCTCTTGCTATATGGGCAAGGTATACCCTCACTGCTGCTGATGGCCACTTTGCTATTTCCAGCAGATGTTCAGGAGTGAGTATTTTAAGTTCCACTCTTATTCTCCTTATCCGCATTGCGGGCTTCCAGTTCTTTCTTGATTCCATTCATACATCCACCATAATAGTTGGTGACATCATCCGTGGTTATCTTCAAGACGGGATGTTCAGGGTCTGGTTCATATTTTGGGTCGTCCTTATGGGCAGCATCTGTGGACATTTTCTTCAAAGTTTGTTCCATACCAGCAACGATGAGGTCAAATCCATAGAACTTATGCCACTGAGCAAAACGCCAGTCAACGGGTGGTGGAACAGGGAAGATGAGTTCCCAACGCTCCCTAATCACAGCAATTTCTCCAAGCAAATCTTCGGTATGGGCACTATATTTCAGTGCCTTCTGGCTATACTTGATTTCCCGCTTTGGTATCGCCTCTTTGAGGCGGGTGTCACAGGCACGGCAGGAAGTGGAGTTAGGTCTGCTTTCTTCTATTGCTCCACCACATTTGATACAAGTGTGCTCCGGAGTTGACCTTGGCAATGGTAGTGGTCTTGCTTGTATTGGCTGTTGTTTTTGTTTCACTACTTCCCAGCTCCTTCCACTTTTGATTTCGTTGGAAAAAACCGCCATTCGCCCTGCTCAATCAAATCCGGGACTACTCCCCGTTTCTTGTGCAGGTTGGCTTTGCGTACAATCCAGTGAACCTGATTGGGGGTTAGCCCGAACCTAACCGCTACTGCCTTTTGGGTTTCAAAAGGATGGGCGATCACATATTCGGTAACGAGTTTTGTTGCTTCCGCATGTTGTTGTCTGTTCATTTCATGCTCCTTCTATCTGATACTCAATAGTTTGATAACTCCCAAGAATTGATAATGAAATAAGTTTTAACTATCGGCCCTCATAAGTAGGAGAGGTCGAAGTATGGCAACTACAGCAACCAAAACCAGCAATCAGATTGAAGTTATCGCTACTCAAATTGGTCAAATTCTGGATCAGATCACCACCAACAAACGCCTGTTACTAGCCCAGCGGCGGGAAGCCGGGCAACTTCTTATTAAACTCAGGAATGAATTTTCAATTATGAACCGTAACGGAACTTACCGTGGCAGTCACAAGGGCTCGTTCTGTGCCTATATCCGCAGTAAAAATTGGAACGTAGCTACCTGCTACGAATACATCCGCTTGGTAGAAGGCCGGGAGCCCACCAAGGTTAAGGAAGCCTATTGGCAGGGTGTCAATAGGAAGATGAAAAAAGCCAGCGAGCCTCAAAAAATCATACTGCTCAAACAAGCCGCCAACCATTTGATTAAGCTATATGACATCAAAGCAACCGTAACGGTAAGTCCAAGATGGTAGTCTCTTCCGAAGTCTGGTTGGTAAAACCAATACTGGGCGCAGGCTGGCTGCTGCGGAGCTGGACTTTAGCGAGTTCTGGATTATTTTCCGTTTGGGTTGGGCTGCCCTTTCCTAGCCTTTTCCGCCCTCAATCCGGCATACTTGGTTGCCAGAGTTTGCGCATCCTGAAAAAGCTTGTCATGCGGAGCGTAGTTAAGCCAGTCGTTGGTCAATTCATACGCTTCATTCGAGAGGGCGGAGCCAACATACGATGTGTCCTTAACGGACACTTCAAGCACGGGCAAGGTCTGTTTCTCGATCACGGGGCGTTGGCTAATGAGGTAGATTTTGGCTAACCGTTCGATGTCCAACAACGGCAGAGCCTTAGTTATGCGTTCGATCATATCGGCTTTAGTCACTTTGTTTCTCCTTTTGCTGCTTCTGAGTTGTATCGGGAATCCCCATGCTTAGTGTCCGTTATAACCCCCTCGCCTCGATCCACTGCGTAGCGAGTTTCTTGGCATAGGTCAGCTTGTTTTCTTTCACGGCTCGTGCCAGTTTGTCGGCCATCGTAAGCAGCATTGCCTTTCCGGTGCGTGCGCCTTGAGTTTCGCCCGCTACATCCTGCTCTGGCTCCTGCTGGGGTTCCTGAACCGCCTCGATTAGTTTCTCTCCCGGCCCTTCATAGAACCATGACCGCACGGTGTCGGGGACAAGCCCCATCTCCCGAAGGATTTGATAGTATCCGGGGCTCTTGCGATAAGTCCGTTTCTTCAGCTCTTTCAACGCTGGTAGCAGGCGATCCCGCATCTCCTTGTTCATGCGGTTCCGATGAAAACACACAGAATCGAATCCCGCCTTGATCTCCTTGAGCAGTTCCGGCAGGGGTAACTCGGCATAGAACGGCTCCGCCCGGCCCTCGGGCACATCCTTCGGCACGCCTTGCGACTGAAACGGTGTTATCACGGTTGCGCTCATCTTGTCCCCTTTCCTACCCAAATACACTCCGTCCGCACCCGCCCTAACTTGTTCTTATGTCCGGGATTCGGCGGCACCATTTGATGCGACCATACTGGCTGGCCCAGGCCCGCCAAATAGAGAGGTTGGTTAAATTCGGTCAACGCCCATGCGTGTTTAGCCCCTTGCAGATAATCAATCAGCTCAATAGGCAGGATGTCGGCGGGGCCGTAAGTCGTGTATTTCGCACCGATGTATGGCGGATCTAAAAATACGGTGTCTCCCGGCCCTACCTGTTCCTTTTTCAGACAGTCCAGCCAATCCAGACGGCTGATTCTCACCTTGTTCTGCCGCAGGAGTATGGTCGCTGCTCGGAGATTGCGCCGATACGCCTGGGGTGATTGATACCCCCCTTGTGTCCTGCTCCCCGTTCCGCTTCCGCACCATGATAAGTAAGGCATTAACAATGCTGCCTTCGCATCACCCTGCTTGGCTTTCCGCCTCCACATAGCGAAGTCCTCATCGCTCAGACTGTCCCGGTGGGGAACAGCGATCCTGTCGCCATATTCCCTCAGCGCCTCGAAAAAACTGTAGGTTCTGATATCGTTCAATACGAATTCCTCGTATTGATACCCCGCCAGGATAGCGGCAAAAGTCACATTGCCTTTTCCGGAAAAGACATCAATCCATTTCCGGCCCTGCTTGGGCAGGAACGAAAGTATGGTCGGGGCGAGCTTGATTTTCGACCCCGGAAATGTAAATCCAACCCTCTTGTTCATGCAGACAGACCTTTCCTTTAACCCCATAAAGGGCTTATTGGCGATACAGCATTGGGTTGGGTCGATAAAAGTTAAAGCAGGCAGGCTGCCCATCATCAATAAGGCAGCCTGCTTTTGTTTCAGCGCAACTTATTGCCCCGGATGGTATTCGGTGCCCTGCGTTCAGCCTCGTTTTGGTTCTCCGGCATGGGCATTGGTGCTGGTGCAGGAGCGGGCGGAGTGTTATCCGGCTCTTCATCACCTGAGCGGCTGAACTCAAAGATTTCATCAATCGCATCGCAGATACACATTTTGGCAAAGCGATCAAAGTTGAAAGCCTCGCAGTTGTTGTACATGTGTTGCAGTTCGCCAATGTTATAGGACTCATGAGAGGGCGAGCGGTCACCGCCATGCATATACAGGCCAAGTCTTTTCTCGACCACTTGGCGTAAATTGACGGATACCTTGGCGATCATCTCCTCGGTTTGCTTCTGGTAGGCTTCCTTGGATAATTTCTTGGCAACATACTTCTGTGGTTGCATAGTTCCTCCTGTTGTCTCAACATCTGCTGCTTTTGCTTTTGGTGACACGATGCACACGCCTCTCCCAACGCCCATAACAGGGGGCGGCATGGCGACAAATAGAACATCAGGTTGTTGACTCCGGTGCGGACGCTAGTTGGGCATAACAGGGCAGCATAACGGCGAAAGCCGATAGTTACCCTATCTTATATACGTAGTATACAGAGCACATTCCAGGTTTAGCTACTTTCTGGAGAATATATTTGCAGCGATGGTCTAAGAGCTATTGGTTGCAGCAGATCGTAACTTAGCTACTTTTTGACAAGTATTTGTTTTCAGTGATGCGGCGGATAGCTCTTGATCGTTGCGTGTAAGCTGTGCCATTTTGTATTCGGCAGAGGCATTACGACTGGGACTAACAATGAATTTGAAGATGCTGCCATCCTTACCGATAAGACTTTGAGTTAGCGCCGTCCCGGAGTAACGCAGAAATCTCCAGCAAAAGTAGCTAAACCTGATTGTCGCTCTGCTGAAAAAACGCAAAAAATCCCCGGCTAGGAACCGGGAGAAGCAGGGTAAGATTGTTCAAAAAGATGAGGAATAATGGAACTGGAAAAATGCTACACCCCAACCCAAATCGCAGAGAAGTTACAAAAGAGCCCCGACACGATTCGTGAAATGTTCAAAGACGTTAAAGGCGTTATCCGCATCGGCAAGCCTTCCCGCCGTGAGGGTAAAAAACTGGTGCGCCGTTATTACTCCCTCTCCATCCCGGAGTCGGTGCTGGAGCGTTGGTTGGCGCAGCGGAGCAACAAATAACGGCTATTAAATCCCTAGGTATATGACCATATATATGGGTGGCGAAATTACGCCGGACTCGGTGAGGCAGGTGCTCTTTGCTCTTGCCTCACGCAACCCCATAAACATTTTCCTCAATTCCGAGGGCGGCTCCGTTACCGATGCCCTGGCGATCTACGATTTGATTCTGCACCGCAATGTGACCGTGATCGCCCTCGGTCAATGCTGCTCCGCCGCTCTCCTAGTCCTATTGGGCGGCAGTAAGCGGCTGGCAACCCCTCATTGCAGGTTCATGGCTCATGCGGTCGGGACTTCGGGCGAAGCAATTTCCTCGGCAGACTCGCTAGAGGAATTCAACCTGACTACCACGGTCGGCTCCATCATCCGTGCCCGCACAGGTTCCGAGCTTCGCCTCTCCGAAGACAAACTGTATTTCGGCAGCGCCGAAGCACTCCGGCTGGGGATAGTCCACAAAATCTGGAACGCCATTCCCGCCCGGTCGGTATCGCCCGTTATTCGGAGCATCCAATGACGAGCGATGAATTCACAAAAAGTATGATCGTGCTTACCCTCTGGCGTCTCGCCGGGGCGGATGGTCTTGACTGCATGTTGGCGATTGCTTGCATGTTGGCGAACCGGGTCAAGCTGGAAAAGAAATCTTGGATGGGGGTTCTCGCAGATGACCTGCTCCCCAGCCCTCTGCCGGATACCCGGAATCCTGTGTTCCTGAAACTGCTCCAGAGTGTTGACACGATCTACGAGGGCAAAGCAAGGGACGCCAGTAACGGGGCAACAAAATGGGCTGACCTCACTGCGGAGCCAGCGCCAGTAGGATTGAGTTTGTGCTGTAGGGTGGGCAGGTGGAGTTTTTTCCGGCCCACTTCTTAGGGCCGACCGCAAAATCCAGTATCAGGTGGCAGGAGAACGCAGATGGCTACACCTGAACAACTGATACATGACCCAATCGCTTATTTGGCTACCCTCAACCGCTACCTGTCTGTTGCGGAGGCAGCAGAGCTGCTGCATTGCAGCACGGATACTATCTATCGCCGCACAAAAGATGGCAGTCTGGGCTACAGCCGCCACGAAGGCCGCTTCAAGTTTTCACCCAACGACCTGATTTCCTATCTGGAGGCTCGCCGGGTGCCCGCTTTGGGCGGTCTCCCCAAGGCGGCATAACTACTTCCGGTAAGAAAATAGTAGGAAGGCGTAGGTGGCGGAAAACACACCGTTCTCCGCCAACAGCCTTCTTACTGGTCTTACTACTTTTGTTAGAAAAGTTGCGCTTTTGAGGGTAGAATGCTTTTCAGTGCGGTCAGATGCGGTTTTGGACTCAGTAAGACAAGTAGTAAGAAACAGGGAAGTTAGACGCTAAGTTACTTTCATTCTAAAGACTTACAAAAAGCCCGGAGACGAATCCCTCACCCTCCGCCATTCATTTTCTTATTACTTAGCGGCGTGGCTACCACTTCGCGATTTTCTCCCAAAACACAGTATTGAGTTTTGGGAAGATTTCCGTGCCAGAGCGCAAATCGCTCTATTCATCCGCATTCGCACTTCTTTAAGAAGAAACGCAGCTACAAGAACCCGTATACTCCGGCACGGACGCGGCAGCCTTAAGTTCAGAAGGTCGTTGTATACCGATGAAAGACTAAAGGCATTTTTCGCCGCCGCGACCGAGCATGAGCGCCTCATCTTCCAACTCTTTCTCGGCTCTGGGTGCCGGGGACCGGCAATCGACCTGAGGCTGTACCCTTTTATGTTCGGTGCGCGCCATCACATCTCCCCATTCCCAGTATGCTAAAATTGCCCCTTTTAGGTGCAGCTTTGTCAACTCGCTCTTCCTCTACGTCGGTGGTCACTGAGACGGTCATTGAATTCCTGAAGACTGTCCCGCCCTTCCAGTTTCTTCCGGCGAGCGAACTTTCTCGCCTGGTGCCCAGCATGACGCTGGAGTACTTCCCCAAAGACACCACGATCATCAGCGCCGGCCAACCCGCATCCGAAGTGCTGTACATCGTACACAAGGGCGCTGTGGAGCTGACGTTGCGCACCAAAGCCGGGAAGGAACTTGTCTTCGATTTTCGCAGCGAGGGTGAAATCTTCGGACTGCTTTCATTCATGGGTAGGGACACCGCCCGGCTCGACGTGACAGCGACCGAAGACGCACTCTGCTACACCTTCCCGGGCAAGGTGATCCAGGAACTCGCCTCGCGTTACCCTGAATTCTCCGAGTACCTGGTTCGCGTATCGATCACGCGATACATCGACCGCAGTCTGAAGGAACTCAAGGACCAGACGAACCTGATGGGCAGCACCGAGCGCTTGCTCTACTCGCTCGCCGTCGAAGATGTCATCAGCGCTCCGGCCGTAGTCTGCACCGGCGAAACGTCGATCCAAGAGGCCGCGCGGTTGGTGGCAACCTCGCACGCGACCTGTCTCGCTGTGGTCGGACCTGACGGCCGCGCCAAAGGCATCGTAACCAGTCGCGACTTCACGGATCGCGTGGTGGCCAATGCCTTGGCTCTCGATCTTCCCGTAGCCAGCATCATGAGCGAACCCGTAGTTTCGGTCGAGAGCACGGCGCGCCTGTTTCAGGCCCTGCTTTCAATGATCTCCAAAGACATCCAGCACGTACTGGTGACCGAAGAGGGACTGCCGAAGGCCGTCCTCTCCAGCCATGACCTCATGTTGCTGCAAGGCAAGTCGCCGCTCAGCGTCTCGCGTCATATTGAAAGACAGAAATCTGTCGCAGGCCTGGCCCAGGCTCAGAAGAAGATCATCGAACTGTTTCCGCTCCTGCTGCGGGAAGGTGCAAGGGTAAGCCACATCACGCGTGTAGTGGCCGAGATCAACGATCGCCTGATGGCAAAGATTCTGGAATTTGCCGAAGCCGAATTGGGTCCGCCGCCGCTTCCTTACTGCTGGGTGGTGATGGGCAGCGAAGGACGCCGCGAGCAGACCTTCAAGACCGATCAGGATAATGCCCTTATCTATGCCGATCCCGACGAGGGCAATGCCGGGACGGCGCAGGAATATTTCACGCGCTTTTCGCAATACGTACGGAATGCGCTTGCCAGTTGTGGCTATGCGCCCTGCTCCGCCGACTATATGGCCAGTAACCCGCGTTGGCGCCGGCCGCTTTCCTCGTGGAAGAACTGCTTTCGGGAGTGGATCACCGAGCCTGATCTTCATGCCGTAGAGGATGCGCTCATCTTTTTCGACATGCGACCGATCGGCGGCGAGTTCTGGCTTTTCGAAGCTCTTGCGGCTTTTTTTCGCGGAGCTCTGCTGGACGCATCCTTCTTTAAGTCAATTTTCGCTTACATCACCATTGATCGCAAACCGCCCCTCGGATTCTTCCGCACGTTCGTGGTCGAGCGCTCGGGCGAGCACAAGCAGGAGCTCGACATCAAAACGTTCGGCACGGCTCCGATCGTGGAGGCCGCGCGTCTGCTGGCGCTCGACGCAGGAATCGAAGCCACGAATACGGTTGACCGGCTTTCGGCGGCGCAGCAGCTCCCCTATGTTGATGATGTCCTTCGCCGTGATCTGCTGGAATCGTTTGAGTTGCTCACGCTTCTCCGCCTTGAACATCAACTCCAGCAGTTGCGGGCGGAACAGCCTCTCAATAACTATGTAAACCCCGGCAATCTCACCCAATTGCAGAGAAGCCTCCTTAAAGAAGCGTTTCGAACTATCACCCGCGTACAGTCGGCAATCTCCGACCGCTTCCGCACCTCGCTGTGGACCCAATTGGGGGGCTGAAGATGCGCCACTGGCTCAAGTTTGGGGCATGGAAAGGCAAGTACCCGCCCGAAACTCCCATACAGTCGGTCCGCTACGCGGTCCTCGACACAGAATTCACCTCGATGGACAAGCGCTCAAACCGCCTGCTTTCGGTGGGCGCCGTCACCATGGAAGGCGCCAGCATTCTGATGGGCGAGCAGTTTTACCGCGTGCTGAACCCCGGCGTGGAGGTTCCCGCAAGTACGGTTGTCGTGCACCGGCTTCGTCCGAACGATATCGAACGGGGAGAACCGCCACTCCAGGCCCTGACGGAACTGCGGGATTACATCGCGGGGGCGGTGCTGGTCGGACATTTCATCAAAATGGATCTGGATCTTATACGCAAAGAAATGCGGGGAACCGAACAATCGCTCGATGGGCCCGTTGTGGATACAGCCCAGGTTCATTACTGGCTGTTGCGGGACGGGCGCTACTCGGACGATCTGTTCCATCGCCTCGAAATCCTGGATCTGGCCTCGCTGGCAAAGATCTACAAGATCGAGTGCCGCGAGGCCCATCATGCGCTCGACGATGCCTTTGTCACGGCTCGCCTCTGGCAAAAGTTGGTTTATCAGCTCGAAGCTCGCGGCGTACGCACCCTCGCCGGCCTGCTAAAAATTGGCGCCCCCTGAGGTCTGGACGTGCGGTCGCGTGTCGCGCTTGAGACTCTGCTGCCGCGCCCGCTAGTTCAGCTGTACCTCATACACCAATGTCGCAACGCAACCCGCAGGCATTGTCCCCGTGAAGGTCGCCTGCACCGCACCGCCCGCAGTGGTGATTGCCCCGACCGTGAGGCCGGTGCACGAGGCGCCCACTGAAGAAGCCGGTGAATGCGTACCGGTCTGCAGTGAGGTATACGGTGGAGCAGTGTCGTTAATGGTAAGACCGCTCAGCGCGGATGCGCCCGTGTTGGTCGCTTGTATCTGGTATTGGATGCAATTCGGATGTTGTGCCGACGTTGTCGTAGTCACATAAGCCGGACTGCTTACAATGTTCAGATTGGCGCAGGTGGCATCGATATAGGATGATTTCACCAGTTGCAGGTCTCCGGAAGTCCGCGTGTCAAGCGTCGTAAGGTCGGTAACCGTCAACGTCGTACTAGCCACAGTGCCGCCCGTATACGAGAACGTTGCCGTAATCGTGATGGCATTTTGCATACCAAAACTCGCCGCCGTCGACACCATCTCCTTCATGAACAGGCAGACTTTGCCACCTCCGGCAGCAATTGTGACTGACCCTGTAGCACCCCATGGAAGATAAGTAGCGGTGGCAAGATTCCCCGAGCAGGTGGTGTCGTTGTAGAGGATCTCGCTGAAGTAGTTGGGTTGGCTCACTGCTGGTGTTTCCGTGAATATTACAGTGCCGCCGGTGACGCTCGTGTACTGGTGCGCATAAACCGCGAAGGAACCTGGCACGGTCGTCTGCTGCCCGTTCGGAGCAAAAATGTTTCCCGACTGTATAAATCCGAAATTCACACCCGTGCAAGAAGTATTGGCCGCCCAGTTTGGGGTAAAGGTGAGAACAAAGGTTGTGGTGCTATAAGTACTACCGGCAGGAAGAGTTCCCACGTCATAGCCGGTCGCAGTGTAGCCGCCTACTTGGGAGAGCGTGAAAGTTACCGAAGTGACCGTATTCAAAGAAGAATCGATTGCGGGCAGCCACAGAGTGTAGTTCCCTCCCCCATCTGTGGTTTCCTGGTCAAGCGACACCGTAAAGCTATCCTTGGCCACCAAGATTATGTTGGGCAGGCCAGGTTCGGTTCCATTCAAGTGGCCATCGTTTGCCGTACCGCCCCCAATGCCGTTGTCCTTGAACACCTTGCCGCTCACCTTCAGGCCGTGGAAGAGGCCGAAGTTCTGCACCATGATCTGCGCACTGGTGGCGCTGGTGGGGATGCTGACGCTGGCAGTGTTGGGGCTCACCATGATCCACCCGGAGGGAATGGAGACGCCTGGCAGCGAGGCGTAGATCCCGCCAGCTGCCGGAGCGGCCGTAGTCAGCAAAAGCTGATAGGTGTCGCCGGGGGTGACGTTGTCGAAGGAGAAAAAGCCCGTGTCAGTGGCGACGCCAAACGCAATGGTTTGCGCGCCAATCGTGGTGCCGCCCACGGCTGCTTGGAGGTTTTTGGTGGTGTCCCACAGCACGGCGTAAACCGCGGCCCCGTTCTGCCAGCTCTCGCCCGAGTTGTAGCTACCGCTGTGATTCACGTCGTAATAGACGTAGCCCTGTATGTTTAAGGCCGATGACTGAACCAATTGATTGGGGCCAAACTCGGAGGTGGAACCGCTGACGGCGTCGGTCGCCGTCGAGGTCACCACCGTTGTGCCTGCGGTGACGGTAACCCCCGCGGGGAAACTCGACGCGGGGATGGTCACGTCAAACAGGCCCTGCGAATCCGCATTGAATGTCTCGACAAAGGTCTTTCCTTCGCCGTGTGGTACGTTCAGTCCATCTCCCAGAAAGATGTTGCCGTTCTGGTTGTTGTCCGTGTTGTCGGCGATGAACACTTCAACCTTTGCGTTGGCAATGGCGAGGTTAGGGTTAGTCGAGCCACCGACGTATCCCTTCACTCGCAAATTGGTTCCGATATAGGTCGCCAGTGTAATGACCGGGTAATTCATGAAATTGTTCGGCATCGACGGATTCAGCGTGCCGGTATTCGGCGTTATGCCCGCAGAAGTGCCGAAGCCATTGGGATCGACATTGGAGTTATACAGCGAGATGCCGGGCCCCTGGGCGGCAGTGAAACTGGCACTGTGACCATTCTGATAGATTGAGTTCTGCGAAATGGTAAAGCCGTATGCGTTCTCAATGAGCACGCCGACCCCGCCGGCGTAGCTGACCAGATTGTTCTTAACGAAAACGGTTGAACCGCTCGCTACGCCCCAAACGGCGATATTGAGTGGCTCCGTCGAGGGCGCGCTATAGGTGTAGGTCGATGATTTCGGTCCCGTTCCGTTCAGAACCCAGCCGTTGTACTGGACCGTGTTGTATTGAACCGTCTCACTGGTCAGAGTGGTGTTCGGGGAACCGCTGAATCCTATTTCAATGCCGCCGCCCTGCATGTTGTGTACGTAGTTGTACTGGATATTTTCGCCAGTAAAAGTTCCCGGTCCAACCATCAGAATGCCGTCAAAAGTATTCGTCTGCCCCCCGGAAGGCAGATCGACGTCGTTGTATTCGATTATGTCGCCGGTTGCGTTTAGGGCTTCATGGCGGATGCCGGAATTGTTGACCGCCACTAGGTTGTGGTTGACCGTAATGTTCGTACCGGCACCGAGTTGTATGCCGTAATAGGTGGCTTCCGCGGGGATTGTCGGGCCCGTGAATGTCTCATCGGCGTGCATACCCACCATGTTGTCTTGCGCAGTGTCACTGCTTCCGATGAGGTAGAGAGCAAACTGCGCGAAGGCAAAGCCTTTTACTGTGTCGCTGGTGCCGGTGAACTGCCACTGTTGGTCGCCGGCGTTTGACATAATCTCCACGCACGGACCAGCCCATTGCGACAGTGTTTGCGAAGCACTGCCGGCCCCCAACGTGATTCCTGCTGGACCATAGGTGCCCGTATTCGGGTTGGAACCTATGTTGGTAATCTCGTCGGTGGCATCAATGATCGTGCCCCCAGCGGTGACCGTGGGCATACTGCCAGCGGTAATGCGAAACACGCTGCCGTTGGCAGTAGCCGTGAGCTGGCTGGCGTAGGTGGCATTCATCCCGTTGTGTACCGCGCCATTCGAGATCATGAAGATAGCGTTCACGTTGCTGGCGCCCGTTAACGCGTTCACGTTGGTTACGAACTGCGCCAAGCTTCCCTGTCCGCTAGCATTGGTATTGACGATGGTGAAAAAGTTGAAGCCGAAGTCGATCAGGCTGGCGGCCGGATGAGTCCCGTTAATCGAAACGGTTGCGAGGGTCTGCGAATTGGCGGGATACGCCGCCCCAGCAGCGCCGTTGCCGGCATCCACGTTGGCTGGAACCTGGCCGCCGACATAGTTTGTAATCGCCGTGGGGACTGCGCCGCAGTTGGCGCAACTGGTGCCGTAGGTCTGCACCGGGACCAGCCCTGCCGTGCCTCCGCCGGCGTAGTTGGAGACCACGCTGCTATTCACGACGCGGACGGTGTATGTGTTGCCGTTGGCCAACGCGCAGCCGTTTGCCGCATTCAGGGTGTAGACACCTCCCGCCGGCGTGGTGACAGCGCAGATGAAATGCGCGGTGCCAGCGGTGGCGTACAGTTCCACGCGCGCGCCGGTTACACCCCCGCCCGCAGTCGCGAAATTGCGGCCTGAGCCTCCGGTATAGCCCTGGTCCTCAAAAACATGGCCGGTGATGGACTGGGCCGCGGCGGGAAGCACAACTCCAGCGAAGAGCATGAGCATGACGAGGAACACGAGCCGTGTCGTCGCCGATCTCCGTCGAGTCATTGAATGAACGCTCACCCTTCAGCTCTCTTCGTTGGCACTTCTTTCCTCAACACGACTCCGCCACGTGGCAGCGAGAATTCCCTGGACACCCACTCCGCGGACATGCGATCAGTGTCCTTCCGCTGGCTTCAGAAACGGGAACAAAGATTCATCAAACTTGAACCGCAGGCGGACAAAAGGTCCGCGGCGTGTCGCTTCATCACCGGTAAGGTCGCGGTCATAGAAACCAGTAACGTTATAGCCCACGGAAAGCCAGAGGTTCTTGCGCAGCATGAAACCAACCTCGGCTCCATTCGCGTATTGAACGTTGCTGAAGTGGTTGGAGAACAGGGCACTGCTATCCACACCCACGTCCCAACGGCTGCCCACGTCGTAGGTGGCGCGTACGGTCATCATGTGCCCATCGAGCGTGTTATCCGTCACATCAGTAATGTCATTGGACAACTTGCTGGCGAGGCGAACGGAAAGCACAGTCTTCGCGGTTGGCTGATAATTGGTGCCGACAGTCAAAATGGCAACCTTGCGGTCTGGAATCACGATTGTCTGGGTGCCATCCTTCTCCTCCTTCAGCTCAAGCATCGTGAGTACCGTAAACCGATTCGACTTGGCGGGCCGCCACGAGATCCCGTTCTGAACCCGGATCTGCAAGCGGTCGGTCAGTCCGGCGGTCTTCGGCATGTCAACTGAGTAGATCGAGCGGTTCAGCAGGGTGTAGTTGTCGCTAAGCTTGAAGGCGATGCCGGCGCTGCTCAGAATGGAATCGTCCGACGTGCTCTGGCGCCATTCGAACCTGCCAGACGACTTCCACTTTGTAGAGGCGGTATACTCCAGCGAACCGGTTAATGCGAGCGCACTGTCGGTCGCCGCCGCCGTCCCGGTCAGTGGTTTGACACTCTCAGCGCTCATACCCAATTTCAACCCCGGACGTAATGCAAACACGTTGCGTAGACCGATGGCTGCTTCGGTCTCTCGCCCCGAGAAGGCGTCCTCACCGCGGTATTCAGTGAATACATGCTCGTTCTTCAGGTATGTAGTGTCAATACCGAACACCATGTTGTTCTGCTGCTGAACCCCGTTCAACTGGTACAGATTCCCCAGCGACGAGATCACTTCGTCACGCACGTAAAACTTTCCCTTGGGCGAAAACTGATAGTTTCCACCAAGCGCGAGCATTTTCTTGGTCCCATCGAAGATGTCTTCTTCGTACTCGCTGTAGAGCGAAAGCTTTTTCCATTGCGGAGGCTTTACAGTGATTTTTGCCCGCAGGTCGTCATTGGCCGCCGTGGGGACAGAAGAACTGGTTTCACTCGTCGACGTGCCGGTGGTTGGGGTGGATGGGACGGTGCCCGAAAGAGATTCGGTAGCGGTGATGGCGCCGGCGTGCCTGTACCCAAACTCGACCGTAAACGTCTTGCCGATGTCTTTTTGTACGGTGGTATAAATCCCAGTCTGCGACACACCGGTATCGGTTGCTTCCGACCGTATCATCTCAAATTGGAGACGAAGCTGTTTTCGGACCTTCCAAGTAATGTTCGCGCCGCTCTCGCCACTGCCTTTGTTCAACATCGAGTTCGGATTGTCAAACGTTGCGTCCGTCCGTCCAAAGTAGACGCGGGTATCTACCTGGCTGTTCTTCTGCTTGAATTCGATGTGCTCGGCATTGCCGTCGCCGTAGATTGGAGTCCAGGTGCGCGCGAACTCTCCGACAAGAGTCGTGGTCTTATTGAACTCATAAATACCGTTCGTGCCCCAAAGGCGCATACCGCTCGCCGGCGTCTTGTCATCATAGTAGGTGCCGCCGAATCGCAGTTTCTGGACACGCACCGAGCCATCGATCCCGCTCATCCAGTACTTCGGGCCACCGTCGTTGAACTCGTAGGTCACCCGGATCGATACCGGGTTCATGCCCGAGTCGTAGCTCGGAACGGGCTGCATGAAAACAATCTCACCGGTAAGGCCATCGAACGAATAATCGGTAAACAGGGTCTGGGGAATATCCTGCAATATGACCGAGGGCTGATTGCGGTTACGAACAAGGATCTCAACCGTCTCCGAGTTTTGCACCAAGTCCATGCGGGTTACCAAGTACGGTCCCGAGGTGCCGTTGCCAGGAATCTCCTCCACAAACTGCTGAACGCTGTCGCGGGTCGTATACGCTGTGTACGTAAAATGCTCGTCCTGCTGGTGTATCCGGAATCCGGTGAAGCTGCGGTTGATGTTTGACAGAACCTTGGCCGGATTCTGGCTGTCACCCGTGTTGTAGTCGCCGTACATCATGTAGTCTTTGCCGCGATCCAAGCGCAGATACGCGCGGCTGGTTGACTGTGCATCGAAACCGCGCGTGGAACTGTCGCCGTAGACCAGATAGTAATCATCGGGCACGTCATCGCGGAACATCGGGTCACCCGATCTCTTGTCCGAGTCGTAGGACAGGGTCAACAGTGTGTCTCCCCAAATGCGTCCCTTGATGAATGTTCCAATGTGCGCTGTGTAGTCGGTCGATCCGCTGGCTGTGGTGGCTTCCAGGCGGCTCAACGAGTTGTCCAGCGTGTAGAAACTGGCACTGCTGGCTCCGGCGCCGGAGAGACGGCGGAAGCTCAACGTCTGGTCCACCACGCCAATTGCCATCAAGGGCCGAAGCTCGGGAACGAACGCGAGCTTAACATCGCTGCTTAACGTTCCGCTGCTGACCACTAGCTTGGAATCAACCGGTTCCATCGGTGGAATAAGCCTGAACTCAGCCACTCCGCCTTCAATGAATACTTGCGTTCCCGGCTCTTTCGGATTCAAGTCTTCAACGTCCCACTTGCCTGCCATCGTCTCCAACGTGACCGGGGTACGAGAGGTCACCGGAACCCCGTGAGCATCCACCAGACGCACTCGCACAAGCAGAGGAGTCTTGCCGTCCGCAACTGGATTGTGTGTCGCAGGCTCAACCACAAGAGATGCCAGAGCTCCCGGTGCAGTAACCGTCACCGTGCGGGAACCGCGAAGGTTGCCGAACGAATCAAACATTTTCGCTTCAAGTACGTTCGTGCCCGGACGGAGTTCCAATCCGTAATAAAGCCAAACCTGCAGGTTGGGTTTAGCTTCCGTGCTACGCTGACCGACGCGATCTTCGGAAATTTCTTTCCCATTTATATACAGGACAAACTTGGTGCCAAGCATACCTTTGAGAATGACCTGGCGTTGGGTTGAGCCGACCGTTTGTCCATCCTTCAGCCCAACGAAATCAAAGTCGTTCGTCATACCCGGGTTGATTAGTTTCTCGACGCGCAGACCGCCTTGCGTTTGAGGCTCCTCAGGCTCTTCCGGCGGATTAAGGAATGCGCCAATATGAAAAAGCACACGGCTAAGCGCCGCTTCGATCAGCGGCGTTTGAATGGGGGGAACGGGGATGAGCGAGCCGGAGGCGGGAGGCGGAGACGACGACGCCTCTGGCGCTGTGCCGGTGATGCCACTTGAGTTGCCGGCTACTTGGCCGCTGGCGGCGGCCTTTGCTATGTCAGTACCATCAAGGATGGCGGCGGCGGGCACACTGCGACGCTGCTCCAACGATTGGTCTGTACGGTCCAACAGTGGAGACTTCTTCAGCAGATTCTCCGCCTCGGACGATGAACCGTCCTTGACATGAGTGCGCGCGGAGAGAACTTTCATCGCAGAAGCGGAGCACCCGGTCACCGCAAAATCTGCGCGCCGCAGGTCGGCTGAAACCATGTCGATGAACAGCGACTTGCCGTCGCCACCGTTACGCGAGGAGATCGCCTCTGGTTCAAAACCGGCGGGGAGCGTGTAGGTGTCCATTCTCAAACCGTGCAGCCGCGCCGTAACTCCATAAATACTGTACTTGCCTGCTCCATCCGTGATGGCGAACGTTCCGTTATCCAGGTAAATACGCACGCCGGGAATGCCCGGCTCGTCGTCATCCTGGAGGTGATTCGCGTTACAGTCGGCGTAAACCTTGCCGATGATGACTCCGTTCGTGTCGAAGACTCCTGCGACAATCTTTATCTGTGCTCTCGCGATGTTGGAGCGCGTAATCCCGCTGGCTGCGTACGCGCTGTTCACGGCGTTGTTCGAGTTGGCCTGCGGCAAGAGGCGCACGTAATAGTGAATCTTCACGTCGGCGCCGATTGGCAAATCGCCGATACTGAACGTCAATATCGGGCCTTTTCCCCCGGCCGGGTCCGCCAGGGCCGCCGTGCCCAGCGTGGACGAGTGCAACTGATACATGAAGCCCGGAGGCAGCGTATCCACTACGGTTGTTTTCGGCATATCGGTGCCGGCATTGTTTACTATTTCCAGCGTATAGCCAACCGTCCCGCCGGAATCAACGGTGAGTTCGTCGGGAGTCTTCTGAATGAAAAGTCCAGTCATGGGGGCGGCGTCGAGAGGAATGTCGAAATTGATAATCCCTCCTAGCACACTGACCGGGAAGTTCCCGCCGTAAGAGTCAGGCTGAATCACCTTGCGCGTCTGCGGCAGCGATGACGGTGACAAGGACGAGGGAAACTTGTAGCCATTCGGAGGGACGACCGCTAGCTTGTAGGTACTCGTGGCGATTGCCGGAAACTGGTACGAGCCATCGCTGCCGGTGGTTACCGGGTTCGGGGCTGGCGTCTTGGCGTCAGTTTGAAATACTGTAGCCGGTTGGCCAGGATGACCGCCATTACCCTGACCTGTAACGTCGATCAACGTAACCAGGGCGCCGCTTACCGGAGCGTTCGTGCGGCTGTCAAAGAGAACTCCATACGGGTCCACCATGATGGTGGCAACCGCGGAACCGATGCCCCCGCAGGTGATGCTAGCCGATAGTAGTTCGTCCTTGTAAACCTCGAGAATGCCGTCATTGTGCACGACGGGAACCGTGTGGGCGTCGGCAAGTTGCACGCTCTGTATCTGGAAGATGCCCGTGTTCGGGCCGGTTTCCACGGCCGCGATTCTCTCCAGGTCGTGAGTCTGGTTGGTGGTAATGGTGATAAAAGCGGTTTCCGCTCTCGTCGGATCGAGGTTACAAGCAGCGGCTTCGGCCTGCACGTGAATCAAGCCGCCAATGCTCACAACCGTCGCCGTCTGTGAGAACGTCGTATCCGTGTAATAGCTCAGGGTTGGCGGTTCCACTGGCACGGTAACCGTCACCGTATCCGAGTTCAATGTCTGGTTCGTGCTCTGAGCCGAAAACGCCACGACCGCGGTATTACTGAAGCTTCCGCTTGCGTTGTCATCCACGCGAACGTTGAACGAGAACGAGTATCCCTGACCGGTATTCAGCGTGGGTACCACAAATCCGATGTAATCAACATTTGCGTTGGCTGGCGCGGTCGCCGTGTACTGGCCGATGGAGGCGCCCGCCGCGTGGTAGAAAACCGTCGCACCGCCCGCGCTCACCACGCCCGCAAAGTGCGTGTTGGCCGGAATCATGTCCACGACGTAGATCGACTCTTGCGTCAGGCCATCGACCACGAGCCCGCTCGTGCCGGCGGCGCCTCCGGAGTTGGAGAGAGCCAAATCAAACCTGACATTTTGTCCGCGAGTGGCTGAGCTAGTGCTCGCGGATTTCAGCAGCGCGACATGAGGCGACGTCGCAGGCGAAGAAGAGGCCGTGATCTGAACAGCGTTCGAGGGCAGGTTGTTAATCGACTGACCCGAGCCGCTCACGTAACTCACATAAGCGATGTTTTGGATGATCGTTCCCGTCGGCGCCGGTGTTTGGCACCAAGCGGCCGCTGCACACAACACCATCAGCAGCGACAACCCGAGTTTTGTCGGAAACTTCATAGTTGGTCTGCGGGGGCATCTGATTCATCGGCACTTCTTAATTCGGGTGGGGAAGAAGGGGATCGACTTCCCCACCCGATCTACAGCAATTACAGGTTAGTTAGTTCAGTTGGACTTCAAAGATCGCCGTGATCGTGCAACCCGGCGTCATGCTTCCTGCCGCATACGTACCAGTGAACTGGCCGCTAGCGAAGCTCGGCGTTGGATCCGTCAAGGAGCAGGTGTTGCTGAACGACGGCTTACCACCGTTGTAGCCCGCGTACGGCGTAGTGTACGGCGGTGTCGTGTCCGTGATGGCCGGCACCGTGACGCTGGTCGTGCCGGTATTGGTGGCGACGATCTGGTAGAAGACGCAATCCTTCGAGCCAGCCGACTGAACCGAGGTGTACCAGGTACCCGGTAGGGCAACGGCACAGGTGCTGACGCCAGTGTGAGTAATTACAGCCTGCTGTTTGAGCAGCTTGATCTGGCCGGTAATCACGGTCGTGACGTCATCCGCCTTGGCCGAGAAGGTGGCCGTTTGATACTGCACGGTGAACGTGGTGTCCGTGCTGTCGCCCGGGTTTGCAGAGGGCGCAGCCTGAACCTTCAAGAAGACCGTAACCGACTGACCAGGAGTCAGGGCGATGGTCGTGGTTCCCGGAACGACCACTGCGTCGTTGTTGTCCAGAGCACCACTCAAGTCGGTGTCCTGGTAGACCGTTCCACTCCAGCCAGCCAGCGCCGGCGTGAAGACCACGTCCACCGGTGCAGCGGTCGGGAAGGTGACGGTTTCATTCGAGTTACCGGCATCGGTGATGACGTGCTTGTAAACCAGCGTGCCGCCAGCGTAGATCTGGCCGCTCTGGTTCGGAGTAATGGTAACGAGGTGGAGGGTGTTGACCGTCACCGCGAAGGTCATCTGATCTTCGGCGCCGCTGGCGTTGGACAACGCCGTGATGATGAAGTCGTTGGTTCCGCCCAGATTACCAGCCGGAACGTCGACTTCAATGCAGTAGAGCTGATAGCTGCTCGCCGCATTTGCGCCGTTGGCAGCCGTCAGGGCCGGAGTCGAAGTGACCGGGGCCGCCTGGGCAGCGTAGGCAGCCGGGCAGCTTGCGCCGGAAGCCTGGTGAAGGATAACGGACCAGCCAGCGGGAAGCGCGGAACCAGCCACGGGAACGGTAACGTTGCCGTTCGTGCTATAGCCCTGCACGGACAGCGAGTAAGCGTCGGCCGCGGTGGTCGCCGACTGCAACGAGGTGTTCTGAATGTAGAACGAGACGACCGTCTGTGCACCGGGGTTGACTGTCGGGGCGAGGGCGGAGGTAACACCGGAGCCCTTACCAGGCTCCGCCCCGGTATTCGCGGAAGCGGTGACAGTCAAATCCACCGAGGACGCAGCGGTCGTTAGCGTCACCATGTCCTTATCGGTGGCAGTTGCGCTTGCGAAGTTGCTGGCGGTCGAGTTGGTCGAAGTGGCGACGACGTTCACGAACAAGACCGCTGCGGTCTCCGCCTGGTTCGTAGGCAGAATTGCCTTCACTTTGATCGTTACCGATGCACCAGGTGCAACCGGTCCCACATCGATGATGCCGTCGCCGTTGCTGTCCGTCAGAGGCGTAAGGCCGTCAGCGCGGAAGAACTGGAACGTGGTGCCCGCAGGGAACGTGGAACCGTTATAGGTGATGTTAAAGACGTCGGTGGTAGCGCCGCTAGCAGTGGTGCCGTTGGTCAGGGTGTCGGTCCACATAACGGAACCGCCCTGGTTTATGGTCTGAGCGTTGAGGTTGTCAATCGCTGGGGGGCCAAGGGTGAAGACGGCCGGAGCGGTGACGTCGCCCGCGGTCCAAGCCACTGACGCAGTCTCCTGTACGAGGAAGGGCACGGTGTTGGTGGCAATCGTACCGGAAGCCGGGATCGGGTTCACGCCGTCGTTATAGCTGAAGTTAGCGGTGTTGGTTAGCGTGGTGCCGCTTGCAGCCGTAGCGCCAACCGTCACGTTGAAGGTGATGGTGCCGGTTACGCCCGGAGCGATTGAAGGAATGGTGAGAGTCGGGGTATTGCCAGTCACAATCCAGCCACCCGAACCATCAGTCAGTGTCGCGCCGTTCCACTTGCCCGAAGCTGCGACATAAGAAAACGCGGTCGCGGCCGAACCGAGCGGATCAGCAATGACGACTGCGCCCGAGGTCATGTTGCCCGTGTTGGTGTAGGTCAAGGTGACGCCTACCGTGGCGCCCTGAACACCCGAGCTTGCGCTCATCGCCTTGGTAACCGCGATGGCCGCATTCGAAGTCGCGGTGATGGTATCGACGTTGGTGACGGGTGCGACCAAACCATGTCCTGGCGTCGGGGTCAGCGTCATGCTGTAGCCGGTGCCCGACACGCTACCTGTAGCCAGCGTGCCAACTACGACAACCTTCAAAACCCCGCCGGGGGCCAAGGTGTACGAAGTGCCAGCGATGTTGGTGGTGTTGTCCGGAACACCGTCGCCATTGGCATCCATATAAATGGCGGAACCGGTGATGTTCCCCGAGATGGTGCCGAGCGCGAGGCTCACCGTGTCGCTGCCGTTGCCGGTGTTGGTGTAGGTGTGCGGGAAGACCACCTGGGTGCCAATCGTGGCATAACGGGTCTGGGTCTGCGTCAAGGTGGCGCTATAGATCTGGGTGACGCTGGTCTGGACCAAGTTGGAGAACGCCTGGCGCTGGACTCCGGCGGCGTCGTTGTAGGTCGCGGTTGCCTGGTTGCCGATTACTGCACCGGCAGGGGCGGTCTGTGCTGATAGCGTCGGAACGAATAAAGCGGCGACGCACAAGAGTGTCATCGCTACGATCGCGAACCGGGACGCACGCAGCCTTAAGTTACGCTCGGGTAAATGTTTCATCTTAACTCTCCGAATTCAGGAACTCACGTTGAGAAAAAAAATTTGTTGTTGTCGATGCGGGCCAGAGTCAAACGCCTGACCTGCGGCTGGCGCGTCACGGAACTTTACTTGCGAATCTTTACTCGCGCTGAGACAGTACGGCTTTCGCCGCCCGCCAGGTCACCAATTGACCAGCGCAAAGCTCGATACTCAGAGATTGGGACTTCCTGCTCCACTAACTTTCCTTCGCCGTTCTTAACCATGCGTTTGAGCGGAATAGCGGAAAAGTTGGTGCCGTCCGTGCTTGCTGTTGCACCGGCAGGAACCGCCGTGCCGGAGACGTATTCGGTGCCGGCGGGGATGGGAACTGTTGCGAAAACCTGCTTGACGGGCGATTTGTCCGTATTCTTGTAGACGGCAGTGTATTGAACGATATCGCCGGGAGCCGCTTGCTTGGCGGGCGACATCACTTCCTTGCCATCCTGCATGCTGACTTTTTCCGCCTTCATTTCGACTTTCACTTCCGCTTGCACGGCGAGCGAAAGAAGCACGAGGGCGGCCATCACTGACAGAGAGATCTTTGCTAGCTTCACAGTTTCACCTTATTCACGCACGAGAGGAGCGGAACTCTTGATGCTTGTTGTTTTTGGATATCTGTTTTACACATGCATGAATTTGAACATGGGGCGTCATCAAGGGATATTGAAAGTTGGATTCCCTGTTCACATTTCAGGTACTCTGGTAACCGATATGGGGAACCTGCGGGCTGCTAGTGGTAACGCTCGTCGCATACGCTTATCGGAATAGAAATCCGATTTCCCGTTTTATTGCTGACCAGGGATGTACTGACGCATCCCCTGCAACTCGGCGTATGGCGGCAACCAAGTCGAACACTCAACAGACCGCAACAAGACTCTTCGTAGCCTTCGGACTGCGAGGCAGCCGCAGGTTATTGCTTTCATTGCACAGCGTCGCTGTTCGCTGGAGATGCGAATAGCGCATGAGTGCACGTCAGTCAAAGCCGGTTCCGTTGCGCAAATGCACCCGAGCCGGAACGAAAAAGCAGTCCGGCAAATTACTGACTCAGTGACTTCAAAGCCTCAAGTACCTCAGTAATCCCCTCACAGTTCAGCTTCATTCCAAAAGCACCGATACAGCGGGTCGAGACAGAGGGCTTGGCCCTCGATTCGTCGATCGAGGTATCGGGATGAGGCTAGCAAATCGTAAGTTGTTGTTCGTATTCTCGCTCTTAACTCTCTTTCTAGTCAACTGCAGTCTGTACGCGCAAGTTCGCCCCCCCGTCTCCGATCCGCTGAGCGTCCGTGCTTCGTCCCGCATTGCCGTCGAGATCGACGATGGCGCACTGCGAATCTTGCCCGGCAATCATCATCCTCTGGCTCGCCCCGAGTTCGATGCTGGCGCGGTTCCCGCTGAGTTGCCGATGCAGAGCATGGTTCTTGTCCTGCAACCCTCCGAAGCCCAGGCGGCCGCGCTCGATGCACTGCTGGAAGCACAGCAAAATCCGGCTTCCCCCTATTTTCGCCAATGGCTCACCCCCGACGAGTTTGGCGAACACTTCGGCGCTTCCACCGAAGACGCGCAACGCATCGTGAGCTGGTTGGAGAGCCATGGAATGCGGATCGAGGAAGCTTCTCCCTCCCGCCGCACGATTACCTTCAGCGGCTCCGCTGCACAGGTTGAGCGCACCTTCGCCACCACCATGCGGCGGTACCGGGTCGACGGTGCTCTGCATATTGCAAACGCTACCGATCCCAGCATTCCAGCCGCTCTCGCCCCGGTAGTAAAGGGACTGCTTTCGCTCCACGATTTTCCGGTACAAGCAATGCACTTCTCCGCCACAACCCCGGCTCCGCAGATGACCTACGGAAATGCGCACTACGTGACCCCCGGCGATCTGGCGGCGATCTACGACGTGAATCCGCTTTATACGCAGGGTGTGGATGGCAGCGGCGAGAGCATTGCCGTGGTCGGACGCTCGAACATCAATCTCAGCGATGTTCGGGCATTCCGTACCACCTTCGGTCTGCCCGCGAATGATCCGCAGGTGATTGTGAATGGCGCGAATCCGGGCACGGCGAACGCCGACGAGCTGGTCGAGGCCACGCTGGATGCTGAGTACGCCGGAGCTCTGGCGCGCCAATCGACGGTGAAATTCGTCGCCAGCGCGTCAACCTCAGCCAGCGATGGAAGCTTTCTTTCCGCGCAGTACATCGTGAATCAGAACTTGGCCCCAGTGATGACCATGAGCTTCGGTCTCTGCGAGGCAGCTCTGGGAGCCGCTGGAAATGCCTATATCAACGCTCTCTGGCAACAGGCGGCGGCACAGGGAATCACCGTCCTGGTCTCTGCCGGAGATAGCGGCGCAGCCGGCTGCGACAGCCCGACGTCCACCCAGACAGTCTATGGTCTTGCCGTGAACGGGCTCTGCTCCACACCGTACGACCTCTGCATCGGCGGCACGCAATTCAATGACACCGCCAACCCTTCGCTCTATTGGTCTGCGGCAAACGCCGCTGGAACCAACGCCTCCGCACTCGGCTACATTCCGGAGGCCGCATGGAATGAGAGTGGCGCCTCTGGTCTGTGGGCAGGCGGAGGCGGCAGCAGCATCCTGTACGGCAAACCGACCTGGCAGTCCGGCAAAGGCGTGCCGTCCGACGGTCACCGCGATGTACCCGACCTTTCGCTGACCTCCGCCGGGCACGACGGCTACCTCATTGTCATGAACGGACAGCAATTTGTAGTGGCTGGAACCTCGGCGGCTTCGCCCTCGCTCGCAAGCATCTTCGCAATGGTTGTGCAGAGCATCGGCGCACGGTTGGGCGGCGCCAATGCCTGGCTCTACGCGCTCGCCAACCAGCCGAGCAGCGCGGTCGCCTTCCATGACATCACCAGCGGCAACAACACGGTTCCCGGACTCACCGGATACCGCGCAATCGCCAGCTATGATCTTGCCAGCGGCCTCGGCTCCGTGGACGCCGAGGCCCTTGTGAAACACTGGCGCGACGGCCTGGCGTCCTCGATTCAGCTCACCCTGAGCACGAATTCGCTCACCGTCGTTCCCTCCACGTCTTCCCCCATCAGCGTGAAGGTCGCCGGTTCCGGCGTCAACGCAGCGGTCGCGCTCTCAACCAACGGACTTCCCAAGGGATTCACCGCGAAGTTTTCATCCTCCAGCATCTCGGCGCCGGGCTCCGGAAGCACTTCGCTGCAAGTGGCAACCACATCCACGGTAGCGTCGGGAAGTTACGCCTTCAACGTGGTGGCAACCAGCGGCTCACTCTCCAGCTCTGCCGTGGTGAATGTTACGGTCGCCGCGCCTACGCTCACTTTCGCCGCGGCGCAAGCGTCGGTCACTCTACTTGCTGGCGCCACCAAGACGCTCACCCTCACCACGGAGGCCAATGCCACGTTGAACTCCACTGTGACTCTTAAACTGACCGGATTCCCGGCGGGCGTCACCGGTACGTTCTTTCCCTCCACGATCGCGGCGCCGGGCAGCGGCAGCAGCGTCCTGACCCTCATGGCCGCAAAGAGCGCGCCAGCCGGAAGCTATGCCGTGGTGGTCACTGCAACGGCGGGTTCACTCACCAAAACGGTCCAATTGACTCTGGACCTGCCTTCGCTTTCCACTTCGGCAAATGCAACCAGCCTGTCCGTGGCGCGCGGAGCAAGCGCTTCACTGGCGCTGACGACGAAGAGTGCGGGCGGGTTTAGTTCCGCGGTGGCCATCGCTGTCTCTGGATTGCCCAGCGGAGTCACTGCGGTTCTCTCCACTCCCTCGATTGCCGCACCGGGCGCGGGCACCGTTTCCATTCGCCTGACCGCCAGCGCCACGGCCACACTCCGCGCGGCCACGATTACCATCACCGCAAGCGGCGGCCAACTCGTGGCAACTGTTCCGGTCACCGTAGCGATCACCCCACCGCCCGCGCCAAACAGACTCCTGAACGCCAAGCTTGGCGATGTCGCAAGAATGAATTGAAATTGAGGTGGGTCGTGGGCTGATCGTGGAGGAACCTCCCGGCCTTGGTGTTCCGACCAACGCCGAGAGGGGATTACCTACTACACACGCCCCCCGCACTGCGATGCCACAAGGGGGGGCGTAATCTTGTGAAGCACTCCGCCTAGCTACAACCGCTGGTCGAACCACAGGACTGGCAGCGGAAGCAGGAACCGTTGCGCGTCATGATGGCGCCGCACAGATGGCAGCTCGGAGCATCGCCCATATTGACCACCTCGCTCAGAGCATCCGAGGCGTGTCCGCTTCGGACTCGCTCGGGGGCAGCCGTCTCGTACAGCGAAGGCTGTGAGCTAACCGCCGCGATCGATGGTACAGCCGCCGGATGCGCGTGTGCGCGCGGGCGCAGATCGTCGAACAGGCTCTGCTGCTCTCCCGTTAGGAAGCGCAGATCCAGCCAGCGGAAGATGTAGTCCATGATCGAGTTGGCGTAGCCGATCTCCTGGTTCTGCGTCCAGCCGCTCGGTTCAAATCGGGTGTGCGCAAACTTGTTAACCAGCAGGCGTAGCGGAACTCCGTGCTGCAAGGCGATGGAGACCGCGCAGGCAAAGCTGTCCATCAAGCCGCCGACCGTAGAACCTTCCTTGGCCATCGTGATGAACAACTCACCGGGGGCTCCGTCCTTGTAGAGACCCACGGTCAGATAGCCCTCGTGCGATCCCACTTTGAACTTGTGCGTGACCGAGAAACGCTCATCCGGCAGTTTGTGACGGCGAGCGCGCGGCGGCCCTTCCAAGTCCTCTTCTTCCGCAACTGCCACCGGAGCCTTCTTGGCCTCGTCCTCCTTGGTGGAAAGGATCTGCACCATCTTGGAGCCGTCACGATAGATCGCCACCGACTTGATCCCCAGCTTCCAGGCTTCCAGGTATGTGGCGGCAATCTCGTCGATGGTGGCTTCGTTGGGCATGTTGATGGTTTTGCTGATCGCGCCGGAGATGAACGGCTGCACCGCCGCCATCATCTTCAGGTGGCCCATCGGAAAAATGCTGCGCGTGCCCTTGGCTGGCTTGAAGGCGCAATCGAAGACCGCCAGGTGCTCCGGGTTCAGTTGCGGAGCGCCCTCGACCATGCCTTCCTTGTCGATGTAGCTGACGATCGCGTCTGCCTGTGCCAGGGTGTAGCCGAGTTTGAACAGCGCCTCGGGAACCGTGTTGTTGACGATCTTCATCATGCCGCCGCCGACCAGCTTCTTGAACTTCACCAGTGCCAGGTCGGGCTCGACCCCGGTGGTGTCGCAGTCCATCATGAAGCCGATAGTGCCCGTCGGGGCCAGCACCGTGACCTGCGCATTGCGGTACCCAAAGGCTTCGCCGTGAACCAGCGCATCGTCCCACGCCTTCTGCGACGCCTCCAGCAGCGATGCCGGCACGTTGGCCTTGCTGATCTTGGCCACCGCGGCGCGATGCATGCGGATCACTTCCAAAAACGGCTCGCGATTGATGAAGTACCCCGGGCAAGCGCCGTCGGTGTATTCCATGGCTGCCGTCAACTCGGTTGCCGAATGCATCGGCGGGCAGAGTTCGGCGATGCGCGAGGACTGCACATATGCCTGTCCGCACAGGATTGCCGTCAGGCAGGCAGCATAATCGCGGCCTGCATCCGAGTCATACGGCAGCCCGGTCGCCATCAGCAGCGCACCCAGGTTGGCGTAGCCCAGGCCCAGCGGGCGGTAGTCGTGCGAGTTGCGGGCAATCGCATCGGTCGGATATCCCGAGTGATCGACTAGAATTTCCTGCGCCGTGATCATAATCTCCACCGCGCGCTTATAGGACTCCACGTCGAAGGTGCCGGTGGGGGCAAACTTCATCAGATTCAGCGAAGACAGGTTGCACGCCGAATCGTCCAGGAACATGTACTCTGAGCACGGGTTCGAGGCGTTGATCCGCGCCGTATTCTTCGACGTGTGCCAGCGATTGATCGTGGTGTCGTACTGCATCCCCGGATCGCCGCACTCCCAGGTAGCCTTGGCGATCTTGTGCAGCAGATCGCGCGCCTTATAGTTCTGCACCGGAGCGCGCTCGCGCACGGTGCGCGTCGTGAACTCCTTATCCTCCACCACCGCCTGCATGAACTCATCGGTAACGCGAATCGAGTTGTTGGCATTCTGGAAGAAGATCGAGCTGTAAGCCTCCGAGTCCGGTCCGCTGGCTTCGTATCCCATCTTCGCCAGAGCAAACGCCTTGGCCTCTTCCTTCTGCTTGCACTCGATAAAGTCAACGATGTCGGGATGGTCGATATTAAGAATGACCATCTTGGCCGCACGCCGCGTCTTGCCGCCCGACTTGATCACGCCGGCGAAGGCGTCAAAGCCTTTCATAAAGCTCAAGGGCCCCGAGGCCTGGCCGCCACCGGAGAGAATCTCCGTCGATCCGCGCAGCGGAGACAGATTGCTTCCCGTGCCTGAGCCCCACTTAAACAGCATGCCCTCGGTCTTGGCCAGCGTCAGGATGGACTCCAGCGTATCCTCCACCTTGTTGATAAAGCACGCCGAGCACTGCGGATAGCGGTATCCGGTCACGCCATATTCAATGCGCTTGGACTCCGGGCTCCAGTGCCAGTTCTGAGCGTCGGAGTTGGGCTCGATGCGGTCGCAGCCAACGTTGAACCATACCGGCGAATTAAACGCCGCATACTGGTTCAGCAGCAGGTGCACCAGCTCATCGTGGAAGATCTCCGCGTCTGCGGCGCTGCGGAAGTAGCCGTCACGGAAGCCCCAGTCGCGGATGGTTTCCGCAACCCGTGAGACCAACTGGCGCACCCCGGTCTCGCGCTGCGGCGTGCCAATCTGCCCGTGCAGATATTTGCTGGCAACGATATTGGTCGCCGTCATCGACCAGTCCTTGGGAACCTCAACGTCCTTCTGCTCGAAGATCACGTTGCCCTTGCTGTCGATAATCGCCGCGGTGCGGCGCTCCCACGTCAGCTTGTCGTACGGAGACACGCCGGACTGCGTAAAGTGGCGAGTAAATGCCAGACCTGGAGCCTGACGCTGATTCCCGGAGGCCACACGTGCGTCGGCGGCGTCCGAAGAGGATGCGGGGGCCGAGCTGGCGGTGGAGATCTTTTCGGTTGCTTGGGCCATCGTAATGACTCCTTCAAAACTATTGTCCTGCATATCGCGCGAGTAATCGCCTCATCGTTTCTTGCTACGCCGGGAAAAAAGGGACGAGTACGCCCCCGGCGGGCCGCGAAACGCTTGCGCCCACCTTCATCCGCACCGGCGGACTTGAAATCCGTAGCTCCTGCCACTGCGTGCAAGAGAGCTCGGGAACCAACTGACAGAGATAGAAACTTCCGGCGTACCGTCATTCGTAATGGCGGGAACCTGATTGCTTTGGCATCACGGGCCAGCGCGATGCGCGGGCTGAAACGAGTAAAACGATTGATCTCAAAAGCTGCGTCCCAAAAAGATCAAACTAATTCTGAGATGCGAAGGTAACTCTGTATGTTGTGCTCGTCAAGAACATACCGCAACATATTGTATTTTAATTTAAATCTTGCGCCCATACGAATCCTAAATGGGAATTATTCCGGAGCGCCGATCTCATCTTTCATCAGCTCTTCCAGCTAACCCACAGCGTCAAAAGCATTTCTGACTTTTTGGTTCATATTGGGGGAGTAGTTCGGCGGGGAACTCTCCCATATCCTGACTAACTTCACGCAAGGATGCCGGCTGGTGGATGAGAGAGTAGAACGACGGGCCGGTCAGGTCAATTCCCTAAATACGGTGCAGTGTGGAAAAGGAAGCTACCGGTCTGAGAGCAAAGCAGATATTCATGGAATCGTAATCTATTACGCACAGGGTAGGTCGAGCGCGCTCCGGAGTCTCAGTGCCCGCATGTCAATCCCGGCAAACGATACAATACTTGCAATGAGGCGAAATCACGTTCTCAAGCCGATGATCTGGATCGCCTGCTTGACTCCGCTGGCACTGCTCGTCGTAGGAGCTTTTGCTGGAACCCTGGGCGCAAACCCGGTTGAGCGCATCACTCACCGTACCGGATTGACCACCCTGGTCCTGCTGCTCTGCGGTCTCGCCATCACTCCCCTGCGCCGCTCGACCGGGATGCTATGGCTCATCCAGTACCGGCGTCTGGTGGGACTCTTCGCGTTCTTTTACGGCTGCTTGCACCTGCTCACCTATCTGTGGCTGGACCAGAACTTCAGCGTCCGCGCCGTGGCTCACGACGTAGCCAAGCGCCCGTTCATCACCATGGGAACTCTGGCCTGGTTGCTCTTGCTTCCGCTGGCCCTCACCTCCACGCAGAAGGCAATCCGGTATCTCGGAAAGCGCTGGGTTCCCCTCCATCGTCTCGTCTATGCCGCTGCCGCCGCCGGATCTATCCACTTCTACTGGCTGGTGAAGCGCGACAAGCGGGAGCCACTACTCTACCTTGCGATCCTCGTCGCCCTGCTCGGCTGGCGCGCCGCAGTCTGGATGGCTAAAACTCAAAAAGAGCAAAAGGCCATCGGCGCCAACGTCAGCGCCAACTAGCGATCCCGCTCCCTCGGAACAAACCTTGCGTCTTCCCCGCCCTGCCCTGTGTTTTGTGACTCTGCTCAGTGGACGCGCCTGCACCCGCTGCCACTCCGCTCGCATCCAATTCAGAAAAAGACGCAAGGAGTGGACTCGCGATGGCCCAGAGATGCGTGAGTTGTGGAGCGGAGAACCCCGCGACCAACCGCTTTTGCGGGCAGTGTGGAATACGACTGGAGCCAGCCAATGACGCAACAGCGAACACCGCCAACGCCGCAATCAGCGGCAATGCCATCGACGGCGCTCCTGCCAACTCTGGCGAAGACCAGCCGCTAAACAAATACCGCATCGTCATCGAAAGCGCGAACCCCGCTCGCGCCGGGTTCCTCGGCCTCTCCGATGACGATACCCCTGATGGCACTGCCCCCAGCTACGAAGATGAGGAGCGCGAAGCCCCGTCCCATCTCGGGCGCAGCATCGCGATTTCCGTTGTGACCCTCGCAGTGGTGCTGACGGCGGTGCTGGCGGCCATGCAGTGGCGCACCATCCGCGACTACAACCTGCGTCGACATAGTTTGGCGTCCGTGCCGGACGGCTCCAGGGAGGCGGAGCCGCCGAACTCTTCTGCCGTCGCCGCTGACCGCGCCAGCCGCACCTCCGGAACTCCTACTCCTGCGGTAAAAGCCGGCGCGTCCCAGGTGATGGAAAGCAGCCCCAGCGCCAATCGAGCCCGCCCTGTCCAACAGACCGGAAATTCGCCGGAACCCGCGCCGCTCGCTGCCAACTCGAACCCATCAACCGACGCAGTAAGCCCGCGTGCAATGGGTGCCCCGGCCGCCGACCTCATCGAGAGCCAATCGCCTGCTGTCTCCAACCAGCCCGCCAAGTTCCGTAGCGCCCATACCGCGAGCGACCTATCGAGCACTGCGCTTCCCGGGGCTTACGAGATGAACCGCGCCGCTCATGCAAACGATGCGGAAGCCCGCGCCGCGTGGTTGTGGAAGGCCGTCGGCAAGGGCAACCCGCAGGCTTCGGTGGAATTGGCAAGGATGTATGTGCAAGGCAGCGGCGTGGTTCGGAATTGTGATCAGGCGCAGATTTTGCTGCGCGGCGCGGCGGAAAAAGGAAATGAGCAGGCAAAGCTCAGTCTCCGACAGATTCGCCTCCAGGGAGGCTGCGCGCCGCGATAATGTAGGCGACAAGATTGGGCACGCGAAATATTGAAGCACAGCCGAGCGGGAGAAAACGGCGATGCTACTGCAATTTATCTGAGACGAGGATTGGCAAATCGGTTAATCCTTGAAATACCCCCCATCACCAGGTAGTACATCCTTATCGCTTAGCGCGAACTATTGACTCGGCGGTTACTGTCAGGCATAAAATCGATTGCCTTACTTGCCAATGCTTCCCGGCTCCGCTATTCGTAAAACATTGCGATCTGCTCGCGGCTCGGCTTTGGAGTCGCAAGACTGACCACGATCAGCGCAATCACGCTCACGATCAGCGCCGGAAAGATTGCATCGCGCTCCCCGATCACCTTCGGCAGATGCGTCTTCATCGTGTCCCAGACCACCGTAATCACGGTGCCCGAGAGCAGGCAGGCCACCGCGCCCTCGCGCGTTGCACGCCGCCAGAAAAAGGCGGCCATCACCACCGGTGTAATCGCCGCCGAATAAATTGTGTAGGCGTACATCGCCTTGGCCAGCACCGAGGTCAACTGGATCGCCTGCACCAGCGCCCAGATTCCCAGCCCCACCACTACAAAGCGCGAAACCAGCAGCACGTTCTTGTGGCCCGCATCGGGCCGGATGAAGCGCGTGTACACGTCATTGATCAGGTTCGTCGCGGGCGAGAACAGATAGTTATTCGCGGTCGAAATTACTTTGGCGAAGACGGCTCCCATCAGCAGCGCACCCACCAGCGGCGGCAGAAAGTGGCGCGCTGTGAACGGAATGATCTCGCGCGGCGCAAAGTCGGGCGCGGGCACCAGCGAGCGGGCAAACAGTCCCGATCCCACCACTGCCAGCGCAACGATCAGCGTCTCCAGCACCACCGTGCCAAAGACCCATCCCACGACCGCGATGCTGGCATCCTTCTCGCTCTTGGCCGAGAAAAACTTCTGGTACATCGACTGATTGCCGATCATCAGCAGGAAGGTCGGGAAGAAGTATTCCAGCGCGCGAATCAAAGCTTCCTTGTTGTCACGGACGCCGTCACGAACGCCATCGCCGGGGGGCAGTCCCCATTCTCCAAAGACGGTGAAGTGCGACCAAGGGAGCGCGGCGTGCAGTCCCGCCCAACCGCCAATGCGACCGAACAAAACCGGCATCGCGATGAAGCCGATCACCGAGATCAATATTCCGATCACCACGTCCATGTACGCCACCGAGGCCATGCCGGCCAGCGCCGTGAACCCAATGACAAACGCGGCGATGATGACCGTTCCCTGCGTCTTGGCGATGGCCGGAGAGATCAGGTGCATGATGTCTCCGCCGGCGCGGAACTGGTAGCTGGTGATGGCCGTGTAGGCGAAGAGAATCGCAATCGTCCCCTGGATTCGGGCCGCCGTGTTGTAGCGTGCTTCCAGCAGGTCGGGAATCGTAAACTGCGCGAACTTGCGCGCGCGGGGGGCGACAAAGTAGATGATCAGCAGCCCCGCCCATCCTCCCGCGGGCTGCCAGAGCGCGGCAAAGCCATTGCGGAAGGCGTTTTCCGCGCCCGCAAACAGCGAGCCTGCGCCGATCCAGGAAGACAGCAGGGTGAACACCAGCACGTAGGCAGGTAGCGAACGTCCGGCGACCAGGTAATCGGCCTTGGTATGAACCTTGCGCATCTGCCAGATGCTGACAGTGAGAAGCGCGGCCACAATGACCGTGAGCACCACGGCGTAAAGGTTCAGCATCTGCACTCCCGAAGCGCAAGTTGAGTGAAGATCATCTTACAGGGTTACAGAGCCGACTCGCTGATGCGGGGTTCAGAGGCCCAGCACCTCACGCACCTGTTCCGCGCTCCTGCCGCGAATCGCAATCAACTTGTTGCGCCCAGTCTCGCCCGAGACAATGACGATGCTCGACTTTGATACGCGAAACAAATCCGCCAGGTACTCGATCACTGCCTGATTGGCTTTCCCATCTACCGGAGGCGCGGTGATCGCCAGCTTGATCGCATCGCCGATCACGCCCACAACTGCGTTGCGGCTGGCGCGCGGCTGCACTCGCAGCGCAAACTGCGCTCCCTTGTCGGTGTCGCGAACCGTGAAGGCCACGGCTTATCTCGCCACGTCGTCAGGCGCAGGATTGGGCGCGGGATACGGTCGCGCGCCGAAGATGGCGGTGCCCACCCGTACGCAGGTCGAGCCCTCCTCGATGGCGACTTCAAAATCGTGAGACATTCCCATCGACAGTTCCGGCAGCGCCAATCCACTGCGAGCGCTCAGGCGGTCGCGCAGTTCGCGAAGCTGACGGAAGCAGGCGCGCGCGCCCTCCGGATCATCGGTAAAGGGCGGCACGGTCATGCATCCGCGAATCACCACGTTGGTGAGCCGCGCCTGCGCATCGAGCAAAGCATGCAACTCCCCGGACTCGGGATCGAGCCCGGACTTCGCCGTTTCGCCGCCGATGTTGATCTCGATCAGCACGTCGAGACGGCGGTTCAGCCGCCCTGCGGCGTCGTTCAGCCGCTCGGCCAACGAAAGCGAATCCACGCTGTCGATGGCATCAAACAGCTCTGCCGCGCGGGCCGCCTTGTTCGATTGCAAATGTCCGATCAGATGGAATTTCCCGCCTGCGGAGCGCGCCAACACTTCGTCGCGCTTGCCCGCAAATTCCTGCACCCGGTTCTCGCCGAAGAGGCTTTGACCCGCGGCAATGGCCTCCACAATTGCCGCAGCCGGATGAGTCTTGGAGACCGCCATCAGCGCGACCTCATCTGGCTGACGCCCTGCCCGCTGCGCCGCCCGCGCGATCCGTTCACGAATTTCCACCAAGTTCGATGCGATGCTCATAGCTCGACAAGATTGTAATGCAGAGCGTCGAAATTAAGCGGGAGCAGCTTTGTTTGCGAACATTCTAGCTTCTAAATTTTGCCGGTTTGCTTTGACTTGCCTGTGTCCTCCGGGTCGCCGTGACAGAATGAAAGATGATCCTGGAAACGGTGCCCGGTAATTCCTGTTTAGCGTAAGAGTAGCCCAGCACCAGCTCCGCGATGCAACGCATCGACGTAGGAGACATCGAACTGAATAGATGGAGTTCAGTTCGGCGGGAGTGACCCGGAACCATGACGCGAACTTTTCTGATTCGATTGACTCTGATTCGATTACTGAGTGTCGTTGCGCTGTGCCTGTTGTCTCTGCCTGCATTCGCCCAGGAAGGCGAGAGTGCGCTCAATAGCATCCCTCCCAAGGGCGTCACCGCCGATGAGTTAATCCAGCGCTTCGCCTCCAAGGAAAAGGAGTTCAAAGTGGCGCGCGAGCAATACACCTGGACGCAGAGCGTGAAGGTGCAGACGCTGGAGGGCAACACCGTCGACGGCGAATACATGCAGGTCTTCGACGTGGTCTTCGATGACCGCGGCAAACGTATTCAACTGATAAAGTTCGCACCGCAAAATACCCTTAGCCGCATCATGATGACGCAGGAGGATCTCGACGACATCGAGAAGCGCATGCCGTTCACCATGACCATCGACGATCTTCCCTATTACAACGTCAAGTACCTGGGCCAGCAGCAGGAGGACGAGCTGAACTGTTACGTCTTCGATCTCAGCCCCAAGAAGATTGACAAGGGCCAGAGGTATTTCGAAGGCCGCATCTGGGTTGACGACCATGACTTCCAGATCGTGAAGACCTACGGCAAGAACGTCCCCGACCTCGTCAAACCCAAGAAGGGCGAGGAGAATCTTTTCCCGCGCTTCACTACGTGGCGCGAGCAGGTCGACGGAAGGTATTGGTTCCCCACCTACACCAAGGTGGACGACAACCTGCACTTCACCATGGGCGATGTCCACATCCGCCAAGTGGTGAGGTATGAAAACTACCGGCGCTTCGGATCAAAAACCAAAATTATTTTCCAGGGCCAGGAGATCAAGGGCGCAGGCAAAGACCAGAAGACCGAACAGAAGGAAGATACGAAATAACCGGGACGGGTACCCCGCGCTCGTGCCGCGTCTTCCGGCACAAGCGCGGAGGCGTAAACTCTATGCCGCCTTGGGCAGGGAACGCTCAGCGGCGGCCTGGATAAACTTCTTCATCACGTTCGCCCACATCACTTTTTTGCGGACGGCGCTCTCTTTCACCGTGCGGCCGGCGGCAAACATCGAGAGCAGAACTTTCATCTTGACGACGCGGAGAATTTCCCGCTCCTGCTCGGTAGCTCCGTAGGCGTCGAGAAAGTTTTCCTGCACTTCGGTGGTTATGATCCGGTTGCAGAAGGGATATTTCTCCAGAGCCTCCACGCAGGCCAGGAAGGTCGCGGGGTCCAGATAGGTACTGCCGCTCTCCTCCATGCGCGCGAAATCACTGAAGCCAACTCCCTGCTCCAATACCACCACGTTGAGGGGCGTGAAGTCATTCAGTACCGCCGAGTTCGTCAAAGGCTTACGCGCACGGTCGAGAATTGCGCGCGTCCCGGAGAGGATCTGGCGGATGGACGCATCGTCGAGCCCTTCTCCTCGGCAACTATGGCAGAGCTCTTCCAACTCCAACTGCAGCTTATCTCCATCCAGAGGCTTTGGCGGCTGCGCCGTCACTCTCTGGAACGCGCGCAGCCAAGTGCCGCTGGCGGTGGCCGCGCCTTGCAACAGTCCGAGTCCCGCATATCCGGGCAGCAGCGCGGCTTTCATGATGATCGACTGCAACGGAATGCCGACCAGTTTCTCGCTCACCACCGCGCCCAGCGCGCTGAAATCCCCCATCGGCTGCGGAATACCAGGAAGATTCTTTTCCTTCGCAATGCTCCAAATCGAGCGCAGATGCTCGTTCTCGGCAACCGCCAGTTGGCGCGCGCACGCCTGCCCGTTCTTGCCTGCCCGGTAGAGCTTGGCGGCCAACCGCTCGGCGCCATTGGCAAAATCAACCACGAGTTCGTAAATATAGTGATCCGACTTCGGGGTGTGCCCGACAATGCGCACCGAGCGAGCTTCACCCCGCTCCGGATACCACCGTGCACCCCTGCTCCGTATCTCTACGGCAATCTGATCGATTATGTTATCTGGCATGTGGGCTCCAAACTGCGCCTGGAGGAACCGGGCAGTTTCACTCCGCGTATTGTGGTTTAGATGCGAGTGCCTGCGCAGAACTGGAGTACTAAGGTTAAATTGAACAAAATAAGAGAGAAAACGGCGTCTCAGTCGCACAAAACGCGGCACAGAGCAGGACTAGCTATCCAGAGGTGCGGCCAATCATCAGTAGAACAGATACTTGCGCCACTTCGCGTCGCTGCGTCCCATCATCCGCATCAGGTGGCGACTGGTGTGCAGCGAGAATGGGCGCGGCTCCTTGATAGGCCGCATTCCGCACTCATGCGCCAGCGCGTTTCCCTTCCTGCGATTGCATTCATGACAACAGGCCACCAGGTTTTCCCATGTGGAGAGGCCGCCACGGGAGCGCGGCAACACATGATCGAGGGTAAGTTCGCCAGCCGGCAGCACCACTCCGCAGTATTGGCAGGTATTACGGTCGCGCAGCAGAATGTTCTTGCGGGATAGCGCCCGCGTCTGGTGCGGAATGCGGCGATACTCCAGCAGGCGGATCACCGATGGAACCCGGATCGCAACCCGCGATGAGTGCATGAAGTGGCCGTTGATCTCTTCGGTGGCAGCCACGCCCTTGAGTACCAGGACGATGGCGCGCCGCGCGGCACAGATATTAATGGGTTCGTAAGATGCATTGAGAACAAGCACGGGAGCGTGCATCACCGAGTAACCGCGCTCGGAGTGATCGTTGTGCGAACGGAATGCTCTGTGACTCTCCATTGGCGTAATCCTCAGAGCAGGCAGGGCCGCACTGCATGCCCGCCAACTCGTTGCTCTCCGTAGGTCGATGGGATGCCACGGGGCTGGAGGAGGCTTCCCTGCGCCGTGCCCGGCAATAGTGGATCAGATAGTGATAATGATGAGGGACCAAGCGAACTACTTGACCGGGTGAGCGCTTCCCCATCGAGCGCGCTTCTGTCCGTCTCGCCGAGGGACTCCAAGGCAACCCGACCCAGAGCGCGAGCCGGAGTTGCGACCCAGACCCGCAAAGCTCCGGCCTGGCGCAGCTCGCGGGCGCATTCCGAGGCCGTCGCGCCGGTGGTAAGCACATCGTCCACCAGCAGAATTTCGCGTCCCTTTATGCACTCGCGCGAGGTCACCTTGAACGCTCCGCGAATCTGTTGACGGCGCGATTCCGCATCCAGCGCGACTTGCGATTCCGCAAAGCGCACCCGCAGCAGCGCGGTCACGTCCAGCGTCACGCGCCGTCGAATCGACTCTTCGATCCGGCGCTGCGCGGCGCGTGCGATCAACTCCGCCTGGTTGAAGCCGCGCGAACGCATCCGCAACTTGTGCACCGGTACCGGAATCATCAGCAACTCTGGGACATCGATGTCGCCCTCCAGTTGCAGACAGGCTTCGGCCGTAAACCGCCCCAGCAGATTGGCAGCCGTGCGCACGCGCTCATACTTCAGGAGATGAATCAATTGCCTGAGGACGCCCGTGTAGGCTCCATAGTTCACCGCGCGTTCAAAGGCTGGGCTCTCGATCGCACATTCGGCGCAACAGGCGTCGCCAAATGCGGCTTCAGCCCGCGCCAGCACGTGCCCGCAGACGTTGCAGCGCGCCAGCAGAATGGGTTCGATGGATTCTATGCAGGAGGAACAAACCGGAAGGCGTGAAACCGAGAAGAGAGAGGCTTGGCAGATTCGGCAGTCGGAGGGAAATAAGGCCGCAAGGAGGCTTTTTACCGCATCTCCAACGATACGCGGAGCTTGCGGCCTTCCTTTCGGATTGCTCTCCCAGCTACTGCTGAAGACTGGCCTCCTTCGGAAACACCGGAGCCAGCAGACCAAATCTGGCGTGCATCGATTCCGTCTCGGTCTGCAGCTTGGACGTATCCAGTATATACCAACTTGAGTTTTCCAAGCCCAATCGCATGCGAAGCGCTAATCCGGAATCGCGCCAAGCAAACTACGCCACGCGGCGCCGGGCCTTTCCCGGCAAGGTCGGGAAGCGCCTGGCCTCAGTGCTCCGCTCTTTCCTCCTCCCGGAGTAAAGTAAACATCGGACTTTGGTACGAACGAGATAAGTCTGCCGTAAACCTGGGGCGGGCGGCTCCGTCGAATGGTGTGAGTGGCGATGGAAGAGACCTTGACAGTGCCGGTAATGAGCGACGCGGGTTGGAGCGCTGCCGAATTCGACGACATCGTGCGCCAGCACCAGGATAGGATCTACCGTGTCCTGTGGTGCGAGCTGCGCGACGACGAAGCGGCCGCAACCCTAACCCAGGATTGCTTTCTCAAGGCCTACCGTGCCCGAGCTGACTTCCGTGGCGAAGCCAGCGTGAGCACATGGCTGGTGCGCATTGCGGTCAATCTCGCACGCGACTACCAGCGGAATCGCCGGCAGAGTTTCTGGCGGCGGATGCTCTCAGGCAACGCCCGCGAAGCCGAGTTGGCTACCGAAACAGCCGTGGACAACACCCCGCGTGCCGATCGCGCACTGCTTGCCCGCGAGCAACTGCAGCGCACCATGGAGGCGGTCAAGACTCTCTCCCCGCAGCAGCAAACCGTTTTCTATCTGCGCTTCCTCGAAGAGCTTTCGATCGAGGAGATTGCACGCGCGATGAGCGTCGAGGCCGGAACCGTGAAATCGCATCTGTCGCGCGCGGTCAACGCATTAAGGCAGCAAAGGATCAAACCGTGAACCGACAAAATATGAACCACCTGACGGACGATCAATTGGCAGGATGGCTGGCCGGAGAGGCAGATCAGCAAACGCATGAGCATCTTGAGAGCTGCCCGCAATGCCGCACCGAGGCGCTCGAACTCCGCGACGGCATCTCGCGCTATTCGGTCGCGATGCGGCGGCAGGCGGCCCGCGCTCGGAGGGCGCAGATGCCCGGAAACTTCGCACCCCGAAGAGCCTTGGCGATGCACCGCATGCGCTGGGCGGCAGCCGGAGTGCTGGTGCTGGTGCTGGCGGCCCAAACCGCATGGCTCCTCAAGTCCCGGCCCGCCGCGCGGCCAGCCGCCAGCGTCGCTGTGGCTTCGCGGCCTGCGACGCAATCCGCAACGCAATCCGCAACCCAGTTGAGCGATGACGAATTGCTGGAGGCGGTCAACAACGATCTCAGCCGCGAGGTGCCGCTGGCGCTGGCTCCGGTCAGCGCGATTACGACCGCGCGCAACCGAATGGCGGCCGCATCCTCGGTTGCGGCCATCACCGACGTCAGGTAGATAGTGAAGGAGAGAAATCAATGATCCGCAAGCTTATGATCGCAGCCCTTCTGTTGTGCGCAGTTGCATTGGCCCAGCCGCCGCAGGGCGCTCCGGGAATGCACGGAGACGGCTTCGGTGGACCGCATCGCAAGTTCGGGCCGGGAGGCGGGATGCACCCGCTGCTGCCTCCGGGCCGCTGGTGGAAGGACGCCGAAGTTGCCAAGACCATCGGACTCAATGACGGCCAGGTGCAGAAGATCGAGCAAATCTTCCAGGACAGCCGCATGAAGCTCGTCGATATCCACGCCAGCCTGCAAAAAGAAGAGATCAAGCTGGAGCCCTTGCTGGAGGCCGACAACCCGGATGAGAGCGCCGTACTGGGCGCCATCGACCGCATCGCCGCCGCGCGCGCGGCCCTTGAGAAAGCCAACGCCCAGATGGCCTTTGCCATCCGCCGCGTCCTCACGCCGGAGCAGTGGAAGACGCTGCGCTCACTCCGTCACGGTATAGGCCACTTCCCTCCGCCCGAGGGCGGACCACGCGGGAACTTCGAGCACCACAGGCATCCTCACGCCGCGGGAGAACCACCTGCGCCTCCGGCTCCGGAGAACGGCGGCGCACCGCAATCCGCACCCCAGTCCCCGCCCCAATCCAGCAAGTAGTTTCTCGCCTCTCATAATCCCCCAAGGTGCGCACCGAAAATGCGCACCTTGCGTCGTCATGAGAGGCGAATCTTCCTCGCATTTCTGCTTGCCTGTTCCGAGGGGCTATACTACCCGCTTTGCAGCGGCGCGCGGAGGCGGGGTACTTTGTGCTTCCGGCGTTGCCTGGAGCCGCCGCCGGAAGGAAAATCGGAGACAGCATGTCAACTGCTATGGACCCGCAGATGGAGACCAATCCCTGGGAGGCGCAGGCAGCCCGCTTCGAACTCGCGGCGCAAAAGCTCAACCTCGACCCAGGTTTGTGGAAGATTCTCAGCCAGCCCCAGCGCGAAATCACCGTCCACATCCCGGTGCAGATGGATGATGGCCGCATGGAACTGTTCACCGGCTATCGGGTGCAGCACTCGATGGCGCGGGGCCCGGCCAAGGGCGGCATCCGCTACGCTCCGGAGGTCAACCTCGACGAAGTGCGCGCCCTCGCCGCCTGGATGACCTGGAAGTGCGCGGTCGTCAACATTCCCTTCGGCGGGGCCAAGGGCGGAGTCATCTGCGATCCCAAGACGATGTCGCGCGGCGAACTCGAGCGCATGACGCGCCGCTTCACCGCCGAGATCATCGAGATCATCGGTCCGGAAAAGGACGTGCCCGCCCCAGACGTCAACACCAATGAGCAGACCATGGCCTGGATGATGGACACCTATTCCATGCACATGCGCCAGACCGTCACCGCCGTCGTCACCGGCAAACCGGTCGAAATCGGCGGCTCGCACGGACGCCGTGAGGCCACCGGTCGCGGCGTCATGCTGGTCGTCCGCCAAGCGGTGAAAAAGCTTGGCATGGCACCTTGGAATACCCGCGTCGTGGTGCAGGGCTTTGGCAATGTCGGCTCTTATGCCGCGCTGCTGCTGCACGAGCAGGGATTCAAAGTGGTGGGCGTCGCCGAGTGGAACTGCGGCTTGCACAACGCTAACGGCATCAACATCAAGCAACTCTTCGAGTACAAGGCCGCCAACGCCACGATCCAGGGATTCCCCGGAGCCGAGCCCGCCGATCAGCACGAGCTGATGATCTCCGACTGCGAGGTACTCGTCCCGGCCGCCAGGGAAAACGTGATCACCACCCACAACGCCGCCAACATCAAGGCCAAGATCATCGCCGAAGGCGCAAACGGCCCCACCACGGCCGCCGCCGATGACATTCTCCAGGAAAAGGGCGTCTTCATCATTCCAGATATCCTGGCCAATGCCGGCGGCGTCACCACTTCCTACTTCGAGTGGGTGCAGGATCGCCAGGGATATTTCTGGAAGGAGGCGCGGGTCAACTCCGAGCTGGAGCACATCATGACCTCCGCCTTCATCGATGTCCTGCGCTACGCCGAGTCGCACGGGGTCAACAACCGGATCGCCGCCTACATGCTGGCCATCGACCGCGTCGCATCAACCATTCGCACCCGAGGCATCTACGCCTAGGCCGCGGTGAGCGCGCCCCGATACGCCTGCGGGACGACAAACTCGGGGCCACACTTCATCCGGGAATTTCAATCGTCCCCGTAAAAAACAGGACCGCGTGCCCCGACATGCTTACGCGGTTCCCCAAAAGGCGGCACCACAATTCTCCCCCGCGAGGCGAAACCTGCAACGCGTGCAGCTCCGTGTTGCCCAGCCGCTCCGCCCAATACGGAATCAGGGTGCAATGCGCCGATCCGGTCACCGGATCTTCCGGAACGCCTTTCCCCGGTGCAAAGAAGCGCGACACGAAGTCCACTGCATGGTCCGGCTGGTCGCTTGGCGCGGTCACAATCACCGCAAAACGGTCCACCTTGGCCAGTAGGTCCATATTCGGCCTCAGGGCGCGGACTTCGGCTTCCGTCCGGTATACAACCAGATAGTCGCGCGCCGCGAGCACCTTCTCGGGATTGCCGCCCAGTCCGGTAATCAAATCCGGATGCGGCGCGCATTCCGCAGCGGGCCTTGCCGGGAAGTTCATCATCCATCTATCCCCGTCGCGCGTCACCACCAGTTCTCCACCGCGAGTTTGGAACCGGACCTCACGTTTCTCCGGAGCCAACTCGCTCACAATGACAAACGCCGTGGCAAGGGTCGCGTGTCCGCAGAGATCCACCTCGGTAGCCGGCGTAAACCATCGCAGCTTGTATTCATTTCCATTCGGAATGAAAAACGCCGTTTCGGAAAGATTGTTCTCGGTGGCAATGGCCTGTAACTGGTCATCTGGAAGCCATTGCTGCAAGGGACATACCGCCGCCGGATTACCCGCGAAGAGCTTATCCGTGAACGCATCGACCTGATACATCGGAATCCGCATCGTCTCTCCTTACGCCGCACGCCGCACGCCGCCGGCAGCCGCCTACCGAATTCCCACCACCGCCAGCATCCGTCCGGTCACGTGCTCCTTGCGGTAGGAGAAGAATAAATCCGTATGGCAGGCCGTACACTGGTTCATCGACTGAATGTTCTCCGCGGGAACCCCAGCGTCCAACAACTGGCACCAGTTCGCCTTCACCAGGTCCAGATGGCGCGACATTGCCGGCTCGCCGTGTCCCGGCGCGCGCTGGTTCAGAAACAGCATCGGGTACTTGGTCTTCAGGCTCCAGCTATCGAAGACATCTTCAAACAGCTCCTTCGAGTAGGCAAACTGCGAGTCGAATTCGTTCTCCACTTCCTCGCCAATCTCGAAGCAGCAACCCCCGATACCCGGTCCGAGGACGGCCACCAGGTTCCGCGGGTCGCAGCCGAGTTGCCGCCTCATCTCGCCGATCCCTTTTTCCACGATGCGCTGCATGGTGCCCCGCCATCCGGCGTGGAAGATGCCCACGGCCTTGCGCTTACGGTCGGCCACAATCACCGGGAAGCAGTCGGCAACCTTGACTCCCAGCAGAACTCCTGCCGTGTTGGTGATCAGGCCGTCGCCGCCGCTTTCCACCACCTTGTTTTTGCGCAGAGGCGCCCACTCGGGTCCACGCGGGCCATAAACGCGGTGGATCGCAGCCGAGTGCACCTGATTCAGCAGAACCATCGGCCAGGGCCTTGCGGCGGCATCCTGAGCTTTCAGCTTCCGCAGCAGGCGTCTGCGGTTGCGATCCACGTTTTCCGGCGAGTCTTCCGCCGTGAATGCGAGATTCAGTTGCTGCCCCCCATATTCTTTACTCACTCCGCCCTGCCGCGTGCTGAAGCCGTGCAGCAGCCAGGGAATTTCCGCGAGCTTCTCCGAGGTAAGGATTTTGATCGTTGGAGTCTTCGGCGGACGCGGGCTGGAACGCTCGCGGTCGCGCTTGGCGCGTTGCGTCTTCAGGGCCGAGGCGGTCGGGCCGGCGGAGGAGGATTTTTTCTGCATGGTCACCATTTTGATTGTAGCCGACGGCGGCCCTCCCTCCATACGCACCGGTTTCTCTCCCTCCGATGCAAATTTGCCCTGCCAACGTTCCTTTTGCGGTACGCTAGCTAAGCCCGTTTGCGGCAATCCATTGCGGAATTTTTCTCCGCGGAATAAAGTTTTATACCTATGTATGAAGATTTCAGCACCGTCGAGCGTTGGACCGGAACCCCGGTCCGCTGTGTCTATCAATGCATCATGACGGCAATTGCAACCCGCCACGCCGATGCGGTAGACGTGAAGTTCCTTGTCAACGGGCGTCCGGTCTGGGTCGCTCTGGCTCATCCGGCGTGGGCCGAGCATCAGCAACAAACGGGAAACGTGATTACCGATCCCTTAGCGGTGGAGATCGCCGGGCATTACCTGCGCAGCATCCTGGAGAACGGCGAAGAGAGCGGGCGCGACCTGTATACGCTTTCCGTCGCCGAGACGCTTCAGCATGTGGATGGAGTTCTCAAAGAGGCCGGTGTCCTGGCCGGTTAGTCCCGCAGGGTGGCGTGAGCAAGGTCTTCGTTTGCACCCATTCGGCGGTGCAGGCACCCATTTTGTTGAATCGTTAATCGAAAGCGAGCCATTTCCGAAGTGGAACACGGATCGTAGTTTGCCGTAGTTTGCCGCCGACCATTTGAATCGCGTCCCCGGCCAGTGCATCGGATTGTGTATGTGTGCTGATCAAATGAGCGTAAACCGTCGGTAGATTTTGCCCCACGACACGTCAAAGGAGATTATGAGCGAGCAGCTAATGAGCGAGACTAGACATTCCGCACCTCTAAGCCAGAACAAGAAACTGCTGAAGTGGGTTGAGGAAATTGCAGCGTTGACGCAGCCGGCCGCCATCCATTGGGTTGACGGATCGCAAGAGGAATACGATCAACTTTGCGACGAGCTAGTGGAGAATGGGACATTCACTAAACTGAACGAGAAGCTCTGGCCCGGTTGTTATTACGCCAAGTCCGATCCCGGCGATGTTGCTCGTGTCGAGGACTGCACCTTCATCTGCTCCCGTTCTAAGGAAGACGCTGGGCCGACCAACAATTGGGAAGATCCGTCTTCCATGCGCGAGAAACTGAAAGGGTTGTTCGAGGGTTCCATGCAGGGCCGCACCATGTACGTGCTGCCGTTCAGCATGGGACCGATCGGATCCCCCATGTCGCAGCTCGGGGTGCAACTGACGGACTCCCCATACGTCGTGATCAATATGAGGATCATGACGCGCATCGGTCTGGGCGTGTTCAAAGAGATCGATAAGGATAAAAAGCACGTCGTTCCTTGCGTCCACAGCGTGGGCAAACCACTGGCAGCCGGGGAAAAGGACGTTGCCTGGCCTTGTAACAAGGAAAAGTACATCGTCCACTTCCCCGAAACCCGAGAGATCTGGTCCTTTGGTTCCGGCTACGGCGGAAACGCGCTGCTGGGTAAGAAGTGCTTTGCCCTGCGCATCGCTTCGACGATGGCGCGCGACGAAGGTTGGATGGCCGAACACATGCTGATCCTCGATGCGGAGAGTCCGGAAGGCGAAAAGACCTACGTGGCCGCGGCTTTCCCCAGCGCTTGTGGCAAGACGAACTTCGCCATGTTGATCCCTCCGAGCGGATTTGAAGGCTGGAAGATCAGCACCGTGGGCGACGACATTGCCTGGATCAGGCCGGACGCAAATGGCCAGCTTCGCGCTATCAATCCGGAGGCCGGCTTCTTCGGTGTTGCCCCTGGAACGTCGATGAAGACCAATCCGAATGCGATGGCAACGCTGGCCAGGAACAGCATCTTCACCAACGTCGCACTCACTCCCGAGGGTGGCGTGTGGTGGGAAGGCATGACCGACGAGCCTCCTGCGGAGTGCACCGATTGGCAGGGCAATCGCTGGACACCGGAGATTGCCAAGGAAACCGGTGCCGTTGCGGCACACCCGAATTCCCGCTTTACCACGGCGGCCTCGCAGTGCCCCACCATCGATCCCGATTGGGAAAATCCAAACGGAGTGCCGATCAGCGCTTTCATCTTCGGCGGACGCCGCGCGACCGTAATGCCTTTGGTCTACCAGGCTTTTAACTGGGGCGCGGGCGTTTACGCGGGCGCGACCATGGGTTCTGAGATGACGGCCGCCGCCGCTGGGACCGTCGGCGCGGTTCGCCGCGACCCCATGGCAATGCTGCCCTTCTGCGGCTATAACATGGGCGACTACTTCCGTCACTGGCTCCGGATGGGCCGGCGTCTCAGCGTTAAGCCACTCATCTTCCACGTGAACTGGTTCCGCAAAGAACACGGCCGTTTCCTGTGGCCCGGTTACGGCGATAACATGCGGGTTCTGAAGTGGATCATCGACCGCGTACACGGCCGATCGCTCGGCAAGGAAACAGCAATCGGCTGGGTTCCGCGGTATGAGGACATCGATTGGCACGGCCTCGAATTCCCGAAGGAGGCCTTCGATAATTTGCAAAGCGTCGATCCCGAAATCTGGAAGCACGAGGTAATTGGTCACGAAGGGCTGTTCATCAAGTTGCACGATCATCTGCCCTCCGAACTGGTCTACGAGCGCGAACTGCTGATCTCTCGGCTGTAAGCACTACATCTATAAAAAAACGCCGCTGCCCAGCGCAGCGGCGTTTTTTCGCTTCGCCGCTCCGGGGCGTCCCTGCCCCTATAAACTTTGTGATCAATTTGCGCCCGCTATTTGCGATGGTCGCGGAGTCTCTCTTGTGTACTTGTCTTGGACGCTGGGCGCATGATACGTTGCGCCATCCTGTAACTCACGCACTTACACGCGATTGAGGATCTCGAATGAGCTCGCAACCCTTCCGTCCGTACGTGCCCGCCGACCGCCAGATGCGGGAATTCACCTTGCGCGCCGTACTTCTGGGACTGATCATGACGGTGATTCTCGGCGCCGCCAACATGTACCTTGGCCTGCGGGCCGGCATGACCATTGCCGCCACCTACCCGGCCGCCGTGATCGGCATGGCGCTACTCAAACTGGTAGGCGGCAGCCTGCTGGAAGAAAACATGGCGCGAACCATCGGCTCCATCGGCGAATCCGTTGCCGCCGGCGCCACTTTCACCATTCCGGCATTTGTCATCAGCGGCATGTGGCCCGCTCTCGGAGCGGCCAACTACTGGCAGGGCGTGGCGCTGATGATGGTCGGCGGAACGCTCGGCATTCTCTTCGTAACCCTGCTCCGCCGCGTCATGGTCGAAGACCCGGAGCTGCCCTTCCCGGAATCCGTTGCCGCCTCCGAGATTCACAAAGCGGGCCAGCAAGGCGCGCGCGCCGCCAAGATTCTCTTCGCCAACATGGGTATCGGCGCCGCCGTCTTCTTCGCCGGAGCCATCAACCTCTTCAGTGCCAGCACCGAAGTCCTGGTCAACATTCCCGCGCTCTCCTTCGGATTGAAGCTGGGACGTTCCAAGACCGCTCCCATCGTCGCCACCGGTGGCGCTACCACCTTCAGCGCCCCCGCCGTCAGCCCCGCCTACCTCGGCGTCGGATACATCATCGGGCCGCGTCTGGCTGCCCTTAACTTCGCTGGAGGCTTGCTTGCCTGGGGCCTCATGGTTCCGCTTCTCACCTACTTCCTCGGTCCGCAGATCGCAGCCAACGCCGCAGCCGCCGGAACCACCGTCGACTGGGCCGCCGTATCCAACGGAGTCTGGTTCTCCATCGTGCGTCCCATCGCCGTCGGCGGAATGCTCGTCGGAGCGTCCTTCACCCTCTTTCGCATGCGAAAGTCGCTCGGCATCGGAATTCAGCGCGCCATCAGCGATCTAAAGAAGACCGCTCATCAAAAGCAGTCCTTGCTGCGTTATGAAAAAGATCTGAGCAGCAAGGTCGTCTTCATCGGCCTCGGCATCGTCTTCTGCGCCATGATCGCTCTCTACTTTTTCTTCACCAAGGTCATCATCGGAGCCGTCGTAGCCGCCGTCGTCATGATCGTCCTCGGCTTCTTCTTCGCCGCCGTCTCCGGAAACCTCGTGGGCATGATCGGCTCCTCCAACAACCCGGTCAGCGGACTCACTCTCTGTACCCTGGTCATCGCCGCCCTGCTCATGATTGCCATCGGCGTCAAAGGTACGGCAGGCGTCATCGCCGTGCTCGGCGTCGCCGCCGTCATCTGCGTCTCCTCGGCGGTGGCGGGTGAAATGTTGCAGGATCTCAAGGTCGGACACATCCTCGGCGGCACACCCAAACTCATGCAGATTGGCGACCTCATGGGGGTCGTCGTCAGCTCGCTGGCCCTGTTCCCTGTGCTCATGATCCTCGACCAGGCCTACCACTTCGGCAGCAAGGAACTGCCCGCCCCGCAGGCCGGCCTCATGGCATCGCTGGCCCAGGGCATCGTCGGCGGAAACATGGCTTGGCCGCTGGTCATCGTCGGCATACTGATGGGCATCGCCCTGATCATGGTCGAAGTGAAGAGCCCGATGCTGTTCTCGGTCGGCATGTACCTGCCCCTGGAAACCACCTTCGCCATCTTCATCGGCGGCGTCATCCGCTGGGCGACCGACATCGCCCGCGACAAGGGCGTTTTCAATGACGCGCAGAAGGCCCGTATCGACAACGCCGGCGTACTCACCGCCAGCGGCCTCATCGCCGGGGAAGCTCTCTGCGGACTCTGCGTCGCCGCCATCAAGGGCCTCAAGGCCAGCGGCAAAATCACGTGGGATCTGCCCACCGTCTTCGAGCATCCTCACTTCCTCAGCGCCCTCGTGACTCTCGCATTCCTCGCCATCCTGATGGTGCAAGTACCGCTGCGCAACGCCGGTCACCCCGACGAACCGGCACCGCCAACTGCGATCATGTAATCGCTGCACACGCAGAAACGCCCGCCGATTTTCCTGGCGGGCTTTCCTAACGACGAGCGCCGGTTAGCGAACTTCGTCGTTGTGCTTCTTGGCATAGATGTTGTTGCTCGCCCTGTTCTGTTCTCTGTTGAGCTGGGCCTGATCGGCCTTCGTCACATGACCGTGATCCGCGGCCATGTCCCTCTTTTCCTGCTTGACGATGTGTTGCTGTTGCTTCTCCAACTTGACGCCTTCCTTCGGCGTAACCGCGCCGCTCTTCATGCCATTGGCGATGCGGTTCTGCTGCTTCTGCTCGCGGTGATTGACTTGGTTGACGCGCGGATGGCCTGGGTCATGCTTGCCGGGGCCTGCGCCTTGAGTATTGGGGTTCTGGGCAAAGGCCGGAGCGGCAAGTAGCCCGCTGAAAGCCAGGGTAGCAATCGAAAGTAACAATGAGCGTTTCATGGTGCTATGAACCCTTGCAGCCTGCTGCAAGTTGCGAAACTATATTTCTCGCTGAGGGCGAAACTTAAGTGCCACAACCCGGGTTGCAGAGCGACCTGTTTCTCCTGCAATCCAGTCCGATCCCGCTGCGCGGTACAATACTCACTATGGATCTGACAGCGATTCAGCAGGCTTTGCGGGAGCAGGATTTCGATGCCTGGTTGTTTTACGACCATCATCATCGCGACGAGATTGCGTACTCCATCCTCGGCCTTCCCGAGTTGCACGTAACCCGGCGCTGGTTCTATCTCATCCCCGCCAGTGGCGAGCCGATTAAGCTGAATCATCGCGTCGAGCCCCGCCATCTCGAAACGCTACCCGGCGTGCAACAGCACTACGGCGGATGGCGCGAGTTGCACGAGAAGCTTGCGGCGATGCTCAAGCCTTACCGGCGCATCGCCATGCAGTATTCGCCCAACAACGACATCATGTACGTCTCGCTCGTCGATGGTGGAATGCTTGAGTTGATCCGCAGCTTCGGCGTCGAGGTCGGCTCCTCAGCGGACCTGGTTTCGCGCTTCGAGGCCACGCTCACCGAGGATCAGATTGCCACTCACTTTGCCGCCCGCGATGCCATGGATGAGATCATGGCCGCCGCCTTCAAAGAGATCGGACACCGCGTCCGCAACGGTGGCTGGGATGAGTGGGGCGTGCGCCAGTGGATCGGCGAAGCCTTCCAGCGCGAGCACCTCGTCACCGACGATCTACCCATCGTCGGAGTCAATGAAAACGCCGGCAATCCGCACTACGAACCCACCGCCGAGGTCACCAAACCGATCAAGCCCGGCGACCTCGTGCTGCTCGACATGTGGGCCAAAAAGGACACCCCCGCCGCCGTCTATTACGACATCACCTGGACCGGCGTCCTGGGCGAGCCGTCGGCGAAACATCAGGAGGTCTTCCACATCGTGCGCGACGCTCGCAAGGCAGGCTCGCAAGAGGTGATCGACGCCTTTGCCGCCTCACGCCGCATCGAAGGCTGGGAGGTCGATGAGGTCACGCGCGGCGTGATCGACAAGGCGGGATACGGCGAGTGGTTCGTGCATCGCACCGGACACTCCATCGGCACCAGCGTTCACGGCAACGGCGCAAATATGGACAACCTGGAAACCAAAGATACCCGACAGATTCTGACGAATACGCTATTCTCAGTAGAGCCGGGAATTTATCTGCCGGAGTTTGGCGTGCGCAGCGAAGTCGATGTCCTGGTCCACAACGGCCGGGCGCAAGTGACCGGGCGGCAGCAGGAAGAGTTAGTGATTTTCTAAATGGCCAACGAAAAAACAATTGCAGACGCGGCGGAGCCGCAAGCAGGAATGATGCAGGTGGTCGCACCGCTGGTGGGCTGGCTGGTCCCCGGCGGCGGACACCTCATCCAGAAGCGCTGGGTGCGCGGCGCGCTCATATTTGTCAGCGTCACCGTGATGTTTGTCTGCGGACTCGGCATGCAGGGCAAGGTGTACGGCTTCAATGCCGGAGACCTGCTCGATATGCTCGGCTTCGTGGGCGACTTCGGCAACGGGTTGCTGTATTTCATCGCCCGCTCCATGGACTGGGGCGGCGGCGCTATCTACCGCGCTACTGCCGATTACGGCACCAAGTTCCTGGTCTGCGGCGGCCTGCTCAACGTGATCGCTGCCATCGACGCTCACCACATCGCCATCGGGAAGAAACAATGACGCTAAACTTTTCTCACTTTACGGCGGCGCTCATCTTCTCGCTCTGCGCTTCGGTCGTCTTCGGAATTACCCAGCGCGACAACACCCGGCAGATGATCCGCTACGGCCTTTACTGCTTCGGCTGGTTCATCGGCGGAGTACTGGTGGCGGGCTGGGTCATGTGGTTTCTGAAGCGATAGCGCATCGGTGGCGGCCCTTCATCGCAATGGCTTCGGCAAAGACAACGAACCCCACCAGCAAAGGTGGGGTTCGTCGGTAAGGGCCGGGTCAGCGGTTGCAAGTCTCCAGTTCGGAAGCTCGCAACCAGCGTTCTCAGCAGACATTTACGATCCACTAATCGTGATCGCTCCGGAGACAATCTGTGCCGTTCCCTTGGGATAGCTGGAACGGTATGGGCTTGTAATCACATCGGCACTTCCGTCTGCGATCGCTTCGAGGACGAAGACGTAGGTTCCCGCGGACAACAGTCCGGTTGGTATGGTGAGCGAGGTGCCTGTCGTGTATAGCTTTGCGAGCGCATCTCCCCAGGCAGCGCCAGCCGGGGGCAGAGCGTACACGACAACGTCATATCCTGCAAGTTTTGCGCTGTTGTTGGTTGCTGCCGCCCCCCAGCTTAGAATCAGCGGTGCCGCGGGTGAAGAGTCTGCGAAGAAATTGGAACCATTGATCGCCGGGCTTGTTACCGGCTCGACTGCCGGCGACAGGGTATAGCTCGGCGGAATGGCGCTGGCGCTGCTGAACTCGTACGCACTGTTGGAATACGCAGTGAACAAGTAAAGCGGAACGCCCGTGATCGGAACAGAGAGCTCCTGCTGGGCCCACAGCACATAGGGGTAAGAAGATGGGAACGGAGAAGCGAAGGACAGTGCTTCCACATCACCATTTACAGCTCCCTGGCATTTTTCACCCGTCTGGCATCTTTCCGCCCATGCCACATACAACGGCCCTGGGTTTGGGCCCAGCCGAGCGTCATGGGGAGCATTAAGAAGGGTCGCCGGCTCCGGTCCACCCTCGGCAGGCCAACCGTTAAGACCCGTAGCACAGGGCAGGCTTCCACAATTTGGCATGCCACCGCCAATTGCCGCTAAAGGTGGTTTCGTATAGGGCTGAGCCCACAGATAAACACCAAAGAACGTGGCAGACTGGCCGCTCGACGGCACAGGCTCGGCCGCCGGTACCAGGGAAGGCCAACCGCTCATCGTCACATCCATCGTGATTGGCGTAGATGCTGCCGTCAGAGCACCGGTGATTGGGGTTGCGTAGGTGAAGCTGGAGCTTTCCGCCTTGCTGTAGGTAAGCGAGAGCCCTTCATAGGTGGAACTGCCATTGGTGTTGGGAGCTCCCCATTCGTACTCCAGAACGTAGCTGTCGTCAGCCGAGGCAAGTGCCGGAAGAATGGTCGTCGGCGCGCCCCCGTACGGTGATTCGAGTGGGATTGTCTCCGTGTCGGTATACGTCGTTGTCGTTGGCTGAGTCGCCGGAGCAAACCAGGAATTCGCGTTGGCACTGCCAACCCAGATTGCTTCTCCCGTCGTAAATCCAGCCGGATCAATCGCCAGACTGCTGAAGGTGACGGGCATCGCAGTAGCGTTGCCATCAAGCTGTTGGCCGACATAGTCCGTGCCTACGTCAAAGGTACTGGTATTGGTCCAGTGCTTTTCCGTGGGGCCGTCTTCCAGCCAGTAGTATCCCGCCGGTACATTGTGAATTGTGTAGTATGTGCCATCGCCGCTAATCACGGCTACCAGCGGTATGTCCGAGCCGGGCACAATTGCGCCTACAGGAGCGGGTATCGCGGGAATCGCCGACTGAGATGAACCACTACTAGCCCAGAAGTTATCGACGATGTTCATGGTAACTGCGCGCAGCGGCGTGACCGTCCAGCTTTGCGTATTCGTGGTGCCCAGCACGTCCTTCGCCGTAACCGTAAAGCTACTCGGCATGATCAGTTCTGCCGCTGTCGGAGTCCACGTCAGCGTACCGCCGCTGATCGAGGCTCCTGCGGGGCCAGTGGTCAGCGAATAGGTAATCGCCGACCCGGCAGGATCGGTAGCCGTAATCGCGTAAGTGTAGGTCGCGCCCTCAGCAAGAGTCGTAGACGGCGCGCTGCTGAATGTCACACCCGGAATCGTAACCGCTACGGCGAAGCTCGCCGAATCCAGTTTATCGGCTTGACTGGTCGCGATCACATGATAAGTCCCAGCCGCAGCCGGTGCCGTGTACAAGCCCGTGGCGCTAATCGTCCCGCCGGCCGAACCTTCCTTAATTGACCAGGTTACGGCTGTATTCGAGCTTCCCGTAACCTTCGCCGTGAATTGGTCTGTCCCGTCGGCGTAAACCGTCGCAGACGCAGCGGTAACGCTAACCGCCACGGCGGTGACGGTGACGGCCAGCGTCGCCGACTTGGTTGTATCGGCTTGACTGGTTGCGATCACATGGTAAGTTCCCGCTGTAGCCGGTGCCGTGTACAAGCCCGAGGCGCTAATCGTTCCGCCGGCTGCGCCTTCCTTAATCGACCAGTTTACGGCCGTATTCGAGGCGCCGGTAACCTTCGCCATGAATTGGTCTGTCCCGGTGGCGTTCACAGTCGCTGACGCAGCAGTAACCGCAACGGATGTCGAGGTGGGTGTGGGCTGCGGTGACGAATTCTTTGATGAACTCCCGCCGCAGGCGATGAGCGATAGGCTCAGAAGGGCCGCTGCTACTACGGTGATTGCGCTTGTTCGCACGGTAGTGTCTCCTCATGTTCGCCTTTGCGAACTCCTGAAGTGAGATGCTGCTCCAGGTGCTCTGGTTGGACGACCTTAGTCCGTCGGCGCTGAAATACCGGCCAAGGTTGTGGACTCTTCGACGGCTTGGAGGCTCAAATCACAATTCGACGGCTATGCTGGCCGTCTCTAACGATGAAAATATTGTGAAATCGAGGACGTAATTCTGTCCTTCACAATCTGCCGGGTGTATGGTTGTTGTCAGTTACTTAGACCACGAAAATGGATAGAACCATCATCCTCTTGACCTCACGATGAGCGGTGAAATGGAGCTATTCATTTTCAGGATGAACCATGAATCGCAGAATCATGCCCGCCAATGCCGCTGATTTCCAACACCTGTACAGCGCCGGAATGGATCGCGCATTGGGTATGGAGAAAGCATCGCTCGACTCGGTCGTCCGCTTCCATTCATGCGTAGTCGATCTCTACTGGAATACTTGGTGGTTCTCCCCCGTATTCAGTGAACTCCTGGACGCGGCGCGCCAAGCCTTTGCACTTTCCATGGAATTGCAAATGAACTGGTTGAACCTGAGCTTGGCGACGGTGGCCAGCTCTTGCCGACAAGCCCAGGCGGCGGCGGAAGCCCTGGAGCGCAGTATGGATGTCGCTATCGGGGTGCGCGCGGCATAAGCCGCCCCCGCAGCCTCGGGGCAACCCCCAGGGGCCTCTCACATCTTCAATTTCGCGAAATATCCGGGCTGGCGATAACCCTGAACCTGCGCCGTATCTGTCCCCTCACTGAAGCTTTGGACAGTTCTTCTTGCACGTGTAGTCACTGACGATCAACGTCACGCGATTCAGGGCGTCGGATCCCTTCATTCCCTGCGTGAGCCCCGCCTGATTCACGTCTTCGACGACGATGTATTTCGGCTTATTATCCCATCGCAGTGAGCAGTTTGCCGCAATCTCGGTGACATCGGCGTAGTGGCAGCTTCCAACGCTGTCGCCACGAGCATCCTGCACCGAGATGGTGACCGGGAACTGAGAAGTCAGTGCGAGATTGACCATCGCGGCGTCGCTTCCGCCGATGGCCGGAATCAGCAACGGGAGTTTTCGTTTTGCTCGATTGGACAACGCAAATTTCTCGGTCGGACGCGCTTTCCAGTCAAAGCGGGTAGGGTGGGACTCGGTGAAAGCGGCGCAGCTAAGCAACGCTACCAGAGCAGTGATCGCCATTTTCTTCTGCATGAAAATCATCAACCTCGCATGCGCCCGTGGGCGGGTTCTTTTGTCATCTTATTGCCGTTTGGACCAAGCCATTATGCATCGTTTGCTGCCGGGCTATTGTTTGTATCTTCCACGAGGTTGAACTCAGGATGAACAGAAAAGTTGCGGACGGCATCACTTCGGTAACCTGCGTCCCCACTTCCATCCCGATTACCAGAGCATAAGGCCGCAGCTACTGCAGACTCTTGGCCAGCCGCTGGGCGGTGTGCTCCACTTTGATGTTTGAGCTGCGCTTGTCGAGGCCGCCGCGGATCTGCATCACGCAGCCGGGGCAGTCGATGAGCAATAGCGGGGCTCCTGCCTGCTGAATGTTCACCAGTTTGCGTTCCAGAATCGGCGCGGAGAGCTCCGGCAGCCGGAGCGTGTAGGAGCCGCCCATGCCGCAGCACATATCGCTCTCTTGCATCTCCACCAATTCGTATCCGGCTTGCTGCATCAGCTCGCGCGGCGCCTGCTCGGCTCGCAACGTGCGCTTGAGGTGGCAGGAGTCGTGATAGGTAAACTGAGTTGGCTCGATGCCGGTCTTGAACTTGAGGCGGCCCTGCTCCACAAGCTGGCGGGTAAGGGTTGAGAAGTCCACGACCTTTTCCGCAAGCCGTCGCGCGGCGGGCAGTTCCGCGCTACGGCCCACGGCTTCCAGGTTGGCGATGAAGTCGTGCTTGAGCGCAACCGTGCAGGTGGGGCAGGCGGAGACGACATATTTCACGTCTTTTGCCAGCAGCGCGCGAACGTTGTCGGCGGCATTCTGCGCGGCCACTTCGTAGGCTCCGCTGAAGCGCGCGGGAGCGCCGCAACAGGTCTGGTCCTCGGGAAAGATCACCTCGATGCCAGCCTTGTTGAGCACCTCGACAACCGCCTCGCCCATCTCCGGATAGGCGAAGTCCACTAGGCAGCCGCCGAAGAACGCGGCTTTTTCCGCACACTTTGGCTGTTTTATTTTCTTCATTCGATCGCGGAACGGCTCCTCGGCGATTGCGGGCAGCGAGCGGAACTCGGTCATGCTGCTGAGGAACATCGGAAGGTGACGGATGAAGCCCTGATCGGCAAACGGCTTCTGCCCGATCGAGGCGGCGCGCAATATGGTATGGAACATGTGCCGGTTGTTGACCACCGAGAAGATAGCCTTCTGCATTAGGGGCTGTCCCTTCTCGATGACAAGGCGGCGGCGCAACTCCAGAATGAGATCGGGAATATCGATCTTGCCGGGGCAGACCTCCTTGCAATTGCCGCACTGGATGCAAAGGCTCTGGATCTCGTCGGATTCCTTGAGAGCATCAAACCAAGCGGTGAGGATGGTGCCGATACCACCGGTGTAAACCTTGCCGAAGACGTGTCCGCCGACCAGGCGGAAGACCGGGCAGACGTTGAGGCACGAGGCGCAACGGACGCACTGCAGCGCCTGCTTGAAGCGTTGGTCGTGCGCCATCTCGTTGCGCCGGTTGTCCATCAGGATGATGTGCAGCTCTTTCGGCGTTCCGTCGGTGTTGGGTACCGGGCCGCTGATGATGGAGACGTAACTGGTGAGCAGTTGCCCCGTGGCGCTCTTGGGCAGCGCGGTCAGGATGGGTGCGATGTCCTGAAAGTGTTCGATCAGCTTCTCCAGGCCGACAATCGCAACGTGAATACGCGGCAGGGTGGTCACCAGGCGCGCATTGCCTTCGTTGGTGATGATGACGATGCTGCCGCTCTCAGCAACCGCGATGTTTGCGCCGGTAATGCCCATGTCGGCGTTGAGAAACATCGGACGCAGCTTGCCGCGAGCGAACTTCACCAGCTTCGCGATGTCGGGTTGCTGACCTTCCTCGACCTTGTCGCTGAAAACCTCGGCAACCTCCTCTTTGGTCATGTGAATGGCGGGCATGACCATATGCGAGGGCCGCTGGCCGGCAAGTTGAATGATCCACTCGCCCAGGTCGGTCTCGTTCACCTCAATGCCGGCCTTTTCCAGATATTCATTGAGATGAATCTCCTCGGTGGCCATGGACTTCGATTTGACAATTCGCTTGACTCCGCGCTCCTGCGCCAGACGGAGGATGTAGTCCTTTACTGCCTGTGGATCGCTGGTGCGGAAAACTTTAGTGCCGCGGGCCTCGGCGACGCCGGCAAACTTTTCGGCCAATTCGTCAAACTGCGAGGCGGCTGAAGACTTGATCTCGGCAATCTGGGTGCGCACCGCTTCGAAGTCAATGCCTTCGTAGGCCTTGGCGCGGCTGCCGCGATAGGCCTCGGAGAATCGGCCCAGCGCGCCGGAAAGATTTGGATTGGCGAGTGCGTCGAGGATGGACTGCTTGAATTCCTTGTTCACGCCGCAACCTCCAGATCGTCCACCAGCACGATGATGAGGCGCTCGGGACCGTGTACGCCGATGGTCAGCACGCGTTCGATGTCGGCGGTGCGGCTGGGCCCGGTAATGAACGAAAGATAGGCAGACTTGCACGGATCAACCACTTTCAGGAGCGCGCCCAGATCCGGCACCAGCGCGGCGGTGGAGACAAGGGCAATGTGCAACGGCGGCAGGGTGGAAACCAAGCGGCTGTCCACCGCGTCGGCACGCTGCACCAGCGTGCCGGTGTTGGCCAGCGCCCAATCCATCTGGCTGATGCCGACCTTGGCGTCAGCCGCCCGCTCGCGCGTTACATCGAACGTCAGCCCCGGTACGGCGCTTTTCAATAGCTGTTTCGCGGCGTTGCCGATCATTGGACTTTCGGCCCATACGGCACCCGAGTGGGCTTTGTCGTCCACGCCCTCGCGGTGCAAGAGGCGGACGATCAACTCCATCGCCAACTCCTTGGTTGCAACTCTCTCGACCTGCGCGCTGACTGCTTCAGCACGCGCCTTGAAACCTTCGATGATTGCGGAAGACTCAATTACTGCGTTCATACCACCTCATATCGGCGGACGGCTCTGAAGCCGTCCGCCGAATTACTTGTTCCATGCATTGCGTTCTACCGAGGAGACTGCTGCGAGTGCTTAATGAACCACCAACTGCGTGAACGGATACGCATAGGCAATCAGAAAGATGAAGACGCCAACCAGCGCAGCCAGTGCCAGTGAGTGCAGGAAGACGTAGCGCAGAATTTCGCCCTCGTGTCCGTACCACTGGGTGGCGGTGGAAGCCACCACGATGCTTTGCGCGTCGATCATCTTGCCCATGACTCCGCCCGCGCTGTTGGCCGACGCCATCAGCACGGGAGAAACGTTGACCTGTTGCGCGGTGATCTTCTGCAAGCTGCCAAAAAGCACGTTGGAGGAGGTATCCGAACCGGTGAGCGCCACGCCCAGCCAGCCCAGCAGGGTGCCGAAGAAGGGATAAAAATGCCCGGTGCGTGCAAAGGCCAGCCCCATCGTGGCGTCCAGTCCAGAGTAGCGCGTGAGCATGCCCACCCCCAGCATGGCCGCGATCGTCAGCAGTGAGAATCGCACCTTAACCAGGGTCTTGAGGAAGACTGAAAGTATCTTTCCCAGTCCCTGCCCCATGATCAGCCCCGAGAGGATGGCGGCGATCAGAATTCCAGTTCCGGTTGCGCTCACCCAGTTGAGACCGAAGACCGCGGGCTCTTTCGTCGGCTTCGCCACTACGGGTTGGACGCGCTCGACCATATTGTGCAGAATTTTTACCGGAAACTGCGGATTGGTGATCTGGCTCGGCTTCGTGGACCAGCTTGCGGTAGACTTAAAAACCTTTTCCGGCGTGTTCATCCAAAGCTTGCCGGTCTGCGTCCCCCACACAAAGACGATTACGCTCAGGACTGCCCATGGAATCCAGGCCTGGGTGATCTCCTTACGTGTGTATGTCTGCTTGATCTCTCCGCGCGCGAGCTCTGCCTTTTCTTCCTCCTCTTGGCCTTCGAACTTCCAGATCTTTTTGGGATGCCAGACCAGCAGGAAGCCGATCAAGCAGATCATGGAGATCACCGACGCCACGATATTGACGACCCAGGGGCCATGCATATTCGAAACCAGGATCTGCGGAATCGCAAAAGAAACGCCGGCGACAAGGATCGCGGGCCAGACTTCAACCATGCCGCTGAAGCCGGCAAAGGCCCAAATCAGCCAGAATGGAACCAGAATGCAGAATGGAGCCAGAATTCGTCCAGTCATCGCGGCAAGAACGATTTCGCTAATGCCGGTGACCTTGGAGAGCGCGATGATTGGTGTACCCAACGCGCCGAAGGCAACCGGCGCGGTGTTGGCGATGAGCGACAGGCCCGAGGCTTGGAGCGGCTTGAAACCCAGCCCGATCAGCAACGCGGCCGTAACGGCGACGGGAGTGCCGAAGCCAGCCGCACCTTCAAAGAACGCGCCAAAGCAGAAGGCAATGAGCAGCAATTGCAGGCGCCGGTCCTTGGTGATGCCGGTCAGGCTGTGCTGTAGTACCGTGAAGCGGCCTGACTCGCACGTCAGTTGGTACATGAAGATGACGTTGAGAACGATCCAGCCGATGGGAAACAGACCGTAGCCGGCGCCGTAGACGGCAGTGGCGGCCGCCAACCGGGCCGGCATGTGAAACCCAATGATCGCGGTCAGCAATGCGGCCGCTAATCCGGCCAGCGCGGCATAGTGCGCCTTGACGTGGCCGAACGCCAGCGTCCCCAGCAGCACTACTACCGGAATTGCCGCAACCAGCGCTGATAGGAGCCAATGTCCGGTCGGGTTGTAGTTTTGCTGCCAAGCGGCGGAGAGTAGGGGCAGCCTCAAAATGACGACTGCGGCGATCACGCCGGCCGCAAACACCAGGGCAGTTGCGAGGTAGTTGGGGCTAGGCTGAGAGGATGGTGTCGGGGCTTTGCCCGCAGGTGCGGAAACAGTGTGGGAGCTCAATTAGAACCTCGTCGCAGGCCAACTTGGATCGGGCCGTTCAGTCTTGACCCTTTTCCCACGCGCCGCGTTCGCGCGCGCACTCATTGGCGTTGAGTTGAGATACAGTACTATATGTGAACCTGTCTGACAAGCTGACAATATGATTGACTGAATGATTGTTCTTGCCTATCCTAATTTCTATTGCAGCCGATGCCTTTCAAAAAATTATTGGACAGTCTTGATCCGGTGCCCCGAACCACTTTGAGCGAACAAGTGGCGAAGCGCCTTGCCGCCCGAATCATTGCGGGGGACTGGCAGCCTGGCGCCAAGCTTCCCTCCGAAGCAGAGCTCTGCAAGGCTTTTAATGTTGGCCGGTCCAGCCTGCGCGAGGCGCTCACTTCCTTGGCCTTCATTGGCTTGATTCGCGTGCGGGCGGGCGGCGGAAGCTATGTTGCCGAAAAGCCTTCGGCCTACTTCACCAGCCCATGGCTGAATAGCGGATTGCTCACCAGCGCAAAGGCTTTGGGCGAATTCGTCGAGGCTCGTCTGATCCTTGAGACCGAGCTTGCTGGTTTGTGCGCCGAACGCATTACGCTGGAGGAACTCATTGAGATGGAAGGCTTGGTCGACCGAATGAAACAATCGATCCATGACAACGCCGATGAGTTCTGGAAGCTTGACCTGTCCTTCCATCTCTCCATGGGAATCGCCGCAAAGAACGATGTTCTCAACAATATTCTTAAGGGCGTGCGCGAGCAGATGATGGATCTGATCAGCAAGAGCCTGCTATTAAGAGAAGGAATGGAACAGGCCGTGTATCAGCACACCAAGGTGCTGGAAGCAATCCGGCATCGCAGTCCCGCGAAAGCCCGCGAGGCAATGCGAAATCACCTGCAATCCTTCCAGCGCGGCTACAAAGTTCTCTTCGAACAAAACCTACTGAATGAGCAAGGTTGAGTTGGAAGTTGGAATAGGCAATCTACCATAGCTGAGGCTCGGGTACCGCCAATCCAGAGCCTTATCGAGCCTCCACTCTCATCGGCATGCCACCCCGCGGGCGCAGGGTGAACAACGGCTCGGCCACCACCGTGTGCCGCTCATCGTGCCGTAGCCGCCAGCGCTGCGCCAGTGTCGCCAGAACCAGCACGCCCCCCATCCACGCAAATGCCTCCCCGATGCACTGTCTCGGCCCTATCCCGAATGGACAATATGCGCCGCGCACGCGTGCGGCCTTCGCCTCCGTCGTATGCCGCTCTGGATCGAAGCGCAACGGATCAGGAAAGAAGCGCGCATCGCGATGCAGAACGTATTGGCTGGCCAGCACCGTCGTTCCCGCCGGCAGCCGGTACTCGCCTAGTTCGAATTCATGCAGCGCCAGCCGGCCCATCGCCCACGCCGGAGGATACAGCCGCAGCGCCTCGGCCAAGACCATCTCGGTATAACACAGCCGCGGCAGATCTTCGTAGGCAGGCAAGCGTCCCTCCAGCACGCGGTCAATCTCCTCGAACATTTTGCGTTCTGCCTCCGCGTTCTGTGAGAGCAGATACCAGGTCCACGTCAGCGCAATCGCCGTCGTCTCGTATCCTGCCAGGGTCACGGTCATCACCTGATCGCGGACATATTCATCGCTCCAGCCCTGCGCCTTCTGCGCCTCCAGGAGCATCGTCAACAGGTCTGTCCCGCTCGCGTCCGCGCCCCGCTGTCTGTGTTCGGCAATCAGCCGCTCCATCGCCCGGTGCAGTTTGGCCCGCGCGTGCATAAACTTGCGCAGGGGCGTGAAGGGAATTTGAAGCAGCAGCCGGACGCCGGGGAGCAGCACAATCGCGTGGTACACCTGCATGATGTCGGCCACGGCGTCGTTGAGCGCGTGCACATCGTTCCCGAGTTCCGTGCGGAAGACCGTTGCCCCGATGATCCCTAGTCCCAACGTCATCATCTCGCGATGAACGTCATGCAACTCACCAGCGCTCCAATGGTCGCGCAAGCCAGACGCCCGGCGCACAATCTCTTCCGCGTGGGCGACCATCTTCTGCCGGTGGAAGGCCGGAGCCGCCGCCTGTCTCTGTTGCTTGTGCCGGGCTCCGTCAGCGGTAATCATGCCTTCGCCCAGCAGCAGCTTGGCCCGCTGCTGGGTGCGCTCTTTAACGAAATTTGCGTGCTGAACCACGAAGACTTCCCGCAGATATTCCGGGTGGTTCACAAACACAATGTACCTGCGCCCCAGGCGGTAGTGCGCAATGTTGCCGAAGTCGGCCGCCAGACGGGTGAAGTGCGCAATCGGGTCCACCCACTTCTTCTGCCGCAGCACGGACATCAGCAGGTTTACGCCCGGTCCCGGAGGCAGCCGCAGCTCTTCGCGCTCCGCATTCATCGCAATTTTCGTTTGTGTGGCCATCTGCGAAGTTCGATGCTCGACTGGCGCCGATCGCCGCAATCATTCCTGCCGGCTCGCTTTTGTTTCTGTCACTCCGGGCATCAAGCCTGTCGACCGCTTGGTCCCTTGATGACTCTTCGATACAGCAACGAGTAATGCCGGAACCTTGCGGGCATGTGAGAGCCGATGGAGGCGATCGCCACAACGGTAAGCAGGATCGGAAGCCGCTGCTTCCACGCGAACGGTATCCAACAGAGCAACGCCAGCTTGGCGAAAAGAAGCAGCCCCCAGCCCTCGAAGAGGAAGTTCAAACTCGGGTAGGCCTCGAGAAAAATCATCCCCAAGCCGGTCGCGACCGCCACGTAGAGCAGCGGTCTGAGTGCGCTGACCGGAGCGTTGAATGCATGTCCGCCAACCAGCACGCTGATCGCCATCAGGTGTGCGGTTCGCAGCGTGGTCTTGTAAAGCCGGGCATACGGAATCGACGACCGTGGCTGCTCCGGCTGAAAGAGCCGTTCAAGCCAGCCTGGGCTATGCATGTGGTTGTGCATGTCACTCCTCAACTCGGCGCCTCTCCTAGTACCTCGACCGTCTATCCAGGTAATCAGGATAGGCACTTGGGGCGGAGCGTGTCTAACTGTATAGCTGTCTTATGGGCCGAGGCATCGCACTGCGGATAGAGCTTACACGCCGGGAC